>Ga0207657_10000370_pt1 | contig 47445 bp, 49 predicted proteins | sample KBSC33metaG_FD_184316 | JGI IMG/M metagenome (GOLD analysis project Ga0207657, IMG submission 184316) | Corn rhizosphere microbial communities from Kellogg Biological Station, Michigan, USA - KBS C3-3 metaG (SPAdes) (version 2) | ecosystem: Host-associated > Plants > Roots > Rhizosphere > Soil ... | reverse complement strand
TGGCCGCCGCTCACCAGCGTGGCGATGCCCAGCACGTCGCACGCAGCGCGCAGCTCGGCGCGGCGCAGTGCGCCAAGCTCGGCGCGAGACGACACGGGGATGCCGGACGATCGTCCGGCATCCCCGTCTGTTGCACAGTAGAGCGAGCAGTGAACGCCTTCGCTCGCGTAGCGGGCGATCGTCCCTCCCGTGGCGTACGTCTCGTCATCGGGATGGGCGAAGACCGCGGTCAGGCGCTGCATCAGCGGCGATCGATCAGCCGCGGCGACGGCCTCCGCCGAGCAGGCTGATGATGGCCAGGAAAAGATTGAGCAGGTCGAGGTAGATGTTCACCGCCGCCGGCACGTAGTCATCGGGGCCGTACTGGCCCGACTTCACGATGCGCCACGTGTCGAACACCAGCAGGCCACTGAACACGAGCACCGTACCGGCAGCGATCCAGAGCGTGCCGAGGGCGGTGGGGAAGAAGATGTTGAGCAGCGAGGTGGCGATGAGCACCCACAGCCCGACGAAGAAGAAGCTTCCCCACGCGCTGAAGTCGCGCTTGCTGACGAGCGCATAGAGCGACAGCACGCCGAAGGTGGAGAGCGTCAGCATCCCCGCCTGGCCGGTGATCCCGGGGCTCTGCCGTTCGGCGACCATGAGGAACGGCGCAATGAACAGCCCTTCGATGAACGTGAAGAGCAGGACGAGCAGCAGGTTGCGCGGGTAGCTGTGCCGCGCGCGCATGGCCATCCAGAGCGGCGCGAACATGGCGATCATCGTGATGATCGGATGATCGATGACGGCCTGCATGAGCGCCGGCTGGGTGCGCGCGAACGCGACGCCGAGCGCGGTGACGATGACACTGACGAAGACGAGGCCGTAGGTGCGACGCACCAGCGTGGCCCGTTCCTCGCCCGAGCGAACGAGGGTCCCGGTGAGCGAGACTCCCATGGGGCAGATCTCCGTTGGAGGTACGAGGAAATATACCCCGGAGACGGCCGGAGGAGCCACTGGGCAACTGCCTGTGAACCGTGAACCGTGAACGGTGAACCGAAACTGAAACGGCACACCGAAATCAGCTCGGTGTGCCGTCACGGTTCACGGTCTACGGTTCACGGTCTACGGTTCACGGTTCACCGCTTCCGCAGCTCCACGTTCCCATTCACCGTTGCCAGCTTGATCGTCCGGCCGCCCTTGCCGAGGGTGGCGCGGAGGTGGCGCGGGTCGATGCGGCCACTGATCGTCACCGGCCAGTCGGTCTGGAAGCGGCCGTTGACGGTGCTGAGATCGATGTCGGCGTCCACGTCGCCGGCAAACTCGGCGATCACGCTGCCATTCACGGAGCGGAAGTCCAGGTCCTCGTTCCCGTCGAAGCGACCCATCGTGGCGTGGACGCTGCCGTTCACCGTGCTCGCCTGCACCGGGCCGCCCGTGCTCACCGCGTCCACGCTGCCGTTCACCGTGGTCGCGCGCACTTCGCTCGTCGCGCCGTCCACGCTCACGCCGCCGTTCACGCTGTGGACGCCGACCTTGACGCCCTTCGGCACCCGGATCTCGAAGTTCACGGCGACGTCGTTGTTCCGGTCGCCGCGCCGCCAGCCGTCGTTGTGCGACTGGTAGCCATTCTCGTCGCAGGTGGCATTCTCCGTCCAGAAGGCGCAGACGAGAATGCTGCCGTCGCCGGACTTGTAGGTCTGGATGCGGACGTCCTTCGGATCGCCTCGGCGCCAGGTCTTGGTGGCGGTGATCTCCACCCGGTCGCTGGTCGATGGGCGAACGCGCAGCTCGCCGTTGACGTTGCGCACGCGGATCCACTGTCCGGCCGGCACGCGCTCGTTGAGCGTGAAGGCATTGTTGTCGGTCTGACGGTCCTGCGCCACGAGCGCGGCCGGCGCCATCAGCAGCGCGCCGAGGACCAGGGTGCGGAGTTGCGGCATCGCGAGTCTCCTGAAGGTGCGGCGCGCCTAGCGGCGACGCGCGGTGGACGAAATGGTGATCTCGCCGCTGAACGTGCCGGCGACGATGCGGGCGGAGCCCTGCCCGAGGGTGAAGTTGAGGCGCTTGGCCTGGTTGGCGCCGATGCCGTGCTCGCCGGCGCGCAGCGTGATGGGGAAGTCGCTGTCGATCGAGCCGTTGAAGGTGGAGATGCTGAGCTGCGCTCCCACATCCGGCGGCAGCATCAGGTGCACGTCACCGGAGTGCGTGTTGAACTCGTACCGTCCGTCGCCCTGGATCTGGCCGGCGAACGAGACGTCGCCGCTGGTGGTGTGCGTGCGCACCTGCTTCGCGTTGATGTCACGCAGCGTCAGGTCGCCGCTCACGGTCTCCAGCTCCACGTCGCCGCGGGCGCCGGTGAGCATCACGTCACCGTTCACGGTGTGGATGGCGACATCGGACGCCACGCCCTGCACGGTCACGTCGCCCGACAGCGTTTCCACATCCAGCCGCCCGCCGGCATCGCGCACCGTCACATCGGCGCTTTGGGAATGAATGTCGGCGTCGCCGCGCACGCCGCGCAGCGACACGCTCCCGCTCCAGCTGCTGGCCGACACGCGGGCCCCTGCTGGCACGGTGACCTCGTAGCGTCCGTCGCTGCACCGCCGGCCCGCGGCCGGCTCGAGGATCGCGCGCGACCCGGTGCTCGTGAAGCGGATGGCGCCACTCTCCGTGCGAGCCCGGACGCGAATCTCGTTCGCGCCGCCGCTGGTGACGATGATGTCGCCATCGGGGCAGTTCAGGATCACCGTGCCGCGCGCGTCGAAGGACACTACCGTGTCGAGCGAGCCGGCAGCATCGCGCAACCGCTTCTCACGCTCGCGCTCCTGCCGCATCTGCTCACGCGCCTTGTCACGCTCGGCGCGAGCCTGATCCCGCGCCTGCTCGAGCTGACGCTGGACGTCCTGGCTGCTGGTCTGCGCCGAGCCTGGCGCCGGTGCCGCGACCACGATCGCGGCGAGAAAGAGTGCAGTGGTGCGGTTCATGACTGTTCCCTCAGGTGCGTGACGGCAGCAGCGCCGCCGTGCGCAGCAGCTCGACTTTCTTCTCGAGCGAATGATTGAGTTGGGTAGCGAGGAACCCGCTTGCCGGATCCTTCGCCAGAGCGGCCCGACTCTGCGCGATGGCCGAGTCGATCACGGCGATGCTCTGCTCGAGCACCGCGATGGTGCTGGGATCGAGCTGCGAGCGCCGTTCCTTCACGATGGCGCGCAGCTTTCCGATCTCCCGGTCGTACACGGGCTGCGTCTCCTTCATCGCCGGCACCGCACTCGCCAGACGCACGGCAGGATTGACGCTCGACGTCGTGGCGGCACGCGTGACGGGCGCTGCCGGACCTTCGCTCCCCGTCGCCACGAACGCGGCGAGGGAATCGGTGGATGCCGTCGCAGCCTGCCCCGCCGGCTCGGAGGCCTGAGTCGACGGTGTGCCCTGCGCGACACGCGATGGCACGCCGCCGCTGACCGCGCTGCCCGCCTCGAACGAGGCGCGGGTGAAGTAGTGCGTCACCCCCGCGGTGACGAGGACGAGCGCCGCGGCGGCGAGCGATGGCCGCACCCATGCGCGATGAGCGATCGCCCGGGATGCGCGACGGTTCTCCGAGAGCGAAACCACCGGTGCGTCGATCCGCGCCGCGATGCCGGACCACAGGTCGCGCGATGGCTCGAGCGCCGGCAATGCGGATGCCTCGCGTCGAATGGCGTCAATGTCGGCGAGCAGCGCGCTGCACGTGGCGCAGCAGGAAGCGTGCGCTTCCAGCTCCACTCGCTCCGGCACGGCGAGATCCCCTTCCAGGTAGCTCGCGAGCTGGTCGGCCACGCCGTCGCAGGTCATCGGTTGGTTGGTCATCGGTTCAGTGCCTCCCGCAGGAGCAGTCGAGCGCGGTGGAGCTGCGCCTTCGTCGCTCCGGTCGTCACGCCGAGCATCTCGGCGATTTCCTCATGCTTGTAGCCTTCCACATCGTGCAGCGTGAACACCCTTCGTGCCCCCTTCGGCAGCTTCGCGATCGCCGCCTCGAGATCCATCCGGTCGCCCGGCGAGTGCGACCGCGCTGTCAGCAGCTCCACGCCGTCACCGTCCTCGTCGTCCTCGTACCGCGACTGCTGCCGGCTGTCGGTCTTTCTCGCGTTCAGCACCAGGTTCACCGTCATGCGATGCAGCCAGGTCCCGAACGCGGCTTCGCCACGAAACAGGTGAAGCTTGTCCCAGGCTCGAACGAAGACGTCCTGGGTCAGCTCCTCGGCGCGCGAGCGGTCATTGACCATCCGGGCGCAGAGGGAGAACACGCGGCTGACATGCAGACGGTAGAGCCGTTCGAACGCGATGCGATCGCCCGCGGCCGCGAGGGCCACGTCCGGGTCGACACCGAATGGCAAAGGTGCTGTCGTCGGTTCGGGGAGGGCCACTGCCGTCATCAATCGTCCGGGTTCCCAGTGCACTGGATGGGATAGCCGGAACAGGGGAAAGGTTTGAAGAAGAATCTGGAGCGCTCAGCCCGGAGGGGATAGGGCGCGTGCTGGAGCACTACGGGCGGGTGATTGCAACCGATTCAGGTGCTCGGTTGGCCTCGAGGGCTGACGGGTGCTCGAGTACCGGGCCTCTCGCCATGGGAGACTCGGCCGCCTGGCCTGATTCGGCCTGCTGACCGCTGTCCGTCGTTACCTGACGCAGCCCGCTGCGCCCTGGAAAGGCCAGCCCTCCGGGTCCCCGGTACGAAGTACCTGGTACCGGCTACTTCAGTTGCGGTTTGCCCTATCGAGCTTTGTCCCGCGATCTCATCGCCTGCAGCTCGGCGCGATGTGCCTGCAGGAACCGGATGTTCTCGCCGAGCGCCGGCGTCGGCGGTGCGGCCTGCGGCCTGTCGAGGAACCGCTCGGCCTGGGCGATGGCGATCGACGCGACGAAGTAGTCGGGCACCGACATGCCCGTGGAAGTGATCGCGTTGTTGATCTTTGCATTCGACTCGAGGTGCTGCACTCCCGCGTTGGTTCCCGAGACGTAGGTCCCCGTCCCGGCATCGGTGATCTGTTCATTGAGCAGCGCGTTCACCATGCCGTCGTGCTGGCGCAGCACGGCGAGGCTGTCGCTCGCCTTGACGAACCGGGTGAAGTTTTCCGGCGTGAGCTTGTACTCGGTGGCGAGCCGGACGCTCTTCGCGTCGGTGGCCGTTACCTGGGCCGCGCCGCCGGCGGCCGGCGTCACGCTCACCGGGTGACCGATGTCGGTCCCGCTGGCGAGCGCACCCGATGCCGAGTCGGCGGTGGTGCGGTTGTCGTGACTGCACGCAGCCGCAGCGAGGGCGGCAGCAAGGAATGCGAGCGTACGAAGTGGTGACATGCGAGCTCCTGATCTCAGGTTGTCGAGTCCGGCGCCGCACGGCGCGTGCCGGCCGGCACGCAGATGCCGCATTGGCGGGCGCATTGGTCGCCACCTGCAACCAGCTCGGCTGTCAACCCGTTGCCCGGCGCGCTCGCTTCATCCAGCTTGCTCGTCCCGCCGCGCGCACGCCGCGCCTGTCTCCTCGCGCCGCAGCACCGATGTCGTCATCCGCGTCCGTTCCAGTCCCGCAGCTCGTCGCCCTCGTCGCCGCCGAGCTCGCACTCCCGCCCAGTCAGGTTGCCGGCGCGCTCGCGCTGTTCGACGAAGGGAACACCCTCCCGTTCATCGCCCGCTACCGGAAGGAAGCCACCGGCGGGCTCGACGAAACCCAGCTCCGGGCCCTCCAGGAGCGCGCCGAGTACCTGCGCGAGCTCGGCGAGCGTCGCGCCGCGATCCGCAAGTCGATCGACGAGCAGGGAAAGCTGACTCCGGCGCTCGACGCGCAGCTGAGCGCAGTGACGACGAAGCAGTCGCTGGAGGATCTGTACCTGCCGTTCAAGCCGAAGCGTCGTACTCGCGCCACCATCGCGCGCGAACGCGGGCTGGAGCCGCTGGCCGACGCGCTGTGGGACGGCTCGCTCGACGAGGCGAGCGCCTCGGCGGCGGCCGCCGCATACGTGAATGCCGAGCGCGAGGTGCTCACGGCCGAGGACGCACTCGCCGGCGCACGCGACATCCTGAGCGAGCGTGTCGCCGACGACGCCGGCCATCGCGGCTGGGTGCGCGAGCTCACGCGGAAGAAGGGCAGCGTGGCGTCGCGCGCCGTGACCGGAAAGGAAAAGGAAGTCGGCAAGTTCCAGGACTACTACGACTTTTCCGAGCCGCTCGGCACCATCCCGTCGCACCGCGTGCTGGCCATCCGCCGCGGAGAAGAAGAGGGCGTGCTGACGTGGAACGTCGCTGCGCCGACGGAGGAGATCGTGCACGGGCTGACGGAGCGCGTCGCGCACGGCCGACGGGCGGCCAACCAGTTGAAGCTCGTGGCGCAGGATGCGTACAAGCGCCTGCTCGCCTTCTCGATCGAGGTGGAGCTGCGCCTCGAGCTCAAGACGCGCGCCGACGAGGAAGCCATCACCATCTTCGGACGCAACCTCGAGCAGTTGCTGCTCGCGGCGCCCGCAGGGGAGCGCATCGTCATCGGGCTCGACCCCGGCTTCCGTACCGGCGTGAAGGTCGCTGCCGTCTCCCGCACCGGTGCCGTACTGCACACGGATGCGTGGATGCTGCATCAGCCCGATCGGTTCGCCGCCGCGCTGCTACGCCTCGTTACCACGACGGGCGCCGAGTTGATCGCCATCGGCAATGGCACCGCCTCGCGCGAGACAGAGGCACTGGTTCGCGACACGCTCCGATCGGCGACGCTCGCCTCGCCGCCGCAGGTGGTGGTCGTCAGCGAAGCCGGTGCGTCGGTGTACTCGGCGTCCGAGCTCGCCGTGGCGGAGCTGCCCGGATTGGACGTGTCCCTGCGCGGTGCCGTCTCCATCGCGCGACGACTGCAGGATCCGCTCGCCGAGCTCGTGAAGATCGACCCCAAGTCCATCGGCGTCGGCCAGTACCAGCACGACGTCAACCAGCAGCGGTTGAAGAAGCGATTGGAGGACGTAGTGGTGTCCGCGGTCAATCATGTCGGCGTCGAGGTGAACACCGCATCGGCCGCGCTGCTGTCACACGTCTCCGGCATCGGCCCCACACTCGCCGAGAACATCGTGAAGACGCGCGACGAGCGCGGAGGCTTCAAGTCGCGTCGCGAGCTGCTTACGGTACCTCGCCTCGGCGCGAAGGCGTTCGAGCAGGCGGCGGGCTTCCTGCGCATCAGGGGTTCCGCCCACCCCCTGGACGCGAGTGCCGTGCACCCTGAGCGCTACGCGCTCGTCGAGCGGATGGCCGGGGATCTCGGTCTACCGCTCGCCGCGCTCATCAACGACGAAGCCCGGCTCGAGACGATCGAGCTCACGCGCTACGTGTCGGACGACGTCGGCTTGCCGACGCTGCGCGACATCGTTGCCGAGCTGCAAAAGCCCGGTCGCGATCCGCGGGCGGCGTTCGAGGCACCCGCCTTCCGCGACGACGTCACCGAAATGAAGGACCTGCACGAGGGAATGGAGCTCGAGGGCGTGGTAACGAACATCGTCGCCTTCGGCGCATTCGTGGACGTGGGCGTGCACCAGGATGGACTCGTGCACGTGTCGCAGCTGGCCGACCGCTACGTGGCCGATCCGAACCAGGTCGTCGCGGTAGGGCAGCGCGTCAAGGTGCGCGTGATGGGCGTGGACCTGCAGCGCAATCGCATCGCGCTCACGATGCGCACGGCGGCGAGCAAGGACGCGCGGCCGCAGAGCGGCAAGCGTGGTGCGACGTCTCCGCGACCGGACGTCAGGCCTGCACCCTCGCCGGCAAAGCCGTTCACGATGCCGAAGCCCGGTGCCATCGCGCCGAACGGCATGCGGTTCAAGTAGCGACGCGGCTACTGCAGCCGCTGCAGTCGCTTCTGGTCCTCGATGTCGGTGTTGGTGCCGAACCAGTGCACGACCTTGCCCGACTCGTCGAGCTGGGGAAGCGCGCGTGCGATGTGCCAGCGGTACGTCCCGTCGGCGCCGCGCAGCCGGAATTCGACTTCGTACGGCTCGCCGGTCGTGAGGGCGTGCGTCCAGCGCTCGACCGCGTTCGAGAGATCATCGGGGTGGATGACGTGCTGCCAGCCTTCGCCGAGCACCTGTTCCCTCGACACGCCGAAGTAGTCGGCCACCCGTTGCGTCACGTAATCCAGCGCGCCGTCGGGAGTCGCCGTCCAGATCTGCACCGGAATCGCTTCGGCAAGGAACCGGTAGCGTGCCTCGCTCGCCCGCAGCGCCTCGCGCGCCTGTTCGGCCTCGGAGCGCGCCTCGCGCTCCCGCGTCAGTCGTGCCGCCTGTACCTCGACGCGTTGCTGGTCACTGATGTCGCGAAAGGTGACCACGACTCCGATGACATGTCGCCCGTCCTTGATCGGGATGCTGGTGTAGTCCACCGGCAGCGGTTCGCCGCCCTTCCTCCAGAAGATGTCGCCGCCGACACGCTGCTGGACCGCGTCCGTCACCGACAGAAGGATCGGGCACTCCTCGGCGGGAAACACGCTGCCGTCCGCATAGTGATGATGCGTCAGCTCGTGCATGGACACGCCGAGCGCTTCACGGTTCGTGAAGCCGAGCATGCGCACGGTGGCTTCGTTGACGAAAACCGTGCGTCCTGCCGTGTCGAGGAAGAAGATGCCGTCGTCGATCGCGTTGAGGATCTGCGTCGTGCGGCCCTGAAGCGCCGCGAACGCCTCCCTGATCGCCGCCTCTCCGCCCGGCGGTGTGACGACCGCGAGGTCGTGCGGGAGATGGTCTCGCTGGAAGTCCGGCATGATCGGAATGGATGAAAGAGCCGATGCGCCAGGCATCGCCCGGCGACCACTCTTGCAAGAGACCGGCCCGCTGGCATTCCACTGCGGCACCGGTGATTTTCCGCCTATGCCGACGCGCCCGTACATCCTTGCCGAGAGCACCTGGAAGACCGTGGACGTCACCCCGTACGAGGTGGCGGTGCTGCCCTGGGGTGCTACCGAGGCGCACAACTATCACCTCCCGTACGCCACCGACAACATCCAGTGTGATGCGCTCGCCGCCGAAGGGGCCCGGCGTGCGTGGGAGCGCGGAGCGAGGGTGGTGGTGCTCCCGTGCGTGCCGTTCGGGGTGAACACCGGCCAGCTCGACATCAAGCTCTGCCTGAACATGAACCCGTCCACCCAGGCGGCGCTGCTGGCCGACCTGACACACGCGCTGGAGGGGCAGGGTATCCGCAAGCTCGTCGTGTTCAACGGGCACGGCGGAAACGATTTCCGCCAGATCATCCGCGAGCTGCAGCCGCGCACGCAGGTGTTCCTGTCACTCATCAACTGGTACAAGATCGGGGATCGGAGCGCCATCTTCAGCGCCGCCGGCGATCATGCCGACGAGCTGGAGACGAGCGTGATGATGCACGTCGCGCCGGACCTCGTGCGGCCGCTGAGCGAGGCGGGCGATGGCCGGGAACGACGCTGGAACATCGCCGCGCTGCGTGAAGGCTGGGCGTGGGCGCCACGTCGCTGGACGCAGGTGAGCGCCGACACCGGCACGGGGAATCCGGCGCAGGCCACGGTGGAGAAGGGTGCGCGCTACGCCGACGTCGTGGCGTCGAAGGTGGCGGACTATCTCGTCGCGCTGGCCGCCGCCGATCCATCGAACCTCTATGCCGATGCGTGATCGCGAGATGACCGCTCCGCCACCGACGCCGCCCACCTCGACGTTCGTTCGCCCCGCCATCGGACTGCTCGCCGGCATTGGCGTCTCGCTGCTCGTGATCGCCATCGGCACGGTGATCGCCGGCGTCTTTACCCTTCGCGGCCCAGACGCGCTGACGACGGCGTTTCCCGCCGGCTACGTATGGGGCAAGCTCGTCGCGGCCACGGTTGGCGCCTTCGCTGGCGGCTTCACGACGTCGCGCATCACGGCGGGCCGGTCGATGTACACGTCGCTCGTGCTCGCACTCATCCTGTTCGTTGCTGCAGGGGGACCGGCGCTGCGCGGGATCGCTGCATTCCCCAACGATCCGACCTGGTTTCCGCTCACCCTTGCCGCGGTGGAGCTGCTGGCCGTGCTGGCGGGCGCGCTGCTCGAGCGACGGATGGACGGAGCAGGAGCAGCGCGGTGAGCGCCTTGCGCGCCTTCGCGCGTCCGATGCAGCATTCGCGCATGCGTCGAGCCCTGCCGTTCCTGCTCGCCCTCGTGCTGCTCCCCGCCAGCGCGCACGCCCAGCGCGGTGATGCGTCGTCGCCCAGCCTCGTGCCCGCTTTCGGTGTGCACTATGGAACACCGATGCGATTCTCCGTTTCCGCCGGTGGTGCACTCGACCTGGCCGATCACGGCAGCGAGGGCGTGCTCGCACTCGTGGAGCAGGGACAGCACGGCAACGAGATTTCGGCGGGTTACTACCGGATGCTGGGCCGGTTCGGCTCCGGATTCTCGCTGCGCGCGGCCGTGCTGCGCACCGGCGGAGAGCCGTGGAACGCGAACCCGCATACCACCTATGTCGGCGCCGAAGCACACCTCATGGTGATCCTCGGCGTGGGCGGACGCGCGGGGTTCATGCGCCGCGCGAGCAGCGTGTCCAACGGTTCGCACGACAGCATCGTCACCCTCGGCATTTCCATCGGCTCGTGAAGAACATCGACTGGCCGCTGGCGATCGTCCTCGGCGTGGTGTTCGTGGCGATGAGCGTGGTGCGCTGGCGCTACTTCAAGTCACTGGCGCGCCGGAGGAACGAAGCTCGTCGCAAGAGACCGCCACCGGACTGACCGACCGGAGCCTCCCTCGGCCCTCGCTCGTTCCAATCGCGCTCGAGACGTCGGTCGTCCTTCGGCGCCGCGTACTGTCACGGTTCTTGTAAGAGCCGCCTCCATGGCGATCCGAAAAGTTCGCGAAGTGGAAGTCCGCTCCCTGGGCGAGCTGATTGATCAGGTAACGCCCGAAGGTCCCGATCCGATCACCGGCCGTCGGCGCGACACCTCGGTCTACCACGGCGCGCCTGATGCCGACCGGCACCTGCTGACGAGCCTCGATCGACTGGGTGGCGTGAACCCTCCGCACACCAAGGTCGGGCTCGAGGAGCACATCCTCCGGAACTTTGCGCGCTACTCGCGCCCGTACGTGCACCAGACCACCAACGAATGGGAGCTCATGGTCGCCGCGCAGCACCATGGGGTTCCCACCCGCCTGCTCGACTGGACGTACTCGCCGCTGGTGGCAGCACATTTCGCCACGCGCGGAACGCTGGAGCGAGATCGCGCCATCTGGCGACTGGATTGGATGAAGGTGCACCGCAAATTCGGTTTCCCCGAGCTGGCGCTGCTGATCCAGGACCTCGCCGAATTCGTCGGCCGACGCGGCGAGTTCACTCCCTGGCGATTGATCGACGAGGGCGACGGCGGCAAGCCGTTCGCCTGCATGATCGAGCCACCCACGCTCGATGCCCGCATCTCGGCGCAGGCGGCGGTGTTCACGCTCTGCTCCGATACCTCACGCACCTTCGACGACTTCCTCGCCACGCACGGGCTTCTGGATGCGTTGAGCCGATTCGTGATCCCGAAGGATGCGTCGAGCTGTGTGCGCGACCAGCTCGACATCGTCGGCATGGATGAGCGTCGGCTGTTCCCCGACCTGGATGGCGTGGCGGCGCAGCTGCGGCGCTACTACTCGTGACAGGGCCAGGCGGTCGGACAGTCAGGCAGCGTCCGGCGTTCCCACATCATGGCCTCCTGACCTCCGCTTCCGGCCGAAGATCCATCGCACCAGCCACACCACGAGCACGATCGGCAGGACGATCTTGATCGCCAGCACGCTGAGGGCGAGCACGATGCCGATGCAGAAGATCAGCATCCCGCCGATGCCGAGCACGAGCAGCACAGGGAGACCGATCGCGGCGAGGAGCAGGAAGACCGGTGCGCCGACGACGCCGAGCACGATCAGCACCGGCAGGCCGACGATCTTGAGGACTCCAGCCACCGGCACGAGCAGCAGCAACAGCGTGGCAACGAGTCCGCCGAGCGTGCGACCGACGGCGAATCGGAGGGCGAGTCCCTTCAGGAGCATCCACATGCGGTCGTCTCCGGGTCGGCGGTGGGACGGCGGGTTCATCCCGCCGGTCACCTGAACCTACGCGCTGGATGCGTCCGGGTTTCGCTACGGTGACGCCCTGGGCCGCCGCGCCGTCTTCCGGGCATGAACGTCACGGCGCGCCGCGTCTTCACCCTTCTGTTGCTGGTCTACGGACTCTACGACCTCGCCCATCCCGGGCGCGGCACGCTGCTCGACGGCGTGGACCTCGCCATCCATGAAACGGGACACCTCGTGTTCGGCCCGTTCGGCGAATTCGTCGGCTTCGCGGGCGGCACGCTGTTCCAGCTCATCATGCCGCTCACGTTCGTCGGCTACTTCGCGCGGCGCGGCGACCAGCACGCGGCGAGCGTAGCGCTCTGGTGGGTCGGACAGAACTGCGGGCACATCGCATACTACGTTGCCGACGCGAGTGCGATGGAGCTGCCCCTCGTCGGCGGCGGTGAGCACGACTGGAACTACCTGCTCGGCGAGTTGGGCCTGTTGACACAAGACCACAAGATTGCGCACGCCATCGTCGTCACGGGTGTGCTGCTGGTGCTCGGCTCCTCGGTGTGGGGGCTCGTGGCCGCCGGTCGCGCAACGGCGACGAAAGGGAGCGACGAACTGGCGGGCGCGGAGAGCTGATCGACCCAACTCGTCGCACTGGTCCGACCAACGTCGTATCGCGGCTCCCCAGCGATAGATTGTCGCGACTCATCCCTCGAATACATGCCAGTCATCCTGCGTACCGCCGGCCTGCTCGTCCTGTCGAACGTCTTCATGACCTTCGCCTGGTACGCGCACCTGAAGAACCTGAGCGACCGGCCATGGTACGTTGCCGCCCTGCTGAGCTGGGGCGTAGCGCTCTTCGAGTACCTGCTTCAGGTGCCGGCGAATCGCATCGGCTACACCGCGCTCACGCTCGGCCAGCTCAAGATTCTGCAGGAGTGCATCACCCTGGCCGTCTTCGTGCCGTTCGCCTTCTTCTACATGAAGCAGCCGCTCCGCCTCGACTTCCTGTGGGCGGGGCTGTGCATCCTTGGCGCAGTGTATTTCGTGTTCCGAGGACACCCGGCGGGGTGAGACCGAGGATGCACGAATGCGAGGATACGGGAATGCCGGTGCGGGGAGCCTGACTCACGATTTCCGGAATCCCTGCCTCCTCGCATTCCGTCTTCAGGCGTCCAGCGACGGCAGTGGCCGCGGGTGCCGGCGCGCCTGGGTACGCTGTACCACCTTCGCCACCTTCGGGCTTACGGAGGCGAGCGCCGCTTCATGCTCGCGAAGCAGCGCCGAGCTGGACGCGGCGAGCGGAGTGAGCCGCTGGCGGCGGATCCGCACATAGTTGAGCCGCAGCAGCCAGACCGCCCGTCGGGCGTCGTCGGCATGTATCGGACTGAACATCGCCCACGATGACGAGGGCGCGAGCGGCAACGGATCGGCCAGGTTTTCGGCAACCAGGCTGGCCTTGAGCGCCTTGGTGAGCGAGAGGTGCACCGAGCAGTCGCTGTGCACGTGGCCGATCTGCCGCCCGAACAGGCGGAACTCCACCCCGTCCGACTCGCCGGGCGTCGTGGCGCTGGCGTGCGGCCGCAGCTCCACGCCGGGCCAACGCCGTACCTCCTCGATCACATTCGTTGCGAACGACTCGCGGTCTCCTCCCGTCATCATGCCGGCCTCCAGTTGGACGGTCCCGCCCGCCACTTCCACGGGCGTCGTGCGCTTCGACGGTAGGGGAGGCATCTTCCGTACCCCTTCCCGATCATCCTCGCACTCCTCGTCGGCCATCACGATGCTGAGATCCGCGTCACATCTTCCTGCGCCTCTAGGTTCGATTGTCGTGATCGCCCTGTGCGCGCCGTTCATCGCCGGCGCACAATGGCGCCCGGTGGCGAGCCCGACCGATGTCGAGCTGCGCGGCCTCAGCATCGTGTCACCGCGGGTAGTCTGGGCGAGCGGCATGCGCGGCACCGTGCTGCGCTCCACCGATGGCGGCCACCGCTGGGAGCGCGACACGGTGCCAGGCGCCGCGAAGCTCGACTTCCGCGCCATCGCTGCCACGTCGCGCGACGTCGCACACGTGTTGAGTATCGGCGATTCATCGCGGATCTATCGTACCACGGACGGCGGCCGCACCTGGTCGCTCCGCTTCGTCAGCACCCGCGCCGGTTCGTTCTTCGACGCCATCCAGTTCTGGGACGCGAGGCACGGAATCGCGATGAGCGACCCGGTGGACGGACGCTTCCTCATCGTCACCACCGACGACGGCGGCGAGACCTGGCAGGAGATGCCCGCGGCGGGCATGCCGCTCGCACTTCAGGGCGAAGGTGGTTTCGCGGCGAGTGGCACCTGTCTGATCGTGGGCGCCAACGGTGATGCGTGGCTGGTGAGTGGCGGCGCGGCGGCGGCGCGCTTGTATCACTCGAGCGATCGCGGTCGCACGTGGACGGTCCACGACACGCCGCTGCGCGCCGGCGTCGCGTCGGCGGGGATCTTCTCCGTGGCGTTTCGCGATGCCGAGCACGGAGCGATCGCCGGTGGCGACTACCAGCAGCCCGCGCTCCGCGGGCGAAACGTCGCGGTCACCGCGGATGGCGGCGTCACGTGGACGCTGGCGGACAGCGCGTCGTCGCCGTCGGGCTATCGCTCGGCGGTGGCGTACGTGCCTGGCGCGAATGGAATGCGCCTCGTCGCGGTCGGCCTGACCGGCACCGACATCTCGACCGACGGTGGTGCTACGTGGACGCCGCTGGATTCGGTCGCGTACAACAGTCTGGCGTTCGCGACGGATGGCAGCGGGTGGGCAGTCGGTCCGAAGGGACGCATTGCGCGATGGTCAGCACGTTGAGGGGCGGGTGCCGAGCACGATCAACGCGACGACCCGCGGCGTGCAAGCGTCCGATTGACTCGACTGATTCCGGCGACTCGCGGCAATCATTTGCTCGAGCCAGTCGTGGTCACTGATCAGGCCTCCATCATGCGACGCGAGCAGTGCATCCCACTCACGCTCGGCGCCAAGCGGCAGCGGATGTCCCAGCTCATCGCGTAGTCTCGTGGCGAGAGCGAGGATCGCGGCACGCTGATGCCGTGGAGCGCAGCGGATGGCACGGGCAATCCGACGCTCGATCGGCGCGTCCAGGGCCGATGCGACGTCGCTGACGCCGCAGTCGAGAGTCAGGCGTTCGCTCTCCAGCCAACCTTCCAGTTCCGACAGCGCGAGTGCGCGTTCATTCACCGTGCACCTCCGCGCCATGCCCGCCGCCAGACCGACGGCGCGAGAGACGGCGCCGCTGCTGCCGACGGGCGAGCTGCCGACCCGGGCGATCAGCCGGCCATCGTCAAGCGCGGCAAGCCAACCCGTGTCCGCACAGGCCACGGCGGCGACGAGCGGACCACGGGCGCGCCGGCCGCTGGGCCAGCGGCGCTGACGACGCCAGCAAGCCACCGCGTCAGCCGCGGTGCCGAGTGCTTCCGCACTCGCGACATCGGTCGTGGCTGCAGTGACGGGTGACGAATGCATCGCCGAGAGCTCGGCTGAAGCTGCCGAGAGTGCCGGCAGGACATTCAGCGTTCGCCCGATCGCCCGCTCCGCACGCGCGAGCTTGGCGCGCAGCCGCGCGTCCACCTGGAGGAGCAGTTCGGTCGTCGCTGGCGGTGCCATGAGGTAGCTGTGCACCACTGCGGCGCCGCCCGGCCGTCGCACGCGTCCGAGGCGCTGCGCAAGTCGCGCGGGGTTCCACGGCAGGTCGAGGTGCACCACCACGCTTGCGTCCTGCAGGTTCACTCCCTCCGAGAGGAGGTCGGTGGAGAGCAGCAGCGACACTCGCTCTCGTGGCGCAGGTTCGCGTGCGCCCTGCGCAGCCGGCGCGAAGCGATCGAGCAGCGCATCGCGTGACAGGCGCCCACTAGCAATGCGCGCTTCGTTCGCCGTGAGCAGCCCCACACCGGCGTCGGCACGCAGGAGTGCGTAGAGCGCACGCACCGTTGTGGCGAACTCGCTGAAGGCGAGAATGCGCGCTTCGGCATGCTGGGCGCGGAGCCGGCGCAGGGTTTCCAGGCGAGCCGAATCCGGATCCGATGCGCCTCGAAGCGCCAGCGCAAGCCGATCGAGCCCCGCCCGCTCCGCCGTGACCGCTGCGAGGAGGGCACTCCCGCCATCGCCATGGACGCGGGATACGAGCAGCGGCGCCAGGGCGAGCTGCACGTCCCCGTCAACGCCATGCCATGCGCGCAGGTCGCGACTGCTCGGCGAGAGTCCGCTGACCGCACACTGCTCGAGTGCCGCGATTGCACGCATGCGCCGGCGCAGCGCGCTCGCCAGCGCGGCACGGCTGGATGCCCAGGCGCGCACCAGGCCGACGGTGCGCAACGCGCCGGCATCTCCAGCGTCGAAGGGACGAGCGGGCGGGGGCAGGGCAAGAATGGCGCGCAGCACGGCACCGTCGTCGCACGCGGGATGCAACCACTCCGGCGGGACAACAGCCGGCATCTCGCTGTGTTCCGTTTCGGAGGTGCGGATCACGTGGCGCGCGAGTGCCTCTCCACCGCTGCGAAACGCCGAGCTGCCAAGAAAGAACGCGAGCTGCGCCGCGAGATCGCGCGTGCCGTTCTGGAGTGGCGTCGCCGAGAGCAAGAGCACAGGAGCGTGGGCCGTGAGATGCGCGAGGCCGTCGTACCGCGTCGCCTCCGGCGAGCGAAAGCGATGAGATTCATCCACGATCACGCCGTCCGGCTCCAGCGCCGGGAGGGAGCCACGGCTCAGCGCTTCATGCGTCACGATGGCGCACGGCACGCGCGCGCGCTCCATCGCGCGCTGCCAGGTGCTGCGCAGCGACGCGGGCACCACGACGAGCGGACGCTGCCACCGTCGCGCCACGGCGAGCGCAACGTAGGTCTTGCCGCGGCCCACGTCGTCGGCCAGCAGGCACCCGCCGTCGTGCGCGAGCGCCTGCGCCACCCTGGCCGCCGCCCGCTGCTGGTGCGGCCGGAGCCGGATGCTCCCCAATGCCACTGGCAGCGCGGTTGCGCATGCCACATCGGCGATACGGGCCCGCACGGCGCGCAGTCGCAGGTCGCCCAGCGAGACCGCGTCCGGTGACTTGCTGGACGGGCCCACATTCATCGACACCACGCCACGAGTGGGGCGACGTCCTCGTGCGTGAGCCGGTAGGCTCGACACGCCGCAGCCAGGAGTTCGCTCTCGGTTGGCGGCTGGCCGAGCAGGGCGCGCTCCGCCAGCGGCGCGAGGATGCGTCGTGCGCGTGCCCACTCGCGCGGCACCGGCAGCAGTTCCACCGTCCACGCCAGGTAGCGATGCCACCCGCCGCGCGCCGGTTCGGCGATCGCATTCAGGAATGCTGCGGCGAGTGGGCTGTTGAGCAGTGCGGCGAGAGCAAGCGCATCCACCGGATCGGCGCATGGCAGCACATAGCAACTGTTGAGCGGCACCGTCGGATCGCCGGCCGCGAGGAGCGCCGCGCGCGGCACGCGGCCAAAATCGCTCCACACCACTCGCGTGCGCGCGCAGTCTGCGCTCTCGGTGCGGAAGAGCATCCACCAGCTTCCGGTGCCACGCAGGTCGGACCGGGCACGAAGCCGACGTCGCCACGGCGCCAGCCAGCGCGCGGCGGCCGGCGGAAGCACGCCCAGCGGTGCGCCGGACTCGGCGTGCGTCCAGACGATGGCGGTCGGCGATGGCGGTACGCGCCAGGCCTGCAGCGACTCGCCCCGGAGAAGTGGACGCAGCAGCTCGCGCTCGAGGGTGCCGCGTCGCCCGTGGCACTCGACGGCGGCGAGCACGCGGTCTCCACCGGTGTCGTTCACGAGGAATGCTTCATTGCAACCACACTTCACGCCGAGCAGCGCACGCCCGAGGCGACTCGACGCCAAGGGATGGCCCCGTTCGCGCACGAGATCGAATGCGGAGCGTACCTCGTTCGGCAGAATGAGCCAGGGACTGGCTGGGTCATCGGAATCGAGCAGGGCCGAGGACGGCGCAGCCCGCCACTCGAGGTTCAACGTGCGCCGGCGCACGGCATAGGCAGCGTCGGCCACGTGGCACTCGCCGGCCGGTGTCACCACCGACGACGTCGGCGACGATCGCGTAGCGACGAGCACCGAGGGATATACGGCTGCGTCAAATACGCAGGGCGCATCGGTCCAGTCCTCGATGCGGCGCGGCACGGTGCGCGCCGCCACGAGTCGTCGCACCCCTCCACCGGAGAGGGAGCGCCACAGCTTGGTCGGCAGCAGCAGGGCGATGACGCCTCCCTCACGCGTGAGCGCGATGCTTCGCTCGACGAACAGTGCGGCGAGGTCAACCTGCGCGGCAAACCCGCGTCCACGTGCGGCGCTCGACGCGGGCTCCCAGGCGGCCTCCGAGAAGACTCGATAACGCGCCCGAAGCTCGTCGCGCGAAGCGGACGGGATGTTGTGCAGTCGCACCCATGGAGGATTGCCGACTAGCAGTCCAAAACCACCACCCGCGTGCACGTGAGCGAAATGGGACGCGAAGGAGAAGGGCAGCGCGCCCCCGTCGGCGATGCGGCGCCGCTCGCGACGCAGCGCCGCCGCCTGGTCGCGCAGCTCGCGCCTCGACTGCGCCGAAAACGGGGTGTCCTGATCGCGCTCGCCGAACAGGTCCGGACTGCGTCTCGCCAGCAACCGCTCGCGCCGCTGCGCCCCGATGCGCAGAAGCTGGAAGTCGATCGTCGCGAGGGCGCGCCTGCTCTCCTCTCGCTCCAGCGCTCGGCGAAGTGTCGTCTTGCGCGCCCCCGAGGAACGCACGTAGCGCTCGCGCAGCCGAGCCAGCGCGGCGGGCGGGCCCACGAGTGCCGCCGGCTCGTCGAATGCATCGCCGGCGAGGGTGTCGCCGACACGCACGTTGCAATCCAGGTTCGGCAGCGGCGGCACCGCGGACATGCGGGTCTCGTCGCTCTCGATCACGACCGAGAGCCAGAGCCGCAGCTCGCAGAGCCAGACGGCAGTCGGGTTGACGTCCACGCCGTGGATGGCGCGCGTCAGCACCTCACGCCGGATCGCGGCGACACCGCGGGAATCACCGGCGGCGACGTGGAGTTGGGTGAGGCGCTCCAGGAGGTACACGAGAAATGCACCGGACCCGCAGGCGGGATCGAGCACGGTCAACGCCCGGAGGCGTTCGCGAAGCACCTCGGCAATTGCGGGTGAAACGGACTCGCCGCGGAGCGCGCCCTCCACGCACTCCCCGCTCAGCGTCCGCGACGCGAGCGCCGCGACGAGTGCATGATCCGCCACCTGCCCAACCAGCGGTTGCGGCGTAAAGAACGCTCCGCTCATTCGGCGCTCGCGCGCGCCCATCAGTGACTCGAATGCGCGACCGAGCATCTCGGGATCGATTGCCACCTCGGACCACTCCGACGCCTCCTCGCGCGCCGTGAAGCGGTATGCGGAGAGCAACTGCGCGAACAGCTCGCCGAGTGCCTCGTCTGAGAAGCGCGCCTTTGCGTGGCGACGCTCGAGTGGCGTGCGTCCGAACAACCCGCCGTTGAGGAAGGGCACGGCGCCGAACGTGCGGGCCGTCGCCGCGCGCTTGCGCTGCGGCGTATTCAGCGTGCCGAAGAAGAGTGGTTGCAGTACGCGCTCGTGAAAGCAGCCGCCAGCCGACATGCACGCGTCGAACCGGTTGGCGAGAAACGAGCGGTCACCGTTCAACCAGCCCTTCGTCTGCAGGAAGGAGAGGAAGAGGAGCCGCGACGCGCACAACAGCGCCAACTCGGCGCGATCGGGTTCCGGCATCCGGGGCAGGGAGCCGGCGAGCGCCGCGATGCGCTGCTCCAGCGTGCGGTAGAAGCGCCGCGACAGCGCAGCGCGGCCGAGCAGCTCGCACCAGCGCGTGTGCACCAGCAGGTCCTCGCCCTCGCTCGCGGCCTCGAGTGCGCACAGCGTTTCGGCGTCGCTCCCCACGACCTGCATCGGATGGACAAGCAGCGCCAGAAGACGCGGCGGACGCTGGTCGGCCGTCCAGCAGGCGATGCCCGCGTCCTCGCCGCCGGCAGAGGCAGCGACCACCGTCCAGAGGACGTGCGTGGTGCGACGCGCGAGGGATGCGGCAAGCTGCGCGACCAGCGAGCGAAGCCCGGCGCCCCGCGGCGTGAGCACAAGCAGGGCGCGCAGTGCGCCTCGTCCGCGCATGAGCCGCACCTCGCCAGCGGAGTCGGGAATGCCGAGGCTGGCGCGTGTGTCGGAATCGAGCACGAGCGCTGCGCCGTCGAACCCGAGGGCGCCCGCGAGGGAAATCAGGCCGTCGTTGCTGGTGGCGCGGGCGAGAAGCGCCGCCGCCTGTCGGAGTGTACGCACGCGCACATCGTGCGGCGCCGTGCGTCAATCACCGGCATCAGTGCATCGCGCGTGACAGCGGATGAACTTCGCTGCGGCCGTGCTGGCTGGTCTGGACGACGAAGGGCGTCCCTCGCAAGGAACGCCCTTCGCCTCCCTGCTCACCCGAGCTCTATCTGTTGCTGGATGAGCCGGAGCTGCCCGAGCTGCCCGAGCTGCCCGATGATCCGGACGAACCCGACGAACCCGACGAGCCGCTTCGACCCGACTGTCCGCTGCCACCCGACCCCGACATGCCGCCCGATCCGCCGCTGCTCCCGGAGGAGCCGGACTTGCCCGAGCCGCCTGAGCTGCCCGAGCCGCCTGAGCTGCTCGAGCCGCCCGAACTACCCGAGCTGCCAGAGCTGCCAGAGCTGCCCGACGAGCCGCTCATGCCGCCTGAGCGTCCCGACGAGCCCGACGAAGACCCCGAGCTCCCGCCCGAGCTGCCCGAGCTCGAGCCGCTCGACGAGGCGTGACGATCCCGATCCGACGACGAGTGCCCGTCGCCCTGCGACGAGCTACCCAGGTCGCGGTTCGAGCTCCCCGACGAGGCGCTCTTGTCGCTCTGGCCGCTGCTCGATGAGCCTGAGGTGTTCCGGTCGCGATCTGCCATATGCTAGTCCTCCAAAGCCGGTGACATTCTCCGGAGCGCGGCACGCAGCCACCCCGCGTGCCTCCTCCGGGTGTCGGCTTGGCAAGCGCATATCGGGTGCCGCCACCCATGCCCGAGAACGCTCACGCTGCCGCGCTCGCTCACTGATGTCGCGCTCGCTCGGCTCCGCCAAAATCATCGACGTTGCACGGCGCACTAGCGCTCTCTACGTTGCGAACTATGCGCTTTCCTGCACCACTTTCCGCCGGCGCACGCGTCAGTCTCGTCGCGCCGGCCGGCCCGCTTCGCGGCGAGGAGGAATTGCACGCTGCCGTTGCACATGCCAGGTCGCTCGGTTGGGAGCCGGTCGTCGCACCGCATGCCCTGGCGCGAAATGGCTACCTCGCCGGCAGCGACGAGCAGCGCGCGCACGACTTCAACGATGCCCTCCGTGACGACGGCGTGGATGGCATCTGGTGCCTGCGCGGCGGCTACGGCGCGATGCGCATTCTCCCCGCGCTCGACTACGACGCGATGCGCCGGAATCCGCGTCCGCTCCTCGGCTACTCCGACATCACTGCGCTCCACTGCGCCATCAACGTGTGCTGCGGCGTCGTGACCTATCACGGTCCGACAGCCCGCGGGGTCCTCACGGAGTTCTCGCGCGACTCGCTCGTCCGCGCGATGGTGAAGCAGGTGGATTCGTGCGGGAGCGCACCGCTCGCGCGCACGGTGCGCAGTGGGCGCGCCACCGGCCGTCTCGTCGGTGGGAATCTCGCCCTTCTCGCCGCGCTCGCCGGCACGCCGTACGCACCCGACTACACCGATGCGATCCTCGTCCTGGAGGATGTGGGCGAAGCGACGTATCGCATCGACCGCATGCTCCAGCAACTGCGCCTCTCCGGAGCGTTCAGCCACCTGGCCGGAATCGGCTTCGGGCAGTTCACCGAGTGTACCGACCCGCTCGACGCCGACCCCTGTCCACTCGAGGACATTCTCCGCGACGTGGCCGACATCGCTGGCGTCCCTGCACTGGCCGGCATCCCGCTCGGCCATGTCCGCGACCAGTGGACCATCCCGCTCGGCGCGCGCGCCGAGCTCGATGCCGATGCCCGCACGCTGCACGTGCTGCCGCAATGACGACGCGCGGACCATCTTCAGCAGTGCAGACGACGATCACCACCATGTTCACGGAGCATCGATGAAGAGCGGCACCGATCTGATCAATGAAGCAAAGTCGCGCGTCAGGGAAGTGAGTCCCGCCGAAGCGCGCGCGCTGCACCAGCGCGGTGGCGTCACCTTCCTCGACGTGCGCGACCAGCAGGAGGTGAATCTCGGCCGCATTCCCGGTGCGCTGCACATCTCACGGGGCACGATGGAGACGAAGATCGAGGCCGCTGTGCCGCGCGATGCGGAAGTCGTCATCTACTGCGCGAGTGGAAACCGCAGTGCGCTCGCGGCGGATACGCTGCGGCAGATGGGCTATGAGAAGGTGAGCTCGCTCGCGGGCGGGTTCCGCGGCTGGGCCGAGGCTGGTGGCGACGTCGACGGCTGACCTGGACCGACTCGCGTCGCACCCGATGGTGCAGCGGCTGGTGCGCTCGCTCGCCGAGCGGCCGGGTCGCGAGATCGCGCTGCCGGCCGGCGCACGTGCAGCGGCGGTGATGCTCGCCCTCAGAGCACGCAACGATGGCGAGCCCGAACTGTTGATGATCCAGCGCGCCGCCGCCGAGCGCGATCCGTGGAGCGGACACATCGCCTGCCCGGGCGGTCGCGCCGAGCCGACCGACGTGGATCTCGCCGCGACGGCGATCCGCGAGACGTGCGAGGAGACCGGCGTGGATGTCGCCCGGGATGGGCGCGTCCTCGGCCATCTCGACGACCTGACGCCGGTGTCGCCGCACCTTCCGCCGCTGGTCATCCGACCCTACATCGCGCTGGTGAACAGCGACGTGCGCATCCTGCCGAGCGTCGAGGTGGCTGCGGCGTTCTGGGTACCGCTCGCCGAGCTTCGTACGCCGACGTCGTGGGGCACCGGCGTGGTGCACGTGCGCGGGGTCGAGCGAAGCGTGAGCGTGTTCAGGCACGGCGGATACACCGTGTGGGGGCTCACCGAGCGCGTACTGCGCCAGTTCATGGAGTACGCCGGCGAGGCTCCGGGCGGTGAATCGTTCGATGATGACCGGCCGCGGCGCGCGACGAGCTGACTAGACGCGGCTCGCGCTTTTCGGCCGCTCACTCATGAGCGCGATGGTGTGGCCGTCGGGATCGCGGAAGAAGCACATCCACAGATCGTGGTCGGGCATCGGTGCCACCAGGTGCGGCTCGTCCACGAACGTCACGCCGCGCTCGCGCATGGCCGCATGCGCGCCCGTGAGGTCGGCTACGCGCAGGTACAGCACCGTGCTCGAGCCCGGCGTGAATTCGCCCTCGGGCGCGGAAAGCATCAGTCGTGCATTGCCGAGGTCCAGGAAGGCGAGCGAGGGACCGGCGGCAAAGAGGAATCGGAGCCCGACCGCCTCGCGGTAGAAGGCGGTGCTCCGCGCCACGTCGGAGACGGAGAGCGCGACCTGGCCCAGTCCGGTGACCTCCATGCTAGCCCTCCACGAGAAAATTGTTTAGGTTACCCTAAATAATGGTGCGTCGTCCTCCTTGTGACCTCGCACGCAAATAAGGGAACCAATGTCCGTCCGCCTTCATACATCCGAACCGCAGCCTTCGCCACCTCCGGAGACCGGCTGGCGGCGCGCCCGCGTGGCGCCGAGCCTCGCCGAAGTGTATCGGTCGGTGCCGATCACGGCCGGTTCGAAGTGGCGGAAGGTGCTCGCCTTTGCCGGCCCCGGCTACCTGGTGGCCGTCGGCTACATGGATCCGGGCAACTGGGCCACCGACCTCGCCGGCGGCTCGCAATTCGGCTACACGCTCCTCAGCGTCATCCTGCTCTCAAACCTGATGGCAGTGCTGCTGCAGGGGCTCGCCAGCAAGCTGGGCATCGTCACGGGCCGCGACCTCGCCCAGGCGTGCCGCGACCACTACAGCAAGCCGGTGAGTGTCGTCCTCTGGCTGATGTGCGAGATCGCCATCGCCGCCTGCGACCTCGCCGAAGTCATCGGCTCCGCCATCGCGCTCGACCTGCTGTTCGGCATCCCCCTGCCGGTCGGCGTGTTCATCACCGCGCTCGACGTGCTGCTCCTGCTCTACCTGCAGCATCACGGCGTGCGGATGCTGGAAGCGCTCGTCATCGTGCTGCTCGCCACGGTGGGCATCTGCTTCGCGTTCGAGCTGTTCCTCTCTCGTCCCGACGTGGGCGCCGTGATGCGCGGGTTCGTGCCCGATCCGGAGATCGTGCGCAACCCGGCGATGCTCTACCTCGCGATCGGCATCCTTGGCGCGACGGTGATGCCGCACAACCTGTATCTGCATTCGTCCATCGTGCAGACGCGGAAGTACGCGGAGACGACGGAAGGGAAGCGCGAGGCAGTCCGCTACGCCTTCGTCGACTCCACCATCGCGTTGACGATGGCCCTGTTCATCAACGCGGCCATCCTGATCGTGGCGGCGGCAACATTTCACACTTCCGGACACCACGGAGTCGCGGAGATCCAGGACGCGCACAAGCTGCTGACACCGCTGCTCGGCGCGGGAGCGAGCACCGCATTCGCGCTCGCACTGCTGGCCTCGGGACAGAATTCCACCATCACGGGTACCCTCGCCGGCCAGATCGTGATGGAAGGGTTTCTCGAGATTCGCATCCGGCCCTGGCTTCGGCGACTCATCACGCGGCTGATCGCCATTGTGCCAGCCGCGCTCATGGCCATCTTTGGTGGAGTATCCGGCACGGCGCACCTGCTGCTGTTGAGCCAGGTGGTGCTGAGCCTCCAGCTGTCGTTCGCCGTGTTCCCGCTGGTGATGTTCACGTCGGATCGCGCCAAGATGGGCCAGTTCGCGAATCCGCCGTGGATGAAGGTGCTGGCGTATCTCGTGGCTGGCGTGATTGCGGCGCTGAATATTCTGCTCCTCATCCAGACGGTACAGGGGTGGCTCGCCTGAGGTGAGCGACGCCCGCACTTCGAGCCCGCCACCGCGATGTATCGCCGCATCCTCGTCCCGCTCGAGCACTCCGACTATGACGACGCGATCCTCGCCCACGTGCGGGATCTCGCGCAGCTCTGCGCGTCGACCGTGGTGCTGATCCATGTGGCCGACGGCTGGGCCGCTCGCAACCAGCGAGAGCTCGCATTGCGCGAGAGCGACGAGATGAAGAAGGACCGCGAGTACATCGAGTCGCGCGCCGATGCGCTGGCGAAGCTCGGCATCGCGGTGGAGTGCGTGCTCGCCGGCGGCGACCCGGGCACGGAGATCGCCGCCGCCGCCGAACGCGAGGGTTGCGACCTCGTCGCGATGAGCACCCACGGGCACCGCGGGCTGCAGGACCTCATCCGTGGCAGCGTGGCCAATAACGTGCGCCACAACACTACCGTGCCCGTGCTGCTGGTGCGCGGCACGCCACGCCGGCTGCACCCATCGTGAACGCCGCCACGCCGCCGCTCAGCGGCCCCGTCGAGGATTACCTCAAGGCGATCTACGACCTCGAGCGCGTCGGCGAGCCGGCCAGCACCAACGACATCGCCGATCGCCTCGCCATCTCGCCCGCCTCGGTGAGCGGGATGATGCGTCGCCTCGCCGAGCAGCGGCTGATCACCCACGAGCCGTACCGCGGCGTACGGCTCACCGGTGCGGGACGGAGGGCGGCGCTCCGCACACTGCGCCGCCATCGTCTCCTCGAGTGCTATCTCACCGAGGTGCTCGGCTACGAGTGGGATGGTGTCCATGCCGAAGCCGAGCGACTGGAGCACGCGGCATCGGACGAGCTGATCGACCGGATGGCGGCGGCGCTCGGCAACCCGACGCAGGATCCACACGGCGCGCCGATTCCGACTCGCGATGGCCGCGTGGAGGAAGCTCGCCTCCGCACGCTGGCCTCGGCGGCGGTGGGTGAACGTGTGCGCGTGCGGCGTGTCCAGGACGAGGATGCCGAGCGGCTGCGCTACCTGGCCGAGCTCGGCATTCGGCCAGGCGCGCTGGTTCGGATCCTCGACCGCGCACCGTACGATGGCCCCATCACCCTGTGGGTCGGGGAGAGCGCGGGTACTACACGCGCCATCGGGGCGGGACTCGCGGCGGAGGTGTACGTCGAGCAGGCGGGCCTCGAATAGCGCCTCCGCGCGGAACGCCTCTTGCCCCGCTCGGTGGCAGTCCAGGCCTATCCGGAGGAGTACGTGACTGCTCGACCACTCATCGCCGAAGCAGAAGCCCGGCCGCTGATCGCCGACCCCGACGTCGGGATCCCCGACCTCATTCGCCGGCTCACCAGCGATTCCAGGCGTCTCGTGACCGACGAGGTGCAGCTGGCCAGGCTCGAGGCGAAGGACAGCCTGCATCGCGCCACCCGCGGCGTGCTGTGGCTGACGCTCGCCTTCGGTGCAGCGGTGATCATGCTCGTCGCGATCACGCTGCTGCTCACGTCATTGCTCGGACGGCTGATGAACGACCACATGTGGTTCGGGGCGATCGTCACGGGTGTGATCGAGCTCGCGATAGGTGCGTGGCTGCTCAAGAAGGGCTTGTCCGCGTATACCGAGCCCTCGTACACTCTCGAGCAGACCCGCGCCTCTCTCGCCGAGACGGCGCACTGGACGACCAGCGTCGCGCAGCGCTGACGCGCGTCATTCAGGGCGCAATACACGATGCCCCGCTCCGTGCGCACGGAGCGGGGCATCGTGTATTCAGGGCGCACGATCAGCGATTGCGCTCTTCGTTGCGGATCTCGGCGTGGGTCGGTGCGCGATCGAACGTGCCTTCGCCGGCGTTTGCCGTGCTGCGTGACTGCTCGATGAGCGAGGTCCGACCGCGCTCGTAACCGGTTTCGGCATAGGAGCTCACCGATGACCAGCTGCCGTAACGTTTCGCGTGCTCGTCGTTCCAGCCGCGCGACAGATCCTGCTGCACGTCGCTCCAGCTGCGATTGGCGTAGTCGGGATTCTGTGCCGCCACGTGACCGAGGTAATAAGCCGGCCGCACATCCTCGAACGAGCGATCGGCGGGACGGTTCTCCGTGCCTTCCCAGACCTTGCGGTAGTAGTCCTCGTCCTCGTTCGAGATGGCGTCGGTCGCCTCCGCCACCGCGCGCCCGGTCCACCAGCCGCCGAGGGCGCCGGCGATGCCTCCGATCACCGTGCCGACAGGGCCCGCGATGGAACCGATGCCCGCGCCGGCGAGCACTCCACCGATGCCGCCTACCGCCTCACCGATCTCGTCGCCCACACTCGGGTTGTCGTCGTGTGCGCCGAGTGCCTTGTCCTTCGCGCGCTCGAGCCGCGCATCCGTCGATTCGTTCATGCGATCGCGATTGTCCATGTCTCTCCCCGATTGAAGGTTCCGCCACTGAAGCGGGCAAGATCGGGACCCGTCGCCGGCATTCCGCACGCTTGACATCGCTTTGCCGCGTGCGCCCATTCTCCCCATGAGCGCGCGCATTCGCATCGGCACCCAGGGATGGAACTACGACGCCTGGGTCGGGCCCTTCTATCCATCGGGCACGCGCCCCGCCGACTACCTCACCGTCTACGCGCGCGCCTTCGATACGGTGGAGGTGGACTCAACCTTCTACGCGGTCCCGCCGGTGAAAACGGTCCGTGGCTGGTACGAGCGCACGCCGGACAATTTCGTCTTCGCCCTCAAGCTGCCGCAGGAGATCACCCACGAGCGCCGGCTGCGCGATGCTGACGACGTTGCCGAGCTCTTTTATGACCGGGCGCGCGAGCTGGGACAGAAGCTCGGTCCGGTGCTGATCCAGCTCGGCCCCGACTTCGGTCCGGTGGAACTGCCGGCGCTGGCGAACATGCTCCCGAAGCTCCCGCGCGACATCCGGTTCAGCGTGGAGTTCCGCCAGCGTGGCTGGATCTCCGACGGCGTACTCGCCCTCCTCGCCGAGCACGAGGTCGGCCTCACGCTCACCGATGCGCGATGGATTCCGCGCAAGCAGATGCTCGCCCTCGCCACTCGTCCGACGAGCAATTTCCTGTACGTGAGATGGATGGGCGCCAATCGCGACATCGTGGACTACTCGCGCATCCAGATCGACCGCGTGTCGGAGCTCGAGCAGTGGGCAGGCGTGCTCTGGCCGCTGACGCTCAAGGGGGTAAGTGTCTACGGCTACGTGAACAACCACTTCGCCGGTCACTCGCCGGAGAGCGCTCGCGAGCTGCAGCGGATGCTCAGGCAGACACCGGTGGACCCGGAGAGCCTGGGCGAGCAGATGTCGCTGTTCTGATCGGCGACGCCGCGTCCCGTTCCCCGCTCCTTACATTCCGGCATGTCTCGACGCACGCTGCTCTTCTGCGCGCTCGCCATCGGCGCGGCCGCGCTCTTCGTCCGCCTCGGCCTCTGGCAACTGTCGCGGCTGCACGAGCGGCGTGCGCACAACGCTGTGGTCGCCGCGCAGCGGCTCGATGCGCCGGTGGAGTTCGGCGCGCTCCCGCGCGACACTGTTGCAGCGCGCTATCGTTCGGCGCACCTCGAGGGCACGTACGACTACGCCCACGAACTGGTGCTTGCCAGCCGCACCCGTCAGGGCTCGCCGGGCGTGGAGATCCTGACACCGGTCCGCGTCGCCGGCTCCGATACGGCCGTGCTCGTGGATCGCGGCTGGGTCTATTCGCCCGACGGCGCCTCGGTAGACCTCTCCCGCTGGCGCGAAGCCGACTCGGCCAAGGTGCAGGGATGGGTGGAGACGTACACGCCCGATGATGGGGTGACGACGTCGGCGTTCGGGCCGCGAGTCGTTCGCCGCACGAGTCGCAGCGAGATCGCCGCGAAGGTGCCGTACCCGGTGGCACCATATTTCCTCATCGTCACGAGCGACAGCGCCGGCCGCGATCATCCGGTGCGGCGCGAAGCACCCGTCCTCGATGAGGGACCGCATCGCGGTTATGCCATCCAGTGGTTCTCCTTCGCGCTGATCGCCATCGGCGGCGCCGCGGCGGTGGTTTTCCGTGAGCGCGAGGAGCGTCGCGGACGATGGAAGGTGATCAGGGGTGGGGCGGACGACGCACACGCGTAGCAGAACGCTGCCGCGACAGGGCAACCGTGCGGCGCGCCTTCTGCACGAACGCCGGGCGCGGGGTATCTTCCATTCAGTCCCAACGCCGAGCGTATCATGACCGAGTCGTCTGCAGGTCTCGCCAGCGAGAAGGAAGCCCGTGACGTCGCCGAGGCAGCGCGCGAAAGCGAATGGACCGGACCGAGCTTCGTGCGTGAGCTGTTCCTCGGCCGGTACCGCCTGGATCTCATCCACCCGCACCCGGTGAAGGAAGATCCGGAGGAAGCGGCGCGTGCCGCGCCGTTCTTCGCCGCGCTGCGCGCGTTTCTCGAGCGCGTGGACTCGGACATGATTGACCGGACCGGCGAGATCCCCGAGGAGTACGTGCAGGAGCTGCGGGAGATGGGCGCGTTCGGGATCAAGATTCCCGTCGAATACGGTGGGCTCGGCCTCTCGTACGCGAGCTACACCCGTGCCATCGCCATGGTGACGAGCAAGGATGGCTCCCTCACCGCGCTCCTGTCGGCACATCAATCCATCGGGCTGCCGCAGCCGCTCAAGCTGTTCGGCACCGAGGAACAGAAGCGGAAGTATTTCCCGCGACTGGCGAAGGGCGCCATCTCGGCGTTCGCGCTCACCGAGGTGGACGCGGGCTCGGATCCGGCGAACCTGCGCACGAGCGCTACGCGGAGTGCCGATGGCAAGAGCTGGATCCTGAATGGCCAGAAGCTGTGGTGCACCAACGGCACCCGCGCCGAATTGCTGGTGGTGATGGCGCGCACGCCGGATGTCGTGGTGAACGGCAAGCCGCGCAAGCAGATCACGGCGTTCATCGTCGAGACGAGCATGCCCGGCGTGCACGTGGATCACCGCTGCCGGTTCATGGGGCTCAAGGCGATCGAGAATGGCGTCGTCAGCTTCACCGACGTGAAGGTGCCGACCGAGAACATCATCTGGGGCGAGGGAAAGGGACTCAAGCTCGCGCTCATCACGCTCAACACCGGACGGCTGACGCTGCCCGCGAGCTGCGCCGGCAGCGGCAAGGCGATGCTGCAGGTGGTTCGCCACTGGGCGAACGAGCGCGTGCAGTGGGGCGTGCCGATCGGCAAGCACGAGGCGATCGCGCAGAAGATCGCCAACATGGCAGCGAACACCTTCGCCATGGAGGCGGTGGCGGAGCTGACCGTCGCTCTCTCCGAGCGCGGGCATTACGACATCCGGCTCGAGGCGGCGATCGCCAAGATGTGGAATACCGAGGCGGGCTGGCGAATCGTTGACGACACCCTGCAGATCCGCGGCGGCCGCGGCTACGAGACGGCGGATTCGTTGCGGGGGCGTGGCGAGCTGGGAATTCCGGTGGAGCGTGCGATGCGCGACTTCCGAATCAACCTCATCTTCGAGGGGACGTCGGAGGTGATGCGGCTCTTCATCGCCCGCGAGGCGGTGGACCACCACTTCAAGACGGCATTCGCGCTCGTCGACAAGGACTCGTCGAAGCAGGAGAAGGTGTCCGCACTCGGCAGGGTGATGAAGTTCTATCCCGGCTGGTACCTCGCGCGCTGGTTCGGTCGTGGCGAGGTTCCCACGGCGTACGGCGAGTTCGGTAAGCTCGCCGGCCACCTGCGCTGGGCGGAGCGCCACACGCGCCATCTCGGGCGGATGCTCTTCCACGCGATGGTGCGCTTCGGGCCGAAGCTCGAGCGACGGCAGATGGTGCTCTTCCGCGGCGTTGACATCGGCGCCGACCTGTTCGCCATGACTGCGGTGTGCGTGCGCGCGCAGATGCTGGCGAAGCAGGGGAACGACGAGGCGACGGAGCTGGCCGATCTGTTCTGTCGCGAGGCGAAGCAGCGGATCAAGCAGCACTTCCGTCAGTTCTACGGAAAGAACGACGGCGCGTCATACAAGGTCGCGCAGCACGTGCTGAAGGGAGAGCACGAGTGGCTGGAGGAGGGGATCGTGGGGATTCGCCCGACGGAGAGTCGGACCCGCGCGGCGCCTCCGGCGCCGACGCTCGTCTGACCCGCTCGGGCGGCTTCGCCGCCCTGCTCGTCGGACCCATTCGCGGCGCTGCGCGCCGCTCTTCGTCGGACCGAAACCGTGAAGGGCACACCGGACTCAGTCCGGTGTGCCCTTTCGGTCAGACGAGCGGCGCGCCGAAGGCGCGCGAGTGGTCAGACCTCAGTATCCAGTCCCGGACGCCGCCTGCGCCTTCAGCTTGTCATTCGCGTAGATCGCGACTTCGACGCGGCGGTTCTGCTGGCGACCCTCGGCGGTGGAGTTCGACGCGATCGGCTCGCTTTCGCCGCGGCCAGCGGGACGAATGCGTGCGCGATCCACGCCCTGGCTCACCAGGTAATTCACCGCCGACGCGGCACGGCGCTCGGAGAGCGACATGTTGTACGCATCGGTGCCGACGCTGTCGGTGTGGCCGACGACGAGGATGTTCGTGTTCGGGTACTTGTCGAGGCTCGCCGCGAGCGACGCGAGGTTCTGTCGTGCGTCGGTGCGCAGCACGTCGGAGTCGTAGTCGAACAGCAGGCCGGAATCGAACGTCACGGCCAGGCCCTCACCGACGCGTTGCACCACCGCGCCCGGCACGTTCTGCTTGATCTCCTTGGCCTGCTGGTCCATCTGGTGGCCGATGATCGCGCCAGCCGCGCCGCCCACCGCCGCGCCGACGATGGCGCCCCGCGCGGTGGATCCGGTGGCATTGCCGACCACGGCGCCGACCGCCGCGCCCGCGCCGGCGCCGATGATGGCGCCCTGCTCCTTCTTGTTGAGCGATGCACACGCGCTCGAGGCCACGAGGACCGCGAGTGCGGGAATGAAGCGGACTGAACGAATCATGATGAAGTACTCCGGGTTGCTGGAACGGCGCGCGAAAAGGTGGGCGGCGCGCCCTCGAACCCGGTCAGCCATGCAGACCCGATACCACCTTGTCGAGCTCTGCCGTCACTCCTCGAACGCCGTATAGCCCTCGTCGGCGATCGCCTCGGCGATTTGCTCGACGTTCGTGCGCGCCGGATCGAAGCGGAGGTCGGCCGAACCGATGTTGACGTTTTCCACTTCGACGCCAGGCGTCCTGGTGAGCCGTCCTTCAACGGCGCGCACGCAGTGCGAGCAGGTCATGCCTTCGATGGTCAGGTGCAGTGATTCCATGTGGCTCCGAAGCAGGGTTGAGCAACAGCTGCGGTACGACGTACTTCGTATTTCGTACGGCGATTGGCATCCTAATCCCAGGAATTTGCCGATGGTTCGTCGCGGCGCATCGGCCGACCCTACAGCGATCGCTACGGGGCATTCCCGGGGCCGGTTTGCCAATCGTAGTACCCGGTACGCCGTACGAAATACGGTAGTTGTACTCAGATGGGCTCCGGCGCCGCCTCCCTCCCATGTCCGAGCTGCAGCAGCACCACCGCCGCCGCGATGCACACTCCGCCGAGCAGTGTCCGAGGCCCGAGCGCCTGACGCAGTACCAAGCCGCCAAGGAGCGCCGTCCAGAAAGGCTCGATCGTACTCATGATCGCCGTGCGTACCGGTCCGATCACGGCGAGTCCACGCAGGAAGGCGATGAACGCCAGCACCGTGCTCACCACGGCCATCGTCCCGATCGCACCCCACGCCAGCGGTGTGAAGCGCACGCCGAGCCCGCCCTCGACGAGCGCCGCCGCGACGAGGATGAGCGCCGCGCCTCCCGACGCGTACGTCGATGTCACCGCGGGCGGAAGATCGCGGCCGAGGTAGTCGATCATCGGGATGTACGCCGCGTACATCAGCGCCGAGGCGAGCGCGAGGAGCACGCCGAGTGGATGCAGGTGGCCCGCGCCGGGAACTCCCACCATGAGCGCGATCCCGACGAGCGAGAGCGCCAGCGCCACCGCGCGCCCGCGCGTGATGCGCTCCGAGCCACGCACGGCCGAAATCACCGCCACCCACGCCGGATACGTGTAGAACAGGAACGTCAGCATCGCCGCCGGGATGTAGCGCAGCGCGGAGAGGCTCACGAACGCGATCGCCGCCTGGCCACCGCCGGCGAGCACGAGCAGCGGCATCGCCCGCGCAACGGGCCGCTTCACCTGCGCCAGGCCGCCGCTCACCACCACCAGCAGCACGGCCGCGATCAGGTAGCGCCACGCCAGCAGGTCCACCAATCCAGCGCCCCCGCCGGTGGCGAGGGTCGTCAGGATCGGAATCGAGCCGAAACAGCACGCGCTGAACAGCACCAGCGCCGATGCGCGGGTCAGGTGGGGGGATCGCGCGTCGGAGTCGGGTGGGTTGGTGGCCATGCCTCAGCGCAGCAGCAGGTGCAGCGCGACGTTGAAGTAGATGATGAGCCCCGTCACGTCGACGAAGGTGGCAATGAAGGGCGCCGAGGCGCTCGCTGGATCGAAGCCGAGCCGCCGCATCACGAACGGCAACATCGCGCCGGCCAACGTGCCGAAAGTGACGACGCCGACGAGTGAGATCGCGACGGTGAGCGCGACGAGATGCGGATTCACCACCCCACAGCGCATGAGCTGTCCGACACCCTGCGACACGCAGCTGTAGTCGTGGCCGACGTTCATGCCGAACACCGTCCAGCCGTTCTCCGCCATCACCTGCCAGAGCTCGATCCGGAAGAACCCGATCACGGCGAGGATGAGCCCGAGCGTGATCCCCGTGCTCACTTCGCGCATCGCCACGCGCCACCAGTCGCGCAGCGACACCTCGCGCAGCGCGAGCGCGCGGATGATGAGCGAGGTGCCCTGTGAGCCCGAGTTGCCTCCCGAGCTCACGATGAGCGGAAGGAAAATGGCCAGCACGGTAGCCGAATCAATCTCCTTCTGGTACACGCCGAGCGCGGTGGCGGTGAACATCTCGCCGATGAACAGCGCGCTCAGCCAGCCGGCGCGCTTGCGGATCATGCGCCAGAATCCGATCTGGTCGTACGGCTCGTCCAGCGCCTCCATACCGCCCAGCTTCTGGACGTCTTCCGTCTGCTCTTCCTGGATCGCGTCGATGACGTCGTCCACCGTGATCGCGCCGATCACGTGATTGGACTCGCTCACTACCGGCACGACGACGAGGTCGTAGTTGGAGATGACGCGCGCCACCTCCTCCCGGTCGGCGTACGGCGAGACGCTCTGCACCTCGGTCCATGCGATGTCGCGCAGCTTCGCGCCCTCCGGTGCGGCGAGCAGCTCGCGCAGCGAGAGCACGCCTTCCAGTCTCCCCTCGGAGTCGGTCGTGTAGATGGCGTGCATCGCTTCACGCCGGCCGCTGCGCGCGATCACGCGCACCTCGGCCAGCGCGTCCTCGACGGTCGTGGAGGCGGGCACCTTCACCACCTCGGTCGTCATGATGCCGCCCGCGCTGTCCGGCTCCCACTTCCGCAGCGCTTCCGTCTCGCGACGCGCTTCGGCGGGCATCTCCTCGACGATCTCTTCCGCGTGCTCCTCGTCGAGCTCCTCGAGCACGTCGGCGCGCTCGTCGGGATTCATCTCGCTGACGAGCGCGGCGGCCTGCGGCGCGGTCATCGCCTCGAGGACCTCGGTCCGCAACTCCTCGTCGAGGTACTCCAGCACCTGGGCGGCGCGCTCGCGCGGAAGGGCGGCGAGGAATTGCGGCACCGACTCGAACGGCATTGCCTCAGCGGCCTCCGCGAGGTCCGCCGGGTGCACCTCTTCCGTATCCGCCGCGATCAGCGACGGCGACTCATCGAGGAGCGCGAGAATGTCTGGCGCGAGGAGGGCGCCAACAGGCCGCTCCTCGGGATTGCGCGGGGGTGGCGTCATGACACGTCCTCGGCGGCGACAACGGAGGCGATGAGCCCGTCAAAGTAGGACAACGGACGCAGATCGGACAAGACACCAATGCAAGGCTCAGAGCAGCGGGAGCCGCCGCCGTTCCTCACTGCCCTCCTCCACCGCGTACCCCGCGACGGCGATTGCCTCTCGCAGGGCCTGCATCGTCACCCGGCCGTCGTGCTCGATGGCCGCTGCCCCGATGCTGACGTCGGCGGAGGCGATCCCCTCCACGGGGGTGAGTGCGGTGAAGACCGCCCGCACGCAGTGCTGGCAGCTCATCCCCGCGATGCGGAGCCGAGTGATCATGCCGCAGGATAACCAGCGCGGCGGCGTGCCGGAATCGGCGGCGCACGCCGGCCTCGCGACACGACCGCGGCACGCTGCGTTGACGCTGCGGGTGTCGTTGGGGAGATTGCGAACGTCTCCCACCCGATATTCATGGCTTCTCGCACCGTCGCCTTCCTCGGGCTCGGCGCCATCGGGCGACCGATGGCCGCCCGGCTCGCGCACGCTTCCGGAATCACGCTCGCCGTCTGGAACCGTACCGCCGAGCGCGCGCAGTCGTTCGGCCGCGAACACGGTGGGCGTGTCGCCGCGTCACCAGCCGACGCCGCCCGAGGCGCTGACGTCGTCATCACCTGTCTTCCGGTGTCGGCGGACGTGGAGTCGCTGCTCGAAGGTGACGCCGGCCTGCTCGCCAGCATGGCCAGGGGCGCCGCGCTGGTGGATTGCACCTCCGGCGACCCGGCCACCTCGCGCCGTATCGCGGCGCGTCTCGCCGAGCAGGGGATCGGATTTCTCGATGCGCCGGTGAGCGGCGGCACGAGTGGCGCGGAGCAGGGAACGCTGACGGTGATGGTCGGCGGCGACGCCGCACTCCTCGAAGGGGTGCGTCCCGTGCTCGAGGCGTTCGGCAAGAAGATCGTGCACTGCGGACCGGTGGGCGCCGGAGACGCGCTCAAGTCGGTGAACAACGCGCTGCTCGCCGTGAACGTGTGGAGCACGGGCGAGGGCCTCGCCGCGCTGGCCAAGGCCGGCGTCCGCCCCGAGGTGGCGCTCGACGTCATCAACGCGTCCAGCGGGCGCTCCAATGCATCCATGAATCTCTTCCCCGAGCGCGTGCTCACGCGCGCCTTCCCGCGCACTTTTCGCGTTGCGCTGCTCGACAAGGACGTCGGCATCGCCGCCGGCGTGGCTCGCGAGCAGAAGGTGCCAAGCCCGCTGCTCCAGCTCACGGCGGAGCTCTTCCGCCTGGCGCACGTGGAGCTGGGCGAGGAGGCCGATCACGTGGAAGCCGTAAAGCTCATCGAGCGGTGGGCACAGCAGGAGATCGCATGACCCCCACCGCAGCGCGCGACGCCGCCAACTTCGCCATCCCCGTCAACGAGATCCGCGCCCACTTTCCGGCACTCGTGCGCCGCGAAGGCGCGCTTCCCGTGGCCTACTTCGACGGACCGGGTGGCACCCAGGTCCCGCTCACCGTGGCCGACGCGGTGCGCTCCTACCTGCTGGAGCACAACGCCAACACCCACTGGGCGTACCCGACGAGCATCGAGACGGACAACCTGCTCGCCGAAGCACGCGACGTGTTCTCCGACTTTCTGCGTGCGACGCCGGCCGACATCTCGTTCGGCAACAACATGACGACCATCACCATGCACGTCGCGCGCGGACTCGCGCGTGGGTGGAAGAAGGGGGACGAGATCGTCGTCACGGAACTGGATCATCACGCCAACGTCGCCCCGTGGCATGCCGTGGCGCGCGACAACGGATTCGTGATTCGCACGGTTCGGCTGGATACGAAGACCTTCCGGACCGACTTCGACGACCTCGCGCGGCAGCTCGGGCCACGCACCCGCCTGCTGGCCATCGGTGCGGCGTCCAACGCGCTCGGCACCGTCACCGACGTGGCACGCGCCACGGCGATGGCGCACGAGCATGGCGCACTCGCGTATGTGGACGCGGTACACTTTGCGCCGCACAACCTCGTGGACGTCGGCGCCATCGGCTGTGATTTCCTCGCCTGCTCGGCCTACAAGTTCTACGGGCCGCATGTCGGAGTCCTCTTCGCGAAGCACGACATCGCTCAATCGCTCGATGTGCCACGGCTGGATCCGGCGCCCGCTGACGCACCCGAGCGGCTGGAGACGGGCACCCAGAACCACGAGGGAATCGTCGGTGCCGCGGAAGCGGTGATGTACCTCGGCACGGTGGCGCGCGGTGGTGCGAGCCGGCGCGAGCGGCTGTCGCGCGCCTTTGCCGCCTTTCATGCGCGCGGCGAGGCACTCCTCACCCAACTCTGGGAGGGGCTCGCCGGTATCAATGGTGTCACCCTGTACGGGCCGGAACCGGGCACGCCACGCACGCCCACCGTCGCTTTCACCCTCGCTGGTCATTCCACGGAGGCCGTGGCGCGCCATCTCGCGCAGCGCGGGGTGTACGTGTCCAACGGCGACTTCTACGCCGCCACCGTCGCCGAACGATTGGGCCGCGGCGACGACGGCTTCGTGCGTGCCGGCGCGGCCTGCTATACCACCCCGGACGAGGTCGGACGACTCGTGGAAGGCGTCAGGAATCTGGCGCAGTAGGGAATTGGTGCCATACTGAGGACCATGCGTCTCACAACTGTCGTTGTCCTGCTTGGCGTCGCGCCGGCTCTCCTCGCCCAGGCGCCGAAGATCACCGCCGCCGGCGACCCCTCGGTCCGCGCCGATTCGATCTACCGGCTCGCCGTGGATGCCACGAAGTATCCGGAGCAGGACATGGTGTACCTGCTCGATGACGGCGTGGTGCGCCTCGAGGCCGACGGAAGCGGCGCCCGCACCTTCCGACAGATCATCCAGGTGCTCAAGCCCAGCGCCGCCTCGAGACTCCAGGAGCAGAGCTTCTTCTGGTCGCCGCAGCACCAGAAGCTCACCGTCAACTGGATGCGCGTCCTCAAGCCGGATGGCACGGTGGTGAGCGAGGCGCCGTCACAGGTGCAGGAGTCCGACGTTCCCGCCGCGCGCGGGACTCCCGTCTATACCGACCGACGCGTACGCCGCATGTCGCTGAGCGGCGTCGAGCCCGGCACGCTCGTGGACTACAGCTACACGCTCGAGGAGCAGAAGCCGTTCATGCCGCGCGACTTCTTCCAGTCGTGGAGCGTCAGCACGGGACTGCAGGTGGCACGATCACGCTTCATCCTGGACCTGCCGGCCAGCGTGACGCCGCGGATCCGCGAGACGAACCTCGACTTCAAGCGCATCGAACACGTGGCCGACGGCCGCCGTACCTACACGTGGGCCACCGGCAACCTGCCGAAGATCACCCCGGAACCGCTCGCCGCCGATTCCAACGGCGTGTTCATGGCGGTGCAGGTCACGTCGCCCGTCACCTGGCAGGACATCTCACGCTGGTATGGCGACCTCGCGCGAGCGCGCGAGGTCGCCTCGCCTGCCGTGGCGGCGAAGGTGGACAGCCTCGTGCGCGGTGCGCGCACGCGCGACGACAGCATTCGCGCCGTACACAAGTGGGTGTCACAGGACATCCGCTACGTTGCCATTGCGCTCGGCATCGGCGGGTACCAGCCGCGTATGCCGGACACGGTCCGCGTCACCGGCTTCGGCGACTGCAAGGACAAGGCGACACTGTTCGTCGCGTCGCTGCGCCACCTCGGCATCGAGGCGTACCCGGTGCTGCTCAGCGCCAATGCCACGGCAAGGCGCGACCTGCCCACGATCCAGCAGTTCAATCATGAGATCGCCGCCGTGGCCACCGACAGCGGGTGGCAGTACGTGGATCTCACCGCAGGCACGGTGCCCTATGGCGAGCTGCCGCTCAGCGAGCAGGGCGGCTTCGCCCTTCTCGTGCGCAAGGACGGCGGCAGCGACGAGGTGACTCTTCCGCGTGCGCCGCTCACCCTCAATCACAGCACCACCGTCGTCACCGGCGCCGTGGATTCCAGCGGGACCTTCAACGGCACCTACGAGGAGATCCTCGATGGCGCGCCGGCCTCGGCCATCCGTGCTCTCTTCTTCAATCCGCTCGACTCGGCACAGCGCAGCAGCCTCGCCAACAGCATTGCGCGTCGCACCTTCGAGGGCGCCGAGGGCGACAGCCTTGTCGCGTTCGACGGCCGCGATCTCGCGGCGCGGGCGCGCGTGAAAGTGGACATCCGCCACGGTCGTGCCGCCACTCCGGCCGGAGCGACGATGATCCTGCAGATGCCGCTCGGCAGCATGGCGTCACTCGCCACGGCGGCGAAAGAGCTGGAGAGCCGCGGCGAGCGCAAATTTCCCATCGACGCCGGTCGCTTCTGGGGACCGCGCAGCACGAACACGAGCTACGAGATCCGGCTTCCGGCCGGATGGCACGCCACACTGCCGAAGGGCGTGAAGGCGAGCAGCCCGTTCGGCAGCTACGAATCCACCTACAGCGAGGCGAACGGAGTGCTGCGCCTCACCCGGCAGATTTCCGGCGCAACCGGCGTGTATCCCCCGAACCAAGTGGCCGAGCTGGCAGCGTGGATGCGCGCCGTGGCGGCGGACGACGTGAAGTTCATCGTGCTCATGCGCGCCGCCGGCTCGGCCGGCGGGCGCTGAGCGTGACGCGCTATTTCTTCCGCGACTCCATCGTCTTCTCGAGCGCCGGCAGGAACTCCTCGTACTTCGAGCCGGGGCTCCAGAGCACCCAGCCGTCGTAACCCGAGTCGTACGTCGCCTGCTTCTGGGCGCGGATCTGCTCGGGGCCATAATGCGGCGCGCCGAGCGTGAACGCCTGCAGGTACGGCCGCACGTGCTCGGGCGTCGTGATACCGATCTTCTGGTTGCGCTCGTGCGCCTTGGTGAGCGCGATCTTGATGATCTGGTAGGGCTCGGCATTCGGGGACTTGATGCCGAACGAGCCGCGCGGATAGTGCGACGGATACACCATCGGCAGCAGCACGTCCGTCACCGGCGCAAGCTTCTCCCACCACTGGCCCACCTCGAGTGGACCACCCACCGTCGTCACGAGGCCGAAGATGTCCGCCGTGGTGCGCGCGCCGACCTTGTCGAGCCGCGCGTTGGCGTTCTTCAGGAAGTTGGCGAGGACTTCCGGCTTCGCCACGCCGTTCTGCTCGGGGAACACCTGCGTCGGCAGGGACGGGTATGGCTCCGGGAAGCGGATATAATCGAACTGGATCTCGCCGAAGCCCATCTTCGCGAGCTCCTCCGCGACGCCGATGTTGTACTGCCAGAGCTCGTGGTGATAGGGGTTCACCCACGCGAGCCCCTTCTTGTCGCGCCAGACACTGCCGTCCTTCTGGCGGATGGTCCACTCGGGATGGACCCGCGCCGTGACGGAATCCTTGAACACCACGATTCGCGCAATCGGCAGGATGTGGTGCGCCTTGAGCGTGTCGAGCAGTGCCGGAAGGTTGCGGATCACGCCGGCGTTGCCGGCGTTGCGGGCCCAGCTCGGGTTCGACGGATGATAGTTGAGCCCGAACTCGTCCTTCATGTCGATCACCACGCCGTTGATCTCCGTCTCGTCGGCGATGCGGATGATCTCCTTCATGCGCTTGCTGCTCTGCGACGCCCACCGGTTCACGTAGAGGGCGCGCACGTACGGGAACGCACTGTCCACGTTGATCGGGGCGACAGTCCGATTCAGCGAGGTGGTGGCCGACGTGTCCGCGCCAGCGCTCACGGTGGTGACGCCGCCGCTGGCGGAGTCGGCCGTGGCAACAGGCCGCGCCGCGGCGGAGGCGCCGACGCCCGCCGAGCCGCCCTGGCCATTCGCCGCGTCGGCACCGGCGTGCTCGGAGACGGCAGTACAGGCACCGAGCAGCGCGAGCGCGAGCGGAACGAATGAGCTGAAGCTGGTCAGGGAGCGACGTGTCACGATGAGGTCCGGGTGAAAGTCCTGTAAATGTAAGGGGTGCTCCCGGGGCGAAGAGGCAGCTTTCGCGCCGGCGGGGCACCGCCCATCCGGAGTATATTTCCCGCCCATGGCCGCGTCGTTCCCTCCCCGCACCCTCGCAGTCGCTCTCGTCGTCTCGCTGGTCGCGCTCGGCGCGTGCCGCGAGCCGTCGGCGACCGACACGCCGGCCCCGCCGCCGGCGGAGTTCGTGATCGCCGCCGGCGATTCGTCGTTCTGGGTCACGAGCGCGGGCGGCAGCGTGCGCGTGCGAGGTGCGCCGCTCGACCTGGCGAGCGTGGACGGCCGCCTCTACGAGCTCTACGTCACGGACGACGACCGCTCCTATGGCGACGCCGTGATGGTGGGCCAGCGCGTCTACCGGCGCGACCTCGTGACCGACGACTCGCTGCTCCTCTATCAGGACACCATCGTGCCGCGCATCGCGCGCCTGTATGCGCGCCTGCATCCCGACGACGCTCCGCTCGCGCCCGACGAGGACGAGAGCGAGGATCCGCTCTGGACCGCGGCAAGCACGCTGGACCTCGACGAGGTCGCAGGCCCGTTCGTGTCCTATTCGCTTCATGCCGACGTGGAGCGCGACGACGCGCCGCTCTGGCACACCAGCCGACGCGGCGTGATCGATCTGCGCACCGGTGGCTCCGCATCGCTCGCCGCGGTGGCGGGAAGCGCGAGCGTCAGCGTGGAGCGCGCGCGGCGCCAGGTGATGGAGTCCACCCTCGATTCCGTGCGCCTGAGCCAGGACGAACGTGGCGAGCGCGCCGCCGCCGTGCTGTCGCACTACCGACTCGATCCGGCGAGCTTCTCCCTCACCACACTGAAGGGCGCGCCGGCCGTGAGCTTCGCGCTCCCCGGCGAAGGCGACGGCGACGCCGGCCACCTGCTCGCCCTCGCGCCCATTCCCATCGGTGAGCCGTCATGGTGGACGGCGGCTGCGTCCACGCTTCCCGTCTCCTCGGCTGACGGGCTGCGCGACGTGTGGCGCCACGGTCGCTACGAAGTGGTCGTGCACTACGACCGCGCCGATGGCGGCGCGCGTCTCGTGCTGCGCGACAGTACGTCGCGCGAATTCACCCTCGGCCGCGTGCCGGCGCCGGCGACGCGCATCATCTGGCTCGATCACCCTCCGATCGACGTCGCAGCACGCCACGCACTCGACCGCGCGTTCAACGAATCCATCCTCTACGACGACGCGGCGCGCGCCGTCGCCTGGCATCGCTCTGCTCGTCCGCGCCGCGGCCCCGCCGCGACGTCGCCGCGCACGCTGCGCCACCCACCTCGACTACCGGCGCGCCGCGCCGCGCGCGAGCACCACGCATGAGCACTCCCACCATCCCTCCGCGCGGTGTCGGTGCCAAGACGCCACGCGCTTCCGAAGCCATCGTCGCCGACCTCATGATGCCGCACCAGGCTAATGGCCTGCGCGCGCCGTCGGTGTTCGGCGGCGTGATCATGAGCATGGTGGATCGGTGCGCGGCTCTCAGCGCGATGCGCCACAGCGGCGGTTCGTGCACCACGCTCTCCATTGACCGCATCCTGTTCAAGGAACCGATTCGCGTCGGTGAGCTGGTGGAGATCCGCTCCCGGGTCGTGCACGTGGGCCGCACCTCGCTCGCCGTGCTCGCCGACGTCTACGCCGAGGACATCACCCACGGCACGCGTCGACACACCAACGAGTGCTGGCTCACCTTCGTCCACCTCGACGACGAAGGCAAGCCGGCGCCCGTGCCGCCCCTGCGACTGGAGACGCAGGAGGATCGGCTGATGCACGAGGTCGCACTGCGACGTCGTGAAGCCGCGCTCAAGGAGCGCGTCACGTGAGCCCTGACTGCGCTCCCGCGCGAGGTTAGATTCCATTCATGCAGCTCTACACCGTGGACCGCGCGAATCGCACGCTGCCGCTGGTGCGCCGGATCGTCGAGGATATCGTGCGCGAGCACGAGCGCTGGCAGGACGCCATCGCGCGCCTCGACCTCCTCATGGCAACGAGCACGGACACGGTGGACCTGCGCGTCGTCGCCCTCGAGCGTGAGGCGCAGTCGATTGCTCGCGACATCGACGCGTTCCAGGGAGAGCTGGAAGCGCTCGACATCCAGCTCAAGGATCGCCGGCTCGGGCTCGTGGACTTTCCCACCGAGCTCGATGGCCGACGCGTGCTGCTCTGCTGGCGGCTCGGCGAGCCGTCGGTACAGTACTGGCACGACGAGGACGCCGGCTACTCCGCCCGCCAGCCACTCTCGCCGACGCTCGTCGGCTGACCCGCACCATTGCACATGAAGACCTATACTGCGCCGGACGGCACCACGTGGGGCGTCACCATCCAGGCACCAGGCTCCAGCAAGGCGATGATCGTCTTTCGCCATCCCGACGGCGAGACCACGCGGATGGACCGTTACAACTGGGTGATCAGCCACGGCCCCGAAGCGCGCAGCGTGACCTCACGCCTCGACCCGCAGCGCGTGCTGGATTCCCTCCACGCGGCGGAGATCGCACGACTGTTCGGGCGTTCGATGCCCGTGAGCCGGGCGGACCCGGTGAATGAAGGGCCGGAGCTGGTGCGGGGATAGAAAGTCGGACCGGCTGACGGCATCGCCGCGATTGGGTCAGACGAGCAGTGCGCCGGAGGCGCACGAGCGGGTCCGACGGTCAGACTCTGTACGGCACCTCGACCTCCAGCCCGTCCTTCCCCACGATCGTCGGCGAGAACACCTCGCGTGCTTCACGACCGAGGTCGCCCGCATCGCGCGAGTAGCGTGCGGAGAAGTGCGTGAGCAGGAGCGTGCCCACGCCGGCCTCACGTGCTACCTGCGCTGCCTCCCGCGCCGTGGAGTGACCGGTCTCCACGGCGCGCTCCGCTTCCTCGTCGCCGAAGGTGGCTTCATGCACCAGCAGGTCGGCGCTGCGCGCGGCAGCCACCGTCGCCGGTGAGGGACGGGTGTCGCCGGTGATCACCACGCGACGACCCGGCCGTGCCGGGCCCACGAGCACACTCGGCTCGATCACCTGTCCGTCCTCGAGCGTCACGCTGCGCCCGCGATGAATCTCGCCCCAGAGCGGCCCCTCCGGGATCCCGAGCTCGCGCGCCAGCTCGGGATTGAAGCGTCCCTTGCGGTCGTGCTCGGCCAGCGCGTAACCCACCGCGCGCGCACCGCGATGATCGGCGGGGAAGAGCGTGACGTCGTAGTCGCCGCGATGGATGCACTCGCCTGGCTCGAGCTCCGTTACCTCGAGCGGAAATGAGAGCCGGTCCATCCCGAACTCCTCGGCGCGCTTGATCGTGCGTGTCGCGCCGCGCGGACCCCAGAGATGAAGCGGCTCCGTCCGGCCCTGCAGCGCCATCGTACGAAGCAGACCGATGATGCCGATGAGATGATCGGCGTGGAAGTGGGTAAAGAAGATGTCGCGCAGGGCGAACGAGACACCGTAGCGCATCATCTGACGCTGGGTCCCTTCGCCGCAGTCGAACAGCATCGTCTCACCCTCGCGCACGAGAGCGAGCGACGAAACGTTGCGCTCTACAGTGGGGCGCGTGGCGGAGGTTCCGAGCAGGCGGATGGCGAGCGACATGGCGGGGAAATATAGTCCGCGCGGCCCGCGCCTTGCCCCAGCGCACCGGACGCAGATCGAGCACGCATGGAGGAGCGCAACCATGGCACGCCAGACGAAACGATCGAGAAGCAGGGCGAAGAAGCCGATCTCGGCGAAGCAGCCGGGGGCAAAGCGGCCGAACGCGCAGCAGCCACGCGTCCAGAAGCCGAAGCCGCCATTCCCGCCGCAGCATCAGCCGAGGCCCGGACTCGAGGCGAAGATGACGCCCCGGCCCCGCTATGAGTCGCCGAAGTACGAGGGCTCGGGCAAGCTCACCGGTCGCGTGGCGCTGATCACCGGCGGCGACTCGGGAATCGGACGCGCCGTGGCCGTGCTCTACGCGCGCGAAGGGGCTGACGTCGCCATCGTGTACCTCGCCGACGAGGAAGTCGATGCACAGGAGACGAAACGTGCCGTCGAGGCGGAAGGGCAGCGCTGCCTCCTCCTTCCCGGCGATGTGAGCAACTCTGCCTTCTGTGACGCGGCCGTGGACCAGACGACGGCCACGCTCGGGCGCCTCGACATCCTCGTCAACAACGCGGCCTTCCAGAAGCACCAGCCGCACCTCGCGGATATCACCGACGAACAACTGCACAAGACCTTTGCCACGAACATCTTCGGCTACTTCTACATGGCGCGGGCGGCGTTGCGGCACATGCCGCAGGGAAGCGCCATCGTCAACACCGGCTCCATCACCGGGCTCGAAGGGAGCAAGGAGCTCCTCGACTACTCGGCGACGAAGGGCGCGATTCACGCGTTCACCAAGGCGCTCGGGCAGCAGCTGGTGGAGCGGAAGATCCGCGTGAATTGCGTGGCGCCGGGCCCGATCTGGACGCCGCTGAACGTCGCCGACAAGCCGGCGTCGAAGGCGGCGAAGCACGGCAGCGACGTGCCGATGCAGCGCCCGGGGCAGCCAGAGGAGGTCGCGCCGGCGTACGTCTTCTTTGCATCCAGCGCCGATAGCAGCTACATCACCGGCGAAGTGCTCACCCTTCTCGGAGGCGAGACGAGCGCAGGCTAGTGTGACGCAGAGCAGGACTGCGTCGCAATCACGAGTGCCGAACGGGACACTCGTGCAGAGCGCAAACACATGGGTCCGCAGTTTGCACACGTCGTGACGAGTCGCGGCCCACAGGGCCGAAGCGGATGGCGCCGATCCCTGAGCGGTGGGCGCCGCATCAGGCAGGGGCCTCACACTTCCAGGAGGAGTTGTAATGGCGATCAGACCAAACAGCGAAGAGCGCAGCTATGGCGCCGACCGTGAGCGGCAGCGTGAAGTGTCGAACGAGAGCAGCCGCAGTGCTCGCGCGTCGAGTGGCGGTAACGCTGCCCGCGGCGATCAGGCGACGGATGCCGGGCAGTCGCGCTCACGCAGCAACCGCGGCTTCGCGTCGATGGATCGAGAGAAGCAGCGTGAGATCGCCAGCAAGGGTGGTCGCGCCGCGCACCAGAAGGGGACGGCCCACGAGTTCGACTCGGGCGAAGCGCGCGCCGCGGGCCGCAAGGGCGGCGTGACGGTGAGTCGCAACCGCGAGCACATGGCGGCCATCGGTCGCCGCGGTGGCGAGGCGCGCGGCGCGAACCGCGCGGCGCGCATGCAACAGGGTGGCAACGGTCTGTCGGCAGCGGCGACTGAAAACCAGGGCAGTGCCCAGTCGAACGCGCAGCAGGGCGGTAACGCCGCTCGCTTCCAGGGCGATCGTGAGGTGGGGCTCAGGAACAGCGGCATCGCCAACGGCAGTGCGTCGAGCGCCAATCGTTCGAGTGGTAACTCACTCGGCGGCGAGCGGAACACCAGCGCGAACGCCGAACGCAACGTCGAACGGCCGTAGCGCGAAGTGGCGCGCGATCACTCGGTGATCGCGCGCCACTTCGCGTCATCCACGTTGCCGCCGCTCACCACGACGGCAATGGGACCGGTGAGGCGGGGTACGAGCCCATGCAGCAGCGCGGCCGTCGCCACCGCGCCGGAGCCTTCGGCACGCAGGTCGTGCTCACACGCGAGCCAGCGCATCGCCTCGGCGATCTCGGTCTCGCGCACGGTGACCATCACGTCGATCGCCACACGTCCGATCGCGAAGCCTTCGTCGTCGATCTGCCCCGCCAGGCCGTCGGCGAGCGTCGGAAGCACCGGCACATCCACCCGTGCTCCCGCGGCGAGTGATGCGGACATCGCGTTGGTCAATTCACTCTGCACCCCGACGATGCGCGCCGATGGCAGCACGGCGCGAATCAGCGACGCCATCCCGCCGATCAGGCCCGCGCCGCCCACCGGCACGACGAAGGTGTGCGCCGTCGGCAGCTCCTCGATGATCTCGAGTGCCACCGTGCCCTGGCCGGCGAGCAGCGCCTCGCCGGCGCACGGATTCACGAACGTCATGCCGTGGTCGCGTGCGTATTCTTCCGCCGCGTGGTGTGCGGCGTCGTAATCGGGAGACGCGTCGTCCACCTCCGCACCGAGTGCCGCGATGCCGTTGCGCTTGACGCTGGGCGCCGTCGCCGGCACGAAGATCCGCGCCTGCACGCCGAGTGCGCGTGCGGCGTGCGCCACGCCCAACCCATGGTTCCCCGCCGACGACGCCACTACTCCCGACGCGCGCTGTTCGTCGCTCAGCGCCGCCAGCGCGTTGGTGGCGCCGCGCAGCTTGAAGGAGCCCGTGCGCTGCAGGTTCTCGCACTTGAGCCACACGTCTGTACCCACCAGCGTCGAGAGCGGCGCCGAGCGTCGGAGCGGAGTCCGTTCGATGATGCCGCGCAGGCGATGCGCGGCGGCGATGACATCGGCAGGGGAAGGAAGCATGGGACGGAGGGGTCGGAAGGTCGGAAGGTCGGAAACTACTCCGTCATGCAGTTTCTGACCGCCTCACCCGCTGACCGTCTGACCGTCCGTAGTTGACTCTTTCGCCCTTCGGGCTAGATTTCTTCGGGTGACGGCGGCCCCGCTCGGTTGCGGGGCCGTTGCCGTCTGGCACCTTGCTCGTCTGAATGGGGTACAAGGTTCAGACAAGCGGTGCGACGCGGGGCTGTAGCTCAGCTGGGAGAGCGCTGCAATCGCACTGCAGAGGTCAGGGGTTCGATCCCCCTCAGCTCCATCGATGTCTCGAC
>Ga0207657_10000367_pt1 | contig 47554 bp, 36 predicted proteins | sample KBSC33metaG_FD_184316 | JGI IMG/M metagenome (GOLD analysis project Ga0207657, IMG submission 184316) | Corn rhizosphere microbial communities from Kellogg Biological Station, Michigan, USA - KBS C3-3 metaG (SPAdes) (version 2) | ecosystem: Host-associated > Plants > Roots > Rhizosphere > Soil ... | reverse complement strand
AAGCCCGAGGCGGTGGCGGCCGCGCTCGACGCATGGGCTCGCTATTTCGCGGAGGGCGACTGCCACGCGGCGCCGCCACGTGCCGCGTTGAAGCTGACGGCGTCCGCGCTCGAGAAAGCGACGAAGGCCAAGTTCGTCGCGCCGACCCATCCGTTCTTCGCGCTGGCCGACGCGCTCGCGGCTGCCGTCGATGCCGCCGAGGCAGCCCATCGCCGGCGCTGGCTCGCACTCGTCGCCGAATGGCTCGAGACGGGGCCGGCCACGCTCGCCGCGGCCAAGCGCTCGCGGCGCGTCGTCTCGTTCGACGATCTGCTGTCGAATCTGCACGATGCGCTCGTCGCCCACCCATGGCTGGCGCAGGTGTTGCGCGCGCGCTATCCGGCCGCACTGATCGACGAATTCCAGGATACCGATCCGCTGCAGTTCGCCATCTTCGAGCGAATTTTCGCGCGCGGTCCGAGCGGGCCGGCGCCGGTCTTTCTGGTCGGCGATCCGAAGCAGGCGATCTACAGTTTTCGCGCGGCCGATCTGCATACCTACCTTGCCGCGCGCGCCGCGGCGAGCTCGCGCTACACGCTGGCGGTCAATCAGCGCTCCACGGCGCCGCTCGTCGATGCCTGCAACCGCATCTTCAGCGCGAATCCGCGCGCGTTCGTGCTCGACGGGCTCGACTATCTGCCTGTGCGCGCCGGCACGCGCGAACGTGCGCCGTTCGTCGACGGTGCCGCCACGGGCGAGGTCGACGCGCTGCGCTTATGGATGCTGCCGTCCGGCGAGGCGACGCTTACCAAGCGCGACGCGCAACGGCAGGCGGCCGAGGCGAGCGCGGCCGAGATCGCACGGCTCTTGCGCGCTGCGCGCGAGGGATCGGTGACGCTCGGCGACAGACCGCTCGCGCCGGCCGACATCGCGGTGCTCGTGCGCACGCACCGGCAGGGCAGCCTCGTCAAACGCGTGCTGGCCGGGTGGGGTATCGGCAGCGTCGAGCTCGCGCAGGCGTCGGTTTTCGCGACGATCGATGCCGCGCAACTCGAACGCGTGCTGCTCGCGATCGACATGCCGGGCGATCTGCGTCGGCTGCGTGCGGCGCTGGCAGCCGATTGGTTCGGCCTCGACGCGGTCGCGCTGGCCTCGCTCGAAGCGCTGGCCGACGCGGCGACGGCAACCCATGCCGATGACGCGACGGCCTGGGCCGAGCGCTTTGCACGTTATCGATCGCTGTGGCACGAGCGAGGCTTCGCGACGATGTGGCGGACGCTGTTGCGCGAACTCGGGGTTGGCCGGCGGCTCATCGCCGGCCGCGACGGCGAGCGCCGGCTGACCGACGTCAATCATCTGGCGGAGCTCGTTGCCGCGCAGACGGCGGTGCATCCCGGTATTGCGCCGACATTGCGCTGGCTGGCCGCGCAGCGGGATCAGGGCGGGGGAGACGATGCGCAACTGCGGCTGGAATCCGACCGCGATCTCGTGCAGATCGTGACGGTCCACAAGTCGAAAGGGCTGGAATACGCGCTCGTCTTCTGCCCGTTTCTCAACGACGGTGCGATGCAACCTTCCTCGGGCGGCGGCTTGACCGACGCCTGCGAATACCATGAAGAGCAAGCTGGTGGTACGGCGACGGTGCTGCACTTTGGCTGCGAGGGCGACGACCTCGAGCGCGCCGAGCTCGAGGCACGGCGGGAAGAAGCCGCGGAACGCGCCCGCCTGATCTACGTCGCGCTGACCCGCGCGGTGTACCGTTGCTACCTCGTCGCAGGGCCCTATCTGTCGTCGCGCTCGACGAAGGAATCGCGTCGTAGCGTACTCAATTGGTTCGTTGCCGGCGATGGCGAATGCGCAAGTTTCGACGATTGGTACCGGGAGCCGCCGGATGAAGCGGTCACGACTCAACGGTGGGAAGCACTGGCTCACGGACCCATTTCACTGGAACCGCTGCCGGTGCTTGGCGGGCGTGCGCCGCTCGAGCGCGAAAGCTCGCAAGGCCAGCGGTTCGCGGCTCGCACGAGCCGCAGGTTGGTGAACGAGACCTGGCGGATCGCGAGTTTCAGCTCGCTCGCGTCGGGGGTGTCGCACAGCATGCCGGGTCCCGTCGAAGACGAGCCGCGTCCGGACCACGATGCGCAGGCGGCGGCCTTCGATGCCGGGGTAGCCGCGTCGGACGCCGAGCCGGCTGAACCGTTTGCGGCGATCGTGGCGCGCCCGGCGGTTGCCGTCGCCGCTGACGACATTCTCGATTTTCCGCGCGGCGCGGCGGCCGGCGAGTGTCTGCACCGACTTTTCGAGTTGGCCGATTTCGCTGCGCCGGCAAGCTGGCCGCAAGCGATTCAGCGCGCGCTCGCGGAACGCCCCGTGCCGGCCGATGCGCAAACGGCGCACCGGATGCCGGCAATGATGGCCCGCATGCTGACCGAGGTGGCGAGCCGCGAGCTCGCGCCGGGCCTGAGCCTCGCATCGCTCGACGCCGAACGCCGCTTCGTGGAATGGCCGTTTCTCTTTGCGTGTCCCTCGCTCGATCCATCGGTGCTGCGACGCTTGCTCGTCGCACACGGATACCCCGACGTGGCGCTCGAAACCGGTTTGCTGACCGGCTTCGTCAAAGGATTCGTCGACATGATCGTCGAGCATGAAGGGCGTTACTGGATCATCGATTGGAAATCGAACCATCTCGGTGTCGAGCCCGGCGATTACGGTGCGGCCTCGCTCGAGGCGGCAATGACGGCGCACGCTTACCATTTGCAGGCGCTGCTCTATACGGTCGCGCTGCATCGCTATCTGAAGACGCGCAAGCGAGGCTACGACTACGACGTGCACATCGGTGGCTACCTTTATGTCTTCTTGCGCGGCGTACGGGCCGGTTGGCACGACGGGGAGTTGCCGGCAGGCGTGTATCGGCGGTTGCCGGCGCGCGCGCTGATCGAAGCGCTCGACACGCTGTTCGGCGCGGGAGGAAACGCATGAGCGACCCCTTACGCGCCCCGATCGCCGCACCGGCCGATTTCGCGACGGCGCTTGCCGTCGGTTTCGCACGCCGCATCGGCACGCTCGCCGAACGGCTCGGCTCGGACCCGTCGAGCGTCAGATGGGCGCGTCGCGCCGCATTTGCGGCAAGCCGCGCGACGCAGGCCGGCCATGTGTGTTTGCCGCTCGCCCGCCTGGCGCACCGATACGGCGCGACGCTTGCCGAAGTACGTGCCGCGCTCGCCGCGAGCCGTATCGTCTCGGATGGCGACGACGAGGCCGATGCGTTGAGGCCGCTCGTCGTCGATCGAGCCGCACGGCTTTATCTCGCCCGCTACTTCGATTACGAGCGCAGGCTCGGCGCTTCGATCGTGGCGCATGCGCGCCATTCCAATCCGCAACTCGACGAATCGGCGCTCGCCGCAAGCCTCACGCGTTACTTCGGTCCCGCCGGCGGCGACGAAATCGACTGGCAGCGCGCGGCGGCCGCGCTGGCGCTCGCGGGCCGCCTGACGGTGGTGAGCGGCGGCCCCGGCACGGGCAAGACGACGACCGTCGTCGGCATGCTCGCCTGTCTCGTCGATATGGATCCGACGCTGTCGATTGCGCTCGCCGCGCCAACGGGCAAGGCGGCGCAGCGCATGCAGGAAGCGCTCGCGGCGCGCGCGGCGAGCTTGCCGCCCGGCATCGGCGAGCGGCTGCCCGCGCGTGCACAGACGCTGCATCGTTTGCTCGGTGTTGGGCTGGGCGTCCGGCCACGTTATCGCCGCGACAACCCGTTGCCTTGCGATGTGCTCGTGGTCGACGAGGCGTCGATGATCGATGTGGCGATGGCCGCGCAGTTGTTCGACGCGCTCGCGCCGCAAACGCGCCTCATATTGCTCGGCGACAAGGATCAACTTGCGGCGGTCGAGGCGGGCGCGGTGTTCGCGGAGCTGAGCGCGGCGCCGGCGTTCAGCGAGGCGGGTATTGCGCGCATTGCTCGTGCGACCGGGGCGGATCTCGTGTCAGTGGGCCGGGCGCTGCCCGCGACGGGGCCGCACGCGGCCGATAGTGCGGCGATGTCGACCGAGGCCGACGAGACGGCCGGGTCGCTCGACGACGATGCGTTTCTGTCGAGGGACGACGAGTTGGCGCTCGATTGGGCAGCGCCGTGGGAGCTTCCCGCGCACCCGTACCTGGACTACGAGATTCATGCCGCCGCTGCAAGAGCGGAGCCGGCTGACTCGACTCAGTCCGCCGCGGTCCGCGAGGCGGATGATGCGTTGCCGCCCGACGGGCCGCCGCTGGTCGATTGTGTTATCTGGCTCGAGCGCAATTACCGCTTCGGGCTCGATTCTCCCGTGGGACGTCTGTCGTTGGCGATCCGCCGCGGCGATGTCGCCGCGGCGCTTGCGTCGCTGTCGCCGGTCGAGGCCCTGAGCGCGAGGGCACCCGCCGCCGCGACGCTCGATGAGGATAGTGGAACGATACTCGCCGCACAGACGGTCGAGCGGCTCGCACAGGGTTTCGAGCGCTATATCGCGGCGCTCGGCCACGCGCTCGACGAGGCGAAACCGGACCTCGAGCCGCTTTTCGAAGCACTCAACGCCTATCGCATCCTCTGTGCGACGCGCGTGGGCGCCCGCGGGGTGGATGCGCTCAATACGCTGATGGCAGCGCACGTACGGCGTGCCGTGCGCGTGCCGCTCGCTCCGGGTGCCGCGTGGTTCGCTGGCCGTCCGATCATGATCGCGCGCAACGACTATGCGCTTGGCCTCTTCAACGGCGACATCGGCGTGACGCTGCCCGGCGAGGGCGGCGTGCTGCGCGTGTACTTCCGCACGGCCGGCGGCGGTTTTCGTGCGGTATCGCCCGCGGCATTGCCGCCGTGCGACACCGCGTTTGCCCTGACGGTGCATAAATCGCAGGGTTCCGAATTCGACGAGGCCGCGCTCGTGCTGCCGGCGTCCGCGAGCCGCGTGCTGTCACGCGAACTCGTCTATACGGCGGTCACGCGTGCACGAGTGTCGGTACGCCTCGTCGGCGCGCGCGCGGTGCTGGCCGATGCGATCGCGATGGCCGGCGCCCGCGATTCGGGGCTCGCTGCGCGCATGGCCGAAGCGATGCGGACGATGGATAACGGGTGAGGGTGGGGATGCGCGATGCGCCGCAACGGTTCGGCAGCCCCTGGCACCCGCGTCTTCGTGACGGGTTATGCCGTCTGGACGGCTTGCGCCGATGCGTCTGTCCCGCTACCGTTGCATCATGACTTTTCGCTATACCGTATCGCCCGCCGAGGTCGAACTCACCGCCGTGCGCGCGCAAGGCGCGGGCGGCCAGAACGTCAACAAGGTGTCGAGCGCGATCCACCTGCGGTTCGATATTCGTGCCTCGTCACTGCCCGAGCCGATCAAGATGAGGCTCCTCGCGCTCGCCGATCACCGGATCACGCACGAAGGCGTCGTTATCATCAAGGCGCAGGAATACCGCACGCAGGAAATGAACCGCACGGCGGCGCTCGCGCGTCTGAACGAACTCATTGCGGCGGTCAGTCTGACACCCCGCGCTCGCATTCCCACGAAACCGACGCGCGCGGCGAAGCTGCGGCGGCTCGACAGCAAGGCGCGCCGGGGCGATATCAAGGCCGGGCGTGGACGCGTGACCGACTGAAACTGAAGGTGCGGGCCGCAAGGCCCGAAGCGCGTAGCTGTCGCGCCTACTGGCCGCGAGGCGGCTCCGGCATCGATGTATCGAGCAGGAAGTCGGCGCAGAATACGAGCCGGCGCGAAGCGAACTCGACGGTGACGGCTGCCGTGTAGCAATCCTTGCCGTCGGTGAGGGAGTAATGAGGGCCCATGACGGCCACCCGCCCCGGCGCTGCGAGGGCGCGCTTGAAGTAGGCGCGGCGCGACCAGTTGCTACCGGCGTCGGGAAAGAGCGGCGAGAGTCGCTCGCTCTCGGGCGCCGGATCGCGCGTGATCGAAGGTTCATGCTGATTGCCGTACTCGTCGAGGAGAAACACGCGCTTGGCGAACGGCTGCGCCAACGTCCGATCGGCTGCCAGCGCAAGATTGCCCGCGCGCTCGTAGGCTCGCGCGCCCTCGAGTACCGCGTGCTCGAAGTGCCTCAGGTCGATTGCGCCGTGCGGCCGGCTGCCCTCGCGCGTGTGAAACCGCGCCCACATCGCTTCGACGAGCGCCGGTGCTTGCGCCGCGGCGACGCTCGGCGACGTATCGGGCTGCCCGAGCCAGAAACCCTGGATGAAATCGACGTCGGCCTCCATGAGCGTCATCAGTTCCTCGTCGGTTTCGACGCCTTCGCCCAGCACCATCGCGCCGGCGCGATGCAGCATCGTCACGAGCTGGGTCGCGAACTGAGGATCGGCGCCCGGCATGGCCATGCGCGCAACGAGCGAGCGATCGAGCTTGACGAGATCGGGCCGCACGCGCCAGATGCGGTCAAAGTTCGAAAAGCCGGTACCGAAATCGTCGATTGCAATCATCAGATCGCGTCTGCGCAGTGCCTCCACGGTGTGCTCGAAATGCGCTTCGTCGGCGGCCGGCTCCTCCAGCAACTCGATGACGATGCGTGAGTGAGGCAGCCCGAAATGCGCGCAGAGCTCGTCGACGTACGAGCTATAGGGCCACCCGGTCTTGAAAAGGCGCGGCAGCGCATTGACGAAGAGCCAGCCCTTGTCGAGCCCCGCCTCCGCGAAATTGGCGAAATGCACGCAGCGCGTGAGGCGCTCGAGTGCGACGGCGACGGTCTTGCCGGGCGCACGGGCAAAGACCGTTTCCGGGGCAATCGCCTCGCCGGCTGCGTTCGTGGCGCGCAACAGCGCCTCGAAGCCCACGACGCGTTTGTGCGTGATCGAGACGACCGGCTGGAATGCGCTGCGCAGTCGAATGCCGCGGTAATCGATGTACCAGCCCGTGTCGTCCCGGGCCAAAAGGGGTAGGACGTCCGTTAGCGTCATGACACGCTTCGACGCCATGGCGAGCGCCTGGCTGATGCGCGAGTGCGCGCTCGCGCCGCTTGGGCGACGTGCGAGCCGGCCGAACGGGTGATGCGCGCTTTTTCGCGGCGAAGGCACGGAGCGCTGAGAGCGGGAGTGCGAACCATGCCTGATCGTGATCATATGAAGGGAGCCCAGTGTAGCAAACGAACGCATGAGGCGATGGAGTTCAGCGTAAGTCGCTGCTGGGATCGCGTTATGTTCGATCGGGTACGGTGGCGCGGAACTTGCGCAGGCCGGGCCGGATTCGGCGTGCTGTGCCGAACGCAAGCCCGGCAAGGCTGTGGCGGGGGCGCGACGCAACGGCCCCGTGGTCGGGGCGTGCGCGCGATTGCTTTTGGCGGGTGCGGCGGGTTCTTGTCAGGCGAAACAGCGACCGGGTCTCAGGTCTGCGCAGGGCGCCGGCCGAAGCCGGGAATGCGCTTGACCGCACCCGTGGCGAGGGCCGTTCCCACGAGCACGATCGCACAGCCGGCGAGCATCGCCGGCGAGACCGCTTCGTGAAGAAAGAGGGCGCCCCAGAGAATGCCGAAAACGGGGATGACGAACGTGACGGTCATGGCACGGGCGGGACCCGCCACGTTGAGCAAATGAAAATAGATGAAGTAGGCAACGCCGGTGCAAACGACGCCGAGGCTCAGCACGGCGCCCCAGGCGCTTGCCGAGACGGAGTGCGCGGGCCACGTGGCGATGGCGAACGGGATCAGCGCGAGGGTGGACCCGACCATGCTGCCCGTGGCGATGGCCATCGCATCGACGCCGCCCAGGCGGCGCTTCGTGTAGTTGGCCGCGATGCCGTAGAGGAGGGCTGCGCCCATGGCCGCGGCGGCTGCCAGCGCGGTCGCGAGCGGCGTGGGGCCCAGCGCGTCGTGACTCGAAGCGATCTGGTCCCAGACGAGCGTCACGACGCCCGCAAAACCGATAGCCATCCCGAGCGTACGCAGGACGGTCAGCCGGTCGCGCAGCCAGACGTAGGCGACGAGCGCGCCCCAAAGCGGCGTCGTCGCGTTGATGACGGAGGTCGTGCCGGCGGACAGCGTGAGCTCGGCGAACGCAAAAAGACAGAACGGCGCGGCCGAATTGAGCACGCCCACGACGACGAGCGGCCATGCGCGCGCGCTCAATACGCGCAGCACCTCTTGCGGGGCGCCGCGCGCGACGGTCATGCCGAGCAGGAATAGGGCGCCGATCCCGACGCGCAAGGCCATGAGCGGCGCTACGCCGAATTCGGCGACGCCGACACGAATGAACAGGAACGACGCGCCCCAGACGGCGGCGAGGGCCAGAAGCTGAACGAGATGGCGGGGTTTCATCGAATGGAGCGCGCGTCGGCGCCTTCGGCAAGAGGACGAGCGGGCATGTTACCGCGGCGGTGGCGCCAGCGCCCGGCACAGCGAATGAGACAGCAAGCGGTACGGTTGAGTCAGCGGGACGGCGAGGCCGGTCAAAGGGGCCGAAGGGTGCAAAACGAAGGGGGCGCGAACGCCCCCTTCGTTTATCCGGCCGGCAGACCGGCTCGATAGGACCTTATTGACGCTGATAGATCTCCGCGCCGCTCTTCACGAATTCGACCGCTTTCACTTCCATGCCTTTTTTCAGCGCGGCCTCTTCGGAGACACCCTGCGCCGCCGCGAACTCGCGCACGTCCTGCGTGATCTTCATCGAGCAGAAGTGCGGGCCGCACATCGAGCAGAAGTGCGCCACCTTCGCCGAGTCCTTCGGCAATGTCTCGTCGTGGAATTCGCGCGCCTTGTCGGGATCGAGGCCGAGGTTGAACTGGTCTTCCCAGCGAAACTCGAAGCGCGCCTTCGAGAGCGCGTTGTCGCGCACCTGCGCGCCCGGATGACCCTTGGCCAGATCGGCCGCATGCGCCGCGAGCTTGTACGTGATGATGCCTTCTTTCACGTCGTCCTTGTTCGGCAGCCCGAGGTGCTCCTTCGGCGTCACGTAGCACAGCATCGCCGTGCCGAACCAGCCGATCATCGCGGCGCCGATGCCCGACGTGATGTGATCGTAGCCGGGGGCGATATCGGTCGTCAGCGGTCCGAGCGTATAGAACGGCGCCTCGTCGCACCATTGCAGCTGGAGATCCATGTTCTCCTTGATGAGCTGCATCGGCACGTGGCCCGGGCCTTCGATCATGACCTGCACGTCATGCTTCCAGGCGATTTGCGTGAGTTCGCCGAGCGTCTTCAGCTCGCCGAGCTGCGCTTCGTCGTTGGCGTCGTACACCGAGCCGGGGCGCAAGCCGTCGCCGAGCGAGAAGCTCACATCGTACGCCTTCATGATTTCGCAGATATCTTCGAAATGCTCGTAGAGGAAGCTCTCCTTGTGATGCGCGAGGCACCACTTGGCCATGATCGATCCGCCGCGCGAGACGATACCCGTCATGCGGTTCGCCGTGAGCGGCACATAGCGCAGCAGCACGCCCGCATGAATCGTGAAATAGTCGACGCCTTGTTCGGCCTGCTCGATCAGCGTGTCGCGGAAGATTTCCCAGGTCAGGTCCTCGGCCTTGCCGTTGACCTTCTCCAGTGCCTGGTAAATCGGCACGGTGCCGATCGGCACGGGGCTGTTGCGCAGGATCCATTCGCGCGTTTCGTGAATGTGCTTGCCGGTCGAGAGATCCATGACGGTATCGCCGCCCCAGCGAATCGCCCACGTCATCTTGTCGACCTCTTCCCCGATCGACGACGTCACCGCCGAGTTGCCGATATTGGCGTTGATCTTCACGAGGAAGTTGCGCCCGATGATCATCGGTTCGCTCTCGGGGTGATTGATGTTGGCGGGGATGATCGCCCGGCCACGCGCGACTTCCTCGCGCACGAACTCGGCCGTGATCTCGCGCGGCGCATCGGCGCCGAAGGCGGCGGCCCCGAATGCCTGGCCTGGGTGCTGACGGCCCATCATCTCGGCGAGCTTCGCGCCGGTCGGCCCGCTCGCGCGCAGGCTCTCGAGGTACTCCGCGCGCCGCTGATTCTCGCGAATCGCGATGAACTCCATTTCCGGCGTGATGATGCCGCGACGCGCGTAATGCATTTGGGTCACATTGGCGCCCGCCTTCGCGCGGCGAGGCGTGCGGTGAAGACCCGGAAAGCGTAGTTGGGCGGTGGCCGGATCGGCTGCGCGCTCGCGCCCGAACGCGCTCGTAAGTCCCGCAAGCGCTTCGGTGTCGCCGCGCGCCTCGATCCAGCGCTGCCGCAACGCAGGCAGGCCCTGGCGGATGTCGATCTTCGCCTGAGGGTCCGTATAGGGGCCCGAGGTGTCGTAGACGTAGATCGGCGGGTTCTTTTCGCCGCCGAACGCGCTTGGGGTATCCGACTGGGTGATTTCGCGCATCGGCACACGGATGTCCGGCTGCGAACCGTTCACGTAGATCTTGCGCGAGTTGGGCAACGGGGCGACGGCAGCCGCGTCGACGCGTGCTTCCGCTGAGATGAATTTCGGGTTGGCGTTCATGCAAATCTCCTGGCATAGGGTTGCTAAAGCAGGAGCAGGAGACGGAAGGGAGGTCGGGTGATCGAGGCGTCTGAAGGTCCAGCGCGGTCAAACCCGTACGCTTCCCTGCGCTGGCATTATCCAGATCAGGTTCAAAGGGTGTTTCTCACCCGCGCGCATTCTCGCATCGATGGATGCAACAACACGACGCAGGACCCCCGCGTTAGCACCGCAGAAGATACAACGGGACGGCGGGCTTGGCAACCGGGCGAAATCCGTGCCTGCGAGCCCTTCGCCCCGCGTCATTGTGCCCAAGCGCCGGCGCGGCGCGCGAAACACGTGACCGGGCCATAATACGGGGACCTGTTCGGCGTGCGTTCGTTGGCCGCCGTTCGCCGCACAATCGATACTGGCCCGCAATCGCCGTTGCGCCTCTGATCACCTCTATGTCTTTCCCAGTAGCCTGCGAGGCCCGCGCCGTTCCTGCGCATTGTGCGCCGGCCGGCGCGCTTGCCGGCGCGGCTTGCGCGCCGTCGCCCATCCGAAGGGCGAGGCCGCCCAGATGAGGTTGCTTCGCTGGCTGCCGCGCTCCCGCGTCGGGCGCATCGGGCTTGCGCTCGCTGCGGTCTACCTCGCCTGGGGCTCCTCTTATCTCGCGCTGCATGTCGCGCTCGAGTCGTTTCCGCCGCTTTTGCTGTCCGGCCTGCGCAATCTTTTTGCCGGCATCGGCCTGTTCGTGTTCGCCGCGCGCCGTGCGAGCGCGTGGCCGACATTCGTCGAGGTCCGCAATGCGGGCATCGTCGGCACAATGCTCGTCGGCCTGTCCAGCGGATTGCTCACGTTCGGCATGAAGAGCGTGAGTACAGGCGCCGCCGCCGTCATCATCGCAACGGTGCCGCTTTTTGCCACGATCATCGCCGCGATTGCGGGGCGGCCCGTGGCACGGGGCGAGTGGGCCGCGATTGCGCTCGGGCTTGCCGGCATCGTCGTCCTCAACCACGGCAACGCATCGAGCGCTCCGGCAAGCGGCAGCATCGTCATCCTCATGGCGGCGCTCGCCTGGGCCGGCGGTGCGCACCTGGCCAGCCGGCTCGCGCTGCCGGCCGATCTTTTCATGTCCACTGCGCTGCAGATCGGGCTCGGCGGCGCCATTTCGACGGCCGTGGCCTGGCTCGACGGCGAGCGCGTCGTCCAGGCCGGCTTTTCGGCGATCGCCGCCTTCGTCTATCTCATGCTGATTGCGACGATGCTCGCATACGTTGCCTATGGTTTCCTGATCCGCCACACGAGTCCCATCGTCGCGAGCAGTTGCATGTACGTGAACCCGATCGTGGCCGTGGCGCTCGGGGCCTTGATGCTTGGCGAGCCGGTCACCCGCTGGACAGTAATGGCGACGCTCGCCATTTTGCTGAGCGTCGCGCTCTCGTTCTGGTTCGATCGCCGCCGCGCGAGCTGACACGGTAATCTCGATAACCGTTGCGCGAAGGCCTGCGCTTGGCTGCCTGCGCGCACCTGCGCGCGGGCGTCGTCCGACTCGCCGCGCTAAACGTCGCAAGGTCCGCACGGGATATGGCGCGCTGGCATTCGTCTGCTGAATGCCGCGACGCTTGCGCCCCGAGCGGCATACCGTTTGCTCCCTGAAAGTGCCACCACAACAAAAGGTAAATCAGGCGTGTTCCATTTCAGAGGTGCAACCATGAGGGTGATCAAAGGCATTGTCGCGTGCATTGGCGCGGCGCTCCTGCTTGCGGCGTGCGGCGGCGGCTCCGGCGACGTGGGCCAGGAACTTGGACTGCAAAATCCGCTGATGCATTTCATCAACGCATTCCCGGCGGGACCCAATCTCGATCTGCTCGTCAACGGCACGGCGCCGTCGGGGCAGACGAACGTTCCCTATAAGGGGGTAACCAATCTCACGAATGTCAACACCGGCAGCACCGTCGTGGCCTATACGGCGACGGGCACGATGTCGCCGCAGCTCGCATCGGGCACGTTCCCCGACGTCGCCAAAGGACACGAGTACACCGTCATTGCGCTACCGAGTACGAGCGGCTACGGCATAGGCCTGATCGACGATCCGTTCGACAAGGGCCTGCTGTCCTCCAAGGCGCGCGTGCGTTCGTTCAATGCCTCGGCAAACGCGTCGAATCTCGACATCTATATCGTCGCGCCCGGGACCCCGAGCGTCGTGGGCATTTCGCCGACGATGGCCGGCGTCTCGTACGGCAACGCCGTGCCGCCTTCGGGGCAGGATTCGAGCTATCTGTCGGGCGGCACATATATGGCCATCGTGACGACGGCGGGATCGAGCACGCCGATCTACGAGTCGGCGCCGTTCTCGCTCGGGAACAACGCGGACTGGCTGATCACCACCGTGCCCGCGAACACCTCGGTCAGCGCGCTGACGAACCAGCAGATTCATCTGCTCATCGCGCAGGCCGGCAATACATCGCAGCCGGCGATCGAATTGACGAATGCGTTGACAGGCCAGTGACGCGCGCGGCTGCGCGAGGACGGTTCCGCTTCGCGCAGCCCTAGCCGGCGGTTTTGCGCCAATGGACATGGCGCGCCGCGGCGACGAGCGTGAACGCGAAGCCGGCCGCGCAGGAGCCGGTCCAGCCGAAGCGGCGCCAGGCCAGCGCGCTGGCCGCCGAACCGGTCGCGCCGCCGATGAAATAGCAGACCATGTACACGGTGTTGACCCGGCTGCGGGCATCGGCTTTGAGCGCATAGATGCGCGCCTGGTTCGAAATCTGCGCGGCCTGCACGCCGATATCGAGCACGATGACGCCGACGACCAGTCCGACGATGCTCGTCGCGGATAGACCGAAGACGACGAACGACAGCGCGACGAGCATGATCGAAAGCGAAATCACGGCGCGCGGCCCCCGTTTGTCGGCGAAACGGCCGGCGACAGGCGCCGCGAGCGCGCCGGCCGCGCCGACGATGCCGAAAAGACCTGCGGCCTGCGGGCCGAGATGAAACGGCGCGCGCGCGAGCAGCAGCGTCAGGACCGACCAGAATGCACTGAATGCAGCGAAGAGCGCGGCGCCCGTCAGCGATGCTTCGCGCAGCCCCGGGAGTTCGCGCGCGAGATGCCACATCGAGCCGAGCAGCTTGCCGTAAGACAGCGTGGAGGTCGGGCGGCTCTTCGGCAACCGCGCGATGACCACGGCAGCCAGCGCCAGCAGCGCGACTACCGACGCCGCGAAGACCATCCGCCAGCCCAGATACTGAGCGATGAATCCCGCCGCGGTCCGCGCGAGCAAGATACCCAGCAAAAGGCCGCTCATGACCGTGCCGACCGCATGACCCCGTTCGGCCGGAGGCGCTAATTCCGCCGCGAACGGGACGGCCTGTTGCGCGATGGTGGCGAGCACGCCGATCGCGAAGCTCGCGACAGCCAGGATGGCGAGCGTCGGTGCGAGCGCGGCCACGCTGAGTGCGAGCATGAGGCCGGCGATCTGCATGAGGATCAGGCGCCGGCGATCGAAGCGGTCGCCGAGCGGCGCCAGCAGCAGCATGCCGGCCGCGTAACCGAGCTGAGTGGCCGCCGGCACCGCGCCGACCCACGCCGCCTCTTGCGCGTAGCTGGCGCGCAAATCGTCGAGCAGCGGCTGGTTGTAGTAGATGTTCGCGGCCGACACGCCGGCAATCGTCGCGAGCAGCATGAGCAGCCCGCGCGAATAGTGGCGCTCGGGTTCGTCGCGGGTCGAATCGGCTGAGGCGGACACGAGCGGGTTCAATCGATGAGCTTGCCGCTCGGTTCGTAAAACGGATAGGGACCCTCGCCCTCGTCGATATACGCGTGATGCGAGACGAGCCCCGCCGCGCGGGTGTACTGATGCAGTGCGAACGCGGCAGGTTCGAGCCGGAACGCCGACGGTGCGTTTTCGCGCAAGTCGAGCGCCACCTGATGTGCGGGAGAGGGCACCGACATGGCGATCGTACCCGCGAAGCGCGTGACGATCGGCCGATGCACATGCCCGCAGATCACACGCTCGATATTGTCGAAGCGGCGGATGATGTCGGCGAGCCGGGTACTCGAGGTTGGGTCGAGTCGCTGGCGATCCATGTGGTCGATACCCGAGAGGAACGGCGGATGATGTAAAGCGACGACAACGGGCTGCGCACGCGCCGCTTCGAGCTGTGCTTCAAGCCATGCGAGGCGTGTCTCGTCAAGCATGCCGGCGCTTGCGCCGGGTGTCCTCGAGTCGAGCGCGACAAGCCGCAGCGGACCGACATCGACGGCGTACTGCAAGAACGTCTCCCCCGTGTGCAGATAGGCGTGATCGTCGAAGACCTCGCGCAGCGCCTCGGGGTCGTCGTGATTGCCGATCAGCAGGTAGTAGGGGATGGCGAGCGGCGCGAGCAGCGAGCGCAGGTGCCGATATTCCTCGACGGTGCCGAGGTCGACGAGATCGCCCGTGATCACCACGGCCTCCGGGCGCGGCGCCAGTGCGTTGAGCCGCTCGATCGTGCGCGTAAGCGCTGCGGCGGTATCGACGCGCCGATAGGCCAGCGCGCCGGGACGTTTGATGTGTAGATCGCTGATTTGAGCCAGCAGCATGAAAGTCCCGTGATAAAAAAATGTTCGTACCGACGTGCTCAAGGCAGCGCGATGAGCCCGTCGGAGTTCAGTTCGATGCCGACGGCATCGCCGGGTGTGAGTGGGAAGCGGCCGCCCGCATCGATCACGAGCGCATCGGGCGCGGCGCCCGTCACGGTCACGCGGGTGCGTTCGCCGAGGAATGCAACCGTTTCGACGACGCCGCGCAGCGATGCCCGGTGGGGTGCCACGAGACGCGCATCCTCGGGGCGGAAGAACAGCTCGATCTCATCCGAATGAGTCGCGGCGGCCGGCGCACCGCTGCCGCTCGCGATCGATGCGGGCAGCACGATCGAACCGCCGAGGGTGCTCAGATGCCCGTCGTGGCGATGACCGGCGATCCGGTTGAGCGTGCCGACGAATTGCGCGACGTGACGCGTCTCGGGACGGTAGTAGATATCGCGCGGCGTGCCCACTTGCTCGATGCGCCCGGCGCTCATGACGACGATGCGGTCGCCGAGTTCCATGGCTTCCGCCTGATCGTGCGTCACGTAGATCGTCGTCACGCCGAGACTGCGCAGCAGCGTATTCATTTCGCGACGCAACGTATCGCGCAGCTTTGCATCGAGTGCCGTAAGCGGCTCGTCGAGCAACAACACGCGTGGTTCGCGCGCGAGCGCACGCGCCAGTGCGACGCGCTGACGCTGGCCGCCGGAGAGCTTGTCGATCGGCTTGTCGGCGTGCGCTTCGAGCCGCATCATCGCGAGCAGTTCGTCTACGCGCCGGCGCGCGAGCGAGGGCTCCGTTCTGGCGATGCGCAACCCGTAGCCGACGTTTCCCCGCACATCGAGATTCGGAAACAGCGCATAGCTTTGAAAGACCATGCCGACTTGCCGGCGTTCGATCGGCAAATGGGTGACGTCGTCGTCACCGAACGCGACCTTGCCGCCCGCATCGGGGGTCTCGAGTCCGGCGACGATGCGTAGCGTCGTGGTTTTGCCGCAGCCGGACGGCCCAAGCAGCACGACGGTCTCGCCAGCCTCGATCGAGAGGTCGATCGGCTCGAGAACGCGCGTGAGGTGAAACGTTTTCGCACAGTGCGTCAGCGTGATCGGGATGGGAGTGAATTTCATCGCGGCGAACGAGAGGAGGGTTAGCGGCGCGCGCCGGCACGCTCGCGCAGCGCGCGCTGACCGGTCGCATCGAGGCCGAGCCACTGCATGGCGACGAGCAACGGCATCGTCATGAGAAAAAAGACGATCGTATAAGCGCTGCCGATTTCGATACGCAGCGAGGCGTAGGTGTCGGCGAGCCCGACGGGCAGCGTCTTCGTCAAGGGCGTGTGCAGCATCCACGTGAGGTTGAATTCGCCGATCGACAACGTGACGACGGCAAGCGCGCCGGCCACGATCCCCGGGCGCAGGTTCGGCAGTACGATGGTTGCGAAGCGCTGCCAGAACGTGGCGCCGAGACTGGCGGCGCCTTCTTCGAGGACGCGTAGATCGGCGCTCGCGGCGACCGCCGCGACGGCGCGCACCATGAACGGCAGCGTGAAGACGACATGGCCTGCGACGATGAATGCGACGCTCGTGCGAAACGGCGCATAGCCACCATAGACGATGATGAGGGCAAGTGCCGAAGCAAGTCCGGGCAGCGCGACGGGCAAGACGAGCAGTTCTTCGACGATGCGCGCCGCGCGCGTTTTGCTGCGGGCGAGCGCATAAGCTGCCGGCACGCCAGTGAGTAGCGTGATGACGAGCGTGGCGGCTGCCACTTCGAGCGACACGAAGACCGACGCGTGATACTGCGCCCAGACTTGGCCCACCCAACGCAGCGTCAAGCCGCTCGAAATGCCCCGAAAGTAATTGACGGTCAAGCCGGCCATGATCGACATGACGACGGGCACCACGAGAAAGGCCGTGAGCGCAAGCGTGACGGCCCATTGGCCGAGCGCGAGCAGATGCCGCGCGCCGATGCGTCGTGCCGTGCCGCGCGTGCCGCGCTTCGTGTCCGTTTTGGTATCGACGAGTGCGCTCATGCGGGCCTCACGCGGTGGCCGCGACGGTCGAGCCCGTCAATCTGCGTGCAAGCGCGAGCACGAGCCACGTCACGAGGCCGAGCACGATGGATAAGCCGGCCGCCGTCACCATGTTCGCGTTGAGCGTGAACTCGGTGTAGATCGTCATCGGCAGTACGTCGATGTCTGTCGCCAGCGTGAACGCCGTGCCGAACGCGCCCATTGCCGTAGCGAAGCAGATCGCGCCCGCTGCGATGAGCCCGGGCGCGAGACCCGGCAGTACCACGTCGCGCGTAACTTGCCAGGACGACGCGCCGAGCGAGCGCGCCGCCTCCTCGAGCGCCGGATCGAGCTTCGTCGCCGATGCCATCACGGTGACGATCACGCGCGGAATCGAAAAATAGAGATACCCGCAAAAAAGGCCGGCCATGGAGTATGCGAAGACCCATTTGTCGCCCGTGAGCTTTTCGGTGAGCGCGCCGATGAGCCCTTGACGGCCGGCCAGCATGATGACCATGAAGCCCACGACGACACCCGGAAACGCGAGCGGAAAGGTGAGCAGCGCGACGAGCGTGCCTTTTCCGGCGAACGTGCGGCGCGCGAGCAGCAGGCCAGCGATGACCGACAGTACGAGCGTAGTGAGCGTGACGGCTGCCGACAGCGCGACGGTTGCGCCGAGACTGCCCATGTAGCGCGGGTTGGCGAGTAGGGCGCGATACGTTCCAAAGGCGTGCCCGTTGGCGCTCACCTGGGCGAGCACACCCATTGGCAGCAGCCAGAAAGCAAGGAAGATCGCGAGCGCGGGGGCGACGAGCGCGATACGCCAGTGCAGAGGGAAAGTGATGTCTTGCATGTCGAAAGCCGCGGTGAAGCGGCGCCATACCGCCGCACGGGCGTCGCGAAGAGCGGCGCGGCGCCCGTGCCGGATTGCCTATGCGCGTGAGGCGTTATCTCGTTTTCAAGTAATCCTGACCGAATTGCTGCTGCTTCTCCGCCATTTTCGCGAAGTCGACCGTTTTGGCGCGCGCGTATTCGCTGGCCGGCAGGAATTTGGCGGCAGCCTCCTTGCTCATCGCGCTCGCGCGTACCGGGCGCAGGTAAGCGTTGGCCCAAAGCCGCTGGCCTTCGTCGGACAAGACGAAGTCGAGCACTTTCTTGCCGTTTGCCTCGTGCGGCGCACCTTTGACGAGACTCATGACATAGGGCACCGTGATCGTACCTTCCTTCGGGATCACGAAAGCCACGTTCGCGTGGTCCTTGTATTCGGCGCGATAAGCGTCGAAGTCATAGTCGATGAGGATCGGAATCTCGCCCGAGAGCACGCGGGCATAAGCCGTTTGCTTGGGCACGATCGGCGAATTCTTCTTGAGCTTTTCGAACCAGTCCAGGCCCGGCTTGAAGTTATCGAGCGTGCCGCCCAACGCCTGATTGACCGCAACGGCGCCGGCATAGCCGACGAACGCGCTCGACGGATCCAGATAGCCGACCATGCCCTTGTATTCGGGCTTGAGCAGATCGGCCCACGATTGCGGCACCGGCTTGCCTTCGAGCGCATCCTTGTTGACGAAAAAGCCGAGCGTGCCCGAGTGGATGGCGAACCAATAGCCTTGCGGATCCTTCAGCCCCGCGGGGATGTCGTCCCAATGGGCGGGCTTGTAGGGCTGCACGACGCCCTTGTCCTTGGCCTGGAACGCCGACGATACGCCGAGATAGACGACATCGGCGACGGGGCTTTTCTGCTCCGCGATGAGCTGCGCGATCGCCTGGCCCGAGTTCTTGTTGTCCGACGGCACGGTGATGCCCGTCTTTTCCTTGATCGCCTTGAGCTGGCTGGCCCAATCGGCCCATTCGGGAGGGCAGTTGTAGCAGATCGCGGTCTCTTCGGCCTGCGCCGTGGCTGCGAACGACAGTCCGAAAACGCCGATGGCCGCGGCGCTCGCGACGGCGAACGTTGCGAGTCTTGCCCGGACGGAAGCGGGACGACATTTCACGTGAGGTCTCCTTGCATGCAAACAGAGGGAAGGACGAAACACGCGCCTCGCGTGTCAAGCGAAGCGCGTCGTGGGAACGGATGCGCTCGATGTACTGGACGGTACTCGATGTGCCCTGTCAGACGGCGGGTCGCTCCGGCAAGGAGGAGCCGCCGGTGCTCGACAGCGCGCCGATCGTTCCGCCCATGCGCACCGAGTGCGGGAGCTGCAGCGAGAGCGATTCGCCGTCGTCGGCCCCTTCGATGCGGGCCATGAGACGCCGCCAGGCCGTGCTGCCGATGTCGCGGTTTGGCGTGCAAACGCTTGCGAGCGGCGGCGCGAGCAGCTCGCCGATGGCGAGGCCGTCGAAGCCGATGATCGACATGTCGCCCGGCACCATGAACGAGGCGCGCCGCAGGCCGCGCATGACGACCATCGCGAGCAGGTCGTTGCTGCAAAAGAGCGCTGTGGGGCGGTGCGCCCCCGAGCTCAGATGGGCCAATACCGATGGCGCGAGCTCGTCGGCGTTGAAATCGACTTCGAGCGCCGGTGCCGGCGTGAGTCCGGCACGCAGCATCGCCTCCTCGTAGCCCCTAAAGCGCAGCCGCGCCCGGTCCGACTCGGCGAGGGTGCCCGCCAGCATGACGATGCGTTCGTGGCCGTGTTCAATGAGCATGCTGACAGCGTCGAACGCCGCGCGGCGATTGTCGACCGATACCGACGGCCGTCTCACGGTGTCGTTGTGCATGAGCACGTAGCGCATGCCGTCGCGGTCGAGCTCGTCGAGCAGCGGGTGGGTATCCGCGTCGGCCACGGTGAGTACGAGCCCTTCCACGCGCTGCGCGAGCAGCGTCTCGATGGCGTGGCGCTCTCGCGCGGCATCGTACTGGGTGGTCATCAGCATGAGCCGGTAACCCTGGCTCGAGGCGAGATCGTCGATGCCCTGAAGGCATTGCGCGAACACCGGGTTCGCGACCGTAGGCAGCACGATCCCGACGAGGCGCGTGCGCTCGCCGCGCAACTGGCGACCGAGGGGGCTTGGCCGGAATTGCAGTGCCTCGATCGCCTCTCGAATTTTCGCCAATGTCACACGGTTGACCGTGTGCGGTGCGTTGATTGCACGCGACACCGTCGCGATCGAAAAGCCGGCGTAAGCGGCCACATCCTTGATGGTATGTTTCATCGCAGTGGGTACCGTCCCGGTAGAGCTGAGGGATGAAAACGTTTACGGTGCAACGATTATCCGAGCCGATTATGACTGACACGTGACGTTTTTGGTCACATTTTGATCGTAAAAAATGGAGGCTGCCGCTTGGCGCGGCCTTACCCGATGGGCATAATCGCTCGCGCTTCATGCGGGCGCCCGGCGATCGAAGGCCCCGTTGCTCTATTTTCACCGTTTTGTCAGCAAAAAAGGAACCAACGCGTGACACTTGCCTTTCTGATTTTCCTGAGCGTCCTGCAGGGCGTCACCGAACTTTTTCCCGTCAGCAGCTTGGGACATACGCTGCTGGCGCCTGCGCTGATGGGCATGCACATCGATAAACACGCGCCGCAGCTGATTCCGTTTCTCGTTGCGCTGCACCTCGGCACGGCGCTCGCGCTGCTTTGGTACTTTCGCAAGCGCTGGGTAGCGCTGTTCGCGGGTTGGTTCGCCATGCTGGGCGGACGCCGCAACGACGAAGGGCACATGTTGTGGGCGCTCATCATAGGCACGATTCCTGCGGGAATCGTCGGTCTACTGCTCGAAAAGCGTCTGGAACGGGTATTTCACGATCTGAGAATCGTGGCGCTGGCGTTGATCGTGAATGGACTGTTGCTTTGGGTGGGCGACCGGCTGCAGCGTGCCCGGGCGCATAGGCCGCCTGAAGCGCTGACGTATCGCCAGGCGTTTTTGGTCGGGCTCGCGCAAGTCGGGGCGCTCGTCCCCGGTTTTTCGCGCAGCGGCCTGACGATGATTGCGGGCAACGCGGCTGGGTTGACTGCCGAGAAAGCGGCGGAGTTCTCGTTCCTGCTCGGCACGCCAATCATTTTTGCGGCGGGGGTGTTGGAACTGCCGAAATTGTTTCATGCGCCCGGTCAGCTCGCCGACGCGGTGCTCGGGGGTGTCTTGACGGCCATCGCGGCCTATCTGAGCGTGCGGTTCCTGATGCGGTATTTCGAAGGCCGGGGGCGGCTTGCTGCATTCGGTGTCTATTGCGTTCTTGCGGGCGCGTTTTGCCTCGTCTGGTTTTTGATGCATCCGCAGCCGGTTTGATCGCAGGGGGCGGCCGGGGCGCGACGGCGGACGTTGAACGCTGGCCCTGCGGCCGTTCGGTTATAATCTCGCCCCCGACGCAGGCACCGCTTGCGTCACCGTACAATAACGGCTTCGCCTCCCCATAGTTCAACGGATAGAACACGGGTCTTCTAAACCTGAAATCGAGGTTCGATTCCTCGTGGGGGGGCCAACTACCATGTCGGTATGACATCTCCGGTCGTTCACTAAGATCCCAGGGCCGTCAAGAATTTGCGGCGGCTTGCCCTCCCATCGTCCCGTTTTGCCGATCGACACCCATGCGTGGTGGGACGTCTTAGCACAACCACGTCCAAGCGGCTTACAACCCGACGCAGTACATCAAGGAGCGCCGATGGACGATGCCGTGCGGAATGATGATTTCGAGCGGGCGGGGGCATCGAGCCCGACAGCGATGTGTAAGATCGGGCCTTCGCTAGATGGATCATCTCGGTAGCGGCGGCAATATTCCGGGGGATGTAATGGAATCAGAAGTGGGGCAGGCAATTTTTGCTTTGCTGGTGTCCCAGCACGAGACGTTAAAGGCGGTCGCTCGCATCGCTGAGGTGCTGGGGAAAAATGCATCGGTCGAAGACCAAAAACTACTTGGCGATGCGCTGAGTGCGGCTTTGGATAGTGTCGACGGCGTGATTAACACGACCCGACATTTAGTCGATAGAGCCCCTAAGAATGGCTAACCCCGATTTCAGTTTGCTGGAACGCTTTCAGCGGCAAGAAACAGAACTGCGCGGCCTTACCGTTGACGGCGGCGGCGGTGGCGGGGATGATGGCGGGATGGATGCCAGAATTGTAGCTCTCGAAGCGGCCAACCTTGAAACTCGCGATCGGCTCGCGAGGATCGAGACTCGCCTCGACCCTATGGCGACGAAAGCAGACTTGTTCGAGCTGCGTGGCGACATGGGGGCCGCACTTCATCGAGAGATCAACGCCCAAACGTGGAAGTTGGTAACGTTCGTTTGTAGCTTCGGAACCGCTCTCGTCGCGGCCACGTACTTCATAGCTAAGCACGTTAGTTAGCGTCCATGGCCCAGGCCGCCCCATGCGGCTTTTTCGCGTATGCAGCGTGACTTCCGCCGGATGCAGCGTCCCACCGATAAAAGCCTTAGGGATTCAGTGGTCTGCAGTGCGATTCCCCCCGGAAAAGCCCGCCTCGTGCGGGCTTTTTGATTACCCATTTCGAATCGATCGAGGTTCGGGACGAGAACCCGCAAATCGCCTATCACAGAGCCTAATTGAGATGGCTGAGAATTAAAAAAATCAGACGAAGAGAAGTGTAGTTGCGATTGGAATATTGAGATAACCCAAATCTATTGCCCGGCGCAGTTCCGTCCGCTAGAATCGATCGCCCATGCCAATCAGCATGATGAAAGGCGTGCGACACGCAATGCGGCACGCTTATCGTCATCGCGTTAGCGCAGAAATGAGAAATTTCGACGATGCAAATCGAAATACATCTGGCATACATCGTCATCTATATATTCAAGCACTATTAGAAGTCAGTTTTTCATTCATTCCAGATCGACGGGCAATTGAGAACCGATGGTCGTTTGCTCGAATCGACTAAATAGTTGCCGAGGGCACAAGCGCATGCAGTCCAGAAAAATCCTGTTGTTATCCCGACCGAAGCATCGAATACGTGTTGTGCTGCTCGACGATCATCCAGTCGTCGCGCTCGGCGTCGAGACGTTTTTGCGAGGATACGCCGACTTCGAAATCGCACAGACCGTTTATTCGGCCGATGCGCTCTTTGCCGCGATCGAATCCGACACGTTCGACGTCGCCTTGGTCGACTTCTATCTGCCCGACGACCGTCTGGACGGCGCCGCGTTTATCCGTCGCCTGCGCGTTTTGGCTCCGTCGCTCGTCATCGTCGTGCTGTCGGCGGCGCGCAGCGCCGACGCCGAGTGCGTTTGCCATCGCGCCGGTGCCAACGCCTTTCTCGAAAAGGCCACGCCATTGCCGCTCATCGCGGATGCGGTACGCGAGGCGGTCGGCTCGCCGCGCAAGTTCTTTGCCGCGCGCGACGGGAGAATCGAGGCCATCGTGCCCATGCCGCGCGAAGATACGCTCTCATCGGCCGAGATGGAAGTACTGCGCTATATCGGCGAGGGGCTTTCCGTCTCCCAAACGGCCGAGCGCCTGCGTCGCAGCAAAAAAACAGTCAGCACGCACAAGCGCAGCGCCATGCGCAAGCTGCAAGTCGCCGACGATCTCAGTCTCGCGCTCTATCTCAAAGAGAAATTCCGCGCTTGAGCGCGGACCCAACGCATGAGCTCGGTCTTCGATGAATTGCGTCGCACGATGCGTCGCGCTTGGATCTGCCTCCTCGCTGTACTCACTGTACTCGCTGTTTCGCATGGCGCGGTGGCGGGCGCGCAAGCTCCCGAAGCGGCGAATAGCCCGCGCCTGGTGGACACGGCCTATCGGCTCGGTGCTAGCGTACTCGACGACAGCGCCAAGTTCGCACTGACCAAGCGCGAACGGCATCGGATTGCCGCGCATCCCTTCATCCGTGTCGGTGTCGAACGCCTCAACCGGCCTTACGACCTCGTCGACGACCAGAGCGAGTGGCAAGGCCCCGGCGCGGTACTGCTCGTCGGGTATGACAAGCGGATCGTCATCGGCATCGCAATCATCTCGGCGGTGCTGGTGATCGTCGCGCTGACGCTGCTGCTGTGGGGCTATTGCCGCATGCGTGCGGCCCGGCGTATCGCGGAGGCGGCTCGGCACGAAGCCGTCGAATCGCGCGAGCGGGCGCAGGCGGCCGATCGGGCGAAGTCCGCCTTCGTCGCGATGATGAGCCACGAGATTCGCACGCCGATGAACGGAATCATCGGCGTGCTGGATCTTCTCGAGACGACGCCGCTCGCGCCGGAGCAGCGCCGCTATCTGGATGTGGCACAGCGTTCGGGGCGCCTGACGTTGCGTGTGATCGACGATACGCTCGACTACCTGAAAATGGAGCAGGGCGCGCTTTCGCTCGAAGCGGCCCCGTTCGACGTTCATCGCCTCGTCGCGACGTCGATCGAACTACATGCACCGCTTGCGGCCAGCAAGGGTTTGCCGCTTTATCTCGCGGCGATGCCGCATTTCGATCGTCTCGTGATCGGCGACGAGGCCCGCTTGAACCAGATCCTTACCAATCTGCTCAGCAATGCGATCCGATTCACGACTCATGGTTCGGTGGTACTCGAGGTGCGGCACCGCGTCGAGCGCGGGCGAAGCTTGCTGCAGTTCGTGGTGAGCGATACCGGCTGCGGCATCGCCGAGGCCTACCGGCCGCACCTGTTCGTGCCGTTCACTCAGCAAGACCGGTCGACGACGCGGCGCTATGGGGGCACGGGCCTCGGCTTGTCGATCGTGAAGAAGCTCGTCGACGCGATGGACGGTACGATCGACGTGTGTAGTGCGTCTGGGGCCGGTACGCGCGTGGATGTACGCGTGCCGCTGCGATGGGGGGCGCCCGTGCGGCACTGGCCGCGGCTCGATCAGGTACGCGTGAGAATGCGCGTGCCCGTCCCGGCAATGGCGGTCGCCGCGCGGGCGGCGCTCGCAAAACTCGACGTGCGTCGTGTGAGTGCCCAAGACGGTCCCGTGGATGCCGATGTCGCGCTCGATACGGCCGGCGCGTTCGCAATTGGCATCGAGGGGGGCGAAACGCGCCACCTGCGTTCGATCGACGAGCTGAGTGGCGCGTTGCAAGCAGCCGCATTGCGCTCAGGCGGCGAGACAGAGGCCTCGTCCACACCGCTGCCAACGGCCCTGCCGTCACCGCTTCAAGATTGGACGGAAGCCGATGTCCTGGTGGTTGAGGACAACGAGATCAATCGCGACATCATCGTGCGCCAGCTTGCCGCGCTCGGCATCGCCGCGCAGGGAGCGTCGGACGGCTTCGAAGGGCACGCGCTATGGACGCGGTGGCGCCCGCGCCTCGTGCTGCTGGATTGCCACATGCCGGGAATGGACGGCTATACGCTGGCCCGGCGCATCAGAGGACTCGAGGCCGAAATCGACGATGCGGCAAATCCGAACCGCCGTACGACGATCGTCGCCATCAGCGCCAACGCGACGCCCGACGACCGGCGAGCCTGCCACGACGCGGGCATGGACGACTATCTGTCCAAACCGATCACTCGGCAAAAACTCGCCGCCGTCTTCGAGAAATGGAGGGAGCGCACCGATGCGGGCATGCGAGGGTGATTCCGACACGCTCGAATGGACGCAGCTCGAGGCGCTTTACGGCAACGCCGAATTCGCGAGCCTGATCGAGCGGGCCCGAGCATTACTGCGCACCGATATGTCCGAGTTCGAGCGCATGCTCGACGAACGAGCGTACCCGAGCGCATCGCAGCGGTTGCACCGAATCAAGGGCACCGCGTCGTTTTTTAGCTGCGACGAAGAGGCGCTTGCCGCGCTTCATGCCGCGGAAAAGGCCCTCGCGCTTGCCGACCCGAAGTTCATCGATCTCACGTTGCCGCGCGCGCGGCGCGCGATGGAAGCACTGGCCGGGGCCTTCGAGGCGCGGCGCGTAAGAGGTTGATCGTCTATATGGAGTGGGAAACCCCGATGTCGTTTTCGGTTGATGTGTTGTCGCACCTGTCGCATTCATCCACTGTGTCCGATTCCGGCGCGCTCGCCGAACCGAACGAAGCGCACGAGCCTGTCGACGCGCGCGATGAGCCGCGTGCCGAAGACGCCCGTCCGGTTCTGGCCGATGGCGTACGCGAGCAGCGGCTGCGCCGCGCGATCGAGACCAAGGCGGCCGGGGCGGCCCATGCCCAAGCCGCATCGACGACGCGGGGCGTCAGCGAGTTCGATCCCTATGCCAAGGTGGCCCGCATCGACGCATCGCTGCGACAGTGGATCGACCCGGCCAAGGCCGCTCTGTATGCCGATCGCCCAAGTGATCTGCTGCAAGGTGTCGCGCGCCATTTCCATACGTGGATACCGCTCGATTTCGATGCGCGGCCCGGCTCGCGCAAGCTCGCGGACGAGGCGATACTCGACGCGGCCGCCGTGCTTTATCGGCGCTTGCAAGACGATGCGTCGATGGCGAGCACGGCGGCCGCGCCGGCAATCGACGAGTTGCGCAGCGCGTTTGCGAAAGCACTCCGGGAAGACCACGCCGGACAACGAGCGCTGGCGTTGTTGTTACCCGTGCCGACCACAGTTGGACGCACTACGCCCTTTTTCGATGGATTCGCGCTGCGCAATGCCCAGCGCATGTCATTCGAGAGCCTGCTCGATTCGGCGAATGTCAGTGCGGACCCGGTCTTCATGCTGCTGAGCCCTCAACAGAAGCGCAGCCTGCTCGAGCGCAAGTTCGAACAAATCGGCGAGAGCGTCTTCTATCCGTTCGGCACCGCGCAGCACTCGATGGCGACTGCCGTCGAGCGTATTCAGCGCTACCGCGGCCAGCCGGTTCCGCCGAAGCTCGACGACGCAGCGACGCTTTTGAAGGCATTCCAGCAGGTAGAGGACGAGTGGACCGCCGCACCCTTTTATCCGACTCATCCACGGTTGCTTTTCGCGGCTCATCTCGCCCGTAGCAACGACATCGTCGTCTCCGACGCGGCCAACTTCGTGCTGCTCTATCGCAATTGCGTCGAGGCGCGGGCGGCCGAGGAACTGGCACGCCGCAACGATGTGCCGATGGAATGGATCAACGCCCACCTCTCCAAGTTCGCCAGGCAGGGCAAAGCATGGGACGAGCAGGGCGACGCCGCCGCCACGGCGGCAATCGAGTCGCTGATCGGTGCGCTGCGGGAGGCGGCCGACAACGACGGACCCATCGGAGACTTCGCGCGGAAAGTGACAGCCGATGGTGCGCTGGGCGCACAGCGGATCGTCGTGGGCGACTGGACCGCGCGCACGCAGGCGTTGACTGAATACGGCAACGAGCGCCTGCTTGCGGTTTTCGGCACGCCGCCGTCGCTCGAGCGCCCAGAAGCGGCCCGCGACATCCTGCGCAGCGCCGGATTGGCCGACGACGAAATCGAAGACGAGCGTCGCTATACGATCGGCGGCGACAACCCCAACATCGCGAAAACAGCGTTCGGCAACCGCATCGACGAGTTTCTCGATCGCGCCGACTGGAGCGGTCTCGTGGGTTCGCGAATGTCGCTGCCGGGCGACGTTCAGCTCGTGCCGCGCGATGCGTTGCAAGCGGCCGAGGACAAGTTCAACGCCGCACTACCGTCACACCCCTGGGTCGTCGCGCGCGCCAAGGAAAAGCTCTGGGAGCGTGCCGAGCCGCTCACAGCCGGTGCCGTCGAGCAGGAGGCCGCACGGATCGCGAGCACGCTTGTGGCCGAAACGGAGCAGCACCGCGCGGCCGTGCGAGGCTTCGAGACGTGGATCAACACCGTGCCGGTCGCGGGCTCGCTCTACAACATCGAGGAGGGCGTGCGTCACAAGGATGCCGCTCAAGCGGCGCTCGGCCTCGTCTTTCTGGGCGTCGATCTGTTCGACCTGACGACAGGCGCGGGCGCCCATGGCGGCGCTGGCCGGGCAAGCCATCCTGTCGTCACGAGGCTGGGGCGTGCGGTTGCTCGCACGGATGGATCGATCATGGAACTCACGGTGCATCCGTCCGTGGCCAGAGCCGCCGCGGACCCTGTCGATATCGGCCTGCGCGACAGCAATATTCCCGCCGCCTATGGCGAACTCGCGCAACGCGTGCGCTCGGGCGAGCGCCACGTGCGGTGGCGCGAGCTCGATATCGTGCACCTTGCCGACGAGGACCAGATCGTGCCGATCCTCAGCAAGGATGGGCTCGCCTACGAAATCGATTGGCACACGGGGCGGCGCACGCGGGATCGACGGGTGATCGAGCGGGATCCCGTCACCGAGCGGTACTACACCGATTTGGACACCGGCCTGAATGCGCGATCCGATGCGGCCGTCGCGAATCCGCAAACGCGTATCACGGTGCAGAAGGTCGAGCGGGCGCTGGCACGTGCCAACGATATCGAGCTGCGCGATTTCAAGCGGATTCTCTCCGAAAACTTCGAGATCGAATCGCGGGCGGGTGCGGAGCGAGCGTTCGACGTCGACGCGTTCTACGAAGCGCTCTTTCACAAGAGCCCGACGTTTCGACGACTCGCGAATCGCTTCGACGACGAACAGACGAGTGCGCGCAACGACGTGGGACCGGACTGGAAAAAATGGACGATCGTCGTGGGCGAGGCGAACCCGCTCGGGTCGCCGAGGAAGGTTTATGCGGATTTCACCGGCAAGCGAATTTTCATGCCGAACGACAGCGACATCCTCGCTATGAAGTATGAATCGCCAAACGGGCGCGAACCGTGGACGCTCGAGCAGGCCTATCTGCGCGAAATGATCCATGCCTTCACCGGCGAGGCCGATCCGGTGCCGGCCGTGGGTCTGCTCAATCGTGGCTCACCGGTGTATCTGACGGACAAGATCTTGAACGAAGCCGGTTATCGAATCCCGGAGCAGATCATGAGTCCGGTCACCGATCTTTCGCCCGACCCGGAACAACTCGCAGCGTTCGAGGCTCATCGCGATGCGGCCCTGCATGCCGCGCAGGCGGAGGACGCGTACCTGGATCCGATCGTCGATGCGGGACGTGGGCCCGTGTCGGACGACGCACGCATCGGCGAAACGCCGCTGCTTTCACGTGCGACCGTGCGCGAGGCCAAGGCGACCGTGGACGCGATGCCGGCGGAGGAAGACGACGTCTTCCTCTCATGGCACGACTTCGAAGCGCAGTTCGAGAAGCGCTTTGTCTTCGTGGCGAGCCCCGGGGGCGCCAACGAGGTACTTCGAGCCGATGCCCAGGTCTTGTCGGACTTCTATCGCCGGCTCTATTGCGAGAGCGAGACGTTTCGCCATCTGCTCGCGCATGCGCCGCGCACGGACGCCGAGGGCCAACTGCTGCAGTGGAAAATCATGCTCGATAGTCGTGCGCCGGCCGATGCGGTGCTTCAAGGCGCGTCACGCAACGAGCCCGGCGCGGTGCAACGTCGGATCTATTTGGATGACGACGACCTGCGGTATCTGAGCGATAGCGGTCTGTGCAATGTCGAATTCGAGCGCCAGTTGACCTATGAGGTGGTTCGCGCGCTGGGCGGCTTCGAACTGCTGACGACTGGCGAAGCCGGCCTCAATCGCGGCGCAGCCGTCTATTTCACTGACCGGGTGCTCGAGGAGGCGGGGTTCCATTACCCGCGTCAACTCGTGGCGTCGCTCGCTCTCGCGGGCGACGACGAGGCGCTGGCTCGCCTGCTGGCCAGTCGAACCGCGGCTCGGCGCGCCGCGGCGCTCGAGGATCGCTATCTGCAACGCGAGTGAGAAACGCGCCCACTTCCAGAATAATCGCGTCGAAAGGTAATTCGGTCTGATTTCCAATGCTTTCCCTTGACTTCGATAAATCGAATGGGGAAGGCAATGAGTCTATTTCCGGAATACGATGCGACCGCGGGATTTCACCCTCGGCACGTCGAGTCGTTCAAGCAGGTCAGCATCGAGTCGCGCATGGTCATTGCGTCTCGCGAGTTGAACCCGCTGTGCACCGATTTGATGATGGAGGGCTACGCGGCGAAGGGCTTTCACATCAAGGCGAAGACGTGCGATTGGGGACCGATGGCGGGTTTTGTCGCGCTCGATCCGCGTTTCACGAAGGCGTCGCAGTCCCTCGCAAAGCAGGAGGCAGCCGTCCTCCAGGCCGTGGCGGCCGGCGTGGGCGCCGTGCCGCTCGTCATCTCGGCTTCGCGGCTTTCGACATTGTTCGTAAGAGGGGTGATCGAGCGTTCGGTCTCGGGCGCTGCATCGGCTGCAAGCGCATCGCTCGTCGAGGTCACGGCACGACAGGGCGGCGCGGGCGATACGCGTTCCTTTTTTCTTGTCCCAACGGAAGGCACCGCGAAGTGGAGCGTCTGGTATCGGCCCGATGCCCCGCTACCCCCCGCGCTTGCGCGGGCACGTCTTGCGAACGATCTGCCGGTCGGACGCACAGCGCTCGACGCGCTCGCGGCGAAAGGCTGCGAACCGCTTTACGGGCTGACGAATCCACGCGCCGCCGGCCACGCTGTGCGCGACACGGACGCCGTCTGCGGCGACTACGACCTCTGGTGCGTTTTTCCGCACGCGAGTCTCGCGAGCCCCGGCGTGAACGACCGTCCCATGCCTCGGGCGACATTTGTTTCGCCGAAGATCGGTGGTGCGGTGAGACAGCTCGCGCATCAGGCGGCGCTCGTGTTCGCGAACGATGCGGAGCGTCAACGCATCGCGGCGGCGATGGGCGATCCGCATCTGGGCAACATCTCCTTTGCCGTCGACCGCATTCGGCGAAGGCTCAACGCGGTATGCCGACCGGGTAACGATGTCGTCATGCATGGCGACTACGGCGGCTTCGCGCTCGGCGAAATCGACTACCCGTTGATCTTCTTCATTCCGCATGCCGCGAGCGGGTTTCGCCGCGCCGAGCACCGTGTCGCTGCGAGCCAGCCCGAACTGCAACGCCTGTTGCGAGATATCAGACGGGACGGATTCCGCGTTGAAACCAATCCAGCATGGGCGCTGCCCTCCTGGCGTTAGGGCGTGTACGAACTTTCATAGTCATCGCATCGCGTGAGCGCGGTTCATTTTGAGAAGTTTCGCAAGGGCAGGGCCAAGCAAACCGAGAACAATGGCTCACAGATCGCGACACGCCATGCAATGCACATCCGACATGTCGACGCGCTCACCCCTTTCTTCCGATGCGTACGTTGAGAACCATGTCCCTGCTCGATATCGATGCAATGTTGGCGGATGTTTCTTCCGAGGCGCCATGCGGTGCCGATCTCGAATATTCGCCTGAATACGTCGAGCTGGCGCGTCTCGTCGAGGGCTCGCCGGATGTCCAGTACGGCCGGATGCATCTCGAGGCCGTCGAGCCGGACTGGAAAGCAGTCAAGACGCGTTGCGCTTCGCTGTTCTCGCAAAGCCACGATCTGCGACTGGCCGTATGGCTCACGCTCGCCTTGCAATCGCTGTCTGGATTCGCGGGCCTGGAGGCGGGGCTGGCGCTGATCGAGGGCTTGCTCGCGCGCCATTGGGATCACTTGCACCCGAGGTTGGACTCCGACGATGACAACGATCCGACCGCACGCATCAACATTCTCGTCGCGCTCGACGATCAGGCCGGACTCGTGCGCGAGGTTCATACCGCGCCGCTCGTTCAATCGTCGATGCATGAGGCGTTCAGCCTGCGCGACCTCGATATTGCCGCCGGCGAATGGGCGGCACCGCCGGACGCAAAGCCGGCCGATGCAGCCGAAATCGAGGCTGCTTTCGCAGCGTCTCCGTTCGATGCGTTGAGCGCGACTCAGCACATGCTGGCGACGGCATGCGAGCGCATGGCGAAGATCGACACCCTGTTGACCGCGTTTGTCGGGCCTAGCCATGCCATCAGTCTGAACCGTCTTCACCAACTGTTGCGCCGCGCCGCAGCCGCGGTGCAGGAGCGCCTCGTCCGCCATCCCGGGCGTCCCGTAGTCGTGGCGGACGCGAACGAAACGGCAAGCGCCGCGTCGGCGGCCACATCGCACGACATCGTCAATCGGGTCGATGTCGTACGCATGCTCGACCGCCTATGTGCGTATTACGAGCAAAACGAGCCTGGCAGCCCGGTGCCGTTGTTGCTGCAGCGTGCACGACGCCTGGTCAATCTGAGTTTCATCGAGATCGTGAGCGACCTGTCGCCCGCGGGTCTGGGCGAAGTCAAGCACTTAGCCGGTATCGAGTCGCAGTAGCGCCTGCGCTTCGTCCGGTCCACTCACTCATATGGAGATCGATTCAATGGCCAAGGAAAGCAGTCAGAAGTTTCTTGCACGTACGCGCCCGCCGCGTGTGCAAATCGAGTACGACGTCGAAATCAACGGCGCCGAAAAAAAGGTTTCGCTGCCGTTCGTCATGGGCGTCATGGCGGAACTGTCGGGACAATCGGTCGAGCCTTTGCCGTCTGTCGCCGAGCGCGAGTTTCTCGAGTTCGATACCGACAACTTCGACGAGCGCATGAAAGCGATCAAGCCGCGTGTTGCCGCGACGGTGCCAAACACGTTGACGGGCGAGGGCCATCTCGGCATCGATCTGACGTTTGGCTCGATCGACGATTTTTCCCCCGAGGCGCTCGCTCGCAATATCGAGCCGCTGCGCCGGCTCTACGAGGCGCGAGGCCATCTCGCCAATCTGCTTCGCTACATGGACGGCAAGGTCGGCGCCGAAGACCTCGTGGCCAAGCTGCTTGCCGATCCGGATCTGATGCGTGCACTCGCCGCCAAGTCCGATGAGGCCAAGCCCGCTGAGCCCAAGCCCGCTGAGCCCAAGCCCGAGGGGCAGGCCGAGGCCGATAGTCCCGCCGCCTGAACGCAATCTTTAAAAGGAATTCAGTCATGACAGACGTCAGTACTGTAGAGCAGAACGCCTCGCAGCAGACCGTCAGCGAGACGATCGAGGCCGACGACTTCTCGCGGCTTTTGCAGCAGGAGTTCAAGCCGAAGACCGACAAGGCGCAAGAGGCCATCGAAAACGCTGTGCGGACCTTGGCCGAACATGCGCTCGCGGACACCGCACTCGTCTCCACGGATGTGATGAACACCGTCGAAGCGCTGGTGGCAGCGATCGACAAGAAGCTCACCGAACAGATCAACGAGATTCTGCATTGCGAGGCCTTCCAGAAAGTCGAAAGCGCATGGCGCGGGTTGCACTACCTGGTCAGCAACACCGAAAGCGACGAGCAGCTCAAGGTCCGCGTGATGAACGTATCGAAGACCGAGCTGTACCGTACGTTGCGCAAGTACAAGGGTTCGGCATGGGATCAGAGCCCGCTCTTCAAGAAGCTTTATGAACAAGAGTACGGCCAATTCGGCGGTCATCCGTACGGTGCGATCGTGGCCGATTATTACTTCGACAACAGCGGCCCCGATGTCGACCTGCTGAGCCAGATGGCGAAGATCTGCGCTGCGTCGCATGCGCCTTTCATCGCAGCCGCGGCGCCTTCCGTGATGCTGATGGAATCGTGGGGCGAGCTCGCCAATCCGCGCGACATCGCGAAACTGTTCGAGACGCCGGAGCACGCCGGATGGCGGGCACTGCGCGAATCGGAGGATTCCCGCTACATCGGATTGACGCTGCCGCGTTTTCTGGCGCGAGCGCCGTATGGCGCGAAGTCGAACCCCGTCGATTCTTTCGATTTCGAGGAAGACACGGCCGACGGCGACAGCAGCCGCTACGTATGGGCGAACTCCGCCTATGCGATGGCTGCCAACATCAACCGCTCGTTTAAGCACTACGGCTGGTGTACCCGCATTCGCGGTATCGAGTCGGGCGGCGCCGTCGACGATCTGCCTGTTCATATCTTCCCGAGCGACGAAGGCGGGATGGCCTCGACCTGCCCGACGGAAATCGCCGTCAGCGATCGTCGCGAAGCCGAGCTCTCGAAGGCGGGTTTCCTGCCGCTCGTACACATGAAGAACTCGGGCATGGCGGCGTTCATCGGTGCGCAGTCGCTGCACAAGCCCGCCGAATTCGACGATCCGGTGGCGACCGCGAATGCGAGCCTTGCCGCACGGCTGCCTTACCTGTTCGCCTGCAACCGGTTTGCGCACTACCTGAAGTGCATCGTGCGCGACAAGATCGGCTCGTTCAAGAGTCGGGAAGACATGCAGCGGTGGTTATCCGACTGGGTGATTCATTACGTGGACGGCAGCCCCGAGCACTCGTCGAACGAGACGAAGTCGCGCCGGCCGCTGGCCGAGGCGAGTGTCGTGGTCGACGAAGTCGAGGGGAATGCCGGGTATTACACCGCGAAGTTCTTCCTGCGTCCGCATTACCAGCTCGAGGGTCTGACAGTCTCGCTGCGGCTGGTCAGCAAGCTGCCTTCTGTCGAAGGAGGGGCTTGACGAGGCCGGCGCATCGCGCCGGGAAGGCCTCGATAAGCACCCGCGAGCCTGAGGTTCGCGGGAATTCAGTATGGTCGAAAGACCTCAAGGAGTTGAAAGATGGCAGATAACGGTATCACGATCCTGCTGGACGGGATCAAGGGCGAGTCCGGCGAAGAGAAGGCCGCGCTCAACGTCATGAACTGGAACTGGGGGATGAGCAATTATCCCCAGGACCGGTCCGACGGCGGTTTGTCGGCAAGTACGGCGCAGGTGAGCGGCATCAACTTCCAGAAGCAGTTCTGTGCGGGTTCGCCGATCATCATGAAGTACTTGACCACCGGCTCGCACTTCAAGACGGCCAAGCTCGAGATGCGCAAATCGACCGGTGCGGAAGCGCCGGAAGTATTCCTGACGGTGGACCTGACGAACGTCTTCGTTGCGACCTACACCACGGGAAGCGATGGCTCGACGGATGAAATGATCGAGAACGTGTCGCTCGTCTTCGAGACGATGCATATCGACTACCGTCCGCAGCAGACCGACAAGGGTACGCTCGGGGCCGCAATTCCGTTCGACTACAACCGCACCACGAAGAAGACGAAGCTCTGATTTAGCAACGTCTGCGCCGCCGGCTTCGGCTGGCGGTCCCGCATTTGTCTTGCCGCGGCTCCCGCGCGGGCCGCGGCCTTCCATCTCATGGACTTTGTCACTCATGGCCGAACTCACAGCGAAGGACCGTCTGCAGCCGGCACTGCTGGACCGGCTGACCGACGATGCACCGTCGAACCCGTTCGAGGCTCGCGAGCGGCGGGTGGTTTCGGCAAAGCAATTGCGCCGCGGCGTGCTCCGCGATTTATCCAATCTCCTCAACGCAACGAGACTCCCCGGCTACGAGCCCAAGCGTGGCGATGGCTGCTCGGCGATGGGTCGCACCGTGTTGAACTATGGCTTGCCTGATTTCACAGGCAAGGCGCTGTCGAATCTCGACTCGAACGAGATATCGGATTGGATCGCCGAGGCGATTCGTTCGTTCGAGCCGAGAATCGTCAGCGATAGCGTACGGGTTCGCGCATTGCCTGACGAGGAGCGCACGCGTCCGAGCGCAATGGCCTTCCTGATCGAGGGCGACCTTTGGATGCAGCCCTATCCTGAACGGCTTTATTTCCGCACCGAACTCGATGTCGAGGACGGCGATGTCAGCGTGCGCGGACTCGACGGATCGAGCGCGCGATGAATCCCGCCCTGCTCAAGTACTACAGCCAGGAGCTCGCGCATCTGCGCGAGATGGGCGCCGAGTTTGCGCAGGCGTTTCCGAAGGTCGCCGCACGGCTCGGCCTCGAGCGCTTCGAGTGTGCCGACCCCTATGTCGAGCGTCTGCTCGAAGGCTTCAGCTTCCTGGCGGCCAGGGTGCAGATGCGGCTCGACGCGCAGTATCCCCGCTTCGCGCAGCATTTGATGGAAGTGTTGTTTCCGCAGTATCTCGCGCCTATTCCGTTGATGGTCGTCGCGCAATTCGCGCCCGACTTTTCGCACCCGAGTCTCGCCCGCGGGGTTCGCGTGCCGCGGCACACAGCGCTCGTCGGGCAGCTCGACAAGCACGACACGACGCGATGCGAATATCGGAGCGCACACGAACTGACGCTGTGGCCACTCGAGCTCGTCCACGCGCGTTATGCGCCCGACAGCGGGGCGTTTGGCCACGTCTCCGGGGGCCGATCGCCGCGGCCGCGCGCGGCACTGCATCTGCGGTTTCAAGCACATGGCGTGGACGCGGTGAGCGCGTTGCCCCTGGATACCCTGCCGATCTACTTGCGCGGAAGCGACAACGCAGCCGTGCGCATCTACGAGCAATTGACGGGCCATGTCGTCGGCGCGTATGTCGTGCCGGTCGGCTCGTCGGTACCTTGCGCGGTGTTGCCGGCGAATTGCGTGGTCCCGACGGGTTTGTCCGACGAACAGGCGCTGCTGCCGAATGCCCCTCAATCGTTCTCGGGTTTCCGCTTGTTGCAGGAGTACTTCGCGTTTGCCCAGCGCTTCTTGTTCGTCGAGCTGCAAGGCCTGCGTCAGGCGCTGCGCAGTTGCAACGGGACGGCGTTCGAACTCGTCCTCTTGCTCGATGCGCACGACTCGACGCTCGAATCGACGATCGATACCTCGCAGTTCGCGCTGTACTGCACGCCGGCGGTCAATCTGTTCGAGCGCAGGACCGACCGCATCTGGGTGACCGACGAGCAGTTCGAATATCACGTCGTGGCGGATCGCACGCGACCGATCGATTTCGAAATCCACTCGATCGTCGGCGTCGACGGCTATCGCATGGGTGCGATGGAGCCGAGGCGCTTCGATCCGCTTTATCGCGTGCGCGGCGGCGAAGCGGGGCGCGACGGCGCGTACTACCAGGTGCGGCGTGAAACGCGCCTGCCATCGGAGCAGGAGCGCCGGCTCGGGACTCGTTCGCGTTATGTCGGCAGCGAAGTCTACATCGCGCTCGTCGACGGCGCGGAGCAACACCTGCCGATCGACTTGCATCAGCTCGGGGTCAACGCACTTTGCACGAACCGGGACCTGCCGTTGCGCATGCGCGTGGGTGCGGGGGCGACCGATTTCGTTTGTGGCGAGCCCATGCCGGTCGAGTCCGTGCGTTGCATCGCTGGGCCGAGCGAACCGCGCGGCGCGCTCGCGCAAAACGACGATGTGGTTTGGCGTCTCGTCGATGGACTATCGGCCAACTACCTCCCGCTGACCGAGAACCTCGGCTTCGACGACGACCGCTTGGCGGCGCAGGCAAGGGCGCGCGCACTGCGCGATCTGCTGAGCCTGCATTGCAGGCAAGACGATGACGTCGCGAAGCGCCAGATCATGTCGATCGAGCGCCTGAGTGCGCGGCCCGTGACGCGCCGTCTACCGATAGCCGGGCCGACCGCCTTCGGCCGCGGTCTCGAGATCGCGGTCGAGTTCGCCGATTCCCCATTTGCCTATGAGGGCGGTTTTCTCTTCGGCGCGGTGTTACAGGCGTTCTTCGCCTTTTATGTGTCCATCAACCATTTCACCGAGACGGTCGTGCGCACGGCCGGCCGCGGCGAAGTGATGCGATGGGTGCCGAGAGTCGGACAATGCGCGATCCTCTGACGACGATGCGCCGCATCGGCGCCGCCGCGGCGCGCTTCGAATTCATCGCGGCGCTGCGCCTCATCGAGGCGGCCTACCGCGACAAGCCGCGTATCGGTCGCGCACTGCGCGTGGCCGACGAACCGCTGAGGCTCAGTCAGAACGCCGATCTCGCGTTTCGCGGCAAGGAAATCACCGGAGCGGGCGTGTCCCCCTCGGGCGGCGTTCCGCGTGTGGCAGTCAACACGGGATTGCTCGGTCCGCAGGGACCCATGCCGCTGCACTTCACCGAGTACGTGCGAGAGCGCTGGTTGCGCGCCGGCGATGCGACATGGACCGCATTTCTCGACGTCTTTCATCATCGGATGCTGAGCCTGCTTTATCGGGCCCGCGTGGCGAGCGAACCGGTGATTGCACTCGATCGTCCGGACGACGACGCGTTCGCGCGCAGCGTCGGAAGCCTTGCCGGGTTCGGCCGCGCGACGCGGCGCGACGGCACGCGTCTCGATGCCCGGGCGTTGCTTTACTTCGGGGGCTTGCTGACCGGGCGAACGCGGCATGCGAGCGGGCTCGCGACATTGCTCGCCACGTACTTCGGCGTACCCGTTTCGATCGAGCAGTTCGCGGGCCGGTGGGTCGCATTGCCCGATGAGGCGTTGGCGCCGTTGGGGTCGCGAGCCGCGGTCTCGCTCGGACGAGGACACCTGCTCGGACGCCGTATCTGGGACCGTCAGCATGGGGTGCGCATCGTCATCGGTCCCGTCGACGATGCGACGCGCCGGGTGCTGGAGCCGGGCACGCCCCAGTTCGCCGAACTCGTCGAATGGGTTCGTCTTTATACCGGCGGCATGCTCGACTGGGATGTCGAGATCCGCTTGAACGCCGATGTGCCGGTACCCATGCGTCTTGCGCGAAACACACGTCTTGCGCGCGAGACCTGGCTTGGCCGGTCGCGTTCCGCGTCGCACGGCGGTTCGCCGTCTCTGCACTTTCGCGGCGACGTTGCAACGCCGTGCTCACATTGAGGGGATTCGTTATGGCAGAAATTCGTCGGGTGGCGCTTTTCGGCAAGCTTGGCACGCTGGCCTATCGCACGATCGAGAGCGGCACCGTCTTTTGCAAGCTGCGCGGCAATCCTAACGTCGAACTCGCGCACTGGCTGCACCAGATTCTGCAAGACCAGGACTCCGATCTGCATCGGATCGTGCGCCGCTTCGGTCTTGGCAGGGCGGCGCTGGCGCGCGATCTCACCGAAGCACTCGACGCGTTGCCGCGCGGTGCCGATGGTGTCATCGATCTGTCGCCGCGTGTCGAGGAAGCGGTCGAGCGCGCCTGGGTCTACGCGTCGCTGCTGTTTGGCGCCGACGAAGTACGCACGGGGCATCTGCTCGTGGGATTGCTCAAGACGCCGTCGCTCCATCGCGATCTCGTCGGCATTTCGCCGGAATTCAAACGCATCGATTGCGAGGTGTTGACTGGCGAATTCGACGTGCTCTTGCGGGAGTCTCCGGAAGCCTGTGGCAGCGCGGCCTGTGCGCGCATCGATGCGGTGCCCGGCGAGGCGAGCGGTGCGCTCGCGCCGGCTCCGATGGGCAAGCAGCAGGCGCTCGCGCGCTACACCGTCGATTTCACGGCGTTTGCGCGCGAAGGCAAGCTCGATCCGATCGTCGGGCGCAGCGACGAAGTCCGTCAGATCATCGACATCTTGCTGCGGCGGCGTCAGAACAACCCGATTCTCACGGGGGAGGCGGGTGTCGGCAAGACGGCGGTCGTCGAAGGGCTCGCCCAGCGCATCGTGTCGGGCAGCGTGCCGCCGCCCTTGCGAGGCGTCAGCCTGCGCGCGCTCGATGTCGGGCTGCTGCAAGCCGGCGCGAGCATGAAGGGCGAGTTCGAGCAGCGCTTGAGACAGGTGATCGAAGAGGCGCAGCAAGCTCGGCCGCCCGTCATTTTATTCATCGATGAGGCGCATACGCTGATCGGCGCGGGCGGCGCCGCCGGCACCGGCGACGCGGCGAATCTGCTCAAGCCGGCGCTCGCGCGCGGCACGCTGCGCACGATTGCGGCGACCACCTGGGCCGAATACAAGCGGTATATCGAAAAGGACCCGGCGCTCGTTCGTCGTTTTCAGCCCGTCGTCATACGCGAGCCCGATGAGCCGAAGGCGCTCGCGATGTTACGCGGCCTCGTGCCGGCGATGGAAGCGCATCACGGCGTGCTCGTGCTCGACGAAGCGCTGCATGCGGCCGTCTCGCTGAGCGCCCGCTATATCGCCGATCGGCAAATGCCGGATAAGGCGGTCAGCCTCATCGATACCGTTTGCGCCCGTGTCGCCGCGAGTCACCATGCCACCCCGCCCGCGCTGGAACATGCGCGCGAAACCATCGCGGCACTCGAGGCGGAGCGCGAATCGATCGAGCGCGAGACGGCCTGGGGCGCCGATCGCGAAGCGCGTTCGAAGGCGGTGGCCGAGCGTCTCGCCGCGGAACGGGCAACCGCCGAGACGCTCGCCGGCCGTTGGCAGCGGGAAAGCGCGTTCGTCGAGACGATACGCGAATTGCATCGGCGCCTGTGCGATCTGTCCAAGGTGACCGAAGAGATCGACGCGGTCGACGAGATGGAAGCGGTCGAAGCGGTCGAAGCAGGATCGTTCGACGCCGAGGCCATGAACGAAGCTCACGAGCCCCACGCCGCCCGTACGCGGCGGGAGGCGCTTGCGGCGCTCAGCCGCGCGGAACGCGAGCTGCGGGCCACGCAAGGCGGCGCACCGCTCGTCATGACCTGCGTGGACCGTCATGCGGTGGCCGCCGTCGTCCAGGATTGGACCGGTATTCCAGTCGGGCGCATGGTAGGCGATGAAGTGGAAACGCTGCTCGATCTCGCGCAGCGCCTCGATGCGCGCATCGTCGGTCAACCTCACGCGACTGCGCGCGTCGCACGTTGCATTCAGACCGCTCGCGCGGGACTCAACCGTCCCGGCCGTCCCGTTGGCGTGTTTTTGCTCGCGGGCCCGTCCGGCGTCGGCAAGACCGAAACGGCGCTTGCGCTGGCCGGCGAACTCTATGGGGGCGAGCACAACCTCATCACGATCAACATGAGCGAGTACCAGGAGGCCCATACGGTATCGACGTTGAAGGGCGCGCCGCCCGGATACGTCGGCTATGGCGAGGGTGGTGTGCTCACCGAGGCCGTGCGTCGCCGGCCGCATAGCGTCATTCTGCTCGACGAAGTGGAGAAGGCGCATCGCGACGTGCACGAGGTGTTCTATCAGGTATTCGACAAAGGTTGGATGGAGGACGGCGAAGGGCGGGTGATCGATTTCCGCAACACGCTCATCCTGCTGACCACCAATGTCGGAACCGAACTCATGATGCGCGCCTGTGCCGATGCCGCATCCATGCCTTCGGAGCAGGAGCTCGCCGCGGCGCTGCGCGCCCCGTTGCTGCGCGTATTCGCACCGGCGCTGCTCGGCCGGATGACGACGATTCCGTATTACCCGCTCGATGAAGCGGCGCTGCGCACGATCGTCGAACTTCAGCTTGCGCGCGTGCAAGACCAGATGCATAGCCAGCACGCAATCGCGTTGCGTTTCGACGAAGACGTCGTGACCTGGATCGTCGGACGATGCGATGAAAACGACAGTGGTGCGCGTCTCGTCGATGCGGTCATCGCTCAACGGCTGTTGCCGGAAATCGGGCAGGCGATGCTCGCGCGGCAAACGAGCGGAACACGAATCGAGCGCGTGGAGGTGACTGTCGCCGACGATGCGATTCGGTGCACGTTTTTCTGATCGAAACCGACAGCCGACATCGGTCGGGGGAAAGGAGAATTTTCATGGCTCAGCAAGTCGTTGCAGGTGCAATGATGAAGTGCTCGTTCGGTCTTGCACCTTCTGTTCTCAACGTGCTGCCGGAAGCGCGGGTCATCGTCGAAGGACGCCCCGCCGCATCGATCATGGATTCGAAGCCGCTCATCAACATTCCGACCTTCGGGATGTGCAATGCGCCAACGAATCCGGAAGTCATCGCGGCGACGGCGGCGGCGCTCGGCACGCCCACCCCCGCACCCTGTGTGCCGGCGACGGTCGCGCCCTGGGTGCCGGGCGCGCCGAATGTACTGGCGGGCGGATTTCCCGCCCTGACGAACGAGTCCGTATGTATGTGCACCTGGCTGGGCGCGATCACGATAGACCTCGCGGGCAGCCTGCGCACGATGGTGCCGTAAGCGCCGGATCGGCGGGCGCCAAACCGATGAATCGACATTTCAACCGCGGCGGACACTGATATGGAGATCGAGCTCAAGAGCAGCGTGGGTGGCGACACCTTGCGTCTCGTCCGCATGCGCGGAAGCGAAGCGCTCGCCACGCCGTTCGAATTCGAGCTCGAGCTCGCGAGCGATGCCGCCTATATCAGCACCCATGACCTCGTCGGCACGACGCTCTCGCTCGCGATCGAGGCCGTCGGCGGCATGCGTGAGTTCAATGGGATCGTCGCGCGTGTCGGCCTCGTCGATTACGGTGTCGACGAGAGCGGCACACATCGGGTCGGCTATCAGGCGACGGTTCGCCCGCGCCTGTGGTTGCTCACGCGCGGCGCGCACTGCCGCTTTTTTCATGATCTGTCGGTGCCGGAGATCGTCGGCCGACTGCTCGACGACTACAGCGTCGATTACGAAAGCCGATGTACCGTCAGCTATCCGAAGCTCGCGCACTGCGCGCAGTACCGCGAGACCGACTTCGACTTCTTCTCCAGGCTGCTGGAGCGCGAAGGAATCTACTACTACTTCGAGCATCGCGGCGGCAAGGACATCCTGGTGCTCGCCGATGCGCCGAGCGCGCACGAGTCGATCGCGAACTACGGGACGATCTCGTTTCAGCCGTGGGTGACCGGCGGGCAGCCGATGACCGAGTCGGTCTATCGATGGTCGTTCGAAGAAGAGCTTGCGGCGGGCACGAGCGAGGTGAATGCGTTCGACTTCAAGAAAGCCCGCTCGAGCGAAAACCAGGGCTTGCTCGCACGTGCGTCGTCGAAGGAGGGCCGCAGTGCGTACGTACTCGCTGACTATTCGCCCGGCTATGCCGCGCAAAGCGACGGACATCGCTATGCTCAGACGCTTGTCGAGGCTCATCAGGCTCGGGCCGTCTGTGCAGTGGGCCGAGCCAGCGCGCGCGGCGTGCACCCCGGCGGGACGTTTTCGCTGACGGGCTACCCGCGCGCGGATCAAAACGCGGAGTATCTCGTAGTCGCGGCGGAGTATGAACTCGGCGCGATCGATGCGCTCGCATCGATGCCCGGTGCCGCGTCGTCCGAGCCGCCGTTCGACTGTGAGTTCGTCGCCATCCGCAAGAGCCGGCCGTACCGGCCGCAACGGCGCACGCCGCTCCCGCATACGGGCTTGCAAACGGCGATCGTCGTCGCCCCCGAGGGCGACCAGACGGCTGCGAGCGCCTATCTGCAGGTGAAAGTGCAGTTCCACTGGGAGCAGTTCAACCCACCAAAAGACAGCGAGCGCATGCAGCGATGCTGGGTGCGCGTGGCGCAGGGCTGGGCCGGCAAGGCATGGGGTGCCATGTTCGTGCCTCGTGTGGGGCAGGAAGTGGTGGTCGCATTTCTCGACGGCGACCCCGACCACCCGCTCATCGTCGGCAGCGTTTATAACAGCACGAACGAGACCCCATATCAGTTACCCGCGAACAGCGGTGTTTCCACGATCCGGACGAAGGCGATCGTTGGTTCCGAGCGCAACGAAGTGCGCTTCAACGACAAGGACCTGCAACTGCTGTTGTACACCGGCGGCCGCCACGATACCTACGTCAAGAAGGATGACCTCACGTGGGTGGGAGGCTCGCAGCACACGATCGTGCGCGGCAAGCAACTGGTGAAGGTGGGCTCTCAACACCTGAGCGTCATCGGTTCGCAAAACGTGAAAGTCGATGGCAGCGCGTCGCTTCAGGCGGAGGCGAACGTGGTCCACAAAGCGGGCATGACCTACGCCGCGAGCGCCGAACTCGTTTCGATTTCGGGCGGTGCGACCGTTTGCATCGAAGCGAGAGCGTTGCTGACGCTCAAGGTCGGGGAGAGCTTCGTCGCGATCAGCCCCGCCGGGGTACAGATTTCGGGGCCGATCGTTGGCTTGAACAGCGGCGGCTCGGCCGGCTCGGGCGCGAATGCGTCGCCCGAATCGCCGAGCGCGCCGGACGAAGCCGACGACGGCTCGTCCATCAAATGAGGCCCGCCATGACCTCAACGCTTCCGGAATGCGTCGACGCGCTCGATCCATTGCGCTCGACATCGCGGCTGTTGGCCGGTTCGCCGTGTCTCTCGCGCGGCGCATCCGTGGTGGCCGCGCGCGACCCGCTCGGGCTCGGCACGCCTGCGACGGGTAAGGCCGTCGGAGAGATGCCGAATGCGGCACGCGCGGATCATGCTCCGCCTCAGCGCCAGGCTTTTCGCCTGCCCCTCTGCGAGTGCGCCACGGCTGCACGGGAGAGCGCAGATGAATAGCGCTCGTTGGTGCCTGCAGGCGGTGACGATCGTCATATCGGTGGCCCTTGCGGGATGTGCGAGTCCCGTTCCGCGCTCGCAGCCGACGCTTTCCGTGACGATTCATGCGTCGCCGACGCTCAATCCCGATGATGAGGGTCGTCCGACGCCCGTGATCGTCCGGATCTACGAGTTGCGTGCGAGAGATGCGCTCGATCGCGCGACATTCTTCGAACTGTACGACCACGATGCACGCGTGCTCGAGGGCGCGCTGCTGCGGCGCGCCGAGATCACGGTGAGCCCGGGCGAGACGGTGCCGCTCGTGCGTCCGCTCGATCCGGCGACGCGCGCCGTCGCCATCGTGGCGGCGTACGAACGCATCGACGATGCAAAGTGGCGCGCCTCGGTGACGCTCGACAGCGCGGGCGCCGTCGAATTGACGGCGACGCTCGGTAGTTCGGCGGTGACGTTGGCCGATACGACACCGGCTCGTCCCGTGCCGAAACGCGGACTCGTGACGCGCTGGATGGATCCGGTCTGGAAGGCCGCGACGAGCATGTTCGGGGGCGCAAACGAACGACCGCCGCCGAACGCGATAGGAAACGGAGATCATCATGACGTGGAATAACCGGGTGGTCTGGTCCGAGGGCATGCTGTTGCAACAGCAGCATCTTCAGCAGCAAGACCGCTATTGGCTCAGTCAGATCGATTCGCGCTGGGGCACGCGGCGGCGCTACGGGTGGGGTTTTTGGAAGGTCGCCATCGACGAGGCGCAATTGGGCCTCGGCAAGGTGGCGCTGACGGCGTGCGAGGGCATCATGCCCGACGGAACCGCGTTCGTGCTGCCGCTCGACGACGAGTTGCCGCTGCCGCTCGACGTTCCCGAGACGCGCCGCGACGCGCTGGTCGTGCTGGCGTTGCCGCTCAGGCGGCCCGGCGTGGCGGAGATGGCGAGCGAGCAGAAGACGGCCGACGAGAGCTATGCCCGCTACCGCCGCGAAGCGTGCGTGGTCGTCGACAACAACGAGGACTCGCGCGAAGGCACCGAGATGGAGGTGGGCAAGCTGCGGTTGTCGCTCGCATTTGCCGACGACGTGACGCAGGCGTATGCCGTGCTCGGCGTTGCGCGTGTCGTCGAGTGCAGCGAGGCGAACGGCGTCGTGCTCGATCGCGGGTATGTGCCGCCGTGCCTCGATTATCGCGTCGCCGGCCGACTGGCGGCGTTGATCGAGGAGCTGGCCGGCATGCTTCGGCAGCGCGGCGACGCATTGGCCGCGCGCCTCGCTCAGCCGGGGGCCAACGGCGCGGCCGAGATCGCCGATTTTCTGCTGCTGCAGCTCGTCAATCGCAACGAGCCGCTCATGCGGCATCTCGCCAGTGTCAAGGGCCTGCATCCCGAGGCACTCTTTCAGGAACTGCTGCAACTGGCGGGCGAGTTGGCGGGCTTCACTGCGAGCGGTCGCCGCGCGGCGATACATGCGCCTTACCGTCACGACGCGCTCGCCGACACCTTCGCGCCGCTCGCCGACGAACTGCGTCGATCGCTCAGTCTGGTGATGGAGCCGCAGGCGGTCGCGATCGGCCTCGAGCAATCGCAGTTCGGCGTCAGTATCGCGCGCGTGCCCGATACGCGGCTGCTGAGGACCGCCGAGTTCGTGCTCGCGGTGAAGGCGGAGATGGCGACGGAAGCGCTCTCGATGGCGCTGCCTGCGCAAACGAAGGTGGGGCCGGTCGAGCGGATTCACGACCTGGTCAATCTGCAACTACCGGGTGTCGCGTTGCGCAGATTGCCGGTGGCGCCGCGCCAATTGCCGTTTCACGCCGGCTATTGCTATTTCGCGCTCGACGCGTCCGACGACTCATGGCCGCAGATCGTGGCATCGGCCGCAATAGCGCTGCATGTCGCCGGTGACTTTCCTGGCTTGGAGGTGCAGCTGTGGGCGATTCGACCATGATCGAGGATACGAGCTTGCCGCAGGCTCACGCGTTGGAGACCGCTGCGGGCGAAAGCGGCGCCGCCACGATGGCGGCCGAGAAACAGGTGGCGCCGGAAGAGACGCGTATCGATGCGGGGTTGCTGCCGTTACCCGAGGCTCATCGTCGAGCAGCGCTCGCATCGGGGCTGAATCCGCTCGTCGGTGCCGCGCACGCGCTCATCGAGGCAGGCGCGGCGCTGCGCGACGCACGCGCGGCCCAGCCGTTGGAACCGCTGCGCGCGCGTCTCGCCGGGATGATCGAGACCTTCGGCGACGAAACGACCGCCAGAGGCATCGATGCCGAAACCGTTGCGCTCGCGCGTTACTGCCTGTGCACGTTCATCGACGAGACGATTGCCGCAACGTCATGGGGCGGTGGCGCCTGGGCCGCAAGAAGCCTGCTGGTGACGTTTTTCGGCGAAGCGTCGGGCGGCGAGCGCTTCTTCACGATACTGCACGGGCTTTCGCAGGAGCCGCGACGCCATCTCGATGCGCTCGAACTGCTGTTCGTCATCTTGTCGCTGGGCATGGCGGGGCGCTATCGATTGATGGCACGCGGCCACGCCGAACTCGAGCGCGTTCGCGAAACACTGCGCCGCCTCATCGTGGCCGAACGCGGCCGAGCGCGCGCGCCGCTTTCGCCCCAATGGCAGGCCGCTCATGCGCCGCTACCGCGGCGGCGGTACGTCAACGGCACGGCGCTGGCGCTATCGGGCGTACTCGTTTTTCTCGCCGCACTGGGAGCCGTATTCGACCACCGGCTGCAGGAGCAAGCGCAGCCCGTGATTCATTCGCTGCGCTCCGTGCGTCTTGCCACCGCCGCGCCGCAGCCTGCGGCCGCACCCGCGGTGACTGAAACCGCCTTGCGCGAGAGGCTGAGCGCGCTGCTCGCGCCCGAGATTGCCAGCCAACGCGTGACGGTGGGGGGGACATCCGATCGTGCCGTCATCACGCTGCTCAGCGATGGCGTCTTTGCGTCGGGACGCGCGACGGTACGGCCCGACGACGTGCCGCTGATCCGGCGTATCGGCGCGGCGCTCGACGGCACCGCGGATCGCGTGATCGTCGTCGGTCACACGGACGATCGACCACCGCTTTCCAGCGGGCAAAGCAACTGGCAGCTCTCGCTTGCACGCGCGTCCTCCGTCGTCGAGCTGCTGCGCGAAGAAGCAGGCAGGCCCGAGCGCTTTCTCGCGCAAGGACGTGGCGCGCTCGATCCGATCGCGTCGAACGATTCCACCGCGGGACGCGGGCGCAACAGGCGTGTCGTCATCACCGTGCTTGCGCCGGGCGCGGCCTTATGAGTGCGCGACGGGCAGTGTCCGCCGCGCTTGTCGGAGATGAGAAAAGTGATCCCTCGCATAGTTGAACGCGTGAGCTGGCGTACATTCGCTGCGGCCTTGGCGGTGCTCCTCGGACTCACGCTGATTTGGCATCAGGCGCCGCGCGTCGGCTACAACGGCCGCACGCCGTTTGCCAGCCCGTCGGCACGCGCGTGGCTCGTGGTTGCGCTCTTCGCATGCTGGGCGGCATTCGCGCTCGGGCGTTGGCTCGTGCAATGCCTGCGCGATGTACGCATCGTGCGCAAGGCGCCGCGCAACGAAACGCAGCACGATAGCCAGGCGCAGGCCGATGCAGCCGCGGCCGACACGGCAAGACGCACGCGGGTGGCGCTCGAGCGCAGCTTTCGCCGCGCGCTCGCGCTGATCCGCGGCAACGGGTTGCCGGGCGCCGGCCGTTGGCGCGCGCGTAAGCTGCCGTGGTATCTCGTGCTCGGCGAGCACGGCACTGGCAAGAGCGCGATGCTTGCGGCGAGCGGGCTCGAATTTTCGCATGAGCGTGCGCTTGCAGAGGTCGACGACGATCTCGCGCCGTACCG
>Ga0207657_10000364_pt1 | contig 47699 bp, 45 predicted proteins | sample KBSC33metaG_FD_184316 | JGI IMG/M metagenome (GOLD analysis project Ga0207657, IMG submission 184316) | Corn rhizosphere microbial communities from Kellogg Biological Station, Michigan, USA - KBS C3-3 metaG (SPAdes) (version 2) | ecosystem: Host-associated > Plants > Roots > Rhizosphere > Soil ... | reverse complement strand
CAAGGCGCCGAGTCGCGCTCGCACCTCGGCGATCGGCGGCTCGTCGGGAACCGGAGGAAAGGCGTAGTCCATGGAGTGCGGCGGCTCGGTCGGATCCTCGCCCAGGGTGCCGCGGACTTGGTAGAGGGCTTCGGCCTTCCCATACCAGGGTTCTAGTTCCTCGTAGCCGAACGGCCAGGCGGGGGAGACTCCCTCCCGGTGCCGGATCTCGGCGAAATCTTCCCGACGGTAGCGCGTCAGTACCGCGCCGAAGAACTTGGAATTGCCGCCGACATTATAGTAGTTGCCGGGGTTGAACGCTTTGCCGCGGCGATCGAACCAGCTTTCCTGAGGCCGGAAGTAACCGCGCTGGAAGATCGCCCGTTGGTCGCGGTTCTCCGGCCGGTCCTCGATCCGCTCGCCCGCTTCGAGGATGAGGATATCGAGACCCGACGGTGCCAGGCCGGCGGCGAGCGTTGCTCCGCCGATTCCCGAACCGATGATGACAACGTCAGGTTGGACGGCCATGGCTAGGCAATTCGCTGCTGGCTTTGCGGATCGAAATACACCGCCTTGTCGAGGTTGAAGGCGAGGCGCGCCGTCTCGCCCGCGGCGATCGTCGCATCGGCGCGCAGCCGCGCCACGACCTCCTTGTTGCCCAGCTTGGTGACCGCGAAGGTGTCAGATCCCGCCGGTTCGACCACTTCGATGAGGCAGTCTCCCTCGGCGATACAGCGGGCGTTCTTATCGGCGCTGTCGAGGTCGGTGAGGGCCTCGGGGCGGATGCCGAACACGACGTCCTTGCCGATAAACGCCACTAGGCCGCCGGAGGCGTTCTCGACTGGCAGGACCAAGGGTGCCGTCTCCGGCCGCTCGAGCGAGACGTCGATTGCCCCGGCATGCCCGCCAACGCGAACGGTGAGCAGGTTCATGGCCGGCGAGCCCATGAAGTCGGCCACGAACAAATTGGCCGGATTGTTGTAGATCTCGCTGGGCGTGCCGAATTGCTGCAGGGTCCCATCCTTCAGCACCGCGATCTGGGTCGCCAGCGTCATTGCCTCGATCTGGTCGTGGGTGACATAGACGATGGTCGTGCCCATGCGCTGGTGCAGCCGCTTGATCTCGGTCCGCATGTCGACGCGCAACTTGGCGTCGAGATTCGACAGCGGCTCGTCGAACAGGAAAACCTGCGGATTGCGAACCAGCGCGCGGCCCATCGCGACGCGCTGCCGCTGCCCGCCGGAAAGCTGGGAGGGCTTTCGCGACAACAGGTGGGTCATCTGGAGAATCTCGGCAGCCTTGCCGACCGCGGCGGCTCGCTCGGCCTTGGGAACGCCCCGCATTTCAAGACCGAAGGCGATATTTTGCGCCACGGTCATGTTCGGGTAAAGCGCGTAGGACTGAAACACCATGGCGATGTCGCGGTCCGAGGGGCGAAGCTCGTTGATCCTTCGTCCCTTGATGCGGACTTCGCCCTCGCTAATCTCGTCAAGCCCGGCGATCATTGACAGCAGCGTGGACTTTCCACATCCGGACGGTCCGACCAGAACGAGGAAGTCCCCCTCCTTGACCGCGAGGTTAATTCCTCTCAGCACCTCCGTCTGGCCAAACCGCTTCACCAGATCTTCGATTTCAAGAAATGCCATCTGCTATCCCTTCAGGGCGCCCGCCATCAGCCCCCGCACGAAATAGCGGCCGGCGAGGACGTAGATTAAGAGGGTGGGGAGCGCTGCGATCACCGCGGCAGCCATGTTGACGTTGTATTCGACGACGCCAGTCGATGTGTTGACGACGTTGTTCAGGGCCACCGTCATCGGCATCGTGTCGCCGGCGGCATACGAGGAGCCGAACAGGAAGTCGTTCCAGATGTTGGTGAACTGGTAAATCACTGTAACGACGATGATCGGCAGTGAGTTGGGCAGGATGATGCGGCGGAAAATCTGGAAGAAATGCGCCCCGTCGATCTGTGCCGACTTCACCAGCTCGGTTGGAAAGGCCTCGTAGTAGTTGCGGAAGAACAGCGTCGTGAAGCCAATCCCGTAGACGATGTGGACGAAGGCCAGGTTGGCCAGTGGATTGCCGATGCCGAGCGAGGTGCCCGTCAGGGCCTGCAGCATCGCGCCGAGCCGGCCAAACTGGCCGAGCAGCGTTGCCATCGGGATGATGACCGACTGGTAGGGGATGAAGCAGGCGAACAGCATCATGCCGAAGACCAGCCGGTGGCCGGGGAATCGCCATTTGGTCAGCACGTAGCCGTTGAGCGCGCCGAGAACGGTGGAGATCGCGACGGCTGGGACCGCCATGACGATCGAATTCCAGAAATATCCCTTGATGCCGGCGCAGGCGAGCCCCACGCAGGCACCGCCCCAGGCCTTGAGCCAGGGCTCGATGGTTGGGTGCAGGGGGAAGGCGAGCATGTCACCGCCCTGGATCTCGTCCATCGTCTTGAACGAGGTCGTGACCATCACATAGAGCGGCATCAGGTAGACCACCGCCAGGACGGTGAGCAGGCCATAGATGACGATGCGGTTCAATTTTATGGAGGGGCGCGCACGGATGGGCGCCGGGACGGCGACGGTCATCGCGCCTTCTCCCTGAGCTCGGAATAGAGGTAGGGCACGATGATGGCGGTTACGGTCATTAGCATGATCACCGCGCTGGCCGAGCCGATCGCCAGTTCGTTCCGCTTGAATGTATATTGGTACATGAAGTTGGCAGGCAGCCAGGCGGAACCGCCCGGGCCGCCGCTGGTGAGCGCCACGACGAGGTCATAGGAAGTGATGGCCAGGTGCGCGAGGACGATGAGGGCGGAAAAGAAGACCGGCCGCAGCATCGGGATGATGATCCGTTGGTAGAGATGCCAGGTCGACGCGCCGTCCATCCGCGCTGCCTTGACGATTTCGGTGTCGATGCCGCGTAAGCCAGCCAGAAACATCGCCATCATGAAGCCCGACGACTGCCAGATGCCGGCGATGACGACGGTGTAGATCACCCGATCCTTGTTCTTGATCCAGTCGAAATGAAAGCTGGTCCACCCCCAGAGGTGCAGCGTGTGTTCAAGGCCCAGGCCGGGGTCCAGAAACCATTTCCAGGCCACGCCGGTCACGATGAACGAGAGAGCCATCGGATAGAGGTAGATGGGGCGCAAAACCCCCTCGGCCCGGATCTTCTGATCGAGCAGGATCGCCAGCAGCAGACCGATGGCGAGGCAGCCGAAAATATAGAGGGCGCCGAAGATCGCCATGTTGATGATCGACGTATACCAGTCGGAGGGCGGATCGTGCGCGAAGGTCCAGCTCCAGAGCAGTCGGTAAGCCCGAGTACTGCCGAGGCTATAGTTGGGAAACGCCCGAGAATTGGTGAACGACAGCCAGACCGTCCACAGGATGAACCCATAGACGAAGACCAGCGTGATCGCGAAGCTCGGCGCCAGCACCAGTTTGGGCAAGGCGTCCTGCAGATGGGCACGAAGCGACCTGCGTGACATTGCACTTCTCGGGCGGGACGCACCTGCCTTGCCTGTGTTGACCAATGCCATCGATTGTCTCCCGGGTTTCGCAGGCGGTCGGACCACAGAGGGGGCCGACCGCCTGCACGCCAAAGCGAGCAGCGCTTACTTGGCGTCGTCGATCGCCTTGACGAGCTGCGCCACCGCATCATCCGAGGTCTTGATCTGACCGTGGAAGAACTTGGTCACGACGTCGGTATAGGCGCCGGCAACCGCGGGGGGCGCGCCATAGCCTTCGGCCATGGAACCGAACAGCGTCCCACCGGCGTCCGCTGCCTTCAGATCGGCGATCGCCTTCTTGCCGCAAGCGTCAAAACCCGCGTCCGAAATGTCCGTGCGAACCGGGGCGGCGCCCTTGATCTCGTTGAAACCCGCCTGCACGTCCTTGGACATCACTGCCTTGGCGAGCGCGGTTTGGGACGCCTGGCGGTCGGCCGGCACGTCGAACATCGCGAACACGTCAGTGTTGTAGATGACACTGCCCTGCGTGCCGGGGAACCGGTAGCAAAGGTAGTCCGTGCCTGGGGTCTTCTTGGCGGCGGTGAATTCGCCCTTGGCCCAGTCGCCCATGACCTGAACAAGAGCGTCGCCCTTGATCACCATGGCCGTCGCCAGGTTCCAGTCGCGACCCGAATAGTTGGGGTCGACGTATTCCCTGAGCTTGGCGAGGTTGTCGAACGCCTTTTTCATGGTGTCCGACTTCAGCGCGTCGTCGTCGAGATCGTTAAGGGCCTTCTTGTAGAAGTCCGGTCCGCCGGTCGCGAGCACCACCGAATCGAACATGGTGGCTTCCTGCCAATCCTGCCCACCAAGGGCGAGCGGGATGACGCCGGCCCCTTTGGCCTTGTCGAGCAGGGCGATGAAGTCGTCGAAGGTCTTGGGCTCGGTGCCACCGATCTTCTCCATCACCGCTTTGTTGAGCCAGATCCAGTTGACAGAATGCGTGTCGACCGGAACGGCGACCCACTTGCCGTCATAGGTGACGAACTTCTGGATTGCGGCCGGAACGACCTTGTCCCAGCCTTCGGCCTTGGCGGTCGCCGTCAGGTCTCCCAATTTGCCGGCCGCGGCATAGTCTTGGACGATGTAGCCCAGCATTTGCGATGCTGTCGGTGGATTGCCAGCCGCCACCAGCGCCTTGAGCGTCACCATGGCAGGACCGCCGCCGCCACCGGCGACCGGGACGTCCTTCCAGACATAGCCTTCCTTGGCCATTTCGGTCTTGATCACGCTGAGCGCCGCGGCCTCGCCACCCGAGGTCCACCAGTGCAGCATCTGCAGTTCCTTGGTGTCGGCGGCACTGCTCGGCAGCGTCGTGGCCGCCAGGAGTGCGGCGGCAATAATCAGTTTACGCATGCTCTTCTCTCCCTATTGAAGCGTGCCGTGACCACCATGGTCGAGGCGCGCACTCCACCCTCCCGCTGTCCATGGGGGTCAGCGGGTTTGATAGATCGAACGATTGAAATCAGCCGGCAGCGAGCCCTGGGGGCTGCCTCCCCTAGTGGGGCATCCAGTGCGCGGTGCGCGGGCCCAGATGCATGTTCAGCGTCTTCGTCTCCGTGTAATCCTCGACGGCGTGCCGCCCGAGTTCCCGTCCAAGGCCAGATTGCCGGTAGCCGCCGAAAGGTAGCTCCGAAGCTCCATCCATGAAGGTGTTCATCCAGATGGTACCGGCACGGATGCGCCGCCCTACCGTGATGCAGGTATCAAAATCGCGGCTCCAGACGCCGGCCGACAGCCCGTAGTCGACGGCGTTGGCGATGCCGACGGCTTCCTCGGGCGTCTCGAAGGTCAGCACCGACAACACCGGCCCGAACACTTCCTCGCGCGCCACCGCCATTCCGGGCTGCACTGCCGAGAGGATCGTCGGCGACATGAAATCGCCCATGCCGAGGTCGAGGCGCCCGCCGCCGATTTCAACTTTCGCGCCGGCCCCTGCTGCACCGGCGAGATAGTTCGTGATCTTCTGGAAATGCTGGGGGGTAATGATTGCCCCCATCTGCGTGTCGGGGTTGAGCGGATCGCCCACCTTCACATCCGCCGACAGCTTCGCTATCCGGGCGACGACTTCGTCGACGATGTCGCGATGGACGATCAGCCTTGACCCGGCGTTGCAGCATTCGCCGGCGTTGAAATAGGCGCCGAACACCGCCGCATCGATGAAATCGTCGAGATTGGCGTCTGCGAAAACGATTTGCGGATTCTTGCCACCGAGCTCAAGCGAGACCTTCTTCAGGGTCTTGGCCGCATTGCCCATAGTGAGGCGGCCCACGCCCGTCGAGCCAGTGAACGAGATCATGTCGACGTCGACGTGTTCGGTCATGACCGACCCGACTTCGGGACCGGTGCCGACGAGGATGTTCACGACGCCTCGAGGAACGCCTGCCTCCAATAGGATCTCACCCAGCACGAGCGTCGAGCCCGAGGTGAGTTCAGATGGCTTGACCACTGCAGTGCACCCGGCGGCGAGCGCGAAAGGCAACTTCTGCGAGACGATGAGGAACGGGAAGTTCCATGGGGTGATGATCGAGACGACGCCAATGGCCTCGCGCAGAACGACGCCCAGGGTCCCGTCTCCAAGTGTGTTGTAGCTCTCGCCGTGAAGGTCGCGGGCCAAGGCAGCGGCGTAGCGCCAGATGTCGATCGCGCCACCGATTTCGCCCTTGACCTGGGTGATCGGCTTTCCGCCCTCGAGGGCATCGAGACGCGCCAGCTCCTCGGCGCGTGCTGCGATCAGGTCGGCAGCACGCAACAGGACGTTGGATCGTTGCGCGCCCGTCATCCGCGACCAGGCACCGTTGTCGAACGCAGCACGAGCCGCACCAATGGCGCGCACGGCGTCGGCCCTGGTGGCGCACTGGTAGCGACTGACGACCACGCCATGCGCTGGGCTACGGCGCTCGATCACGCCGCCTTCGGCGCCATCCGTCCACTCGCCATCGATGAGCATCTGGAATTCGCGCGGCTTTTCGCCGCCAAGATCCTGCGGCCGCATCAGCACAGTCATCACCAATCTCCCTTGAATTGAGGGGCGCGCTTCTCGCTGAAGGCAGCAACTCCTTCCTTTAAATCGGCGGTCTTGGCGGCCAGGATTGCTCCCAACGCCTCGACCGCCGCGCCGTTGTCCTCGCCATCCGCGACGGCAATCATCAACTTGGCGATTTCGGTCGCCGCAGGCCCGCGACCAGCGACGCGCCGGGCGTAGGCCAACGCCGCATCGCGGCTGCCACCCGTTTCGACGACCTGATCGACGAGGCCCAGTTGAACGCCCTCGGCTGCGGTGAAGACCTCGCCGCCGAGAGCCATGCGCCGCACCATTTGCGCCCCGAATCGGCGCACCAGCCGCTGCGTGCCGGACCAGCCGGGCACCATGCCGAGACCCGTTTCGGGCAAGCCGAGTTTGATCTGCGACTCGGCGATGCGAAAGTCGGCCGCTGCGGCAAGCTCGAGACCGCCCCCGAGCGCGTGCCCGTTCAGGGCTGCGATCACGGGCACGCGCACGCCGGCCAGGCGGCTGAATACGCGATGTCCAAAACGGACCCAGCTATGGCCGAATTCCGGGGCCGACATCGTTGCCCAGGCCTTGATGTCGCCGCCGGCCGAGAACGCCTTGCCCGAGCCGGTGATGACCATCGCCCGAACGCTTGGGTTGGCTTCCACCTCGTTGCAGGCGGCCTCAAGTTGACCAAGCATAGCCAGATTAAACGCATTGAGCTTTTCGGGCCGCAAGAAAGTGACAATCGCTATTGCACCGTCGAAGTCGACCCCGATCTGTGTCTCAGCCATGGAGTCCCCTTTGCTTGCGAGGGCGCAGCACGAGACCCATTGGCCTCTCGGCAAAGAGTTCCGCAGCCATGGGCTTGAGGCTATCGGCAACGCGGAGAGGAAACTCGGCCTGGTCGAGGATGTGCGCCTTTAGATCGATGCCCGGGGCGATCTCCGTGACGGTGACGCCTTCGGGCCTGAGCACCATCACGCACCGTTCGGTGACATAGGTGATGTCCTGCTGTTGCTCGATGGCACGACGGCCTGAAAAGGTCACATGCTCGACTTCGTTGACCAGCTTCTTGATCTTGCCGTCCCTGTCGATGCGAAGCTGCCCGTCCTCGATGCGAAGCTTGGCACCGGCATTGAACATCCCCGAGAACACGATCTTCTTGGCTCGTGCCGTGATGTCGACAAATCCACCGGCGCCCGCCGTGACATGAGGGCGAAAGCTGAGCTTCGAGACGTTGATCGAGCCAGATTGGTCGATCTCGAGAAACGACAGCAGGGAGGCATCAAAGCCCGCGCCCTGGAAGAACGTGAACTGATGCGGCGAAGGCACGAAGGCCTCGGCGTTCGAGGCGCACCCGAAAGCGAAGTCGAGCAGGGGGATGCCACCGACCGCCCCCTGTTCGATGACCCAGGTGACCGCGCCGTGCTGGCCTTCCTCGAGCAGAATCCGCGGCACGTTGGCGGAGATGCCGAAACCGAGGTTGACGATGCTGCCCACCGACAGTTCCTGGGCGACCCGTCGTGCGATCACCTTCTGGAGGCCGAATTCGGCCAAGGCGAAGCTGTCTAGGGGATGGGAAATCTCGCCCGAGATTGCGGGATCGTAAGCAGTCTGGGTCGTCTGCTTCTGGTCGGGATCGACGACGACATAGTCGACGAGGATTCCCGGCACGTGGACATCGTGCGGCTTGAGCGAGCCGTCCGTGGTGACGCGCTTGACCTGCGCGATGACGATTCCACCATTGTTGCGAACCGCCAGGGCTTGGTCAAACCCGCCGAGATAGGCACCCTCGTGTTCATAGGTCAGGTTGCCGCGCTCATCGGCTGTTGTGGCGCGAATGATCGCGATCTGAGGGACGATAGCCTTGAAGTAGAGCCACTCCTCGCCCTCGAACTGGATTTTCCTGACGATTGGGTCGCGCGCTGCCGAAGCGTTCATGGCGCAGCCCTGGCGATCCGGATCGACGAAGGTATCCAGTCCGATCTTGGTAATCACGCCGGGCCGCTTGGCGGCCGCCTCGCGGTGCATGTCGAACATGATGCCGGATGGCACGTTGTAAGCCGCCACCTCGTCATTGCCGACCATCTGCCAGATGAGGGGCGGCTCTGCGGTCGAAGGCCCCGACGGGTAGGAGCCGGCGATGATGGTTTTCAGCAGTCCCTTGCGTGCGATATGATCGACCCCCTTGATGCCGCTCATGTCGCCGGCGGCGATCGGATGGAGCGAGGTCAGGCCGCGCGGGTGACCGGTCGCGGCGAAGCGCTCGCCGATTGCCTTGAGCGTCAGGTCGGGGCAGCCAAGACCGCTCGACGACGAGACCGAAAGAACGGCTCCGTCCGGGATCAGCTCTGCCGCCTGCCTTGCAGATATTTCTTTGCTCATCGGCTGCTAGATCCCCGGCTGGATGCGAACGGATCGGCCGAGGCTTGCCGCCTCAGCTACGGCAAGCCCCGTCGCCAGCGACCAGACCCCGTCCTCGCCGGTGGCGGCGGGGGCGCCGTCGCCGGCAATGGCGGCGTGAAACCGACCCAGGGCGCGCTCGTAGAGATTGGTGTGATCAAGGCTCAGTTGTTCCTCCCCCGCCTCGGTTCTGAGCGTGACGGCGCCAACCGGCTGCTGGGTCATCACGTCGCGTCCGATGAGCGAGCCTTTGGTGCCGTGCACCTCGAAGCCGGTGCGGGCGAATCTGGTGGTGAAGCTGTCGTGGAACTGGGCGAGCAATCCCGACTCGAAGCGAATGACGCCCATCGCGCTGTCGGCCAGACCGGCACGCGCCATCCCACCCTGTTGCGTCATGGCAATCGCTTCGGCAGGATTCTCGCCAAGCACGAACCGGAGCGTATCCGCGTCGTGCACGGTGATGTCGAGCACGACTCCGCCGCCGGCCTCCGGGCGCTCGATCCGCCAGCCCTGAAGCTGCGGCGGCAGGTAGACGGCGTGGAAGACCCGTGCTGACAGCGGCTTGCCGATCCGGCCGGCAGCGATTGCCTCGCGCATCGCCCGATGGCTTGCCGCATTTCGCAGATGATGGTTGGTCCCGAGGATCACACCCGCCTCATGGCAGGCACGAACCATCAGGGTCGCGTCCGCAACCGATAGCGCGAGCGGCTTTTCGCAGAGAACGTGCTTGCCTCCCCGGGCCGCGGCAAGGACCTGGTCTCGGTGCAATTGGTTGGTGGTGGAGATATAGACGGCATCGACGCTGGGATCGCCGACTATATCGTCGAGCCGCGTGGTGGCCTTGCCGATGCCGTTGGCGGCCGCGTAGCGTTGCCCGCGATCGGCGTCCGAGCTCATCAGGCGGACCACGTCGCCCCCGGTTGCCCGGATGGCGCCGATCACCCACTCCTTGGCGATCGTGCTGGCGCCTATCAGTCCCCAACGGATCAAATTGCGCTCTCCACCTGGTTCTTCGCCAGCGGCCGGCCGGTGCTGTCGCGTACCACCAGCCGAACGGAGGTGCGGATGGTCTCGACCTCGGCCCGCCCGGCGTTGATTTGCTTGAGAAGGAGTTGGGCCGCCTGCTGCCCCATGCGCTGCGGGTTGACGGAAACGGTCGTCAGGCCGGGCACGGCGGATCGCGCCTCGATCACGTCGTCGAAGCCGACCACGCTGAAGTCGACGCCGGGCTCGAGGCGACGGGCGCGTAGCCCGTCACAAACACCGAACGCGACAGCATCGTTAAAACAGAGCGCGGCGGTGGGCAGGTTGCCGCCCCGATCGAGAAGCTGCCCGATTGCCTCGACACCGCCGGCCCGGGATGGGGCGGAGTTGACGATAATGGTGTCATCGACGGCGATCCCCGCCTCGATCAGCGCATCGCGATAGCCCTGGTGGCGCTCGGTGAAGACCTGGACGTCGGCGAACCCACCAAGGAAGGAAATGCACCGGTGGCCCAGCTCGATCAGGTGGCGGACGGCTGCCTTGCTGCCCGCGTAATTGTCCGAAAGCAGCGATGAAACCTTGGCGCCCGGGACGTTGCGAACCGCCACGACCACCGGCAGGCCACTATCGACGAGCCGCTTGAGATCGGCCGGCTCCGTGCCGCGGGAAGGGCACATGATCAGGCCGGCAATGCCGTGCTCCCGCATCGATTCGACGACGACCGTCTGCCGGTCAACGTCCTCGCTGGAATTGGCCAGGAACTGCACATATCCCGCCGACTGGACGATCACGTCCACCCCTACCGCCAGTTCCGCAAAGAAGCTGTTGGTCAGGTCGTTGACAACAATGCCGATAATCTTGGAGCTGGCCTGCCTGAGGTTTGCAGCACCGCGATTATAGACGTAGCCGAGTTCAGAGATGGCCAGCTTGACCCTTGCATGCGTCTCTTCGGGGATGACGGAGCTGCCCTGCAGCACGAGCGAGACAGTCGACTTCGACACGCCGGCCGCGTGCGCAACGTCGATCACCGTGACCCGTTTGTTCGCCATTTGGAGTGCAGTCCTCGAGCCGCTGTGGCATCCGTCTGGCAGAATTACTGGATCGTTCCAGTAATGTCAACGCCGCCGATATCCGCCGATATCCAAGGAGGTGATGCCCCTGAATCGAAGCTCATAATGCCAATTAACATGCTGAAAAACAGTATAAAAAATGGAGAACGAAAATCCACCACCAGAGCTCCGAGACAACCATAAAGGTCGACGCCTACTGGAACGATCCATGTGAGTGAGGATAACGGCGAGACAGCCACAGGGCAGTCGCGGACAGGGTTCTGTCGTGCAGTGATGTGGTGGGGCGTCACCGGTGAGAGGACAGCCGTGGGCCGGGAGTGAATTCGCAGCTACCGAGATCGCTCCGAGGCACCCTCCAGCAAGCCCCCTTCTTCTCGAGCCTAGTTGGTTAGTGTGAAACTGTGATCCGGGGACTTTAGAGACAACCCAAACCCGGGCTGATCGTCGGCAAGCTCGACAAAGCCATTGATGGCCACCGGCTCGCCGTCGAAGATGTACCAAAACATTTCGTTGCCGACCTCAACGGGCACTTTCGGGAAGTATTCCGAGATGGGCGCCGCGAAACTCGACATACTGAGGTGGTAGTTATGCATCTGCCCGGCATGCGGAATGACAGGAACCTCGTAGGCTTCGCAAAGGTCGGCGACCTTTTTCGCCGCGGTGATGCCCCCGACGCGGTTGACGTCGAACTGCACGATGTCGAAGGCCCGCAGGTCCAGCGCGTGGCGGAAGCCGTGTAGCGAATACTCGTGCTCGCCGCCCGAAATGGCGACGCGGTCGAGCCCCCGAAGTTCGGCATAGCCGGCCACATCGTCGGCCATCACCGGCTCTTCCAGCCAGCGCAGGTTGAACGGCTCGAGCAGGCGCAGCATGCGCCGGGCGTATTCGACGTTCCAGCCCATATAGCAGTCGGCCATCAGATCCACGTCTGGGCCGATCGCCTCGCGCGCCGTGCGGACCAGATCGAGGTTCTTGTTCATCCCTACCAGTCCGTCCTTGGGACCCCAGCCGAAACGCAGCTTGACCGCCGAGAAACCCTCGTCGGCATAGGCCCTGGCCTCACGATAGAGGCTGTCGAGCGGCTGGCTGTAGAGCCGGCTGGCGTAGACTTGCAGATTCGGCTTGGTGCGGCCGCCGAGGAGCTTGAACACCGGCTGGTGTAGCAGCTTGCCCTTGGCATCCCAGATGGCGAGGTCGACGGCGCTGATCGCCGTCATGGCGATACCCTTGCGCCCGAACGGCAATGTCCGCCGATACATCGATTGCCAAAGATATTCGCTATCCATCGGGTCCTGGCCGAGCAGCAACGGCTTGAGGTAGGTGTCGATGGTCGCCTTCGTCACGTGCGGGGCCAGCGCTGCATTGCCGATGCCGATAGTGCCGTCATCGAGCTCGATCTCGACGATCAGCCAGCCGAGGAAGCGGAACCCCGCGATCGAGCCGCTGATGTCGGAAACCAGGTCGCTGGCCGTGGTGCAGAAGTGCGGCGGCATCGCCGCCACCGGCCCGACCCATTCCCATACCGTCGTGCGGACGTCCTTGATCAGCGGCATTTTTGGTTCTCCATGGCGGCACGCCAGGGTCAATCGGCTCGGCGGCGGGGCAGTCGAGGCGGCAACTCTGCGTTGCGGGGCTGGTTGCGGGCTTGATCGTCCGGAGCGTCAGGCTTCCGGCGGATGGGTCTTGATCCAGTGCTCGGCGATATCGATGCGCCGGGTGACCCAGACGTCGCGGGCTGCCGCGACATGGTCGAGAAAACGTTCGAGATCGGCGGCACGTCCCGGCCGCCCGACGACGCGGGTGTGGAGCCCGATGCTCATCATCTTGGGCCGGTCGGCGCCTTCGCGGCACAGGAAGTCGAACGCCTGGATCAGGTAGGCCGAAAAGCTCGGGGCGTTGAACCCGTAGCTGCTGAGGTAGCGCCCGTCATTGTTGTCGAGCGTATAGGGCACCACGAGATGGTCCTTGTCGCCGACCCTGGTCCAATAGGGCAGGTCGTCACCGAAGGAATCGGCGTCATAGGTAAAGCCGCCGGCTTCGACCACCAGGCGTCGGGTATTGGCGCTCATCCGGCCGGTGTACCAACCGGTCGGGCGGCTGCCGGTCACCTTTTCATGGATGCGGATGGCTTCCGCGATCTGCGCCCGTTCGTCGTCCTCCGGCATCTCCGCGTACTGGATCCAGCGCAGGCCGTGCGAGGCGATCTCGTAGTTGGCCTCCTGCATGGCGGCGACCGCCTCGGGGTTCTTCTCCAGCGACTTGGCGATGCCGAAAACCGTTACCGGAAAATGGCGCTCGTTGAACATCCGGTAGAGGCGCCACCAGCCGGCACGCGGGCCATATTCGTACTGCGTCTCAACGCTGATGTTGCGAATGTTCGGCAGCGGCGTGGCCGGCTCCTCCGTGAGCCAGGCTTCGCTGTGCCGATCGCCGTGCAGCACCGAATGTTCGCCACCCTCCTCGTAGTTGATGACGAACTGCACCGCCAGCCGGGCATCGCCCGGCCATTGAGCGTGAAGGCCATTCCGGCCATAGCCCTTGAGGTCACGCGGATAGCTGGTCATCTCAATTCGTCTCCAACCGTTCGAATGGCGCTGGGTGGCGCTGCCTGCCTCAGTAGGCGAGGGCGTGCAGGCCCGCGGCAAGTACCCTGATCCCCTCGACGATATCCTCGATGGAGGAAAACTCGCTAGGGGTGTGGCTACGGCCGTCCTTGGAGCGGACAAAGATCATCGCAACCTTGGCAATCGCCGCCATCTGCTGGGAATCGTGCCCGGCGCCGCTTGCCATGGTGAGCACGGGCACCTGCTGTTCCCTGGCGACGCGCCTGAGCGTCTCGACGATAGCGGGGTCGGATGGGGCCGGCTCATGGTCGATCTGGATGTCCCAGTCGACCTGCAGGCCCCGGCGTGCCGCGACCTCGCGCATCATGCCCTCATGGGCGGCATAGAGTTCGCGGCGCTTGGCGGCGCGCGGATGCCGGGCATCGACGGAAAACTCGACCGACCCCGGGATGATGGCGGGGAAATTCGGCTCGACCGCCACGCGGCCCACCGTGGTCACGGCAGGCCGGCCCATGCGGTGGGCGGTATTGACCACGCCGGAGGCGATTTCGGCGAAGCCGGCCATCGGGTCGTGCCGGATATCCATCGGAAAGCCGCCCGCGTGGTTCTGCGTGCCCTTGAGCCGAACGTGATAGTGGCGAATGCCGGTAACGCCGTCGACGATGGCGACGGGCAGGTTCTCCTGCTCGAGGATCGGACCCTGCTCGATGTGCAACTCGATGAAGCTGTCGATGTCGTTGCGCTGCGCTTCGGGGATACGGCCTGGATCGAGGCCGACACCGCGCATCGCTTCGGCGATGGTCTCGCCGGAAAAGGCAATGGTCTGATCCGGGTCCGTCGGCGCGATACGGCCGGTAATGGCGCGCGAACCCCAATAGTTGGCGCCAGGGAACCGGCTGCCTTCTTCCTCGCAGAAGGCGATGGCCTCCAGCGTCCGCACCGGCTGGCCGAACTGGCGCTTCAGCGTCCTGAGTGCGATCAGCGCCGCCAGCGCCCCGAGCGTGCCGTCATAGCGGCCGCCATCGGTCTGGGAGTCGATGTGGGAACCGGAGACGATGGATTTTCCGGGTGCGCTGCCCGTCAGTTTCCCCCAGACGTTGCCGACCGCGTCGCGGTGCACCTCTAGGCCGGACTCTTCGCACCAGGCGGCGTACTGGTCGGTGGCCGCCACCCATTCGGGCGAGTAGACGACGCGGTTGACGCCACTTTCGCCAAACCCGCCGAACTCGGCCATCTTGAAGACATAGCGCCGAACGAGGTCGGCATCGATTTCAATGCGATCGGTCAAATCTGATCCCCGGGCAGGGCCCCAGCGTTGTGCCGGGCGACCTGACGAAGGACGGCCCGAACGTTGCGAAGCAGCGTCATTGCGATATGGACGCCCGGTGTCGAAGGGCGTGCCGTCACCTTAGCGGCCGGGCTCGCGCCACAAAAAGCGAGTTAATTCGGCCTTGGCGCATCAGAAAAATTGAACTATCCGTTTGGGTCCTACGCTGCGGAGGCGGGCGATGAACATCCGGCAGATCGAGACGTTCTTCTGGGCGGCGCGGCTCGGAAGCTTTGCCAAGGCGGCGCAGCGCCTCAACGCCACCCAATCGGCGGTGTCGATGCGCATCCAGGAAGTCGAGAGCCGGCTCAACACGGTGCTGTTCGACCGCTCGCAGCGCAATGCGAGGCTGACGCCGGAAGGCGCCATGCTGCTGCCCCACGCCGAGGAAGTGCTGTTGGCGATGAGCCGGCTGATCGAAGCCGCATCGCCCGACAAGCATCAGGTGGCGGGCTATGTGCGGCTCGGGGTTACCGAGAACGTCGCCATCACCTGGCTCGGCACCATGATCAAGGCCCTCAAGGCCGAATTTCCGCTGATCCAGATCGAGCTCGAGATCGGGGTGTCGCACGTGCTCGAGGAAAAACTCTACGCGCGCGCGCTCGACATGGCCGTGGCAGCCTGCGAAATGCCGCCGTCGAAATTCCACTCGACCCGGCTGCAGAGCCTCGACTTCCGCTGGATGTGCAGCCTCGATCTCGAGGGCGTGCCCGACGTGTTGACGCCCGCCAGCATTGCCCAGTTGCCGATCCTGTCGGTGACCAATGAGTGGCAGGCGCGCGGGTCGCTGCTGCGCTGGTTTACCGACAACAAGGTGCACTTCCGCAACGTCACGATCTGCAACACCTTTCGCACCACCGCCTCGATGGCGATCGACGGTCTCGGCATCGCGCAGCTGCCGCTTGCCTTGTTCCGGGATGAAGTCAGGCAGGGGCGGCTCCGGATCGTGCCCGGCGATCCGGAAGTGCCGCCCCTCGAGATCATGGCGATCCGCCCGCTGGGTGACGATTCGGCCGTATACCTTGCGATCGAGAAGGCCGCCCTGGAAGCGGCTGCCGATCATTGAGCGGCCGTGACGCTGCCGATGCTTCAAAAAACTTGATGTTTCGGCTAGTTATAATTCAGCTTGTCACGCAGGAAGTCGCGTCGGAAGCTTCCCGGTACCCAGGGCGGCCTTAACGGGTCCGGACGGCATCGGTACCCCCAGGCAAGTCCCTGTGTAGAGGAACAATCGCGCTCCGGTGCGCCTGCGAGAGGGACAGGGAAATGATTAAGTCGGCGCCTTCGACACACTTCTTCAAACGGACGATCACGAGGGACACCGCCAAGGGAGCGGGGGGACGGTCCCGGGCCGGCCGCGGCATTGTCGGCCTCATGCTGGCGGCAGCCTTCGTCGTGGCGCCGGTGGGCGCCAGCCGCGCCGCCGACGCCTATGTTCCGGCCCCGGCGGAAGCCGGCACCGCCATCCCGGAGGCCACCGTACGGGTTGGCCTCCGGCCCTATGCCGACGGCTCGTTTCCGATCATCGGCATCAAGAAGGGGTTCTTTTCGGACGTCGGCATCAAGATTTCGCCGCCCGATGGCCTGGGCGTCACCGAGGACACCACGAACTCGCTGCTAATGCGCGGCGACATCGACGTCGTCCACGGCTACCCGCCCAATTCGCTGCCCACCTACCAGACGACGGACGCGATCAAGCAGATCATGTTCCACGACGTGATCGTTGCCGGTTGCATCCTTGCCAATCCCAAGCTCGGCCTCAAGGGCATCAAGGAATACATGGCCGAGGGCATGGATTTCAACAAAGCCATCGCCGCGGCGGTCGGGCCGCTGCAGGGCAAGTCGCTGGCTTCGCCCCCGGTCGCCAATGAGCGGCTGTTCGAGGAGACGATCTCGAAACTGTCCGGGGTAACCTGGCAGCACCAGATCATGGACGATTCCAAGGTGCTGGTCGCGGCCAAGGCCAACCAGATCGACTTCGCCCATCCCGGCGGCGCGCCGATCGTCTATTCGCTGCTGCAGGACAAATGGAAGCAACTGGTTTGCCTCGATGACCTGATCGCGCACGGCCCGTTGGGCGATGATTCGCCGGTCCTCGCCTCGATTGTCGTGGTTGGCCTCGTGGCCAATGGCGATTGGGTCAACAAGAACCCCAACACCACGCTGCGCTATATTTCCGCGGTGTGGCGCACGATCGCGGCGATCACCGCCGATCCGTCGCTCTATGACATCCAGGCGCCCTATCTGAACGGCTTCGCCGGCACCAGCCTTACCGGCACCGACATCGCCAACACGGTGAAGCTGTTCCAGCCCTATGTGCCGTTCGAGGACAATGCCAAGTTCTATACGGAACCCGATAACCTGCTGAACTACCAGCGTCTCTATAAGAAGATCATCGGCGCCCTGCAGCAGAACGGCGTCGTGCCGGAAGGTTTGACCCCGGACAAATTTGCCTGGGGCGGCAAGCTCTACGAGCAGATGGTCGACTACAAGGATCAGACCGACAAGCTGCTCGCCGGGCTGGACGAGACCAAATTGTCTGACGACAAGAAGGCGTTCGTCACTGAGGCCAAGAAATATTACGCCTGGTACGACTTCCTCGACGCCTACCGCTTCGCCAAGGCAGCGTCGGAGTAAACCCTGTCGCAATGACTGCAAGATTGCGTGACAGCTTCGAACTCCTTCTGCAGGGCTTGGCATCGCCAGGCCCTGCAGTCCACCAGGCCCCTGCCTCCCATCGGATCAGACGACAATGAAATCGTTCAAGCGCTGGGGTTTTGATCCGTTCGGCCTGCTCGGCATGGTGCTGCTCATCGGCCTCTGGTTCGCCCTGGTGCCACTCGTTCCGCGATCGGCCCTGCCGACGCCCTGGGGCGTCGCGACAACCGCCGTGCAGAAATTCTTCTACAACAAGACGTTTGCCTTCTATGGCCTTGCCGATGTCGGCTACTTTTCCGCCCTCGTCTACACCGTGCAGAACGTGCTGATGGCGACCATCGGTGGCGGCATCGTCGGCATCCTTGCCGGGCTCGTCACGGCCCGCTCCAAACTGGTCCGCGCCGTCTGCGATCCCATCGTCCTGACGCTCGGCACGGTGCCCATCCTTATCGCGTCGCCGTTCCTGCTGCTGTGGCTCGGCACGGACCGCATGAGTGCCGTGGCGATGGTCGGGTTCTATGCCGCAGTGACGCTCTATACCTACGCGCAGCGCGCCGCCATCAACCTCAATCCGGTCTACGAATCTGCGGCGCGTACCTATGGGGCGAGCAGGGGCGCCATGCTGCGCGACCTGCTGCTCCCCGGCACGCTGCCCGAAATACTCGGCGGTGTCCGCATCGCGCTGGCCGGTGCCTGGGGCCTTGAGGCGATCGCCGAATTGCTCGGGGCGCAGCGCGGCATCGGCAAGCTTATCGAAAGCATCACCGGCGCCTCCGACGTCGAGAGCTTATTTGCCGCGCTCATTCTGCTCGGCATCACTGCCGTGCTCTTCGACGTGGTTGTTGCCTTCGGCTTCGCCCGGCTGACCCGCTGGCGGGGCGGTCGGGGCAGCCTCACAAATCCGAGGTAACAGCAATGACCAAGATCCCAACGCCAGCGCTCGAATTTGCTGACGTCTCACGCCATTACCTGCGGCGCGACGGCCTCGGCATTCGAGCTTTGACCGACCTGACGATAAACATCGCAGAAGGGGAGTTCGTTTGCATCGTTGGCCCCTCCGGATGTGGCAAGAGCACGCTGCTCCAGATCTGCGCCGGGCTCGACCAGCCGACGAGCGGCGTGGTCAAGGCGCAAGGCGCCCTGGTAACGGCGCCCGGCCCCGATCGCGGGGTGGTGTTTCAAAAGGACAGCGTGTTCCCGTGGATGACGGTGATCAACAATGTCGAATACGGGCTAAAGTGCCGCGGCGTACCAAGCACTGAACGGCGAAGGGTGGCCCGGCTCTATCTCGAACGCGTCGGTCTCGCTGACGTCGCGGGGGCTTGGCCAAACGAGTTGTCAGGTGGCATGCTGAAGCGCGTGGCCATTGCCAGCGTCTTCGCCAACGGCTCGCCCGTCCTGCTGCTTGACGAGCCGTTCGGCGCCCTCGACTACGTCACCAAGCACAAGATCCACGACGTGCTGCTCGACCTTTGGGACGATGGCGGGTCGACGGTACGGCGAACGGTCCTGTTCGTTACCCATGACGTCGATGAAGCGTTGACCCTGGCCGACCGGATTCTCGTCATGCGAGCCGGAGAGATTGTCGACGATCTGCGTGTCGATAGCACACGCCCGCGCACCGAGGAGAACCTCTCGGAACCCGCCGTCATCGCTACCAAGCGTCGGCTGTTGGCCCATCTTGGCCTGGCCCACGGTGAGGCAAGGATGCTGGTGCGCGAGGCTGGGCGGTGAGCGCCCCCGACAGCGCACCGGGAAGGGACCGGTTGATCAATCTCGGGGTCCTCTCCGGCCTTGCAATCGGCTGGCAGGCGCTATCGATTGCCTTGCCTCAGGAGATCGTACCGGGCGTGCCACTGGTGCCGGGGTGGCAGGTGGTATTTACCTCGACGCTGCTATCGCTGTCGCTCTATTGGCCGGGCGGCTGGGGGTTTGGAGCGGTCGCTGGCGGTGATTCCCCAAACTACCTCTATGCCCTGTTGGCAATCGGCTACCACAGCGGCATCACCTTCGCGCGGCTGCTCATGGGGCTCGTGGTCGGGACCTGCGTCGGGACAGTGCTGGGCCTTGCCATCTCTTGGTCGGTCTGGGGCCGCCGCATCGTCAGTCCGCCCATCGAGTTCCTGCGGGTCCTGCCGCTGTTGGCACTGGTGCCCTTGTTCCGCATCTGGTTCGGATTGTCGTTCTTCGGCCAGGTGGCATTCGTCGCGTATGGGGTCGGCGTCATCTTCTTTGCGGCGACGGTCAATGCCGTGGCCAATGTCGCACCGGTCTATATCGACAACGCCCGCACCTTTGGAGCCGGTCGGTTCTTCCTCTACCGAACGGTGATCCTGCCGGCCATCCTGCCGGAAATGCATTCGGCAGTGTTGCTGGCTCTAGGTGCGGCATGGGCGGCGGTACTGGGTGCCGAATTCCTTGGAGCACAGTCGGGGCTCGGCTATATCATCGTCTACTCGCAGGCCTTCGGGTTCCTCGACCGGATGTTCCTGATTGCTCTGCTCGTGGTGCTCTACGCCTCGGTGAGCTATTGGCTGGCAAACCGGCTATTCCAGCGCCTCAACAGATGGAGCCATGCCGCGACGTAGCGCGGCCGCCTGAAGCGGCAGCGGAAGCCGACGTGTCCGATCCACTCCATCAGCTGTACCTGCTCGGTGAAGCAGGGATTATCCGAACGCCGATCAGGATGGACGTTGACGGGAGCAGGGACGATCGAACAAAGGGGGGACCGGGTGCAAGCCTGGTGACATCTGGGCGCTGGGACCACACCGCCTGATCTGCGGCAGTACCCTCGACACAAATATTGTTGCCGCTCTGATGACTGGGGAGGCAGCGCAAATGGTGTTCATCGATCCGCCCCATAACGTGAAGATCGAAGGCAATGTCGGCGGGCTAGGGGCGATCAAGCACCGGGAGTTCGCGATGGCGTCGGGCGAGATGAGCCGCGAGCAGTTCGACGACTTCCTTAGGTCGGCCTTCGAGGCCGCCATCACGCGGCTGCGCGGCGCCTGGGTTCAAGAACCCTTGCCGGCAGCGGCCGCGAGCCGCACGATGCCTCGATAGACGGCTTCGAGGCGGCTAAAACCGTTGCCGGCAAGGGTGATGGGCGCGGCATTGTCGGCGACGGCGGCGAGGAGGAGCGCCAGATCGTGCGCCATCTCGCCGTCCCGCAGTTCTCCACGCAGTGCGGCGCGTGCCAGCGCCGCTCCGAACACTTGCTCCAGCGCGGCAGTGAAACCGCTCAGCTGGTCGTGCCCGGCCGGTGACAGCAGCCCGTCATCCTGCCGCAGCCGCGAAATCAGACTCCAGGGCTGCACCGGGCCCGCACCTCCGTTGAAGGCGTCAAAACGCTGCCGACTGTAGGCGAGCATGGTTTCGACTCGGGCCGGAAACCGCGCCTCGCCCTCGGCCCAGATTGTGCGCAGATTGGCGAGAGTTGCCGCCACATAATCGGCGAGCACTTCCTCGATCAGCGCCGCCTTGGTGCCGAAATGATAGTGGATATTGGCGCGCGTCGTACCGAGCGCCGCAGCGATCTCGGCGAAACTCATGCCGCGGTAGCCGTGCCGGACCAACAGGCCGAGCGCCATATCCTTGATCGCCTGTCGGCTGTCTACTGCTTCCATGCGCCCCACCCTACAATACGGCGCCAGCGCGCGGAAACCGGCTTTCGCGCCGGCACCGGAGCGCGCGATTGACGATCTACTGACTTACCTGTAAGTCAGTAATAAGGGGAGGATCAGCAATGAAGGTCATTCGGGACGCTGGCGGCGCGCCGGCCGCCATTCGCAGCGGCAATATCGTCTTCATTGGGGGCATCACCGCTCCCCCAGCGCCACAGCCGGCGACGACCGAGGCCGGGGCGGCCCGCTCTGAGGCCCGCGCCATCTTCGACCGGTTGCGCGAGTTGGTGATGGCGGCCGGGGGCAGCCTTGCCGACGTGGTCAAGCACACGCTCTATTTCTCTTGCCCGCCAGACCAGTCGTTGATCGACACCTTTCTCGCCGAAGTCGACGCGGTGCGCGCCGGTTATTTCCCAGCCCCCGGCCCGACCACCACCGAAGTGCGCTGCCAACTCGAAATAGAGGGCACGCGCCTGTTGCTCGACGCCTGGGTGGTCATCGGCGGCAAGCGCGAAGTGCTGGCGCCCACGGGCCACTGGAACTGGAAGCAGCCCTCGCCCTTCGTCCAGGGCTGGAAAGTTGACGACCTGCTGTTCATCGGCGGCCAGCGCTCGCTCGATGCCAATGGTAAGGTGCTCGGCGCCGGCGATATCGAGGTGCAGACCGAGGAGTCGTTCCGCAACCTCGACACCATGCTGCGTGAAGGCGGCGGCGACCGCCACAGCCTGATGCGCCAGAACACTTATTTCCGCTTTTTCGGCGAGGGCGCGGAGGTCACTTCCTATTGGGAGAAAATGACCAATGTTCGCCGTCGCTACATGTCGGTGCCGTCCGCCGCCGGTGCGGGCCTGCGCATCGAAGGCATGCCGCAGGTCGAGGAGTTGATCCAAGTTGAAGGCATCGGCGTGCTCGGCGCGGAGCGCCAGCGCCTGCAGCCGGCCAATCACTGGGACTGGAGCATTCCCGGTAGCCAATTCACCCAAGGCTGGGTGAAGGGCGGGCTGATCTTCATCGGCGGCCAGATCTCGGCCGATAACCGGGCGCGAGCCGTCGGCAAAGATATGGAGACACAGGCGCGAAATGTCTTCGGCTTCATTCGTGCCACCCTCGCAGAGGGCGGGTTCACCGAAAAGGACGTCGCCAAGCTTTACATCTATTTCCACGCCGAGGGCGATTGGGCGGCCGTGCGCGCGGCGCGCGAAACCATCGCGCGGGTGCAGGCGGAGTTCTATCCCGCTCCCGGCCCGGTGGTCACCGCCATCCGCGTCGCCGGTTTCGCCTTCGAGAACCTGCTGCTGGAGATTGAAGCCTTCGGCACGCTGCCACCCTGATGTCGCGGCAAGATTTCTCCACCTCCGAGTTCGCCGACCGACTCGCTCGAGTGCGGGCAGAGGTGGCGCGTCGCGATCTCGACTGGCTGGTGGCGATCCACCCGGCGAGCCTCCACTGGCTGATTGGCAGCGAGGCCAAGAGCTACCAGGAATTCCAGTGCCTGCTGGTCGGCGGCGACGGCCAGCCGCTCACCGCTCTGGTGCGGCAGGGGGAAGTCGCCGAACTCGAGGTCGAGTCACTTGCCGACGAAGTGGTGGGCTGGGGCGGCGGCTTTGCCGAGGACCCGATCGAGGTGGTGGCGCGCCTCGCCCGTCGCCACGGTCTCGTCGGCAAGCATATCGGCCTCGAGGTGCCGGCGAGCTATCTCCACCCTTACCATCTTCTCGCGCTGCAACAGCTGTTCGGCGTGGAGCGCGTGGTGGATGCAACAACCCTCATCGCGGATCTGAAGCTGGCAAAGTCACCCGCGGAACTCGGTTATATCCGTCACGCGGCGGGGCTCGCCGACCAGGCCATGGCGCGTTTCGCGCGGGAACTGGCGCCAGGCAAGACCGAACTGGCGTTGGCTGGCGGCATCTATCACGCGCTGCTGACGGCCGGCAGCGATATCGCCGCGAGCCCCATCAATCTCGTTTCCGGCCCACGTTCGGCCTTCAGCCACGGCGCCCCCACCGGGCGGATGCTGAAGAACGGTGATTTCGGCAATGTCGAATACGGCGCCAGTTTTAGGCGCTATTCGGCGACGCTCGGGCGGCAATTCGTCCTCGGTTGCCCCGCGCCCCGCATGCTTGAACTATACGACGTGGTGCGCGCCGCCGCTGACGCCATGCTCGCCGTGATGCGCCCCGGCCTGCCGGCCGTCGAAGCACACGCAGCGGCCTGCGCCGTCATCGACGCGGCGGGGATGACCCCGTATCGCGTCCACCTTTCCGGCTATGGCCTCGGGCCGGGCTTTCCACCGAGCTGGGCCGAACCGCTGCACCTGATCGACGGCTCCCGCTACGTGCTGGAGGCCGGCATGGTGCTGACGGTCGAGCCGCCGGTGTTCATCGGCCCCGAACGGCTCGGGGCCCGCCTCATCGACAATGTCCTCATCACCGAGGGGGGCGCCGAACTCCTCTCCGGCTTTTCGCGGGAACTGATCATTGTCGATTGAGCACCGTGTCGGTTGCCGCCGTCAGCGGCGAATAGGCCCCCAGTTCCCGCGCGATTTCGGCGCAGGTCGCCTGCAACCGCGACAGCATGGTGTCGAAATCGGGCGGGTTCGACCGTCGGCTTACTGCCGCCACGGTGACGCAGGCCGTCGCCTGCCCGTCCCCGAGAAGGATGGGGCATGCCAGATCGGTAATGCCGTCGATGTCGCGGCTGGAATGGATGATGGCGCCGCGTCCGCGAACCGCGTCGAGTTCGGCAGCCAGCCGCGTTGGCTCGGGGGGATTGGTCATCAGCGCGCTACACTCGGCGATCATCTGCCGGCGTACCGCATCGGACTGGAACGCCATCAGCACCAGCCCCGAATGGGCATCCGCCAGTGGCCGTCGATAGCCGAGCTTGAGCGAAAAATTCATGTCAGCGCCCCCCGAAACGGCGGCGATGACGACGGTTTCACCGCGATGCGCAACAACGAGATGCGCCGCCTGATGCACTTCGACGGCGAAGCGCTCGACGATAGGCGCGGCGACACTCACGAGGTCGCGCGCCCGCGTGGTCTGCATGCCGAGCCCGAACAGCTTGTTGGAGAGCATCAGCCCGTCGCCGCTCTCGTCGCGCTGCAGATATCCGCGTTCGAGCAGCACATGCACCATGCGGAAGATTTCGTTCTTCGAGCGCCCGAGTTCCTCGGCGATCTGGCGGGTGCCGAGCACCCCGCCGGTACGCGCCAGCAGTTCTACGATATCGAGCCCCTTCTCCAGCGCCGGGGCCGAATAGGTCGTGCGCTCCTCGCCGTCCGTCTGTTTCACTAATGACGCTTGACTGCGCATATGAACCACGCCTAGCTTCGTTTAATGCCCTGAAAGTTACCGTCCAGGCGGCCGCAGGTAAAGGGTAGATGCACCAGTGAGTTACAATTTCAGATTTAACGCACTGCTGCCTTACACGGCAGACATCGTAAGCGGCGTTGTGCTGACGCTGGAGTTGTCGGTTGTCACCATGTCGATCGGCCTCGTCATCGGGTTCGGCGTCGCCCTCGCCAGTACCAGCCCCGTCCCCGCCTTGCGCCGGCCCGCCCGCGCCTATGTCGAGGCGATCCGCAACACACCGCTGCTGGTGCAATTGTTCATCGTCTTTTTCGGCCTCCCCAGCCTCGGCTTGCGGGTTGACGCGGTGATGGCGGCAACCATCGGACTCTCCATCAACCTTGGCGCCTATACCGGGGAAATCCTGCGCGCCGGCTTTGAATCGGTGCGCGGCAGCCAGGTCGAGGCCGGCCGCTCGCTCGGCCTCAACGCGTCGCAGACTTTCATCCACGTCGTGCTGTTCCCGGCGATCAAGGCGATCTATCCGGCGCTCGCCAGCCAATTCATCCTGCTGCTGCTGGCGACCAGCGTGGTGTCCTCGATCGGCGCGCCGGAACTCTTCCATCAGGCCAGTTTCATCGACTCGCGCACCTATCGTTCGTTCGAAGCCTATACGCTGATCACCCTCGTCTATCTGGCGCTGACGTTGGGCTTCCGCACCCTGTTCGCGTCCGTCTACTGGCTGGTGTTTGTCCGCAGGTCGCGCACATGATCCGCGAATTCGGCCCCGCCGATATCGTCTATCTGCTCGCCGCGGCGCGCTGGACTGTGGCGCTCGCCTTGACCGCCATGGTCGGTGGCGGCCTCATCGGACTGCTGCTGGCGGTGATGCGCGTCGTGTCGTTCCCACCGGCCAACTGGCTCGCTATCGGCTATATCAACGTGATCCAGGGCACCCCCCTGCTTGGGCAATTGTTCATCTTCTTCTTCGGCCTGCCGCTATTCGGCATCCAGGTTGATGCCTGGATCGCCGCGGCGCTGGCGCTGTCGATCTATGCGTCGGCGTTTTTTGCCGAAATCTGGCGCGGCAGCCTGCAGTCAGTATCGCCTCGCCAGTGGGAGGCCGGGGCTTCACTCGGGCTCGGCTACTGGCACCGACTGTTCTACGTCGTGCTGCCGCAGGCGGTGCGCATCTCGATCGCGCCGACCGTCGGGTTCCTCGTGCAACTCGTCAAGGACACCTCGCTCACCGCGTTGATCGGCTTCATCGAACTGACCCGCGCCAGCCAGATCCTCAGCGCTGCGACCTTCAAGCCGTTGCCGGTCTATGGCGCCGCTGCGGTTCTCTATTTCATCATCTGCTACAGCCTGTCGCGGTTGAGCCAGCGCCTCGAGGGAAGAGTCCATGTCGCTCGTTGAGCTCGCCGGTGTGCACAAGAGGTTCGGTCTCGTCGAGGTGCTGAAGGGCATTTCGCTCAGCATCGAGAAGGGCGAGATCGTAGCCATCATCGGCCGGTCGGGGTCGGGAAAATCGACCATGCTGCGCTGCATCAATGGCCTCGAGAAGGTAGAGGAGGGCCGCATCGTCGTTGCGGATATCGATGTCACTGCGCCGCGCGCTGATCTCAATCTGCTGCGCCAGCGCGCCGGCATGGTGTTCCAGAGCTACAACCTCTTTCCCCACCTCACCGTCGAGCGCAACATCATGCTGGCGTTGCGGCTGGTGAAGAAGCTGCCGGTCGCGGCGGCGCGCGAGCTGGCGCGCACCATGGTCGAAAAGGTCGGCCTCGGCGACAAGCTGAAGGCGTTCCCCGACGAATTGTCCGGCGGTCAGCAGCAGCGGGTCGCCATCGCCCGTTCGCTCGCCATGCAGCCGACCCTGATGCTGTTCGACGAGATCACTTCGGCGCTCGATCCCGAACTGGTGGGCGAGGTGCTGCGGGTCCTGGAAGGGGTCGCCGGCGAGGGCATGACGATGATCCTCGTGACGCACGAAATGAACTTCGCCAAGAACGTCGCCGATCGGGTGATCTTCATGCACCAGGGCCGCATTCACGAAGACGGCCCGGCGCGCGAAACCCTGCTCGAGCCACGTACCGCTGAACTCAGGAGCTTCCTGAGCGCGGTGCTGCACTAGCCGACGCCTACGACCAACCTGAAACGGGAGGAACCCCCATGTTGAAGTATCTTTCCAGGATCGTCACCGCCGTGCTCCTGGCCGGCTCGCTTACTGCCGTGCCAGCCATGGCCGCCGATCTCCAGCAGATCATTTCGGCTGGCAAGGTGCGCATCGGCGTACCGGTCGATGTCCCGCCCTTCGGTTCCAACGATGCCAACAACAAGCCGGTCGGGCTTGACGTCGATATGGCCAACGCCATTGGCAAGGCGCTCGGCGTCGAGGTCGAATTGCAGCAGATCACCGGCGCCAACCGCATCCCCTATCTCGTCACCGACAAGCTCGACATCGTCATCGCGGCAATGGGCGCGACGTCGGAACGGGCGCTGCAGATCGATTTTACCTCGCCCTATGCGGCGCTCTCGGTCGGCGTCTTCGGCCCCGACTCAATCGCTGTCACCAAGCCCGAAGGACTGACCGACCAGACCATCGCAGTGGCGCGCGGTACTACTCAGGATCTGCTGCTCACTGCCGCGGCACCGAACGCCAAGATCCAGCGCTACGATGACGACGCTACCGCGGCCGCCGCGTTCACCGCCGGGCAGGCGCAATTGCTGGCGACCGCCGACGTCGTCGCCAAGGACATCATGGCCAAGAATCCGAGTGCGGTGCTGAAGCCCAAGTTCATCCTGCAGTTTTCCCCCTGCTATATCGGCGTCCAGCAGGGCAATCCGGAACTGCTGCATTGGCTCAACACCTATATCCACCTGGGTATGCTCGACGGTTCGCTGTCGGCGCTTTCGGAAAAGTGGATCGGCACCAAGTTGCCGGCGCTTCCGCCGATCTGAGCAGCATGGCGGGGAGGAACCTCCTCCCTGCCTAACCACTCCCCATTTCCCCGACCTGCAGAAGCTATTTCAGTATGAGCACCGCACACACCACCGTCGATTTCGACCGCAACGGCAAGCAGATCGGGTTTGTCGATATCCCCCACTCGCCGCATGAGGACGCCTGGGGCGCCACCCGCATTCCGCTTGCCGTCATCAAAAATGGCACTGGCCCGACGGTGATCCTCGAGGCGGGCAATCATGGCGACGAATATGAGGGCCCAATCACCCTCGGCGAGTTGATCCGCGAGCTTGATCCGTCCACCATCAATGGCCGGCTGATCTTTTTGCCGGCGGTCAACGCGCCGGCGGTGCTGGCCGGGCGGCGGACTTCGCCGGTCGACGGCCTCAACCTCAACCGCACCTTTCCTGGCAATGAGAGCGGCACTATCACCCAGCAGATTTCGGCCTATGTGAGTGATGCTATCATGCCGCTTGGCGATGCGTTCGTGGACCTCCATTCGGGCGGCTCCTCGCTCAACATCTTGCCAAGCGCCATTATCGAGCCGGCAGCCGATCCCGAACTGCGCCGCCGCAACATCGCCGCTGTACTGGCGTTCGACGCGCCGCTGACGGTGGTCATCGACAATCTCGGCGAGCCGCGCACCTCCACCGCTACCGCCGTGCGGCAGGGGCTCGTGACCGTCGGCACGGAAATGGCCGGCGCCGGCACGGTGTCGCTTGATGCACTCGCCATCTGCCGCAAGGGCGTGCGCAACCTTTTGGCGCATTTTGGCATCATCGAAGCAACGGCAACGCCGCCCGCCGCCCGCTCTGAGGCTATCCTGCGCATTCCTGACCATGACGGCTATGTGCTGGCCACCAGCGATGGCGTATTCGAGCCGTTCCACGCGCTCGGCACCAAGGTCAGCGCCGGCGAGGCAGCAGGCGCGATCCACAAATTGCTGGCGCCGGCGTCCCCCCCCGAAATCCTCCGCTACGGCGCCGATGGCATAGTCTATGGCCGGCGCCAGCCCGGGCGCGTTGTGGTCGGCAATTGCTGTGTCACTGTCGCCGCGCCTTATGCCGGTGACCTCACATGATCGTCGATGTCGCCGCTATCCATGCCGCCACCCCGGTCAAAAGCTGGGAAACGATCAAGATATTGGTCAAATCTCTTGAAAACTGCTGCACCTAATCGGTCAAATCTCAACGCCGCGTCGGAGGCCAGGATGCACGCGCGACAATCGCCCGGCGCCGAGCCGTGCCGGGTCGGTTGAGCCGCGGCCTCGAGCGCAGCCGCCCCATCGTCCGGCCTGCCGAAGATTCCGGAGTAGGCAAATCGACTGGATTTCGTTGCCGCAGCGCGCATTGCTGTTCAACGCGGGAGCCGCCTGACGGTCCTCAACCCTCCAGCCCGGCCCCCTTGCCGGGCTTCGGTCAGTGCAGGCCGCGATCTGCGCCGGGCTCACCTCGATGGAGGGCCAGATGGCCTTACCGACATGCAACGCATCATTCTATCAGGCGCAGCAGTGTCCCTCGGTCTCAAGGGGCCTGCCCGTCCCCAAAACGCTGCAGAAGGGCGATGGCGCGCTTGAGCCTAGCCTCAGATCGCTGCCGGCGCGAACGCTGCTCGGCGAGGTGCCGGCCAACGCGAGGACACGGTCTGGCGGGAAGATGCCGCGCGCGGCCAGCTCGCGCTGATCAATACGCCAGCCGGAACATGGTACCGACGGCAATACCACGGCGCTAGACCGTGCCATCGGGGCGATCAGTAGCGCAATCTGAATGCGCCTTGCTGCTTCAGGCCAGTTCGAAGCGGATCGTTTGCGCTCCTTCCCAGAGCACGAGCTTGCCGAGCGGCGGCAGGTTCTCCAGCCCTGACGTGAGGGTCAGGAAGTGGTTGCCAGCGAGTTGGCCCATCTTGCTAGCGAAGTCCACGGCTCCGTAGGCGAGAATGATCTCGGTCTCGCTGATGCCGCCGGGATAGAGCAAGATCTGGCCGGGCGCGGGATGGCTGGTATGGTTCTCGTAGCTAACGCCGAAATCGCGATCGCCCAGCGGTATCCACACGCCTTCCCCGCTCCAGCGGACGTGCACGATCTGGCTCTCGAACGGCAGCACCGCAGCAAAGGCGGCTGCCGTCTTCGGCGCTAACTCGGTTTCGAGGCGCGCATCGAACGTATAGGGACCAGCGGTGATCTTGAGAGGGGTCATCGGCGTTCCTTGCGGGGCGAGGGGATAATGGGGCTCGAGGGACAATGTATACCTATGGTATGCACAAGGATCCCAAAGGCGTCAATTCGACGAAAGGCTGGTTAGGCCATTGCTCGTCATTACCGCCCACCTGCGATCGCCCGGCGCAAAAAATCGACTATAGACATTGGGTGGGGCCATCCCACAGTAAGGATCAGCAGGGACGGGGCACTCAGATGGCAGCAAGGACAGTTCGGGATCACGGCAAGCTGGCGGATGCCGCCTACAGTAATGTGCTGCAAAAGATCCTCTCCCACCAGCTTTCCGGCGGATCGGTGATCCAGGAGCGCAAACTGGCCGAGATGCTGGGGATCTCTCGCACGCCGATGCGCGACGCGCTGAAACGGCTCGAGGGAGAGGGGCTGCTGGTCCGGCTGACCGACCGGCTGCTGACGGTACGCGTCATCACCCTGCAGGATTACCTCCATACCCTCGAAGTCCGCGCCATGATCGAGCCGCAAGCGGCCGCCGCCGCGACCCGCTCGATCAGTCGCAAGGAACTCGCCGCCTTGGAGGCTCAAATGGCGCGCCTCGCGGCGCATCAGGGCGATGGTGACGAATTGCACTGGGCGTTCGATGACGCTTTGCACGAAACGATAGCCCGGAAAAGTGGCAATCCATTCCTCGCCCGGACCATCATGGAAATGCGCCGGTATACCAAAATCTTCGAGCGCCAGATGATTCCGACGCGCGACCGGCCCGGTATCGAAGATCACCAGAAGATCATTGAGGCCTTCGCTTCCGGACGGACCGATGCGGTGCGCGAGGCCATGGCTGACCACATAAAGAACGTCCGAAAGCGGGTTCTGAGCGGCTTATAAGCTGATCTGTCGCCTATTGCACGGGCCTTTCGATCCCGTCAGTGAACCTTGATCGGCATGTTTAACTCGTCTGAACGCCGGGATGGTTACCGCCCCGAGCGCTGCCCTCTTGCGCCAGCGAATGTTTTGTGCAGATATTGGTATACCAAAAGAATGCCGCATAAAACGGTTCAACCACGACATCAACTGAGGGAGAAGGATATGACGAAGAACAGCCTGAGACTCGGCACCGTCGCCATTGCTGCGCTGCTGCTTGGAATTTCTGCCGCCACGGCGGCAAGCTGTACATCGCCGGTCAAGGACAGCGATCTCATCAAGCCCGGCACCTTGGTGATGTCGACCAATCCGACGCTGCCGCCGCTGCAGTTCGTCGACAGCTCCGGTGAGCTCAAGGGCATGCGCATCGAGCTGGGTACGGAGATCGCCAAGCGCCTGTGCCTCACGCCCGAATACATCAAGATCGATTTCGACGCGATGGTACCCGGCCTGCAGGGCGGCCGCTGGGACATGATCAACACCGGCATCTTCTTCACCCCGGCCCGCGCCAAGATCATGTACATGATCCCCTATGAGGACCAGGCGATCTCGATCTCGGTCGGCAACGCCAACAAGGGCAAGATCACCAAGCCCGAAGACCTCAACGGCAAGACGGTCGGCGTCGAACTCGGCGGCTTCGAGGAAGCCCAGACCCGGGCGATGGACAAATCCCTTAAAGACAAGGGCGGGGCCGGCCTTACCGTCCAAACCTTCGACACTTTCGCCACCGCCTATCAGGCGCTACGCGCCGGCCAGGTCGACGCGGTTACCTCGATCGACGGTGTTGCTGAGGAATACCAGAAGCGAGGCGATTTCACCCGCGCGATGAGCGGCCTCTATCCGTCGCCGGTTGCGCTCGCCTTCAAGAATAAGGCGCTGGCCGACGCGGTCAAGACGGTGCTCGACGACATGAAGAAGGACGGCTCCTATGACAAGCTGTTCGCCTCGTACGGCACGCCTCCCTTCCCGGACGCGTTCGTCGTCGCGGGTCCTGGCCTCTAAACGTGCTGGATTGATCGCCGTCGCCTGACGGGCGCTCAGCGCCCGTCAGGCTGGCCGAACGAGCAATTGGGGGTGCCATGCAAGGCTGGAATTGGGCCGGGTTCTTCGATTACCTGACGAATGCCTATCTGCTGGGCGGCGCAGTGACGACGCTATGGCTGACCGCCGTGTCGATCTCGCTGGGGCTGATCATCGGCTTCGTGCTCGCCGTAATGCGGCGCTCGACCTCCCCCTTCCTGCGGCTCCCCGCCTCCGCCTATATCTGGCTGTTCCGCGGCACCCCGGTGCTGGTGCAGCTCATCGTCATCTATACCGGCCTGCCGCAATTCGGCATCCGGCTGTCGGTGGTGCAGTCGGCGCTGCTCGGCCTGACGCTGAACGAGGCGGCCTATCTCGCCGAGATCGTCCGAGCCGGGATCACGGCGGTGCCGGCGGGGCAAGCCGGCGCCGCCCGGGCGCTCGGCATGCGCGAGCGCCAGATCATGCGCTACGTGGTCATGCCGCAGGCGTTCCGGATCATTATTCCACCCCTCGGTAATTCCGTGAATGGGTTGCTGAAGACAACCTCCATCGCCTCGGTGATCTCCATGGAGGAGTTGCTGCGCCGCACCCAGATCCTCATCCAGGAGCGTTTCCTGGTGCTGGAGCTCTTCGCTGTGGCCGCCATCTACTACCTGCTGATGACCACCGCTTGGGACTTCGTGCAGCGGCGCATCGAGCGGCGCTTCGGGCGTGCCTACGACCGGCTCGCCACCTCCACAGACCAACGCTAGCCCACCCTCCCGACCATATCGAGTCCTGCCATGTCCAAGCCCTATCGCGGCACCTTCACCGTCATGATCACGCCCGTCGATGCAGCCGGGGCGCCCGACCTCGAGACGCTGGCACGCTTCACCGACTGGCAGATTCGGGAGGGCATCCACGGGCTGGTGCCGCTCGGTTCGACGGGTGAATTCCTGTCGCTCTCCAACGATGATAAAGCCCGGGTTGCGGAAACGGTGATCCGCACGGCTGCTGGCCGGGTGCCGGTATTTGTCGGCACCGGGGCCGAGGATACGCGCGAGGTCGTGCGTCTCAGCCGGGAGGCCGAGGCACTCGGCGCCGACGGCGTGATGGTCATTCCGCCGTTCTATTCGACCCCGACCGACGACGAGCTCTACCACCACTACAAGACCGTGGCCGAAGCTATCGGCATTCCGGTCATGGTCTACAACAACCCGGCAACCGCCAATGTCGACCTGCTGCCGTCCCTGGTCGCGCGGCTCGCCGAGATCGACGGCTGCGACTACATCAAGGAATCGACGCTGGAAGTAACGCGGGTCCGCGACATCATCCGCCTCTGCGGCGATCGGATGACAGTGTTCGGCGGCGTGCTCGGCTTCGAGTCCTTCGTCGAAGGCGCCGAGGGCTGGGTCGCCGTCGCCTCCAACGTGGCACCCGGCCCGATGGCGCGCCTGTTCGAACTCGTCGCCGACGAAAAGCGGATCGACGAGGCGCGCGAGCTTTATCTGCATTGGCTACCGATCATCGAAGCCGTATTCGGGCAGCGCTATGTCGGCGGCACCAAGGCGCTGCTCAACCACATGGGCTGCCCGGTCGGCGCACCGCTGCCGCCGCGCCTGCCGCTGCGGCCGGCCGACGACGCCGAAATGCAGGCGCTGGTGGCCCGGTTCGGACTCGCCTTCCCAGCGGTGGTGGGCGCCCCGGCCGTCCGCGTCGCGGCGAAATGAGCCCGGGGGCGACCGCTCAGCGCCCGGGGGCAACGCTTGCCGTCAGCTTCGACGGCCAGCGCCTCGCGGCGGTGCCGGGTGAAACCGTCGCCGCAACGCTGGTAGCGCACGGCCATCTCGCCCAGTCCTTCGACAAGGCCGACGCCCCCCGCGGCCTCTATTGCGGCATGGGCGTCTGCCACGATTGCCTCGTCACCATCGATGGCCGCCTGAGCCAGCGCGCCTGCCTGACCAAGGTTGCCGACGGCATGCGGGTCGAGCGACAGGGCGCGGGCAAGTTGAGCATCGCCCCCAGAACTGTAGATCTGGCGCCGCTTCGCATGGCGACGGCGCCTGTTCGACACACCGACGTGCTGGTCGTGGGCGCAGGGCCGGGCGGCCTCTCCGCCGCCATCGCCGCCCGCCGCGCCGGCCTCGAGGTGCTCGTCGTCGACGAACGTCCCGGCCCCGGCGGCCAGTTCTACAAGCAGCCCGTCGTGCCGGACCTGGCGCGTGGCGGTCGCGGCCCCGATGCGCAGGCGCGCGCGGGTCGGGCACTGATCGATGCGGCGATCGCCGCAGGTGTAGTTGTCGAGAGCGGCACCCTGGTCTGGGGCGCCGCGCGTGCAGCCGACGGCCAGATCGAGATCGAAACGTTTGCTGGCAGCGTCGCCGCCCGCGTTGCAGCGCGCATTCTGGTAGTGGCCACCGGCGCCTATGAGCGGCCACTGGTAGTGCCGGGCTGGACGCTGCCAGGTGTCATGACGACTGGCGCGGGGCAGACCTTGTTGCGCAGCTACGGCGTGACGCCGGGGCAGAAAGTCCTGGTCGTCGGCAACGGCCCGCTCAATTTCCAGGTCGCGGCAGAACTGCTGGCGGCTGGCAGCGACGTTACCGTCGTCGAAGCAGCACCACCGCCATGGCAGCGCCCGCGTCGCGGGGCAGGGTTGCTGCTGGCGGACCCGCGGCTGGCGCTGGCGGGCCTCGCGACGATCGCCGCGATCCGGCGCGCCGGCGGCCGGATGCTCTTCCGGCATCGGCTGGTGCGCGTCGACGGAGCGGGGCAGGCGCAAACCGCGGTCATTGCCCCGCTGGCTGCCAATGGCAAGCCAGGCGAACCCACTCGTAGCCTGCAAGTCGACGCCGTACTGACCGGCGATGGCTTCTGGCCCGCCTCCGAGTTGCCGCGACTGCTTGGTTGTCGAACCCTCGCGCCAGGGAATAACGCGATCGAACGGGGCGACGATGGCTCGACCTCCCTCGCCGACGTCTTTGTCGTTGGTGAGGCCGGCGGCTTCGGCGGCGCCCATATTGCCATGGCACAAGGGCAGTTGGCCGGCGCGGCGGCGGCCCGTCGCCTCGGTGCCGACAAGGCACCAGTCGACGGTGGTGCGACGCGGCGGCTCGCCCATCATCGCCGCTTCCAGCAGAAGCTGTGGCGACTCTTTGCTGCGCCCGAGGCTGGCCTGACCCTTGCCGACGGGGACACCACCATTTGCCGCTGTGAAGGCATCTCGCTCGACAGCCTGCGTCACACGATCGCCCGCCACGAGATCGCCGACGTCGCCACGCTGAAGCGGCTGAGCCGGGCCGGCATGGGGCGCTGCCAGGGTCGTTACTGCGCCGAGCGGCTGCGGACTCTCGTCGAGGCGGGAAAGCGCGACGGGGTGGCCTCCCCGGTGGGCCTGGCGCCCCAGATGCCGCTGCGCCCGGTGCCGGTGATGGCATTGGCCGAGGAAAAGCCTGAATGGGGTGGCCACCAGCGCAGCCTGCTGCCCGACGGCAGCGTCCGTGCGACGGCCTCCCTGCCCGTCGCGGCCACCGACATCCTGGTGATCGGGGCCGGCATCGTCGGGCTGAGCACGGCGCTGTTTCTGGCGCGAGCCGGGAGAAGCGTTGTCGTGCTCGACGAGGCGTATCCGAATGCCGGCGCGTCCGGCGGCAACGCCGGTAGCCTGCATGCCCAGTTGCTGTCGTTCGATCATGGCGAAAAAGCCGAGGGAGATGGCGGCGCGGCGGCGCGTACCCTGCCGCTGCAAATCGAGTCGATCCGCCTGTGGCAGGCGCTGGCCGCGGAACTGGGCGCCGACCTCGAGCTGAAGATTACCGGTGGCGTAATGGTCGCCGAGACCGAGGTCGATTTGCGCTTCCTCGCGGCCAAGACCGCCGTTGAGCGGGCACAGGGCGTCGATTGCGAAGTCATCACCGCCGCCGACCTGCGCCGCCTCGAACCCGCCCTCGATGAGCGCTTCATCGGCGCCTCCTACTGCCCGCTCGAGGGCAAGATCAATCCGCTGCTGGCGACCGAGGCAATTCGCCGCGCAGCCCATACGGCCGGTGCAACGATTGTGCCCGAAGCCCAGGTCGTCGCCGTCGAGCGGGCCGGCGCGGGCTTTCGCGTGGTGACACAGCGCGGCGTAATCACCGCTGGTCGCGTCGTCAACGCAGCAGGCGCCTACGCCGCCCGCATCGGGCGCCTCCTCGATGTCGAAGTACCGGTGTTCGGCGCGCCTTTGCAGATGGTCGTCACCGAGGCGGTCGAGCCGCTGCTCGGAGGGCTCGTTGCTCACGCCAGCCGGCATTTGACCCTGAAGCAGGCGGGCAATGGCAATTTCATCCTCGGCGGCGCCTGGACCGCGGGGCTCGATCCCGTGCGTGGGCACCCGCGGCCCTTGCCTGCCAGCATCGAGGGCAATCTGTGGATCGCCCAGCACGTGCTGCCAGCGCTGCGCAAGATCAACGTTATCCGCAGTTGGGCAGCCCTCAACATCAACATCGACGGCGCGCCAATCATCGGCGAAGACCCCAGAGTGCCGGGCCTTTTCAATGCTGTCACGTCCAATGGTTACACGCTGGGGCCGTTGATGGGTCAGATCACCGCCGATCTTATTGTCGCCCGGCGCACCGAACGGGACATCCGGCCGTTCTCGGTCGCCCGTTTCGAGGCCAGTCCCGAAGGAGCTCGCCATGATCGAACTGCATGACGTCAGCAAGTGGTACGGCGAATTCCAGGTGCTGAAGGAATGCTCGACCCGCGTCGCCAAAGGCGAGGTGGTAGTTGTTTGCGGCCCCTCGGGGTCCGGCAAATCGACGCTGATCAAATGCGTCAATGCGCTGGAGAGCTTCGAGAAGGGCACCATCGTGGTCGACGGCATCAGCGTCGGCGACCCGGCGACGGACCTGCCGAAACTTCGCGCCCGCGTCGGCATGGTGTTCCAGAGCTTCGAACTGTTTCCGCATCTCTCGATCATCGACAACTTGACGTTGGCGCAGCGCATCGTGCTGAGCCGGCCCGCCGCCGAAGCGAGGGACAAGGCGGAACTGCTGCTCAAACGGGTCGGGCTCAGCGTCCAGGCAAAAAAATATCCCGGCCAGCTCTCCGGAGGCCAGCAGCAGCGCGTCGCCATCGCCCGCGCCCTCGCCATGGACCCAATCGCGATGCTGTTCGACGAACCGACTTCTGCCCTTGATCCGGAAATGATCAAGGAAGTGCTCGACGTCATGACGGAACTGGCGGAAGAGGGCATGACCATGATGTGCGTCACGCACGAGATGGGCTTTGCCCGCCGCGTTGCCGACCGCGTGGTGTTCATGGACGCCGGCGAAATCATCGAGGATCGGCCGACCGCCGAGTTCTTCGATGCGCCGGTCAGTGACCGCGCCATCGGCTTTTTGAGCAAGATTCTCAATCACTAGCGTCGACTTGGCGCGTGCGCCGGCGCGATATGCTTAAAGGGGCCAGAATGGCAGATCATTCCGCCGCCGTGCTTGCCCAGATCCAGCGCCATCAGGGGGAGGCAGTGTCCCTGCTGCAGGCGATGATTGCCCGCCAGGCGAAAGGCGAGGCCGCCGTCCAGGACCTGGTGGCCGAACGCTTGGCAGCCTGCGGCGGCCAGGTCGAACGGCTCATCTATGAGCCAACATCGGTGCCGCTGATCGACGAGTTCGCGACCTCGGCGACGGCTGCGCGCGGCGAACGACAAAGTGTCGTCGCGCGCTTCCCCACCACCGGTAGCGCGCGCAGCCTGCTGGTCTTTGCGCATCCGGATGGCGAACCACTTCCGGACGTTACAGGCTGGCAGCGGCCTCCGTTTGCCGGAATTATCGAAGCGGGCCGCATCCATGGCTGGGGCGTGGCCGACGATCTCGCCGGTGTGGCGGCCGCCATTTTCGCCATGGAGGCGATCGCAGCCGCGGGAATTGTGCTCGACGGCGAGGTGATCGTGGCGAGTACGCCCAGCAAGCGCCACGCGCGCGGCATCTCGGCGGTGCTGCACCATGGCTATTCGGCCGACGCGGCGCTTTATCTGCATCCGGCCGAATCCGGGCTCGGGATGGTGGAAATCAAGGCCTTTGCGTCCGGTCAACTCGAATTCAGCATAGAACTGGATGGTCGGCCGCCCGAAACCACCGAACCTGCCCATACTGCTTTCGCCCACCAAGGCGTCAATGCCCTCGACAAGGCAATGGCGCTGCTGGCGGCGCTCACGGCGCTCGACAATGAGCGAGCACGGCGCGTCCATCATCCCCTACTCGAGGCGGCAGTCGGCCGTTCCTCCAACATCATGGTTTCCGCGCTGCAGTTCGGTGATCTGCAGGAATTCGCCCGCCTGCCCCCTTCGCTCAGCTTTTCTGGAACCGTCACATTCCCACCCTCCGAGCGGCTGGAGACAGTTCAGGCGGAGGTCGAAACGGCAGTCGCGGCGGCCAGCAATACCGACCCTTGGTTGCGAGCCCATCCGCCAAGACTGACCTGGCTTTCCGGCGTCAGCGGCATGGAAGTACCGACGACCGATCCGCTCTATCGACTGGTTGCAGCGGCGGTCGAGCAGATCGCCGGCGTCACGCCGCACGTCAATCCGATGCACACGTCGAGCGACATTCGCAACCCGGCGGTGCAGAAGGGCATTCCGGCGCTCGGTCTCGGTCCGCTGTGCGGTGATCTCACCGTCGGCGGCGGCCATGACGAATGGGTGGACGTCTCCGATTACATCCGTTCGATCAAGGTTGCGGCCCTCGCCATTCTTCACTGGTGTGAAGGCTCGCCCACATAAAGCTCCGCCGACGTTGACGCCCCTTAAAGGAGCCTAGCCCGTGCGGGCGATCTTGCCGGTGAACTCGCGCGTGCGCTCCATCAGCGGTGCATCGAAGATCTGTTCGGGTGGCCCGATCTCCTGAATCCGGCCGTTTGCCATAAAGGCGACGCGGTGCGAGACGTCGCGCACGAAGTTCATCTCGTGGGAGACGATCAGCAGCGTAATGTTCTCCGATGCGAGTAGCTTGATGGTTTCGAGCACCTCGCTGACGCGCTCCGGATCGAGCGCGGATGTGACTTCATCGAGCAGCAGGATTTCGGGCTTGAGGCACAGCGCCCGGGCAATGGCGACGCGCTGTTGCTGGCCGCCCGAGAGTTCGTCCGGATAGGCATTGAGCTTATCGGCAAGTCCCACCTTCTCCAGCAACAGCCGGGCGCTGGCCTCGACCTCGCCCTTGTCTCTTCCACGGATCTTCCAGGGGGCGATCATGACGTTGCGCAGCACCGTCATGTTGCCGAAGAGATTGTACTGCTGGAACACGATGGCGAGCTTTTCGCGCGTCGTCCTTAGCGAATGGCGGTTGCCGTAGTCAATCGGGGTGCCATCGACCGCAATCTCGCCGCGCTCTGGCCGGAGCAGTCCGGTGATCACCCGCAGCAACGTGCTCTTACCCGAACCGGACGGGCCGATCAGGCTGACGATCTCGCCACGCTCGACGGAGAAGTCGATGCCGTCGAGGACGATTTGATCAGCGTAGCGGGCCGCGAGACCGCGAATGTCGAGGTGCGCCAAGGCGGCTCTCCAGATGGGCTCCCAATCGAGCCAGGGGATAGGAAACGACGAAGTAGAGGACGAGCACGGTGCTGTAGACGAGCAGGGATGAAAAACCCTTAGTGTTGAGGATGTTGCCAGCCTGGGTGAGTTCCAGTACGCCGATCTGCGAGGCCAGCGCTGTGTCCTTGATGAACAGCACGAGGTAGGCGAAAGTCGGCGGTAGGATCAGCGGCCAGGCCTGTGGCCAGCGCACCAGCCACAGGGTCTGCCAGGCCGAGAAATTCATCACCGAGGCGGCTTCGAGTTGGCTCGGGCGCACGGCGACGAGGCCCGCCCGAATGATTTCTGCCACGAAGGCAGTCGAGATCACCGAGGTGCTGATGATGCCGATGGCAAGCGGCGAGAGATCGAAGCCCAGCACCTGAGCGCCGAAGAAGAACAGCAGCAGGGTGACGAGGAACGGCACGCGGCGGAAAATCTCGACATAGACGATGGCGAAGATTTTCAGCGGCAGGACTAACCAGGAGCGGGCGAGCCGCGCCAGCGACAGCAGGGTGCCGAAGACGAGCCCGACAACGCAGCCGACGGCCGAGAGCAGCAGGGTCGTTAGCGCGGCCTCGCCGAGCAGCAACAGGTTATAGCTCGAAAACAGGCGCGGCAGCTGCCCGAGGATGTCGATACCCATCAAAGCACCCGGACCCGCGCCCGGAAGGCGTAGCGGCCGAACACGGCAAGCAGGATCGTCGCAATGAAGGTAATGATGACGTAGAGGCCGGCGATAGTGGTGAACACCTCGATCGAGCGGAAGGTGGTGGAATTCACGTTCATCGCCCGTCCGGTCAGTTCTTCGACGCCGAACACGGCGGCCATCGAGGTGCCGAGCGTCATTAAGATGTACTGGTTGCTGAGCGGCGGCATCGAGACCTGGAAAACGTGCGGCAGGATCACGTAGCGCAGCGTCTGCAGCCGCCCCATGCCAAGCGTTTCGGCCGCGTCGAGTTCCTGCTGGTGGACCGACGCGAGTCCGGCCCGGACGATCTCGGTCAAATAGGCGGCGGCATTCAATGTCATGCCGATCAGCACGGCAGCGAACGGCGAAAACAGGATGCCGAGATCGGGCAAGCCGAAGAAGATCACGTAGATCTGGACGAGTTGCGGGGTGTTGGTGAAAAAGGCGACGTAGCCGCGCACCAGGCGCGAAGCGATCGGGCCGCCGTCATTGCGGAGGATGGCGAGCGCGAAGGCGAGAATGAGACCGGCAGAGAAGGCGAGGACGCTCAGCTCGAGACTGAGCAGGGCGCCCTCGATGAAGTAGGGCAGGTAGGAGGTGATCTGGCCGTAATGCAGAACATAGTGCATGAGCAGTTCCGGCACCTACCGCTTCGGTTCAGGATCAAAAGTAGGGGGAGAAGGGGATCGGATAGACCATGTCGATCCCGAACCATTTCTTGTAGGTGTCCCGCATGAAGCCATTGCTTTCAAGCTGGAACAGCGCCGTGTTTACCCACGACTTCAACGCGGCGTTGCCCTGGGCGATGCCGATGCAATCATAGTCGATTGAGGCGGACTTGTCGGCAATGACGCGCGTCGGCGCGTTGTAGGTCTTGGTGTAGGTGCCCAGATAGTCGACGACGTCGACGATGGCATCGCCGCGGCCCTGCTCAAGCGCGCGGACGGCGTCGGGATAGTTGTCCAAGAGCGTTACCTGGGCCTTCGGCAGGTGCTGCTTGACGTAGTCCAGCGGGGTCGTGCCGCGCACCTCGACGAGATGTACGTCGGCCGAGTTCAGGTCGTCCATCGACTGGTACGGCTTGTCTTTCAGCACCAGCGCGCTGAGGGCCTCGGTCTGGATCGGCAGCGAAAAGTCGATGACCTGGGCGCGGTCGGGCGTGCGGGTCAGCGCGCCGAGCACGAGGTCGGCCTTGCCGGTGACGAGGAAGGGGACGCGATCGGCGGACGAGACCTGCACGAGCGAAACTTTTACGCCCAGCATCTCGCCAAGCTTGTTGGCCACGTCGACATCGAAGCCGGCGATTTCGTTCTTGTCGTCGAACTGCCCAAGCGGCGGTAGGTTGGGATTGATGCCGACGACAAGCGTCTTCGCCGACAGAATCTCGTCCATGGTGTGGGCATAGACAGCCACTGGCGCAAACGCCAGCAAACCGATGCCCGCCAACGCACAAATCGACTTCAAGGCACGCATTCTCGATCTCCCCTGGTGAACTTTTCTCGCCCTTTGCACCGCCGACGAGCCGTTGCACTGGCGCGTCCAACGGTGTATGTATCGTATACCGTTCGTACATGAGACAAGCACTGCAATGAACGAAAGTCAACCGGCCGCACCGGGACGGTGCGGCCTCAGGGAAGCGGCTGTGCGCCGCGGCGCGCCGGTGCGGTTCACCTTCGAAAACCGCGTCGTCGAGGCCTATGAGGGCGAGTCGCTTGCCGCGGCATTGCTTGCAGCGGGATGGAGCGCCCTGCGCGACAGCCCCAACGGGCAGCAGGCACGCGGCGCGTTCTGCTGGATGGGCCTCTGCCAGGAATGCATCGTGGTGGTGGACGGTATCCGGCAGCCCGCCTGCCGCACGGCTTGCAGAGCGGGGCTCGTGGTGCGGAAGGGCACGATCGGATGACGGTCTCTCCGGAGAGCGGCGCGCCCGATGTCTTGGTCATCGGTGCTGGACCGGCGGGCGTCGAGGCGGCGCTCGCGGCATCGGCCGCGGGTCTTCGAGTGGTGCTCGTCGATGAGGCCGCGGCTGCCGGCGGGCAGGTCTACCGGGCTGCTCCGCGCTCGTTCACCGGCATGACGGCGACGCCGGAAAGCCGGCTTGGCGACGATTTGCGTCGCCGGCTGGCGGAAAGTGCCGTCGAAACGCATTTCGGTCACCTGGTCTGGTCGGTCTCTCTGGGCTTTCGCGTCGACGCGCTGGCCGAGGGAGGTCCGGTCTCCTGGAGCGCGCGCCGGCTGGTGGTCGCGAGTGGCGCGCAGGAGCGGGTGGTGCCATTTCCCGGCTGGACACTGCCGGGCGTCATCGGGCTGGCGGGGGCGACCATCCTGCTCAAATCGCAGCATATGCTGCCGGGGCGGCGCACCCTCGTTGCCGGACAGGGGCCACTGCTGCTGGCGGTTGCCATCGGCATCCTCAAGGCGGGGGGCGAGGTAGCCGGCGTCGTCGACCTCGCCTCGCGCGGCGAGTGGCTGGCAACCGGCGCGGCGTTGCTGAGTCGCCCTGATCTCGCGGCCCGCGGCGCCGGGTGGGTGGCACAGCTCCACCGGCGCGGCGTGCCGCTGCTTTACCGACAGGCGATACGCCGAGCCACCGCGCGCGGCGACGACATCGAGGTTACCGTCGGCCCCGTCGAACGAACCGGGGGGCCCGCCAGAGGACGGGAGCGGAATTTTACGGTCGATGCGGTCGCCGCCGGCAACGGCCTGACCGCCTCGACCGACGTGACGCGGCTGTTGCGTGCCGAGCATGTCTTCAACGAGGCCCGCGGCGGGTGGATGCCGCAGGTCGATGCGGAATTTCGGACCAGCGTCGACGGGCTTTTCGCGGTCGGCGACGGTGCCGGGATCGCCGGGGCAGCGGCCGCAGCGCTGCATGGACGGCTGGTCGGCTTGGCGATAGCCCGCGAACTCGGCGCCCTTGCGCCTGCCGACCATGCTACCCAATCGGCGTCGCTCCGGCGGAGCGCCCGGCGTGCCGGCCAATTCGGTGCGGCGATGGCCGGGCTGATGGCGCTGCGTCCAGGACAGGTCGCCGGCATTGCGCCTGAGGCCGTCGTCTGCCGCTGCGAGGACGTGACGCGGCGGGAGATCGATGCGGCCTGCGCCGAAGGCGTTCGCAGCGCCAACCAGCTCAAGGCCTGGACCCGGTGCGGCATGGGACCCTGCCAGGGACGCATCTGTGGCGACATCGCGAGTGCCCTCGTCGCGCGACATGCCGGCACCGAGCCCCGGGCGGGCATGTTTACCGGCCGGACCCCATTTCGCCCGCTGCCGGTCGCCCAACTCATCAAGCCGGTGGACTATGCCGAGCTCGAGCTTCCTCCGCCTGCGCCGCTGTGATGTCGAGCTCCGCACCATCGTTCGACGTTGCGGTGATCGGCGCCGGCGCAATGGGGGCGACGGCGGCCCTCCATCTCGCCCGCGGCGGCCAGCGAGTTGCGCTCATCGACCGCGGCGAGATCTGCCGGCAGGCGTCCGGCGTCAACGCCGGTACACTGACGCTGCACATGACGCGCGCCGCCCTCATTCCCTACGCCATCCGGGGCCGCGAGCTCTGGATGGATGCGGTGAACTGGCTCGGCATGGATGTCGGCGCCCGCGCCGCCCCGGGCCTGTCGCTCGCCTTTACCGAGGCCGAGCGGGAGATGCTCGAAAAACGCGCCGCGGCGCGAACCGCCATGGGTGCACCGATCCGCCTCATCACCCCAACCGAGGCACTGGCGATCGAGCCCGGCCTCAACCCCTCGATGATCGCCGCCGCATTCTGCGAACTCGACGGCCACGTCACCGCCTATCTGACCGGCCGCGCCTATCGGAAGGCCCTCGTTGCGGCCGGCGCCGGGGTGTTCGAGAACACCCCCGTCACGGGCATCGCGCCGGAAGCCGGGCGCTACGTCATCCGGCACCAGGATGGCGGGCGGACAGTCGCGCGGCGACTGGTGCTCGCCGGCGGCGTCTGGCTCGAAACCATGCTCGGCTGGCTCGGTATCGCCGTGCCGATCAAGTGCCTCGTCAACCAGCTCATCGTTACCGAGCGCATGGCGCCGGTGATGCGGAGTGTCGTGAGTATTGCAAATGGCCTGCTGTCGCTGAAGCAGTTCGAGAACGGCACCGTGCTCATCGGCGGCGGCTGGCAGGGGCTGGGAGATCCGGTGCGGGGCGGGGTGGAGGCTATTCCCGCCAACCTCATGGGCAATGTGCAACTGGCACGCCATGCCCTGCCGGCGCTGGGCGAGTCCCGCATCGTCCGCATCTGGCTGGGGCTCGAATCGGAAAGCCCCGACGCGATGCCGATCATTGGTCAACTCCCCGGACTCGACGAGGCGTATGTGATCGGCTGCGTCCATTCGGGCTACACCAGCGCTCCCTATATGGGGCAGCTTCTCGCCGAACGGATGCTCGGCAACGAGCCCGAAATGCCGCTTTTTGACCCGGCACGGCTCATCGGCAAACTGGAGGATACCCATTGATCCCCGCCACGGCTCAGCCCTTTTGCGGCATATACGTCGCCACGTTGACACCCTTTCGCAGCGACGGGGGAATCGACGAGACGCTGCTGGCCGACCATTTCCGCACCGTTACCGCGGAGCCCGGCATCGCCGGCGTGCTCTGCAACGGCCATGCGGGCGAGATTGCCCTGCTCTCCCGCGAGGAGCGGCGCCGCGTCGTCGAGATCGCCTCTGAGACGATCGGCAAGACCCACCTCATCGTCTCGGGTGTGCTCAGCGAGGGAACCGCCGAAGCCGCGAGCCATGCGGTCGACGCTGCCGCGGCGGGGGCCGATTGCATCCTGGTGTTTCCGCCGTTCTCCTGGGCGCTGTCGCAGGACCGCACCATGGCTTTGACCCATCACCGTGCCATCGGTGAGGCCACAGGCCTGCCGATGATGCTCTACCAGGCCGGGGTTGCCTCGGCGCTCGCCTATCAGCCCGAAGTGCTGGCTGAACTCGTGCGCTTGCCGCAGGTGGTCGGGGTCAAGGAAGGCAGTTGGGAGAGCAATGCCTACGATCGCAATCGGCGGTTGGTCAAAAGCATAGCGCCGGAGGTGGCGATGATGGCCTCGGGCGACGAACACCTGCTTTCCTGCTGGACGGTCGGCAGCGATGGTAGTCTGGTGAGCCTCGCCGCCCTCATGCCGGCAGAGATCGTTGCCCTGGAGCGCGCTGTGGACGCCAGTGATCTTGCAACCGCACGCGTGCTGCACGGGCGGATTCAGCCGCTGGCGAACGCCATCTACGGCACGGCGCCGGGCGGCTGGGCGACGCCCCGCCTCAAGGCCTGCATGATGCTGCTTGGGCGCTGGCCGAACGGCAGCCCGCGCGCGCCCTACAACGACCTGCCGCCGCCGGAGATCGAGCGGCTGCGGCAGGCTCTCGTTACCGCCGGACTGCTGGATGCCCCAGCATGAACGACGATTTCGACCCCTCGGCGATGGATGGCGAAGCGAGCCTGGCGAGCCGGGCCTATGACGAGCTGAGCCGACTCATCCTGACGCGCAAGCTGCCCGGCGGCAGCGTGGTAGTCGAGGGGCGACTGGCGCAGCACCTCGACATTTCCCGCACGCCGATGCGCGAGGCGATCCTGCGGCTCGCGGCGGAAGGGCTGCTGGTCAAGCAGGGGTCGCGTTCCTACGCCGTGCAACAGGTGCAGCCGGTGGAGTTCTTCCAGGCGCTGAAGGTGCGCGAACTGATCGAGGGCGAAGCCGTAGAACTTGCCATCGGCCGCGTGCCCCTCGAGGCGATCGCCTCCCTGCGCAGCGACATACTGCGGCTCGGCACGCTCGAGGCGCAGGCGGCCGAGCACTGGGAGGTCGACGACCGGCTGCACATGCTGTTTCCCGAGGCGCTTGGCAACGGCGTGATGGTTCGTATCGTCAAGCGCCTGCGCGTCGTCACGCGGCTGTTCGAGCTGACCAGTCCCGAGGGGCGCGTGGCGGCGGATGCCGCCGAGCATGTCGCCATTCTCGACGCCTTTGCCAAGGGGGACGGCAGGCGCGCCCGTGCCGCCATGCTGCACCATCTGCGTAATGTTGCGGCCGAAATCCTCGATATTGTGAGCGGTCGCGACGTCGCGCCGCCCCGGCGGAGATCACGAGAATGACCATGCATGATCTGGTGGTACGTGGCGGCACGGTGGTGACCGCGGAGGATGTCGTCAGGTGCGATGTCGGCATCGTCGGGGGGCGCATCGCGACGCTCGGCGATGGTCTCGAAGGCCGCGACACCATTGATGCGGGTGGCCGGCTGGTGCTGCCCGGCGGGGTCGACAGCCACTGCCATATCGAGCAACTGGAGCCTGATGGCAGCATTCACGAGGAAACCTTCGAGAGCGCCGGTACGTCTGCCCTCGCCGGCGGCACAACGACCGTCATTCCGTTTGCGCCACAGTTCAAGGGCGAGCCGATCGCTGCCCATTTCGATGACTACCGCGCCCGCGCGGCGCGCTCGCCGATCGATTATGCCCTCCACCAGATCGTCACCGACCCGACCGATGCGGTGCTCGATACGGAGATCCCGCGCCTGGTCGAGAGCGGCATTCGCAGCCTCAAGGTGTTCCTCACCTATGATCCGCTGCATATCGACGACCGGCAGTTTTTGCGCGTGCTGGAGACCGCCAGGCGGGTCGGCGCCACCGTCTGCGTCCATTGCGAGAACTACGAGGCGATCCGCTGGCGCTCCGACGCGCTGCTGGCCGAAGGCCGCACCGAGCCGGCTGCCCACGCGCTGTCGCGCCCGAAGGTGGTCGAGCGGGAGGCAACCTACCGGGCGATCGCGCTCGCCGAACTCGTCGGGCAGCCGATCCACATCTTCCACGTCTCCTGCGCCGAGGTGGCCGAAGAGATCGCCCGCGCCCAGCGCCGGGGCGTCAAGGTCACCGGCGAGACCTGCCCGCAATATCTGGTGCTCACGGCCGCCGACATGGACCGGCCGAACGGGGAAGGCGCAAAGTTCATGTGCAGTCCCAGTCCCCGCGAAGCGGGCGATGCCGAAGGGCTATGGGCGGCGATTCGGGCAGGCACCCTCGACGTGATCTCCTCGGATCATTGCGGCTACAGCTTTGGGGGCATACGCGGCAAATGGATGAACGGCCAAAATGCCGATTTCACGCGCATCCCGAACGGCATTCCGGGACTTGCCGCGCGGTTGCCGCTGATCTTCAGCGAAGGCGTCGCCAAGGGGCGGATCAGCCTCAACGATTTCGTGCGGCTGACGGCGACCAATCCGGCCAAGCGCTTCGGGCTCTACCCGCGCAAGGGCACCATCGCGCCCGGCACCGATGCCGACCTCGTCATCTGGGATGCCGAGCGGCGGACGACGCTGACCAATTCGCTGATGCAGCATGCCATCGACTACACCCCCTATGAGGGTATCGAGGTGGTGGGCTGGCCCGTCGCGACCATCGCGCGCGGCCGCCGGCTGATGCATGAGGGTACGGTCGCGGCTCCGGCTGGGGCAGGAGCGTTCCTCGCCCCGGTAACTCTCTAAGCGTCACAGGGTGCAGGGCAGTCCTTCCAGGCGGCCTCGAACTTGATCGGCCAGCCACCCTTCCACAATGCCAGCTTTCCAAGCTCTGGAAACTGTGCAGATTGGAGACGAGGGTGACGAAGTGAATGGCCGCGCGTTGGCCCCTCTTCGAGGCGAACTGCATGCCGCCGTAGGCGAGCAACAGAGGTGGCTCTGGACATCTAGACAGCGGGATGACCTGGTTGCCTCACTGGTCGAACCTCTCCCTCAGCGCCTCCTCACATTCTTAGAAAAATCTCCTACCATCAAAGTCCGGGATCAAACACCACTCGCTCAGCGTCGATGGCCAAAGCCATCGCGCCGCGACGGCCCAGCGCCGTGCAGTCCTGCGCCGCCGCCCAGAGCGCTGTAAACGGTGTTGTGATGGAAGCGGAGCCTTGAAGAAGTGGCTCGGGCTCAGCATCGTCTCCGAGCTGATCGAGGGGCGCGGTCGCGTCTATCGCATCGAAGCGCAGCCGGCTGATGGCG
>Ga0207657_10000362_pt1 | contig 47826 bp, 51 predicted proteins | sample KBSC33metaG_FD_184316 | JGI IMG/M metagenome (GOLD analysis project Ga0207657, IMG submission 184316) | Corn rhizosphere microbial communities from Kellogg Biological Station, Michigan, USA - KBS C3-3 metaG (SPAdes) (version 2) | ecosystem: Host-associated > Plants > Roots > Rhizosphere > Soil ... | reverse complement strand
TCGCCGTGGCGCTGGTGCTGACCTTCCAGCCCACGATGCGCCGGGCATAGGCATCGATCACGAAGGCGACGTAGACGAACCCGGCCCAGGTGTGGACGTGGGTACTCGCGCCACGATAGCCGCGGTCATGAAATAACTGGCGAGCAAGCAGGAATAGGTCGAATTCGGTGACCACGGCGCGGCCACTATCTCGAGCCATTTGGACGAGAAGGGCTGCTGCGGCGCTCATGCTATCATTAGGAGGATGGAGGTGATGTCCTCAGAACATCACCCCCATCCTACAATCGGTCAAGTTCTTTGTGACTGCGCCCATCGATGGGCGCACTTGTCAAGTCTGCCGAATGCTCCTAGAGCGTTCTTAACCGGACATCAAACCGGACATTCGAAGGGACAGGCTTCACGCTGAAATTGCCTCTATATGGCATAAATGCGCTGTTTTTAGCGTGCCTTAAACTGGACATAGAAGCGGACATGTTAGTGGCGGAAGACCGCGGCGAAACGATCGATTCAATGCAGCCGATGAAGATCGGCGAAGGATCACCGCGCCTGCCGGACATACGCGATCTTGCCGTTGATCTTGCTGCGAAGGCAGCCGCCTTTCGCAGCAGCCTTCCCCAAGGCGTGAGCACTGCATTGGCCGATCTCGTTCGGGCCATGAACTGCTATTACAGCAACCTCATCGAAGGACATGACACTCATCCGATCGATATCGAGCGAGCGCTTCGCAACGACTTTAGCGACGACCCCGTCAAGCGCGACCTCCAACTTGAAGCACGTGCGCACATTGAGGTGCAGCAGTGGATCGATGGGGGCGGACTCTCCGGCCGTGCCCATACGCGTGCTGGCCTTGAGGAAACTCATGCTCGCTTCTGCGCCGAATTGCCCGAGGATCTCCTTTGGGTGGATATGCCGAATACGGGCGAACGCGTGCGCGTTGAGCCCGGACACTTGCGCGAGCGCGACGTTCAAGTAGGCCGCCATGTCGCCATTAGCCCAGGCGCGGTGCCGCGCTTCATGGAGCATTTCGAATGGACCTATGGGAAACTCGGGCGCAGCGATGCCATAGTCTCAGTGGCCGCCGCGCATCACCGCTTTGTGTGGATTCACCCTTTTCTCGATGGCAATGGCCGTGTCGCAAGGCTGATGTCGCACGCCATGATGCTCGACGCGCTCGACACTGGCGGTATTTGGTCAGTGGCCCGCGGACTGGGCCGAACGGCCGAGCGCTATAAACAGCACCTGACCGCTTGCGATCTGCCACGACGCAATGACCTTGATGGAAGAGGTGCGCTCAGCGAGGAGGAACTGGCGAGTTTCACAGCCTACTTTCTGCAGGTTTGCATCGACCAGGTCGAGTTCATGTCGAGATTGGTTGAGCCGAACCGGCTGCGAACACGTATTCACCAATGGGTGGGCGAAGAGGCTGCGCTCGGCAACTTGCCGGCAAAGGCGGCAAACGTACTCGACGCAGTGCTTTATCGGGGCGAACTTCCGCGCGGGGAGCTCGAGACAATCGTTGGAACAGGCGAACGTCAAGCCCGCCGTGTTGCATCGGCACTCATCGATATGGGCGCTTTGTCATCTGAAAGCTCGCGGGCGCCTCTCCATATCGCGTTTCCTGCAGCGCTCGCATCGCGTTGGATGCCTGGCCTCTTTCCAGAAAAGCCAACCTAAGAGGTCTGACGCTAGAGCGGGAGCGCTGACGCCTTCCGGGCGGCAGCCTTCTGAAGTGGTGTCGTGATTCGCGAATGGCGACATGATGGGAGCAAAGCCGTCATTCCTGCGAATGATCGGCCGCCTCATAGAACATCGGATTGCGCATCCATGCCTCGATGGCGGACTCGCGCCACCCTGCACAGCGCGTACTGATCTGCAGGTTCTTCGGGAACGTCCCGTTCTGCATCTTTCGGTACAGCGTTGAGCGGCTAAGCCCGGTGCGATCGAGAACGGCGTTCAAGCGAAGGATGCGGTCGGGAGTGTCGGGCATGGCATGATCCTGCTGGCGTTGCTCTGGCTCCCTGCCAACAGAGTCGGCATCGTGCGGGACAGCGCAAGAGCGTCAGGTCTGCGGCGAGCCGAAGGCAGCCCAGCTGGGCTATAGAGGTCCCACAGCGAAGAGATTGGGCTACGACGCTTGAATTCATGGCGCCCCACGCCTGACGGCGTGACCGCGCTCTACGGCGCCGAGGCGCCGCCGAGCCGGCGAGGGCGTCTCGGCCCATGCGGGTTGCGATCGACTGACGCGGGCCCGGAGCTCAAGCTCCGGGCAAGCGGACATCGCGCTTCCCGCGCGATGGCGCTGGCCTGTGCCCCGAACAGGCGGGGAGACCGGACGCTCCCCTCTAGTCCCGCCGCGGCGCGCCGCAACCCCGGCTGCGCCGGGAGTCCTCCATTGCATTTCGGCCCTTCGGGTGCGGCCCGCCTCCATCGGCGGGACTGCCGTCCGCTCTTCGTCGCCCTCCCCGCCTCTCCGGGGCCGGTTGCGGTGGTTTGAAAGAAGGAGTGAACGACATGGAACTCAAGCATATCGACATCGCCGACCTGACCGTGTCGGCGGCCAACGTGAGCCAAGGGTGCCAAGCCCGACATCGGCAACATCCTGCCTTCGGTGAGGGCGCGCGGGGTGCTTGTCCCGCTGATCGTGCGGCCGGCGAAGGACGAAGGCCGCTTCGAGATCGTCGCGGGCAAACGGCGCTATCATGCCGCGCTGGCGGTAGCCGAGGAGAGCGGGGAGAGCGAACCGCTTGCGAATGCCTGCCGGATCGCATCGCCGATCCGAACCAACTGACATTCGCCCGCTACGCCCATCGCCTGACGCGGCGGCCGGTCGAAGGCAGCCTTGTGCACATCGGGGACGCCTGGCACGCCGCGAGCCCCCAGCTCGGTCAGGGCGCGAACATGGCGCTGCTCGACGCGTGGGCGCTGGCCAAGGCGCTGCGGGAGACCGACGGCGTCGCCGCGAGCCTGGCCCGTTTCATATCGCTTCGTCGGGCGCATGTCAGGCTCTATCAATGGCTGACGTGCCTGTTCACGCCGCTCTATCAATCGGACTCAGCCTTTCCGGCGATCCTGCGCGACATATTCCTCGCGCCCTTGTCTCGCGTCGGCTTGGGTCCACGGATCCAGGCGCGACTGGTCGCGGGATTGGCAGGAAATCCGTTGCGTCCGCTCGGCCTCAAGCTGCCGAACTACCGGGTGCTGTCGGGCCGCGATTAAGGCGCGGCCGAACAGCGCACGCGGCCATGCTCGATCAAAAGCGTCGTGCCCTCGTCGAGGCCGGTCCATTCCTGCTTGTCGAGCGGCACGCTTGCCAGCAGCACCGCCGTGCCCGGGGCGGACACCACTTCCGCTCCTTCGGTGGCCCAGTGGTCCTCGCCCGGCACCAGCGTGCGCATGTGGAGGGCGGGGGCGCGGGGTTCGCTGAAGGCGCCGTCCTCCTCGTAGCGTCGCTTGTGAGCGTGGACGAATAGCTGCTCACCGTCGGTGAACAGGAAATTCGCGGTGCCCTCGGCGCGCATCTCGGTGCAGTACTCCCGAAACACCGCGAAGCGCTGCTCCGGCGTGGCGGCGGGCTCGAGCGGGCCCAGCCGCTCGAGCAGCAGCAGGAAGGCAAGCTCGCTGTCGGTGTCGCCGACGCAATTCGCCGCCGCCTCGCTGGCGGCAAAGCGCGTCTTCAGCTGCGGCAGGCTGCCGTTGTGGGCGAAGTGCAGCACGCGCCCGAAATGCGTGCGGCGAAACGGATGGGTATTGGCGAGCAGCGCTCCTCCGGCAGTCGCCAGCCTGACATGGGCGACCACGAGACGCGCTGGCGGCGTATGCTTCGCGACCAGCCGCTCGAGCGGGCTTTCGCTCGCCGCGGCGGGTTCCTTGAACAGGTACGCGTCGCGGTGCTGGGCGAACACGATGCCCCAGCCGTCGCGATTGCGAAAGCGCCCGCCGCCGCGCCGGGCAAACGCGCGCAGTTCATAATGAATGCGGATCGGCTGGTCGCTCGAGACCGCGAACAGTTCACACATGTGGGCGGCCCGCGCCCCGTTCGGAAGCCATCAGCTCTTCTGAAGCCCCTCTTGGACCAAGGCTTTCGCTTTGTCGCTCGACCAGTCGTAGCCGCCCTGCATCCGCCACACCTCCTTGCCCTCGGCATTGTAGAGCACCGTCGTCGGCAGGTTCGCCTGGTAGCCTGTCGCGAGGACATTGTCCGGGTCGAGCCACGGCTGGAGATTGAGGAAATCGTGCTGGGCCAGGAACGGGTTCACCACCGCCGCGCCCTTGAGGTCCTCGCTCACCGCCAGCACGCGGGGCATGCCTGGCTGGCCGGCGAGCCAGTCGAGCTTGGGCATCTCGGCAATGCACGGCGCGCACCAGGTCGCCCAGAGGTTGACCAGGAGCGGCCCTTTCAGCTTCGCCAGGTTCAGCTTGATGCCGTTGGGACCGGTTATCGTGACGTCGGGCAGCGGCTCGCCGGCGTGGCTGCGATCGAGCGTGCCGTTGAGCGCTTCGGCGTCGCTTTCGCTCGCCCCGGCGGACGGCGCGGCGGCCGTTTCCTTCTGTTGCGCCTCGTTGTCGCTTTGCCTACTGCAACCCGCCACCACGAGGACGATCGGCAGCGTGAGCGAGAGCAAGGGCAAACGGGGCATGACAGGCTCCAACCAGATGTGGGGCGGGCGCTTCGCCGAAGGGCCCGCTGCAATCATGCGCGAGATTAACGCCTCGATTCCCTTCGACAAGGCGCTGTGGCGCCAGGACATCGCCGCAAGCAAGGCCCACGTGGCGATGCTGGGCGCCTGCGGCATCGTTTCGAGCGAGGACGCGGTGGCAATCGAGCGCGGCCTCGACCAGGTCGCCGCCGAGTATGAGCGGGACGGGGTCCCCGAGGACTGGGACCTCGAAGACATTCACATGACCACCGAAAGCCGCCTCGCCGATCTGATCGGCTCGACGGCCGGCCGGCTGCACACCGCGCGCAGCCGCAACGACCAGGTGGCGACCGACTTCAGGCTGTGGGTGCGCGACGCAATCGACCAGGCCGAAGACGGCCTCGCGGCGCTGCAGAAGGCGCTGGTGACGCGCGCCGACGAGTATGCCGGCAGTATCATGCCCGGGTTTACGCACCTGCAGACCGCGCAGCCGGTCACGCTCGGCCACCACCTGCTGGCGTACTACGAGATGCTGCGGCGCGATCGCACCCGTTTCGCCGACGCGCGCAAGCGGCTCAACGAATGCCCGCTTGGCTCGGCGGCGCTCGCCGGCACCGGCTTTCCGATCGACCGCGAAATGACCGCGCAGGCGCTCGGTTTCGACCGGGCGACGGCCAACAGCCTCGATGCCGTGTCCGACCGCGACTTCGCGCTCGACTACCTCGCTGCCGCCGCGCAGAGCGCGCTACACTTGTCGCGGCTGGCGGAAGAATTCGTCATCTGGGCGAGCCAGCCGTTCGGCTTCGTCCGCATGCCGGATTCGCTCAGCACCGGCAGCTCGATCATGCCGCAGAAGAAGAATCCGGACGCGGCCGAGCTGGTCCGCGGCCACACCGGGCGGATCGTCGGCGCGCTGACGGCATTGATGGTGACGATGAAGGGCCTTCCGCTCGCTTACTCGAAGGACATGCAGGACGACAAACCGCCGGTGTTCGAAGCCGCCGGGCTGCTCGGCCTGTCGATTGCCGCGATGACCGGCATGGTCGCGGATGCCGAGTTCCGCACCGACCGCATGCGCGAGGCTGCCGAGCTCGGTTATGCGACGGCGACGGACCTGGCCGACTGGCTCGTGCGCGAAGCGGGAATCCCGTTCCGCGAAGCACACCACGTGACCGGCGCGGCGGTCAGGCTCGCCGAGCACAAGGGCGTCGCGCTCGACAAGCTTTCGCTCGCCGAGATGCAGGCGATCGACCGGCGCATCGGCGCGGACGTGTTCGACGCGCTGTCGGTCGAAGCGTCGGTCGCCGCGCGCAACAGCCATGGCGGAACGGCGCCCGAACAGGTAAGACAGCGCATTGCCGAAGCGCGCCGTGCGCTGGGAATGGATTCATGAACCGCCGTCTGGTGACCATCGTTCCGCTCGTGCTGCTCGCCGCGTGCGCGCAGGAGAAGGACCTCAAGCCCGTGGCCGGGGCGTCACTGCCGCCGGCGCCCTATGGCAGCGATCATCAGCTGACTGCGCAGGAACTGCTCGAGCGCAATTCGCAGGCCGCGCCGCAGCGCAGTGTCGAACTGCGCACCAAGTCGGAAAAGCGCACCGACGATCCTTTCGATCTCCCGCCGGAGGGCTGACCGTTGGATCATTTTCAACTCCGCGACGGCGAGCTCTACGCCGAGGATGTGCCGCTGGCGCGAATTGCCGATGAAGTCGGCACTCCGGTCTATGTCTATTCGCGCGCCACGCTGGAGCGCCACGCGCGCGTGTTCCGCGAGGCGCTCGAACCCATCGCAAGAAAGCACATCGCTTTCGCCGTGAAGTCGAACCCGAACCTTGCCGTGCTGCGCGTGCTCGGTCGCCAGGGCTACGGGGCCGACGTCGTTTCCGGCGGCGAAATGAAGCGGGCGCTCGCGGCCGGCATTCCGGCTGAGGAAATCGTCTTTTCCGGCGTCGGCAAAAACGCGCGCGAAATGGCCGAAGCGCTCGACGCTCGCGTCGGGCAGTTCAACATCGAATCCGAGGAAGAAGGCATCGAGCTGGCCCGCATCGCCGACGGAAAGGGCGTTCGGGCGGTGTCCACGCTGCGCGTGAACCCGGACATCGATGCCGGCACCCACGAGAAGATCTCGACCGGGAAGGCCGACAACAAGTTCGGCGTGCCGTTCGACCTCACCATCGGCATCTACGCCCGTCTCGCGGCGCTGCCGGGGCTGCAGATGCGCGGACTGGCGGTCCACATCGGCAGCCAGCTGGCGGACCTGAGGCCGCTGGAACTCGCATTCGAGAAGATCGGCGCGCTCTTGTCGATGCTGCGGGCCGGCGGGCACAACGTCACGCACGTCGATCTCGGGGGTGGCCTCGGCGTGCCTTACAAGACCGGTGAGGCGCTGCCGAGCCCGGCCGAGTACGGCGAGATGGTCGCCCGGGTGACCAGGGGCTGGGATGTCGAACTCATGTTCGAACCGGGCCGGGTGATCGCCGGCAACGCGGGGGTGCTGCTGACGCGCGTCATAAGGGTTAAACGCAATGGCAACCGCCCGCCGTTCGTCGTAGTCGACGCGGCCATGAACGATCTCGCGCGTCCGGCGCTTTACGGCGCGTGGCACGATTTCGACGCGGTAAAGCCGACAGGCGAGCGCATGACCGCGCACATCGTCGGCCCGATCTGCGAGACGGGAGATACCTTCGCCCGCGACCGCGAGTGCGACGCGCTCGCCGCCGGGGACCTTGCCGTGTTCCGCACGGCCGGCGCCTATGGCGCGACGATGGCCTCCAGCTACAACAGCCGCGGCTTCGTGCCCGAAGTGCTGGTCGACGGCGACCGGTACGCGGTCGTGGCCGACCGCATTCCGCCGGAAGAGATATACGCCGCCGAGCGGGTCCCGGAGTGGCTCGAGTGAGAAGCCTCCCCCTGTTCCATCGCGTTGCCGGCCGGCCGGTGATCGTGCTGGGAGAGGGAGCGCCTGCCGAGGCCAAACGACGCCTGGTCGAACGGGCCGGGGGGCAGGTCGTCGCGGACCTTGAGGCGGGGATCGAAGCCGGTGCCGGGCTGGCCTTCGTCGCTGTCGACGACGCGCGCGAGGCCGAGGCTGCAGCGGATCGCCTGCGGGCGGCGGGCGTGCTGGTCAACGTCGCCGACCGCCCCGAGCTGTGCGATTTCATGACCCCCAGCATCCTTGATCGCGACCCCGTTCAGGTCGCCATCGGCACCGATGGAGCCTCGGCGGGGCTCGCCAAGCACTTGCGGCTGCGGCTCGAGGCCGTCCTGCCGGACGGAATCGGACGCCTCGCGCGATCTTTGGGCGCTGCGAGGGAGGCCCTCAGGGAGCGGTGGCCAAATTCCGCCGAACGGCGGGCGGCGCTCGACGCGGCGCTCGAGCCGGGCGGGGCGCTCGATCCGCTGGTCGAGCACGCCGCGGACGCCGTGACCAACTGGCTGACCAGCGGAACCGGCCGGCAGACTCGGCGCATCGAGCTGACGATCACCACGCGCACGCCCGACGGCCTCACCTTGCGCCAGTTGCAGCTGCTCGGCGCGGCCGACGCCATCCTTTACGATCCAGAGATTCCCGCCAAGATACTCGATCGCGCCCGGGCCGATGCGTGCCGCCTCGCACTGCCGCACGAGGGCCCAATGCCGGTGGGCCTTGTGCTCGTCCTGCGGCGCGGCTGAACCTAGAACAGGGCCCCGGCGAGCGCGTCGAGCGCCGCCTGCAGGATCACCGCCGCGGCGTGGCTGTCGATCCGCCCGGCACGGCGCTTGCGGCTGACGTCCTGCGCGATGAGGTCGCGCTCGGCACTCGCGGTCGACCAGCGCTCGTCCCACAGCAGGATCGGCAGGCCCAGCGGAGCAAGGTTTCGGGCATAAGCGCGGGCGGACTGCGCGCGCGGCCCTTCGCTGCCATCCATGTTGAGCGGCAGGCCGACGACGATCCCGGTGACACGCCGCTCCTGCGCCAGCGCCCGCAGCGCTTCGAGGTCGCGCGCGAACTTCCCTCGCGGCAGCGTATGGCCGGCCGTGGCAAAGCGCCAGCCGGCGTCGGACAGCGCCGTTCCGATCGTCTTCGTGCCGAGATCGAGGCCCAGCAGGACGCCGCCCTCGGGCAGCACCGCGCGCAGCTCGGCGGCGCTTTTCGCGATCAGCGGTGGCGTGCCGCCCATATCCGCATCCTCCGCGCGACGTCCTGCCGCAGGTTCTCCCAGAACAGCGGGATATCGTACACATGGTAGTTGTTGCCCGGCAGCACGTAGGGCCCAAGATGGGGCGGGTCGCCGATCAGCAGTAGGCCGCGCGAGCCGCAACGCGCCGAAACCGCGCCCGGCACCAGCTTGCCGTTCGACAGATCGGCGTTCGGCACCAGCGTGCCGAGGTTCGCCGAAGCCGGGGCGGTGCCGTTCATGGTCCCGGTCAGCGGATTGATGCACAATAAGCCCTTGTCGCCCCGCGTCGCTCCGTCGAACCCGGCAGAGGTCTCGTAGCGCTCGAGCAGCATCCCCGGCTCCGCCGGCTCGGCGAAGCTCGACCAGGTGACGATGCAGCCGGCCTGGTCGGCCCTGGCGCACGCCGGCAGGCCGAGGGCCAAGAGGTCGTGTTGGACCGATATCGGCCATCCGATCGGGTAGGCGACGGCAATCCTCGCTTCGAGCGGCGTGCCGGCAATGCGCTTGCGCAGAAGCTCGTCGACCAGCAGCGCGCCCTGGCTGTGCCCGGCGAGCACGATCGGCGTATCCGGCGCGACGTGGGCGAGGAATTCGTCGAACGCCTTGCTGACATCGCTGTACGCGAGGTCGAGCGCCTGCTGCGCGTCGGGCGAATTGCTCAGGAACGCGGCGATCGCCGCCTGGCGATAGCGCGGCGCCCAGATCTCGCTCGCCTCGCCGAACGGACTGGCGAGGCCCTTAACGAAAAGCCTGGCCCGCGCCTGTGCGTCCGTGTCGTCGAGCGAGGCGTTCCAGTGCTCGCGACCGAGGTAGCTCGTCGGGTGGACAAAGAACACGGCGAACGGGGGAACGTCTTGCGCGGGATCGCTCGCGCCGGGAGCCAATGCCGGCTGCCAGCGGGCCGGATCGTCGGGCATGCCGGGCCGAGCGATCCACATCCACGGATCGGCATAGGCATTGGCGGCAAGCGGTTGCTGGGCGACGAAATGCTCTCCCGGCGTGAACGCCAGGCGGGTGAGGGACGCCGGAAAGAGCCGCAACGCGACGAGCGCGGCGAACACCAGGACAATGCAAAGGACGATAAAATAGAGAAACTTACGTGCCATCGACGGCCTTGAGTGCGGCTCGCTCCCGATTGACGAAGTTCGCCCGCCGGGTCAGCCAGACCTTCGTCATCGCCAGCAGCGGATCGGCAAGGAACAACCCGAGGATACCGAACAGGATGCCCATGACCAGCTGGAACGCCAGCACAAGAGCCGGGGCGAGGTCCACCGTCCGCCGCGCGATCAGCGGGACCACGATGTTGCCGTCGACGTTCTGGACCAGGAAGTAGACGAAAATCGTGTACAGCCCCATCTCGGTCCCGCCGGAAAACCCGACCAGCACCATGAGGATGCCGGACACGATGGCGCCGATGTTGGGGATGAACGCGAGCAGGCCGGTGATGATTCCGAGCAGCGCGGCCATCGGCACGCCGTAAATGAACAGCATCAGGAAGATGAAGAACCCCTCGAAAGCCATGCCGACGAGCCGCCCCGCCATCAGCCGGCGCAGGGTGAAGGCCATCTCGTTGGCGGTCTCGTAGAACTCGTCGCGCGCCCTATGCGGCAGCATCCACGCGAGGCCCCGCTCGTAAAGCCTCGGCTCGAACGCGAGGTACAGGCCAATCGTCAGGATCAGCACCAGCGTCGCGCCCGCACCGAGGATGCCGCCGATCGCCCGCGTGACGATGCCGACGCCGCTCGCGAACGTGCCGACGAGCTTGCTGACGTCCTCCTGGTTGGCGGCGAAGCCCTTGGTCTGCAGCCAGTCTATCAGGCGGGTAGCCTGTTCGCCGACGAGCGCGGGAAGTTGCGCGGCCTGCTGCGAAATCTGCGAGCCGGCAAACCAGAACAGCCAGACGATGAACGCGATCGTCAGCGCGAGGACGAGCCCCAGCCGCCAGCCGCGCCCTATAGGAAGCACCCGTCCGAGAAGCCGGGCCCCGCCGTCGAGCATCGTGGCGAAGACGAGCGCGCCGAATATCACCAGCAAGGCTTGCGAAACGTAGACCGCGAGCACCGCCAGTCCGACGACAGCGACCCACACGGCCGCGCGCTTGGCCTCGTTGCGCAGCTGGGGGTTGGCAATGTGCGTCGGGCTGGATCCGACCGGCCGGTCGGCTCCCTCGTCCTCGACGCCCTTGCTCATTTGGCCTTGGCCTTCCCCCTGATCGCGGGGCGCAGACTGGTCCACGCGCGGCCCGGGCGCAAGCCGTTCCACCAGCTGATCGGATTCCACCAGCTTTCCGAGCCGTCGAGCGAGAAGGTGATGAATTCCGCCCGGCCGCCCACGTTGGCGAGCGGCACCGGTCCGTTGAGCCCGTTATAGGGCCCGTCCGGGAAGCGGCTGTCCGCCGAATGATCGCGGTTGTCGCCCATCAGGAACACGTAGCCTTCCGGCACCTTGACCGGAGCGTAGTTGTCGCCTTGGCTGCGCGGATCGTCGTCGAGCACGAGGTAGCTTGCCCCGTTGGGCAACGTCTCGCGATAGGTCGGCGGTTCATAGACGGCTTTTCCGTTCGGCAGCACGGTGCGGTAGTAGCGGAATTCCTCGAGGCACGGCGCGCCGTCGCATATTTGCGCGTCCTCGGGGATCTGCACCGGCGGCTCCAGCTCCTTGGGCACCGGCTTGCCGTTGAGGATCACCTGGCCGTTGACGACGGCCACCGTATCGCCCGGCAGCCCGATCACGCGCTTGATGTAATCCTCGTTCCTGTCGGGCGGGACGGCGATGACGATGTCGCCGTATTCGGGCGTCTTGGGCAAGATGCGCCACGTGCCGCGCTTCAGGATATGCCACGGCAGCGAGACCGAGACCCAGCTCCAGCCGTAGGGATACTTGCTCACCACCAGCCGGTCGCCGACCAAGAGGTTCGGCTCCATCGAGCCGGACGGGATGTAGAACGGCTTGGCGATGAACGTGTGGAACGCGAGCACCGCCAGCAGCATCAGCGCAAGGCCGCGCAGCTCATGCCACCAGTTGACCTTCTCCTTCGGCTTCGCGGTTGCCGGCTTCGTCTCTGGCCCGGTCGATCCAGGCGCCTCGACCTCGGCTTGCGGAGCCTTCGGTTCGGTGATGTCGTCATGCATGGCGGGATCGGCAGTCCTGGAAATTCACAGCGTGCGGGCCTCGATAACCACGAAAGCCTGCGCCCATGGATGATCGTCGGTGAGGGTCAGGTGAATGACGGCCTCATGGCCTTCCGGGACCATTTCCGCAAGCCGCTTGGCGGCGCCGCCGGTCAACACCAGGGTCGGGGCTCCCGAGGGCGCGTTCACCACGCCGATATCCTTCATGTATACGCCGCGGTAGAACCCGGTGCCAACCGCCTTGGAGAACGCTTCCTTGGCGGCAAAGCGCTTGGCGTAAGTGCCCGCGCGGGCAAAGGGCCGGCGAGCGGCCTTCGCGCGCTCGACCTCGGTGAAGCAACGCAGCTCGAACCGTTCGCCGTGACGAGCGAGTGCGGCCTCGATCCGCTCGATGCTGCACAGGTCGGAACCGAGGCCGATGATCATCGCGCCGCGTCCATCAGCTCGCGCATCCGCCCGATCGACGCCTCCAGTCCGACGAAGATCGCCTCGCCGACCAGGAAATGGCCGATGTTGAGCTCCATGATCTGCGGAATCGCGGCGATCGGCTGGACGTTGGCGTAGGTAAGGCCATGACCCGCGTGCGCCTCGATGCCGTTCTTGGCGGCGAGGGCGGCCATGTCGGCGATGCGCTTCAGCTCGACGGCCACGTGGTCCCCCGTGGCGTGGGCATATTCGCCGGTGTGGAACTCGACGACGGGCGCGCCGAGCCTGAGCGCGGCCTCGACCTGGCGCTCCTCGGGTCCGATGAACAGGCTCACGCGGATGCCGGCGTCGAGCAGTCGCGCGACGACCGGTTGCAGCCGGTCGTGCTGCCCGGCGGCGTCGAGGCCGCCCTCGGTGGTCACCTCCTCGCGCTTTTCGGGGACGATGCAGGCGGCGTGCGGCTTGTGGGCGAGGGCGATCTCGAGCATCTCGGCGGTTGCCGCCATCTCGAGGTTGAGCGGCAGGTCGGTGGCCGCCTGGATGCGCCGCAGGTCGTCGTCGCGAATGTGCCGCCGGTCTTCGCGCAAGTGCGCGGTGATGCCGTCCCCGCCGGCTCGGGCGACGATCGCGGCCGCGCGCACAGGATCGGGATGATCCTCGCCGCGGGCGTTCCTGATCGTCGCGACATGATCGATGTTGACCCCGAGGCGAAGCCGGAAGGTCAAGCCTTGCGGCTCCCTGGCTTCTTGACCGGGATCGCCGCGAGTTCGGGCGGGACCTCATCGGGCGCGTAGGTCGGAAAGTTGATCTCGACCAGCGGGAAGAACGGCACGCCGAGGTCCACCTCGCCGGCCGTGCGGTCGACCAGCGCGGCCGCGGCAATCACGTCGCCACCCGCCTTGCGCACGGCCTCGATCGCCTCGCGGCTCGACAGCCCCGTGGTGACCACGTCCTCGACGAGCAGGACCTTCTCGCCTTTCCTGACCTCGAAGCCGCGACGCAGTTCGAAGGTGCCGCTCGGCCGTTCGAGGAACACGGCGTCGACTTCAAGCGCGCGCCCCATTTCGTGGCCGATGATGACGCCGCCCATCGCGGGCGAGGCGACCTTCTGGACATGCGTGCGGATTTCGCGCGGCAGCTTCTGCACCAGCGCACGGGCCAGCCGCCCGGCACGTTCGGCGTTCATCAGCACCAGGGCGCATTGCAGGTAATGCGCGCTGTGCCGCCCGGAGGAGAGCTTGAAATGCCCCTCGAGCAGGGCGTGGCTGGCGCGGAACTCTGCGAGGACCTCGTCGTCGGTCATGATGGTGCTGCTAATCCCCAAACTTGACGGCCGCTAATGCTTGTCCGGCCTGTAGAAAAATCTCCCTAGAAGCGCTTGAGGCATGGGGCAAGCGGGCGTATAGGCCCGGCGAAACCTGCCCATTCGGGCCCGTTCGCGCATTCGCGCGGCAAGCTGACGGAACGGAACTGTGCACCAGACGAAGTTCGGCGACATCGCGCGCAAGCGGTTGAGTTTTCTTGTCATTCTCCTCGCAGCCCTGGCCTTATCCGCAGCCCCGCACCGGGCCGCGGCGCAAACGCCAGCGCAGGCAAGCGCGCAATCGGCCGGCCTCGCCAGTGCGAACGCGCCGGCTCCACGGGCCGCCGAGGCCACGACTGCCGCCCCGGCCCCCCAGCGGCTCGGCAAGGAGTGGATCAAGGGCGTGCCGACGCCCGGCGGGATCGACTTCCAGAAACAGTATTCGCCGACCGGCCACTATGCCTACGGGATGCACACGTACGTGCTGCTGCCGATCATCACCGTGATCACCCTGTTCGTGCTGTTCCTGCTGCTGTGGGTCATGGTGCGCTACAATCGCCGGGTCCACCCGGTCCCGTCGAAGACCACGCACAACACGGCGATCGAGGTGACCTGGACGGTCGTTCCCGTGCTGATCCTGGTGGCGATCGCGATCCCTTCGATGACCTTGCTGGCGCGCCAGTACAAGAGCCCGCCCAAGGATGCGCTGACGGTCAAGGTGACCGGCTACCAGTGGTACTGGGGCTACAGCTATCCCGACAACGGCGGGTTCGAGGTGATCTCGCACATGCTCAACATTCCGGGTGAGCCGGTCATCAATGCCGGTGTCCGCGAAGACGGCTCCGACGCCACCGACGGCCCCCCGCATCTCGAGGTCGACAACCGGATGGTGGTACCCGTCGGGGTGCCGATCCGGTTGCAGACGACCGGCTCCGACGTGATCCACGCGTTCGCGGTCCCGAGTCTGTGGTTCAAGCTCGACGCGGTGCCGGGGCGGATCAACGAGAAGGAGCTCTTCATCGAGCAGCCGGGCGTCTACTACGGGCAGTGCTCGGAACTGTGCGGGGCCCGTCACGGCTATATGCCTATCGCCGTCGAGGCGGTGCCGCTCGATCGCTTCAACGCCTGGGTTCGCTCGCAGGGCGGCACCGTGAAAGGCGAGGCGCCACCGCAGCCGATCACCACCGCGGCGCCGCAGCAGCCGGGATCCGCCGTGCCGGGAGCCGCTGGCGCCGACACGCCGGCGACCACACCGTCCACCGCTCCGGCCGCCTGAGCGGGCAGAGAATTACGAAGTAGGGTAAAGCTGATCATGGCCACTACCGCCGACACTTTCCAGGCTCACCACGAAGAGCATCATCACGATGCCGATCACAAGCCGGCGTTCTTCGCCCGCTGGTTCATGTCGACGAACCACAAGGACATCGGCACGCTCTACCTGATCTTCTCGATCTTCGCCGGTGTCATCGGCGGCCTCATTTCCGGCCTGATGCGATGGGAGCTGGCGCAGCCGGGCATCCAGGTCCTCGGTCACATCTCGCTGTGGCTCAACGGCAACACCGACATGGACCAGGCGCTGCACACCTGGAACGTGCTCATCACCGCGCACGGCCTGATCATGGTGTTCTTCGTCGTCATGCCGGCAACCATGGGCGGCTTCGCCAACTGGTTCGTACCCCTGATGATCGGCGCGCCGGACATGGCGTTCCCCCGCATGAACAACGTCGCCTTCTGGCTGACGGTGGCCGGCTTCACCTCGCTCATGATCTCGGTGTTCATGCCCGGCGGCACGGCTCACGGCTCGGGCACGGGGTGGACGCTCTATGCCCCGCTGTCGACGTCCGGGTCTCCGGGGCCCTCGGTCGACTTCGTGATCTTCTCGCTGCACATGGCGGGCGCCGGCTCGATCATGAGCTCGATCAATTTCATCACCACCATCTTCAACATGCGTGCGCCGGGCATGACGCTGCACAAGATGCCGCTGTTCGTGTGGTCGGTGCTGGTGACCGCGTTCCTGCTGGTGCTGGCGCTGCCGGTCCTCGCGGCGGCGATCACCATGCTGCTGACCGACCGCAATTTCCAGACGACGTTCTTCGACGCCTCCGGCGGCGGCGATCCGGTCCTCTACCAGCACCTGTTCTGGTTCTTCGGCCACCCGGAAGTGTACATCATGATCATCCCCGGTTTCGGCATGATCAGCCAGGTCGTCGCGACCTTCAGCAAGAAGCCGATCTTCGGCTATCTCGGAATGGCCTATGCGATGGTCGCCATCGGCGTTGTCGGGTTCATCGTGTGGGCGCACCACATGTACACCACCGGCATGTCGGTAAACACGAAGATGTACTTCACCGCAGCGACGATGGTCATCGCCGTCCCGACCGGCATCAAGATCTTCAGCTGGATCGCGACGATGTGGGGCGGCAGCCTCGAGTTCAAGAGCCCGCTGGTGTGGGCGATCGGCTTCATCTTCCTGTTCACCATCGGCGGCGTGACCGGCGTCGTGCTGGCCAACGGCGGCATCGACGACAACCTGCAGGACACCTATTACGTCGTGGCGCACTTCCACTACGTGCTGTCGCTCGGCGCCGTGTTCTCGTTGTTCGCGGCGTTCTACTACTGGTTCCCGAAGATGAGCGGAAAGATGCACAGCGAGTTCCTCGCGCACGTGCATTTCTGGCTGTTCTTCGTCGGCGCCAACCTGATCTTCTTCCCGCAGCACTTCCTCGGCATGAACGGCATGCCGCGCCGATATCCGGATTATGCGCCGGCTTTCGAGTTCTGGAACCACATCTCCTCGGTGTGGGGCTTCCCGTTCATCCTCGCCGGGCTGGTCGTGTTCTTCATCAACATGATCTACGCCTTCGGGTTTGGTAAGAAGGCCCCAGGCAACTACTGGGGCGAGGGGGCCACGACGCTCGAATGGACGCTGTCGAGCCCGCCTCCGTTCCACCAGTTCGAAACGCTTCCCGTGATCGAGGAGCACCACACGCACCACAACGCCATCGGCGACGCTTCCACCGCAGGCGCGCATTGAACGCGACGCCGCGCGACGACTGATAAAGGGGTGGGGGCGTGCCGGGAACGGGGCGCCCCTTTCCACGCTTGACTATGACCGTAACCGCCATGCCCACCGCCGCCGCCGAGACCACGGTTCCATCCGAATGGCGCGATTATTTTGCGCTGACGAAACCGCGCGTCATGCGACTGGTGGTGTTCACCGGCCTGTGCGGGCTGCTGGCAGCGCCGGGCCACATCCATCCCGTGCTCGGTTTCACCGCGGTCCTGTGCATCGCGCTCGGCGCGGGCGGCGCGGGGGCGCTCAACCAGTGGTGGGAAGCCGATCTCGACGCGAAGATGAAGCGCACCGCCAAGAGGCCCTTGCCGCTGGGGCGCATGCCGCGGACCAACGCGCGCGACTTCGGGATCGCGTTGTCGGTCGCCTCGGTGCTGCTGATGGGCCTGGCCCTGAACTGGCTGTCGGCGGCGGTGCTGGCCGTGTCGATCCTCTACTATGCGATCGTCTATACGATCTGGCTCAAGCCGCGCACGCCGCAGAACATCGTCATCGGCGGCGGCGCCGGCGCGTTTCCGCCGTTGATCGGCTGGGTCGCCGTGACCGGCCATATCACCTGGATGCCGGTGCTGCTGTTTGCGATCATCTTCATGTGGACTCCGCCGCACTTCTGGGCGCTCGCGCTGTTCGTGAAGAGCGATTACGCCAACGCCGGCGTGCCGATGCTGCCGGTGGTCAGGGGCCAGGCGGTAACGCGGCGGCAAATCCTTGCCTATGCCATCCTCCTGTTTCCCGTCAGCCTCGCGCCATGGTGGGTCGGCGGGACGGGAGCCATTTACGGCGTCTGCGCGCTGGTCCTGTCGGCCCTGTTCGTTGCTTTCAGCCTGCCCGTGGCGCTGCGCCGCTCGGCCGAGGGCGACCCGATGAAGCCGGAAAAGCGCCTGTTCGCGTACTCCGTGCTTTACCTGTTCGCGGTGTTCACCGCGCTGGTGGCCGATCGCCTGATACTCGGCCAGGGACTGGCGGCATGACGCCCGACGAGCTCGAAGCGCTCAAGCGCGCCCGCCGCGGGCGCAACATCGCGCTGGCATGCGTGCTGTTCGCGTTCATCGTGCTGTTCTACGCGATCACCATCGTCAAGTTCGGGCACTGAGCCGTGGCGACCTCGTCCCGCTTTGGAAGGAATCATCGAACCGGGCTGATCATGGTTCTCGTCGCCTGCGCGATGCTCGGCCTGGGCTTTGCCGCGGTCCCGCTGTACCGGCTGTTCTGCCAGGTGACCGGTTATGCCGGCACCACCCAGCGGGCGACCGAGGCCGAAGCGGCAGACGCATCGCGCTTCGCCGGCAGCGCCGGCGGCAAGACCATTTCCATCCGGTTCGATTCCCAGGTCGAGCGCGGCATGCCATGGACCTTCAAGCCGCTGCAGGTCACCCACACGATCGCCATCGGCGAGCGCGACATGGCGCTGTTCCTGGCCGAGAACAATTCCGACCACCCGATAACCGGGGCGGCCACGTTCAACGTCGTGCCCGAGCAGACAGGTGCGTACTTCAACAAGATCCAGTGCTTCTGCTTCACCCAGCAGACGCTCCAGCCGCACCAGGCGGTGCGGATGCCGGTGATCTATTTCGTCGACCCCAAAATCCTCGACGACCCGGACGCGAAGGACGTCCAGCAGATCACCTTGAGCTACACATTTCACGAGGTGAAGGGGAAGTCCTCCTAACCCTCTGGACCCAAACGACAGGGGCCATTAAGGGCCTCACAAACAAGGATCAGGAAGCGATCATCATGGCCGGTGCCAAGACCCATCAATACCATATTCTGCCGCCCAGCATCTGGCCGCTGGTGGGGGCGACATCCGCGGTGACATTTACCAGCGGCATGGTGATGTTCATGCATACGCTGGCGAACTGGCCGATCGTTCTCGGTCTCGGCATCATGGGCTTGATCGCCACCTTCTTCGGCTGGTTTTCGAAAGTGATCAGCGAAGCCCAGCACGGCGACCATACGCCGGTCGTGCAGCTGCACCTGCGCTACGGCATGATCCTGTTCATCGCTTCGGAAGTGATGTTCTTCGTCGGCTGGTTCTGGAGCTGGTTCGACTTCGCGCTGTTTCCGAACGAGCTGTCCGACGTCGTCGGCGGGGTGTTTCCGCCCAAGGCGATCAAGGAAGTGATGAACCCGTTCGACCTGCCGCTGCTCAACACCCTGATCCTGCTGTGCTCGGGCACCACGGTCACCTGGGCGCACCACTGCCTGATCCACGGGGACCGCGACGGGCTCAAGAAGGGCCTGTGGATGACCATCCTGCTCGGCCTGACCTTCACCAGCGTGCAGGCTTACGAATACGCCCACGCCCCGTTCAGCTTCGGCCTGAACACCTACGGTTCCGCGTTCTTCATGGCGACCGGCTTCCACGGCTTCCACGTGATCATCGGCACGATCTTCCTCATCGTGCAGCTGATCCGCGCCTACAAGGGCCACTTCACGCCGCGCCAGCATTTCGGCTTCGAGGCGGCGGCGTGGTACTGGCACTTCGTCGACGTCGTGTGGCTGTTCCTGTTCGTCGTGGTGTACATCTGGGGCGGCTGGGGCGCCGTCTACGAATAGGCCGATGCCGGACAACCCGGTCCACTCGAAAGGGCAGCCCGCCTTGCGCGAGGCTGCCCTTTTCGGCCTTTGCCCCAAGTGCGGCGCGAAGGCGCTGTTCGCGGGCTGGACTTCGTTTGCGCAGCGCTGCAGCGCCTGCGGGCTGGAGTTCCACAAGTTCAACGTCGGCGACGGCCCCGCGGCGTTCCTGACCCTGATCGTCGGTGCGGTGGTAATGATTCTCGCCGTCTGGCTGCAGCTCGCCGCCGAGCCGCCGTGGTGGGTGCACGTGATCCTGTGGGTGCCGCTCACCACACTCGGCGTGTTGTTCGGCCTGAGGGTGGCCAAGGCGGCACTGTTGTGGTCGGAATACCGCCAGAAGACCGGTGAAGCAGGCCGCCAGTGACGCGCCGCATTCCGATCATTGCGACGCTCGTGGTGCTTGCCGCGGCAGGCGTGATGATCCGCCTCGGCATCTGGCAGCTCGATCGCATGGAGTGGAAGAAGGGCCTCATCGCCCAGTACGAGGCCGCCCAGAAAAGCGGCGCCGAAGTGCCGTGGCCCTCGTCGGCTGCCGATGTCGAGCGCGCGCTGTTCCATCGCAGCCGCATCGTTTGTGCAAAGGTGGTCGGGATCGATGCGATCGCCGGGCAATCGGCCCAGGGCCAGCCCGGGTGGTCGCACATCGCCCATTGCCGCCTGCCCGACTTCGCGGCGGCGGACGTCGCGCTCGGTTGGTCCGATGGGCCGAACAACCCGCCATGGAGCGGCGGCGAAGTGACCGGCTGGGTGTCCTCGGGCGCCCGCGGCGCCCGGCTCATCGCCTCACCACCGCAGGCGGGCCTCGTGCAATTGTACCGATCGGGACCGCCGGACCCCACGCCCACCGGGCATTTGTTCTACGCGATCCAGTGGTTCGCCTTCGCGGCGATGGCGCTGGTGATCTACCCCCTGGCGCTGAGGAAGCGCTGGCGCGGCGAGGCAAGCGGCTGAGCTACCTGTACATCCCGTCGCGCATGTTGATGCCGTGCTCGAGCCACATCTTCAGCGCCGCGACCATCTGCGACCAGCCCATGCAGTTGCCGTAGCTCGCCTCGAGCGCGGCCGGGGTGTCGTGCCAGCCTTCCTCGCCTATCTCCACCTTGGTGCGGCCGTCGTCGGTCGGCCTGAACGTCATCGTCACGGTGACCCGATAATCGGTGCCGGGCTCGTTGGCCTTCCATTCGACGACGATGCGCTCGTCCGGAACCACCTCCTTGACCCACACCGGGAAGGGACCGGGGAAGTCGTGGAATTCCCAGGTGACCGTCGCGCCTTGCTCGAGCCGCCCTTTCGCTCCGCCGGTGGTGAAGTAGCGCGACAGCTGGTCCGGATCGGCGATGGCTTCGAACACCTCGTGCACCGGCCTCGCGATGTAGGCGAATACCTTGAACTTGAGCTCCATGGCGCTGATCCCCTTTTTCTGCCCAACGCTCTAGCGTGACTTTCGGTTTTGCAAAAAATCACGCGCCCGGCTGGCGTCGATTGCTTGCCGCGCTCGCCCCTCGCCGCTAACCGGCGCAGCGGATGGAGTACATCTCGACCCGCGGCAGCGCCCCGGCGCTCGACTTCGAAGGCGCGACGCTGGCGGGACTGGCGGCGGACGGTGGCCTGTACCTGCCGCGCGAGTGGCCGAAATTCGCGGCCGACGAGATCGCCGCCATGCGCGGCCTGTCCTATCCGGAATTGGCCGCGCGGGTGATGCAGCCGTTCGTCGGCGACAGCCTCTCGCCGGGGCGCCTGTTCGAGTTGTGCGAGGAGGCTTACGCCAGGTTCGCCCATGTGGCCGTCACACCGCTCACCCAGCTCGACGAGCGCCACTGGCTGCTCGAGCTGTTCCACGGGCCGACGCTGGCGTTCAAGGACGTGGCCCTGCAGCTGCTCGGCCTCTTGTTCGAGGAGTTCCTGTCGCGCCGCGACGAGCGCCTGACGATCGTCGGCGCGACCAGCGGCGACACCGGCAGCGCGGCGATCGACGCGGTCGCCGGGCGCGAGCGGATCGACATTTTCATGCTCCACCCGAAGGGCCGCGTCAGCGACGTCCAGCGCCGGCAGATGACCACCGTCAAGTCACCGAACGTCTACAACATCGCCATCGACGGCAGCTTCGACGACGCCCAGGCGATGGTGAAACGGATGTTCGGCGACACGGCGATGACCGGGCGCTTGCGCATCAGCGCGGTCAACTCGATCAACTGGGCGCGGCTGATGGCCCAGGTCGTCTATTACTTTGCCGCCGCGCTGCAGCTCGGCGCGCCGGCGCGCAAGGTCGCCTTCAGCGTGCCGACCGGCAACTTCGGCGACGTATTCGCGGGGCACGTCGCGTCGCGGATGGGACTCGCCGTCGAGCGGCTGATCGTCGCCACGAACGTGAACGACATCCTCCACCGCGCGCTGTCGGCGGGCGACTACTCCGCCGGGACCGTGACACCGACCGCCGCTCCGTCGATGGACATCCAGGTCAGCTCGAACTTCGAGCGCCTGCTGTTCGACGTCGGCGGCCGCGACGGCGCGGCGCTCGCCGAGCAGATGCGCGGGTTCGAAGCTTCGAGGGCCATGCGCCTGACCAACGCGCAGCGCGAAGGCGCCGCCGCGCTCTTCGCCAGCGCCCGCGCCGACGCCGGGAAAATGAGCGAGGCGATGCGCTGGGCGTGGGAGCATTGCGACGGAGAGGTGATCGACCCTCATACGGCGATCGGCCTCCACGCCGCGCGCCACGCCGGCTTGCCGGCCGATGTGCCGATCGTCACCCTTGCCACGGCGCACCCGGCCAAGTTCCCCGATGCCGTCGAGCGCGCCACGGGCACGCGGCCCGCCCTCCCGCCGCGCGTCGGCGACCTGTTCGAGCGCGACGAGCGCTATGTCGAGCTGCCCGGGGACTACGACGCTGTCGCCGCCTACGTCGCGGAGCACGCGACGCCCACCCGCTGATGGCCGAGCTGGTCCGGCAACCGCTGATCATGGCCGGCGAAGGCTGGGCGGATTACGGCCTCGTCGACAGCGGCCACGGCCGCAAGCTCGAGCGCTACGGGCCCTACCGTTTCATTCGCCCTGAGCCACAGGCCCTGTGGTCTCCGCGGCTCGCCGAGTGGGATGCCGACGGCGAGTTCGTGCCCGGCTCCGACGAGGACGGTGGCGGCCGCTGGCAGTATTTCCGCGAGGTGCCCCGCGACGGTTGGCCGCTGGCGTGGAACGAAGTCCGCTTCACTGCGCAATGCACGCCGTTCCGCCACCTCGGTTTCTTCCCCGACATGGCGCCAGTGTGGGAGTGGATGCGCGAGCGCCTCGAAAAACCTCCCCGGGAAGGGAAACGGGACGATCCGCAGCTTGGCGAAGGGAGCGCGCTGCAAACACCCTCGTTCGACGCCGCGCCCCCCTTCCGTCGGACGGCTTCGCCGTCTGCGATCACCCCGTCCCCGGGAGGCCATCTTACCCTCAACCTCTTCGGCTACACCGGTGTCGGCACCTTGGCGCTCAGCGGGTGCGGTCCGGTCACCCACGTCGACGCCAGCAAGAAATCGGTCGCCCAGGCGCGCGAGAACGCGGCACTTTCGGCCATGGCGGAGCGCCCGGTCCGCTGGCTGGTGGACGACGCCGCCAAATTCGCCGCCCGCGAGGTGCGGCGCGGCGGCCGTTACGACGGGATCATCCTCGATCCGCCCAAGTTCGGCCGCGGGCCGAAGAACGAGACCTGGCGGCTCGAGGAAGGTCTGCCGCCGCTCATCGCCGACTGCCGCCGGCTGCTCGATGCCGAGAGCCGTTTCCTGTTCCTCACGGTCTATGCCGTGCGCATGAGCAGCCTCGCCTTGGCCGGCCTCCTCGCCGAACACTTCACGGGTCTTCCCGGCGCAATCGAGCACGGAGACCTTGCGGTGCGGGAGGAAGGAGAAGGCGGCCGCCTGCTGCCGACGGCCATCTTCGCTCGCTGGCGGGCCGATTGACTTCAACCGGTGCCGGGCGAGCGGCGAAATCGAATTTGGACGGAACTTGCCGACGCTTGCGCACCGTTCAATCGGGCAGAGTTCGCGTACGCGCCGGTGGCCTCGGCCGATGGCCAATGCCGCAACGGCCCCGGCGGTTGTGCAAAGCCGTTTCGAGGCGGCACGCGGGTGCCCATTAAGGTGTGGCTGGTGGCACTGATCCTGGTCCGTGCCGTCGCCGCTGCGGTGTTCGCCCTGATGGGAACCGGCCACCTGCCCTAGGGACGCTGGTTCGCGAACCGCTGGACTCGCGGCCGATGCACTGCCATCGGCGCGCGCATGGCCGACAGCCTCTACCTCGAGATCGCCGATTTCGTGCACATGGTGCACACCGGCATCTATTCGGAAGAGACCGGGCGTCCGCAGCCCTTGCGCTTCTCCATTCGCGTGAAGCTGAAGGCGATCCCGCGTTACGAACCCGACACCTCGCTCGACGCCAGCAAGAACTACATGGACCTGAAGTTCGCCGCTTCGCGCGCGCTGCCCGAAGGGGTGCATTTCAAGCTGATCGAGGCCGTCGCCGAGCACATCTGCGACACATTGTTCGTTGAGGACGAGCGGGTCGAGGAAGTCCGGGTCAAGATCGTCAAGCTGGCCCTCAGCGAGGCGCACGAACAGATCGGCATCACGCTCACGCGCGAGCGCCGATGATGGCGGGCGGTGGCGTGATTTTCGCTCGCGATCTGCCCGACGTTCCGCTCGATGCAGCCGCGGAGTTCTACACGCTCGTGCCCGGCATACGGGATGACTTCAAGACACACCCGCAGCTCACCCTGACGATCGTGTTCGATCCGGCTGGACACGAGCATCATGCGTGGCGGCTCGCCGCCATTCAGGCGCTCGCGCGAGAGGTCGCGCCGGCGGGGCGCGTGAACGGGCTCGTCGGAAAGAACTCTGACCCTGTTCAGAAAGCCTGTGAATGGTTGCAGAAAGCCCCCGGCATCACGGGCCAATTGCTGGCGGTCGACTGACCTTGACCCGTTCCTGCTCCCAGGCGATCTGTGTCGTTAAAGGCCATGACCGGTTCGCTCGCCCGCACCGTGAGATTCCTCGAGCGGCAAGCCGGCACTTTCGCAAACCGAAACGTCTTTCCCATGGACAGTGTCTGATGTGCAGCGTTGCGTGTAGGCTTTGCCGGCAACCGGCCATGAAAGCTGGACGAATCACCCGGCAAGCCGGAATGCGTTGAGTTTGGACCCCGCAAGGCCCAGAGTGCCCCGATGACCTGCAGCAAACCCCTCGTCGACGCGTTCAACCGGCGGATCAGCTACCTGCGCCTGTCCGTGACGGACCGCTGCGACTTGCGCTGCACCTACTGCATGCCCGAGCAGATGCAGTTCCTGCCGCGCAAGGACGTGCTCAGCCTCGAAGAGCTGCACAAGCTGGCGCTCGCCTTCATCGAGCGCGGTATCACCAAGATCCGCCTGACCGGCGGCGAGCCGTTGGTGCGGCGCGACGTGATCGAGTTGGTCCACGCGATCGGCCGCAAGCTCGGGGCGGGCCTGGAGGAGCTGACCCTCACCACCAACGGCACCCAGCTCGAGAGTTTCGCCGACGATCTCGCCGCCGCCGGCGTGAAGCGGATCAATGTCTCGCTCGACACGATGGACGGCGCGCTGTTCGAAAAGCTCAGCCGCCGCGACCGCCTTGCAAACGTGCTTCGTGGGATCGCCGCCGCGAGACAGGCGGGGCTCAAGGTCAAGCTCAACACCGTGGCGCTGAAGGGGCTGAACGAGGACGAAATCCCGTTCCTCATCGAATGGGCGCATGCGAACGGCCACGAGATCACGCTGATAGAAGTGATGCCGCTCGGCGAAGTCGAGGGCGAGCGGATCGATCATTACCTGCCGCTTACCGCGGTGAAGGATGTGCTCGATCGCCAATGGACGCTGACGCCGTCCGAGCACCGCAGCGGCGGCCCGGCGCGCTATTTCGACGTGGCCGAAACCGGAGGCCGGCTCGGGCTCATCACGCCCTTGACGAACAATTTCTGCGCCGGCTGCAACCGCGTGCGTGTCACCGCGACCGGGCGGCTCTACGCCTGCCTCGGCGGCGCCGAGCAGGTCGATCTGCGTGCCGCGCTGCGCTCCGACGCGCCGGACGCCAACCTTGCCGCCGCGCTGGATGAGGCGATGCGCATCAAGCCCGAGCGGCACCATTTCCGCATCGAGCGCGGCGCCGCTCCCGCCCAGCCGCGGCACATGTCGCTGACGGGCGGCTGAGCATGCGTTCACCGACCCAGATCGTCATTCGAGCGAAGGCGGCAGCCCGGCGCATCAAGGCGCGCGCGCAGCGCTCGATCGCTTCTGGGTTCCCCCCTTCGCTCGGATGACGAACTTTTCCTGTGGCCGTCAAACTCGTCTTCCTCGGCAGGCTGGCCGACATAGCGGGCGGGCCTGACCGCGAGGTGGAATCGCCGCTCGACTGGCGAGGGCTCCTGGACACGCTGAACGACGGCGTCCGTGACTGGGCTGCAGGCGAAAAGGTAAAGCTCGCCGTCAACGGCGTCGTTCTGGCCGACAAGACGATGCTCGCGGCAAAGGACGGTGACGAGGTCGCCCTCCTGCCACCCGTCAGCGGAGGCTGAGGGTGAAGGACGTCCGCCTCCTCACCGAGCCATTCGCTCCCGGCCCGCTAGTCGGAGTGTTCACCAATGCCCATCCGGGGCTCGGCGGGGTCTGCACCTTCGTCGGCGAGGTCAGGGGCGGTGAGAGCGTCGAAGCCCTCGAGCTGCTTCATTACGAGCCGCTGACGCTCGCCGGCATGGAGGCGCTCGCCGATGAAGCGCTCGCGCGGTTCGAGCTGATGGGCATTCTCATCGTCCATCGGGTCGGCGAGATGCGGCCAGGCGAGCCGATCGTGCTGGTCTCCGCCGCCGCCCGCCACCGCCGCGCGGCGATCCAGGCGGTCGACTTCGCGATGGATCGCCTGAAGTCCGATGCATGGTTCTGGAAGCGCGAGAAACGGGACGGCATCTGGCAATGGATCGACCCGCGCCCCGAAGATCACGCCGATCTCGCGCGGTGGAATGGCTAGGGCAGGTTCGCAGCCAACTGGTCGAGTGTCCTGTCCTCCGATGTGACGTAGCCGGCCACCTCGTCGCGAACGGTTCCGATCCGACCCGGCGCCTGGCCATGCGTCGCCGCGTCGTCGTAAAGTATGTCGAGATCGGCGAGCGGGATCATCGTCTTGGCGCGCGCCGCGCGAACGTCCGCGAGGGCTGCTTCCGCCTTGGCCCACGCATCGTCTCCGACGACGGCGCCGCGGCCGGCAGTGATGGTGTCGCGGGCGCCGGCGACCTCATCGACGAACGCCTGGTGAGCCGCCCTGGCGTCGGCTGCCAGTTTCGACACCCGGTCCAGCGTGGCCGGCGCGACCGGCGTCAGCACCGGCTCCGACGGGACCGGCAGCAGCGCGCCGCTCTCACGCTCGCCGGGCCGTATCGCGAGGCTCGGGTAGGCGCTCTGCGCGCTGGCGCAGGCGGCGAGGGCGCATATCGGGATCAAGGCGAGACAGCGCCGCAACATCGCCCTGGCGCTTAGCGGCAACGATCGCCGCTTACCAGCGGCCAAGCATCGCAATCGGCTTGCGCTCACCGTTGACAGCCACCACCTCATCGCCTAACGGCGTCGCTCTTTCCGGCGCCCTGCTGGCGCCCTTTTTGTCGTTTCCGCCGCCCGCGGTGGACGCGACAGCATAAACGAATGGATTAGGTGTAACCATGTTCGCAATCGTGCGCACGGGCGGCAAGCAGTATCGCGTTTCCGCCGGAGACAAGATCGCCGTCGAGAAGCTGGCGGGCAACGCCGGCGACACGATCGAGCTGGGCGAGGTGTTGCTCGCGGGCGACGGCGGTGAGCTGAAGGAGGCCGGCAAGGTCAAGGTCGCGGCCGAGATCATCGCCCAGGCGAAGAGCGAGAAGGTCACGGTGTTCAAGAAGCGCCGGCGGCACAACTATCGCCGCAAGGCCGGGCACCGGCAGCAGATGACCCTGCTGCGGATCGTCCAGGTCGGCGATTCGAAGATCGAGAAGAAGGCAGCGGCGCCGAAGAAGGAAGCCGCTCCGAAGACGGAAGAGGCCCCGCCGGCCGCGGCCAGCGCGCACGAAGCCGAGCGGCAGGAGCCGGCCAAGGGCGTCGAGACGAAGAAGCAGGCCAAGGCGCAGAAGGCCGAGCCGGTAAAGGACGCGGCGGGAGCCGCCAAGGCCGACGATAAACCCGCCGCCAGGAAAGCGGCGGCCAAGAATCCCGCCGCCAAGAAGCCGGCAGCGAAGAAGTAAGTTCGGAGTAGTTCGAGATGGCACACAAGAAAGCAGGCGGTAGCTCGCGCAACGGTCGTGATTCGGCCGGCCGTCGCCTCGGCGTGAAGAAGTTCGGCGGGCAGGAAGTGCTCGGCGGCAACATCCTCGTGCGCCAGCGCGGGACCAAGTTCTACCCGGGCGCCAACGTCGGCATCGGCAAGGACCACACCCTCTTTGCGCTCACCGACGGCCGCGTGCGATTCCACGACGGCAAGCTCGGGCGCAAGTACGTGTCGGTCGACATTATGGCGCAAGCTGCCGAATAACATCGGATGATCCAACGAAGGGGTCATCCACCGGGATGGCCCCGCCGGAGGCGAGAACTCCGGCCAGTCGAGGGAGATGGGGCCAGTCCCGTCTCCCTTTTTCAATCTCCCTCGCAACAAGACCGTCACGCGGGCCCGTCAAAAGGTGCGCGCGATGGCCTGAGGGAGTGAAGGCAAATGTTCTACCGGAGCGAACGGCTGTTCCTGCGGCCCGCTTTCCCGGAGGATAGCCGGGAACTTTTTGGCGCAATCTGCGATGCCCGCATCGTGGGGATGCTCGCCCGTGCGCCGTGGCCCTATCGCATGGCGGACGCAGAGGAATTCTGCGGCCGGCCCGTCGATCCGCAATCGCCGCGCTTCCTCGTCACCCTTCCGGGCGAGAAGGGCGCGCCGATCATCGGCAGCATCGGCCTCCATCAGGAGGAGGAGGGACTCGAGCTCGGCTACTGGATCGCGCGCGACTATTGGGGACGGGGCTATGCCACCGAGGCTGGGCGCGGCGCGCTGGAGATCGCCCGCGCGCTCGGTCATCGGCGCGTGCTCGCGGGTCATTACGTCGACAACCCCGCCTCGGGCCGCGTGATGCGCAAGCTCGGCTTACGCGAGACGGGCGAGATCCGCCCGACGTTCTGCCGCGCCCGCGGGGGCGAGCTCGTGCTCGCCCGCCGCTACGCGCTGGACTTTGCGCAAGCCGACGCGGCCCAAGGCGACCGAATGCGCGCGGCGTGAGAGTGCCCTTCGCGCCGGGCATTCGCCAGGCTCTTGTCCCTCCTCAGGCTGAGCGGTTGGATCAGGAGTTCCGCTCATCCTGGGGAGCGAGGTCGAATGACCGGGCGTCTCGAAGGATCAGGCGCTGAGCTTGGCCGCCGTCTCCGCCACCCTGCGACCGAGGTATCGCGCGCCGTTCAAGTCGACCTCGCTGGGCAGGCGCGAGCCGTCGTTGTTGGCGATCGTCGTCGCGCCATAAGGCGATCCGCCGCGCACCACGTCGACCCCGTTCTGCTCCTTGAAGCCGTAGTCCAGGCCGACGACCGTGCAGCCGAAATGAAGCAGGTTGGTGATGATCGAGAACAGCGTCGTTTCCTGCCCGCCGTGTTGCGCGGCCGTGCTGGTGAACGCGGCGCCGACCTTGCCGACCAGGGCGTCGGTGAACCACAGCCCGCCGGCCTGGTCGAGGAACGCGCCCATCTGGCTCGGCATGCGCCCGAAGCGGGTCGGCGCGCCGATGACGATGCCGTCGTATTGCGGCAGCGCGTTGATGCCCTCGATCTCCGGATGGGTGTGGTCGGCAACGAACCCGGCCGCGGCGGCGACTTCCGGCGGGGCGGTCTCGGCGACGCGGCGCACGTCGCACTCGTGACCGCTATTGCGAACGCCCTCCGCGACCGCGTCGGCCATGCGCGCGAGGTGTCCGTAGGAAGAGTAGTAGAGCACCAGGATACGAGCCATGAGTGGGTCCTTTCGTTGTGAGATCAGGTTTGGAGCAAGGCTTCGAGGACGGGCAGTTCGATGCCGGCTTCGTCGGCGCGGGCGCGTTCGGCGTAGAACCGGGCGAGCGCGCGCCAGATCGCTGCCGCCGCCGGGTCGTCGGGCTCGAGGAAACCAGCGATCTCCAGCATTTCGGGATTCCAGCGCGAGGCCTTGGGGTACATGTCCGGAATCTGCCGTCGGCTGCGTTCGAGCAGTGGCTTCTGGGTTACCGCCAGCTCGGCGACAAGGTCGTCGGCCGCGCCGTTGCGCTCGGCGGCGAGCAGCAGCGCGGTGGTAAGCGCGATTCCGCCCTTGTTGATCCCGCCGTAGCACATCTTGAGCGCCGCCGCGGCGCCAAGAGGCCCTTTCAGCACCCGTGCGTCGATACCGAATTTCGTGAGCGCGGCGATCTCCTCGGCTCCCTCTCCGCTGAGGTACAGGCGCGGGTCGGCGGTGTCTGACGGCGGCGGGCCGATGATAGCTCCGTCGACCATCTGCCCGCCGAGCTCCGCCACCCGCGCGGCGAGCCGCCGCTTGGTCTGCGGGTTGCAGGCATTGGCGTCGCACAATGGCGGCGGGGAGGGCATGGCGAACAGCGGCGCCAGCTCCTCGACAACGGCCGCCGCCGCCGCCGGAGGCACGATCGAGAGCACCAACGCCGCGGCGGCCATGTCCTCGAACGAGGCGTCCTGCATTCCCGCCGCCAGGGCGCGGGCGCAGCTCGCCTCGCTGCGGCCCTCAAGTCGGGTGACCACTCGCGCTCCGCGTTGCGTGAGCCGTCCGGCCACCGCCGAGCCCATCGCCCCCGCGCCAATGATCGCGATCGTCGTCACCGCATCGCTTGTAGGGCGTCGGGCGGCGATGTCACGCGGTCTGGAAGGGCAATGGTGCCCAGGGGCGGGATCGAACCACCGACACTGCGATTTTCAGTCGCATGCTCTACCAACTGAGCTACCTGGGCATCGCTGCGGCAGGGCCCCGGAGGGGCCGGCGAGCGGCTTGGATGCGGGCCTATGACGGGCAGGGCTGCGCTTGGCAAGACCCTAATCAATCGTCGTCTTCGCGCACGATGTCCTCGGGCGCGACCGGCGGACCCGGAACGGCATAGCCCTCGTTCAGCCAGCTCGCGAGATCGCGGTCGCGGCAGCGGGCGGAGCAGAACGGAGCGTATTCGTCCGTGCGCGGCTTCCGGCAGATCGGGCAAGGCCTGGCTGGGCTCATGGCGTCACCGCCTGTGCGAACCCGCCGTCGAGCGCAAGGGCGGGATCGGTTTCGAGCAGTACTTCGCGCCCGGTCCGGCGCTTCAGTTCCTCGATCCACTCTCCGGCCAGCTTGGCGGCGACCGCCGGATGGGCGACGAGCAGCAGCGCGCCGGCCTCGTCGACTTGCTCGGCTCGGCGCAGCAGCATTCGCGCGGCCGCTCCGGCGCGCGACAGGGTGAGGCGATGCAGCAGTGACGGTCGCTCCAGCCGGGCGACCAGCTGGACAAAGCCGAAGCCGTTCATCGCCGTGCGCTCGTGCGGCCACTCGGCCAGGGCCGCCTCCAGCGCGTCATCGATGGCGCGTCGGTGCGCCCTCTCGGACAGGCTGGGAAAATCGATTCCGACAGAACCGCCGAGGTCGAAGCGCCGGATCGCGCGGCCGAGCGGCCCCGCCGCGGTTTGCGCAAGGGCCGGGGCCGGGGCCGCTCCGTCGACGTCGATCACCGTCATTGCCGGGGTGACCGAGAACAGCAGGGTGCCGTCGGCGAACGCGACCTCTCCGCTCCACGCCTCGCTCCACACCTCTTCCCAGGCGCCGGCCGGAAAGCGGCGCACGGTACGGACAGACAGCGGTCCATGCGACAAGGCCTCGGCCAGCGGTGGGGCAGCTCGCGGCGCTCGCTCGCTCGGCCGGGCCTGGGCGCGCTTGAGACGTCCGCGTTCCGCGATGGCGGAACGCGTGACTTCGAGCCGCACCGTCGCACCCTCCCGGCCGGACGCGGGCAGGCGGTCGACGAGCGCCTCCTCGCCGTTCGCAAAGCGCGCGAGGCCGCGCCGGCGAGAAGGGTCGAACCGCACCAGCACGGCGTCGTCGACTTGTCCTGCGGCCAAGCCACCGGGCCAGTAAAGCCTTGCCGCGAGGACGTCATCGTCCTCGACGAGCAGCGCCCGCTCCTCTCCGATGCCCTTCTCGATCAGCCACTCAGGCAACGGAAAATCCCGCCGCTCTTAAAAGCGCCCGCGTTTCGAACAACGGCAGGCCGACGACACCCGAATGGCTGCCGGAAATCCACGCGATCAAGGCTTCGGCGCTGCCCTGGATCGCGTAGCCGCCGGCCTTGCCGTGCCATTCGCCACCGGCGAGATAGGCCGCCAATTCCTCGCCCGACAGGCCCTTGAAGCGCACCACCGTTTCGCTGAGCCGCTCGCGCATCGTGCCGTCGGGCGAACGCAGGGCGACCGCCGACAGGACCCGGTGCCGCCGGCCAGACAGCAACTCGAGGCAGAGTCGCGCGGTTGCCTCATCTTCCGCCTTGGGCAGGATTCGCCGTCCGGCGGCAACGACCGTATCCCCGGCGAGCACGAAGGCCTTGCCGTCGGCGGCAGCCGCGGCTTTCTCGCGCGCCATCCGCTGAGCGTAATCGCGCGGCACCTCGCCCTTGCAGGGCGTTTCGTCGATGTCGGCGTGAACGACTCTCGCCGGCTCGATCCCCAGCCGCGCGAGCAATTCGCGCCGCCTCGGGCTGGCCGAGGCGAGAACGAGTTCGCGTTCTTCGGGATGGGCCTTCGACAAGCTCAGTGCCCTCTCACGACGAGCGGAAGTTAAATCCGCTCATCCTGACGAGCGGGCGAGGAGGCGGGGGGCCGCCGTCACGAACGCGTCTCGAAGGACGCCAGAGCACCCGCTTACTGCGGCCCCGGGCCGCCCCGGCCGGGCATGAAGCGGTAGGTGATGCGGCCCTTCGAGAGATCGTAGGGTGTCAGTTCGACCAGCACCTCGTCGCCCACAAGCACGCGGATGCGGTTCTTGCGCATCTTGCCCGCCGTGTGACCGATGATCTTATGGCCATTTTCGAGCTCTACCCGGAACATCGCGTTGGGCAGCAGTTCGACCACCTTCCCGCGCATTTCGAGGAGTTCTTCTTTCGCCATAAGCTATCGGTTTCCGCCGTGGTTTTGCTGCATGGGCGCGCGCATAGCGGCGGCTGCCGGAAAAGGAAAGCCTCGCCTCGGGAACGCGTTAACTCGCCGCTCATTGCGACACTTTATTACGACGCGTTACTTGCCCCGTTGACAATGTCCGCACATAGGCGCGCCGCAGGGGGACTGGTTGTTGTTTCTTCGAAAAGGGCCGAAAGTTTGCGCATTCTCCTTGCAGCCAGCCCGGCCGCCATCGCGGTTGCGCTCGCTTATCCTGCACAGGCCCAGGATGCGCTTCCGCCCAAGCCGATCCCGCAGATCGCCCAGGCGCAAGCCGGCGGCGTAACCACCCAGCAGGTCGACCAGCCCGCGCCGGTCGTCACCGACCAGACGACAACTCCGAGCAACACCGAAGAAAACGAGATCATCGTCGTTGCCAACGCGTTGCGCGGCGCGGTCAAGGCGCCGCAGCCCCCGGTGGTCGAACTCAACCAGGAGGACATCGCCTCGTACGGCGCGGATTCGCTGGCCGACCTGATTTCGCAGCTTTCGACCGAAACCAGCACGGGCCGCGGCCGCGGCAGCGGACGGCCGGTGTTCCTCGTCAACGGCCTGCGCGTCTCGAGCTTCCGCGAAATGATGTCCTACCCGCCGGAGGCCATCAAGCGCGTGCAGGTGCTGTCGGAGGAAGTGGCCCAGAAGTACGGTTTCCCGCCCGACCAGCGGGTGATCAACTTCATCCTGCAGGACAAATTCGCCAGCAAGACCGGCGAAATCGAATACGGACAGCCGTTCAGAGGCGACACGTCAACCGTCGGCTTCGAGGGGACTACCCTCAACATCGCCGGCAACAACCGCCTCAACTTCGACCTCAAGCTCAACCATACCTCGCTGCTCACCGAAGCCGAGCGCGGAGTGATCCAGACCTTCCCGCCGTCCTTTCCGACCGATCCCGATCCGGGCGCGTTCCGCACGCTGGTGCCGAAGAGCTCGGATTACCAGCTGACCGGCAACTGGACGAAGGGCCTCGGCAGCGCCGGCGCTTCCCTCACCCTCAACGGCACCGCCGAGCGCAGCGACAGCCGATCGCTGTCGGGGCTCAATACTGTCGACCTGACGGGTCCGGCTCCGGACGACGAGACCGTTCTGCGCACTTTCGGCGCCGATTTCCCGCTGGCGACGAACACGCGCACCGATACGTTCTCGTTCGGCTCGACGCTCAACGCGCACGCCGGCCAATGGCAGCTCACCGGCACGCTCGACGCGAGCCACGCCGACAGCACGACCAAGATCGATCGCCGCATCACGCCAGGCAACAACGCCGACCTGCAGGACCTCATCGACCAGGCGGCCGCGGGCACCTTTGCCCTCGATGGGCCGATCACCGGCTTAGCCTATCCCGGGTTCGACACCGCCGAAAGCAAGTCCGACAGCGCAACCACCAAGTTCACGGCGATGGGCAATCCGATCCATCTTCCCGCGGGCGACGTGTCGGTAACGCTCGACGCCGGCTTCGACTGGAACCGGATCGACAGCACGGACACGAGGGTCGCCACCACGCGCACCAAGCTGACGCGCGGCAACCTCAATGGCGGCGTCAACGTGTCGGTCCCGCTCACCGGCCAGGATTTCGGCGGGGTGATCGGCAAGCTGACCGCGAACTTCAGCGGCGGGCTCGACCACCTGTCGGACTTCGGCACGCTCAAGAACTGGAGCGCGGGCCTCAATTGGGGCCCGACCGACAAGCTCAATTTCCAGGCGAGCTATATCGTACGCGATGCCGCGCCGGGGCTGAGCCAGCTCGGTGCGCCCTCGATCGTCAATTTCAACGTGCCGGTGTTCGATTTCACCACCGGTCAGACGGTGCTCGCCAACGTCACCACCGGCGGCAACCCGAACCTCAGGCGCGAGCGCGATCGCGACCTGCACCTCGGGGCCTCCTACACCCTGCCGATCTTCGATCGCGCGAGCCTGCGGGTCGAATACTTCAGCAACAATTCGGACAATGTCACGGCCTCGTTCCCGCTGCTGACGCCGGAGATAGAAGCGGCGTTCCCCGGCCGGGTGACGCGCGTGGGCGGCACGATCACCTCGATCGATGAGCGTCCGGTCACCTTCTACAACGAGAAGTCCTCGCGCCTGCGCTTCGGCATTTTCCTCGGCGGCCGCATCGGCAGCTCCTCGCAGCAGGGCGGCGGTGGCGGCCGCGGCGGTGGAGGCGGCGGATTTGCGGGCGGCCCAGGCGGAGACGGCGGCCCTCCCGGCGGGGGCGGCGAAGCCCCGGCTGGTGCCGGCGGTCCTCCGCCCGGCGGAGGGGGGTTCTTCTTCGGCGGCGGCCAGGGCGGCGCCAACGGTGGCCGCGGCAATTTCAACCCGCAGGCGTTCGCCGACTTCCGTGCCAAGCTATGCGACCCGAAGGCGACGACACCTCCCGACCTGTCGGCCTTGCCCGAGCAGCTGCGCGCGCGCCTCACCGGCGCTGATGGCAAGCCCGATCCGCAGCGGCTCGCGGAAATGAAGCAGCGCGTGTGCAACGGCAACGGCGGCTTCAACCCGCAGGCGTTCGCGCAATTGCGCCAGACCTTCTGCCCGGCCGACAAGCCGCTCGACGCGAGCAAGCTCCCCGCGCAGGTCCTCGATCGCTTCAAGGGCGCCGACGGGCAAGTCGACCAGGCCCGGTTGACGCAGTTCAGGACCCGCGTGTGCAGCATCGATCCGGCCCAGTTCGCCGCTCGCCAGGGACAGCAGGGGCAGCAGGCGCAGGGCGGGGCGCAGCCCGGCGGACAGCCGGCCGCGGGCAATGATCAGGCTGGCAGCGGCCAGGGCGGCGAGCGTCGGGGGCAAAATGGCGGCGAAGCGCGCGGCGGTAGAGGCGCCGGCGGCCCCGGTGCCTTCTTGATGAACCGCGGGCGCAACAATGGCGGGCGCTGGAACCTGTCGCTCAGCGACACGATCGAGCTGACCAACACCGTGCTGATTGCGCCCGGCGGCCCGCTGCTCGACCAGCTGCACGGCGATGCGGTGAGCGGCAACGGCGTGGCGCGCAACACCCTCACGCTCGACGGCGGCGTGTTCTACAACGGCCTCGGGCTGCGCTTCAACGGCAGCTACAAGAGCGGCACGAATGTCAAAGGCACCGGGCTGCCGGGCAGCACGGACCTCCGCTTCGGATCGCTGTTCACGCTCGACTTGCGGGCGTTTGCCGATCTCGGGCGGCAGGCGAAGCTCGTCAAGGCGGTGCCGTTCTTCAACAACGCGCGCATCTCGTTCAGCGTCAAGAACGTGTTCGACGCGCGGCAGAGGGTTACCGACCAGAACGGGGACGTTCCGCTTCGCTACCAGCCGTTCCTGATCGATCCAAACGGCCGCACGTTCCAGGTCGAATTCCGCAAGATGTTCTGACCGCCGCCAACCGGCGCGCGGAACCGCGGCTCCGGCGGTCGATTTTGGGTCCGTGAACGCGGGCGACACTTCCTTTCGGCTTGTCCTCAAGTCGCTGTTCGCCGCTGCGCTGATCGCGCTGCTCGTCCTTGCGCTCCTGCGGCTGCTCGACGTCCTGATCCTCGTTTTCGGCGCGGTGGTCGTGGCGACGCTGCTGCACGGCTTTGCCGAGGCCATCCGGCGGCGAGCCCCGCTCAACGCCCGCTGGAGCCTCGCTGCCGCATTGCTGATCGTTCTGGCGGTACTCGTCGGCCTCGGCTGGCTGTTCGGCTCGCAACTGCAGACCGATCTCGGCGCCGTCGCGCGCACGCTTCAGGCCAGCTGGGACGCGCTGCGCCAGCACATTGCCGCCTTCCCCGGCGGCAAGGACGTGGCCATGGCGATGAAGCACGCCCGGCTGCCGACCGACAACCTCGTGGCCAAGCTGGTCGGCGCGCTGAACTGGATCACCACTGTGGCGGTCGATGGGGTGGTCGTGTTGTTCGGCATCGTCTTCATCGCCGCCGACCCGGCGCTCTACCGCAAGGGATTGGCGCTGCTCTTTCCGCGCCGCCACCGCCCGCTGGCCGACGAGGCGCTCATCGATGCCGGACGGGCGCTGCGCCAATGGGTCGTCGGCCTGTTTGTCGTGATGGTCTTCATCGGCGTGTTCTGCGGCATAGGTCTATGGCTCGTCGGCTGCCCTTCGGCGGCGGGGCTCGGCCTGATCGCCGGCCTGTTCGAGCTGATCCCCTATCTCGGACCGATCATCTCGGCCTTGCCGGTCGCGCTCGTCGCGGCCACCCAAGGGACCCAAACGCTGTGGCTGTCGATGGCGGTGATGCTGGTGGTGCACTGGGTCGAGGCCGCATTCGTCGCGCCGCTCGCGGCCGAGAGAACGGTATCGCTCCCCCCGGCGGTGTCGGTGTTCGGAGTGATCGCGGGGGGTACGCTGTTCGGACCGCTTGGGCTGATCTTCTCCTCGCCGCTGCTGGTCGTCGCCCTGGTGCTGGTCAAGCGCGTGTGGGTCGAGGAGGCGCTGGACACGCCGACCCACGTGCCCGGGCGCGATCCGGAATAACGCCGCCTCGCAGAGCGCCGGGATGACGAAACGGGGAGCTTCGCTTATCTCCCCCTTATGGCCCGCACCCCCGCAGGATCCCCGCCGCACCCCAAAGGCGCCGAGCGCTTCAACGAGGAGCGCGCGACCTACACGGTGAAAGGCGACGCGCAGCCGAACATCGAAGCCGGCGTCAAGGCGATCCGCGAGACGGTGAGGACGCTGAAGCCCAAGCCCGGCGTCTATCGCATGCTCGATGCGCGCGGCGACGTGCTGTACGTGGGCAAGGCGCGCGCGCTGAAGAACCGGGTGGCGAACTACTGCCAGGTGGCGAACCTCTCCAGCCGGCTGCAGCGCATGGTCAGCCAGACGCGCGGCATGGAAATCGTCACGACCAATTCGGAAGCCGAGGCGCTGCTGCTCGAAGCCCAGTTGATCAAGCGATTTCGCCCGCCTTACAACGTGTTGCTGCGCGATGATAAGAGTTTCCCTTTCATTCTCCTGCGCGCCGACCACGCCTTTCCGCGGATCATGAAGCACCGTGGCGCGAGGAAGGCGAAGGGCGATTACTACGGTCCGTTCGCCAGCGCCGGGTCGGTCAACACGACAATTAACGCGCTGCAGAAACTATTTCTCCTAAGATCCTGCACTGACAGCTTTTTCTCCCGTCGCGACCGGCCGTGCCTGCTTTACCAGATCAAGCGCTGCTCGGCGCCGTGCGTCGGGCGGATCGACGAGGCGGGCTATGCCGAGCTGGTCCGCCAGGCGAAGGATTTCCTCGGCGGCCGTTCGGGTGCGGTGCAGCGCGAGATCGAGGCCCAGATGGCAAGGGCGGCGGAGACCCTCGACTTCGAGACCGCGGCGATGCTGCGCGACCGGCTGCGCGCGGCGACCTTCATCCAGGGCACCCAGGCGATCAACGCCGAGGGTGTCGGCGACGCCGATATCTTCGCGCTCGCCGCCAAGGGCGGTCAGATCGCGATCCAGGCATTTTTCGTTCGCGGCGGGCAGAACTGGGGTCACCGCGCGTTCTTTCCCAGCCACATCGCCGACGTGCCGGAGGAAGAGGTCCTCGCCCGCGTGCTGATGCAGTTCTACGAGGAAGTGCCGCCGCCGCGCACGATTCTCGTCGACCGCGACCTGCCTGAGCGCGAGCTGCTCGAGGAGGCGCTGTGCGAAACAGGCGGCCACCGGGTGGCGATTTCCGTGCCCCAGCGCGGAGACCGGCGACGGCTGATGGAGCAGGCGAAGCGCAACGCCGCCGAGGCGCTCGATCGCCGCCTCGCCGAAACCGGCACCCAGGCGAAGATCCTGCGCGAGCTGACCGAGTTCCTCGAGCTGCCCGAAGAGCCGCAGCGGATCGAGGTCTACGACAACAGCCACATCCAGGGGGCCAAGGCGGTCGGCGCGATGATCGTCGCCGGGCCGGAAGGCTTCCGCAAGGGCCAGTATCGCAAGTTCAACATTCGCCAGGCGCAGACCGACGATGATTTCGGCATGATGCGCGAGGTGATGACCCGCCGCTTCGCGCGCGCGCTCGAGGAAGACCCGGACCGCGACGGTGACACCTGGCCCGGCCTCGTGCTGATCGACGGCGGCAAGGGGCAGATGTCGGTGGTGCGCGATGCGCTGGAGGACCTCGGCATCGAGGATGTGCCGCTGGTCGCCATCGCCAAGGGTCCGCACCACGGGCGCGAAGGCCGCGAGGTGTTTCACTTCTCGGACGGCCGCGAGAAGACCCTGCCGGTCAACTCGCCGGTGCTGTTCTACCTGCAGCGTTTGCGTGACGAGGTCCACCGCTTCGCCATCGGCGCCCACCGGGCCAAGCGCAGCCGCGCCATCAGTGCCAGCCCGCTCGACGAAATTCCCGGCATCGGCCCGGCTCGCAAGCGCGCGCTGCTCCTCCATTTCGGCACCGCTGGCAAGGTCCGCGCCGCCGCCCTCGACGACTTGAAGCGGGCACCGGGCGTAAGCGAAGCGGTCGCGCAAGCGGTGTACGACTTCTACCATCCGAGCGGATGAGATCGGCAGAAGCAGTTTCCTTCGCCCGCTGCGTTCCGCCTAGGTTCGAGATATGGCTGTGTCCTCGCGCTCGCCCGCACAATTTCACGCTGCGCCGCCCTGGCGCCCTCCCAAGCGGAGGGGGAGTGCCTTGTCGCGCCGCGATGGGTGTATGAGGGTCACGCGGCAGGCGTTCCTGTCCCTCGGAAAGGTGTGAACCCGATCTCGTGTTCTTTTCGGATTACATTCCTGAGACCGAACGGAAAAAGTATGACCACTGGAAGATCGCACGGCGTCACTTGTGTGATTCTGCTGGCGCTGATTTTGCCCACGGCCGCCGCCGCGCAACCGGTCGACCCTTCGAGGACGACGGAAACACCGACGGTGGAGTGCCAGGTCGCGCCGGGCGAAGCGCATCCATGGACCAACCAGGGCTACTCGCCCGAGTGCCGCGCCCGGCTGGCGCTGGCCGAGTTCAAGAATCTCGATGAAAAGCTGCGCTTTCTTTCGCCACCGCCGGCGAAGGAGAAGTCCATCGTCCGCGATGTAGCGGCCATGCTGCATCTGCCGAACATCCGCGGCTCGGACGGCCCTGCGGGGCTCGCGCGAGGCGCGGACGCCACGGCGCTGCCGTCGCCGATTGCCGTGGCGGCCAGCTTCGATCCGGAGATGGCGAGGGCATACGGCGCCGTTCTCGGCGAGGAATTTCGCGCCGCCGGGCTTGGTGCGATCCTCGGCCCGGCGTTCGACACCGCGCGCACCTGGCGCTTCGGCCGGCTCAGCGAAAGCATGGGCGAGGATCCGTTCCTCGCCGCCGCCATGGCCGGCCGGGAAGTGCGCGCGATCTCCGACCAGGGCGTCAACGCGACGATCAAGCACTTTGCGGTTTATACCCAGGAAGCGGGTCGCGTCGGCGACCAGCCGAGCGGATCGGCGCCGAGCGTGAACAACATCGTCGGCGAGAAGGCGCTGCGGGAAATCTACCTGCCGCCGTTCGAGGCTGCCGTGAAGGTCGGTGGCGCGGGCGCCGTGATGTGCTCGTTCCCGCGGATCAACGGCTCTTATGCCTGCGAAAACGGACACTTGCTCGGCATTCTCAAGAACGAATGGGGCTTCACCGGCAGCGTCGTGCCGGACTTTCCGAGCGCCCAGCGCAGTATCGCGAAGGCCGTGCTCGCCGGGCTGGACGGCGGCTCGTACGGGCCCTCGCCGGTCAACGCGGCGCTGGCGAACGAAAAGCCGCTCGAAGAGGCCGTGCGTGACGGAGACGTGCCGGAAACGCGCATCGACGACATGATCATGCGCCGTCTCGTCCCGATGTTCCGGCTTGGTCAGTACGACAACCCACCAGCCAAGGGCGCGAAGGACGTGTCGACGCCCGGCCATCTGGCGGTCGCGGCGCAGATCCTCGAAGGAGGGACGGTGCTGCTGAAGAACGATGGCGGCATCCTGCCGATCGGCCGGCTCGTCAGGTCGGTCGCGCTGATCGGACCGCAGGCCGGCGCAGATGCCAACGTGGTCGAACAGGGCTCACCCTACGTGAAGCCGGTTCACCTCCAGCCCGTGCTGCCAGCGGTGACGGCGCGTGCGGGAGACCGCATCGCGCTAACTTACGCCGACGGCACGAGCGGGCTTGGCCCCTTGCCGCCGTTCGATCCAACGCTCGTCAAGACGGCCGACGGGCAGCCCGGATGGCGGGCCGAATATTTCGCAAACCCCAACCTCGATTTTGCCGGTCCGCCGCTCGCCGAGACGGTCGTCGCCGATCCTTCGCTCGACAAGGAGCCCGCGATCGAGGAGTTGCCGGCGAACAACCAATGGTCGGTGCGCTACACGACCACGTTCACGCCTCCCGAGACCGGCGTTCACCGCTTTACCGTATTCGGCTCGGGCACCGCGCGGCTGATAGTCGACGGCCAGGAGGTGGCCGGTTTCGCGCTCGCGGATTTCGGCAACGTCGCTTACGCCAACCTCGATCTTCAGTCCGAAGACCCCGTGGAGATCGAGCTCGACTACACACCTCGCAGCGCCTTGCGCGACCGGCGCGTGGAGATGTTCGGCATGGAGATGGGGCTGACCTTGCGGGTCGGCCATGAGCCGCCCAACGCCATGCTCGAGCGCGCGATCGAGAGCGCGAGGCAGGCGGACGTGGCGATCGTCTTGGCCGGCGAGCGGGTCGGCGAGGGCATGGATCGCACCACGCTCAAGCTCCAGGCCGACCAGGACCGGCTGATCGAAGCGGTCGCCGAGGCCAATCCCAACACGGTCGTCGTACTCAGCACCGGCGGGCCGGTGGCGATGCCATGGATCGACAAGGTGGCGGCGGTACTGGAGACGTGGCTGCCGGGCGATGCGTTCGGCCCGGCCATCGCGGCAATGCTGTTCGGCGACGCGGAGCCGGGCGGGCGGCTGCCCGTGACCTTCCCCGCCGACGAGACCCAAGGACCGGCGACGAGGCGCGACGAGTATCCCGGGACCACCGATCCGGCGACCGGCAGCCTCGATAAGGCTCGCTACGACGAGGGCGTCGATGTCGGCTACCGCTTCTGGGACGCAAACGACCAGCAACCGCTGTTCCCGTTCGGCTACGGGCTCGGCTACGGCGATGTCGCGATGGAGGGCGTGCGGATCGCCGACGGCACGGACGACGGCAAAGTCGTCCTCGCTCGTGTCCGCAACCGGGGCGATCGCGCCGCCACCGCCGTACCGCAGGTCTATCTCGGCTTTCCCGCCAAGGCGGGCGAGCCACCGAAGCAACTCAAGGGCTTTGCCAAGCTGCAGCTCCAGCCGGGTGAGGAGCAGCAGGTAGAAATCCCCCTGCGGCCGGAAGCCTTCCGCTACTGGGATGCCGACAAGGCCGCCTGGGCTTCGGGCGGGACTTACGACGTCATGCTCGGCTCCTCGTCGCGCGATATCGTATGGCACAAGACGATCGACATTCCGCCCGGATGAACGATGCAAAGCGCCCGGAACGGCGGAGACCAGCCGTTCCGGGCGCGGGTACCCGGGTCAAGGGGCGGGGGGGATTACTGACCCGGGTTGCTTTGCTGCTGGGCAATCTGCCTGATCGTGCCCTGGCCCATGGCCGAGATGACGGCATTGCCGTTGCCGTTGGCGCTGAAGTTGCTCGCCGGCAGGGTCGCTTGCGCGCCGTGGACCTTGACCAGCAGCTGCTGCACCTGGCCCTGGCCGTTGGCGATGACCTGGCGAACGGTGCCGATCTTGTCGCCGCTCGTGTCGAGCACATTCATGCCCTTCTGGACACTGAACGCGCCTTGCGCCGAGGATGCGGCGCTGCCTGCCGCCGCGAGCGCGCCCGAGGCATAGCCGGCCGAGCCGCTCGCCGCGCCGTTGGCGTTGCCCGAGGCGCTGCCGGCGAGGTTGCCGGCGGTCGAGTAGGCATTCCCGACGACGCCCGAGGCGGTGCCGCGCGCCTGCGACACGACGCCCTGCGCCGTCGAGCGAACGGCGTCGGTACCGATCAGGTCAGCCGAAGCCGAGCCGCCGCCGGAAGCGGAACCGCTCGCGTGGCCGCTGCCCGAACCGCTGGCGGCGGGCGTGTTGAGCACGCCGTTGAGGGTGCCGTTGCCGTTGGCGTTGCCATGGCCGTTGGCGTCGACATGGCCGGTGTGCCGGTTGACGTGAGCTGAGCCGCTGCCGTTAGCGGAACCGTTGGCGCTCCCGCCGAGCGTGCCGCCGATGGGGTCGCCGGGTAAGGAGGGCAGGCCGGCCTGGGGCGGAAATCCGCCGAGGGTGCCGCCGAGGACGCCACCGGCAGCGCCGCCGCCCCCGAGCGCGCCACCGAGTCCGCCTCCGCCGAGGAGTTGCGCCGATGCCGGAGCGGCGATCAGGGCGAGGGCCGAACCGGCGATCAGAATCCGTTTCATGATGTAGGCTCCTTCTTCCTTTGCGCCGGCCCTCTCCGGCCGGCTCATTCGAAAAACGGATGCCCCCGGCGGTTTAATTCACGGTGCGGCAAAAAAATTTCCGGCGGCGCCGTCAGCGCCGGCCGCAGGCCTTGCACAGCAGTCCCCGCCCGTACTGCGCGTCAGGCCCCCTGGGCCCCAGGTCCTCGGCCTCGTCGTCGAGGGCCAGCTTCCACGTGCTTCCGCGCCGCACGGCGGCGGCGGCCCGGGCGGCCACCAGCGGAACCGCGTAAGATGTGCCGCGCACGCTAACCCACTTGCCGGCTTTGTTGAGCGCGCGAATGTCCGCGCCGGGCGCCGCGTAATCGAGGTGCAAGGCGTGACCGGCTTCGATCAGCGCTCGCTCATGCTTGTCGACCGCGGTGACGGCGAGAACGCCGGGGTAGGATGCCGGATAAGCAGGCGGCGCGGCGGGGCCGTCGTTACCGACCGGAGCGACCACCACCATGCCCTTCTTGCGCACCGCGTCGATCGCCTTGGCCAGCGCGGCGTTTCGAGGACCGACGAGGCTGATCGACACCACCTGCGCACCCGCGCCCGCGAGCCAGTCGAGCGCCCGAACGATGGCGAGAGCGTTACCGCCTGCCGGATCGGCACCATAGACATCGGCGACTATCAGGTTGCGGGCACCCGCGCCGGCGAGCAGCGAGGCGACCGCGCTACCGTGATCGCTCGAAGCAGGAGCGCCCCTCGCAAAACCGCGAATGGCGACTGTCGAGATTCCCTTGCCAGGCCCGCCATCGATAATGCCGACCCGGGTGGCGATTGCAGGCGCGGCAGCGACCGCCGAAGCGGCGGTCTCCACGGCCGTGCCCCCGCTCTGGAAATTGAGGTTGTCGGGCGCGATTTGCGTCTCGGGCGCTTGCTGGAGAAGCTGCTTTTGCGCCTCGGCCAGGGACAGGCCGCGCGGCAACGTCAAGCGAACCACCGTCATGTCGAGCGCGTCGAGTTTCTCGGTCGTTGCGTCGGAGAGCCCCAAGCCACGCGCCGCGGCCAATGTCCCCGGGCCTGGATCGACGAGCAGCAGCTCGCCTCGCACGGCCGGCTCGCCGCTGGCATCGGGTTCGACGAACTTGCGCCTTTTTCGCAGCAAGTCGGCAATCCTGTCTGTGCGAGCCTGCAGGAGCACTCCGGCGGTTTGCCGCACGGACTGGAGCGACCGGTTCACCGTCTGGTCGAGCGTCTGCTCCGCCCCTTGCGCCAGCGGGCCGACGACCGGCAGTTGCGGGACGGCGACGCCCGGCAGCAGCTGCGCCGCGGCGGGAACCGCGAGCAAGGCCGCCAAGGCACTGGCGAGGGCAAGGATTCGACGCATTCTCGGCACTCTTGAATTTTTGCCTTAAGCAGGGATGAAACGCACGGGACCATCCGTTTAATCCGTGAAACGAGGCAAGTCATAGCCGACGACGGCTTCGAACAGGGCGTGCTGGCGCTACTTCCCAGGCTGCGGCGCTTCGCCGCGGGCTTGGCGCGCGATCCCGCCGACGGCGACGACTTGTGCCAGGCGACGCTCATTCGCGCGCTCGAGAAGCGCGAACTGTGGCAGCCCGGGACACGACTGGACAGTTGGATGATCAGGATGATGCGAAACATCTGGATTGACGAAACCCGCGCGAGGACGCGCCGCGGCGAAACGTTCGTCGACGAGAGTGCCGGCCTCTCGGTGGGCGGCAGTGGCGGGCAGGAGGAAACCGTGACGCTCGGCGTGATCGATCGCGGCTTGCGCACACTGCCCGACGAGCAGCGCGAGGCGGTCCTGCTGGTGATGGTGGAGGGCTATTCATACAAGGAAGCGGCCGAGATCGTCGGCTGCCCGGTGGGCACGCTCAATTCGCGACTGGTCCGCGGGCGCGACGCGCTGCTTGCCTGGCTGGGGGACGGCGTATGAGCGTGACGCCCGAGGAACTCGCCGCATTCGCCGACGGCCAGCTCGACGAGCCGCGGCGGAGCGCGGTGGCGGCGGGGGTGGCGGTTGACCCGGCGCTCGCGGCCGAGGTCGAGCGGCACCGTGCGCTGAAGCAGCGGCTGGCCTCGCATTTCGCGCCGATCCTCGATGCACCGGTTCCCGAGCGGCTGACCGCCCTCGTCGGTGGTGGCGAGCCCAGGGTCGTAGATTTGGTCGCGGCCAGGCAGCGGCGTGCCATTCGCGGCCCTGCGCGCTGGGCGTGGATCGTGGGGCCGGCGCTCGCGGCCTCGCTGGCGCTGGCGGTGTTTCTTCCGCGCGGCACGCCGCAGGGTTATGCCGATCCCGCGTTGGCCGGTGCCCTCGACCGTCAGCTGGTCGCCACGCAGGCGAGCGATGCGCCGACACGCGTGCTACTCAGCTTCCGCAGCGAGTCCGGCCAGTATTGCCGCGCTTTCTCCGGCAGGGCGCAAAGCGGCATCGCCTGCAGGGATTCCACCGGCTGGCGGCTGCAGGCGACGGCGCCTGGAGCCGTACCTGGGCAAGGCGACTACCGGATGGCCGGCAGTCCCGCCGCGGCGATCATGGCGCAAGCGCAGGACATGGCCGCCGGGGCCGCGCTCACCGCCGAGCAGGAACAGGCGGCGCGGGCCAGGGGCTGGCGCTGATCGTCAACGGGCACGGCGGAACATCCCTTCCTGCGCGGTGCTCGCCACCAGCTGGCCGTCGCGGGTGAAGATGCGGCCGAAGTTGAGGCCGCGCGCGTGGCCGCTCCACGGGCTGGTCATCGAATAGAGCAGCCAGTCGTCGGCGCGGGCGTCGGCGTGGAACCAGAGCGCGTGATCGAGGCTCGCGCCGCGTACATCGCCGCGGGCGAAGGCGAGACCGTGAGGCAGCAGGCACGTCGCCATCAGCCGCATGTCGCTGAAGTAGGCGAGAACCGCGCGGTGGACTTTCGGGTCGTCCGGCAGCGGGGCGCGGGCGCGGAACCATAGGTGCTGTTCGGGCAAGGCGGGCTTGCGGCTGAGTAGACCGGTCGGGTCCGCCGCGCGCACTTCGATCGGGCGCGGCCGCAGGATGATGCGCGGGGCGCGGGCCTCGATCTCGGCACGGTAGCGATCGAGCACCGCGTCCTCCGGCTCGAGGTCTTCCGGCGGCGGCACGTCGGGCATCGCCGCCGCCTGGTGCGCCGGACCTTCCTCGCGGCGCTGGAAGGAAACCGAGGAGGCGAGGATCTGGCGATCCTCCTGCAGCGCAATCACCCGGCGGTTGGCGAAAGTGCCGCCATCGAAGCCGCGCTCGACACGGTATTCGATGTCGAGCTCCTCGCTGCCGCCGCGCAGGAAGTAGGCGTGGAGCGAATGGGCCGGCCGGTCTTCTGGAACGGACGCCTGCGCGGCAACCAGGGCCTGGGCGATCACCTGGCCGCCGAACACCCGGCCGACGCCGTCACCCCGGCGAGGGCCTTCGAAGCGGTCGTCGCCGAGGGCCTTCAGCTGCAGCAGGCGCAGCAGGTTGGCGACGAGCGCTTCGGTTGTCGGTTCGATGTCAGCCTGCCGCGTGCGCCGCCAGCGCCGCGAGCAGCAGCAGGGCGACGATGTTGGTGATCTTGATCATCGGGTTCACGGCCGGGCCGGCGGTGTCCTTGTAGGGATCGCCGACCGTGTCGCCGGTCACCGCGGCCTTGTGCGCCTCGGAGCCCTTGCCGCCGTAGTGGCCGTCCTCGATGTACTTCTTGGCGTTGTCCCATGCGCCGCCGCCGGCGGTCATCGAGATCGCCACGAACAGCCCGCCGACGATCACGCCGAGGAGCAGCGCGCCGAGCGCGGCGAAGCCGTTCTCGCGGCCCGCGATCAGCGTGATCACGAAGTACACCACGATCGGCGCCAGCACCGGCAGAAGGCTCGGCAGGATCATTTCCTTGATCGCCGCACGGGTGACCAGGTCGACCGTCCTGGCATAGTTCGGGCGGCTGGTGCCGGCCATGATCCCCGGGTCGTTCTTGAACTGGTCGCGCACGTCGATCACCACGTCGCCCGCAGCGCGGCCGACCGCTGTCATGCCAAGCGCGCCGAACAGGTAGGGCAGAAGCGCACCCAGCAGCAGGCCGACGATGACGTATGGATTTTCGAGGCTGAAATCGACCGGCGTGCTCGGGAAGAACTCGCGCAGGTCGGTGGTGTAGGCGGCGAACAGCACCAGCGCGGCGAGGCCGGCCGAGCCGATGGCATAGCCCTTGGTCACCGCCTTGGTGGTGTTGCCGACCGCGTCGAGCAGGTCGGTCTTCTCGCGCACGCTGTCGTCGAGGCCGGCCATCTCGGCGATTCCGCCGGCGTTGTCGGTCACCGGGCCATAGGCGTCGAGCGCCACGACCATGCCGGCGAGTGCCAGCATCGCGGTCGCTGCATAGGCGATGCCGATGAGGCCGGCGAGCTGGTAGGCGATAATGATGCCGGCGACAATCACCAGCGTCGGCAGCGCGGTCGATTCAAGGCTGACCGCGAGGCCCTGGATGACGTTGGTGCCGTGGCCGGTCTCCGAGGCCTTGGCGATAGAGCGCACCGGGCGGAAATTGGTGCCGGTGTAATATTCGGTGATCCAGATGATCAGGCCGGTGATGACGAGGCCGAGCAGCGAGCACCAGAACAGGTCCATGCCGGTGAAGGCCTGGTCGCCGATCACGGCGTTCATGTCGCCGTGCTGGACGAAGTAGATCGAACCGTAGATCGCCACGACCGAAAGGATCGCGGTGACGATGAAGCCCTTGTACATCGCGCCCATCACGTTGTTCGAGCCGCCGAGGCGGACGCAATAGGTGCCGATGATCGAGGTGACGATGCACACGCCGCCGATCAGCAGAGGCAGCGTCATCAGCGCGAGCAGGCCGGCGGCGCCGAGGCCTTTCACCAGCAGCGCGGTCAGCACCATCGTGGCGCCGACGGTGACGACGTAAGTCTCGAACAGGTCGGCCGCCATGCCGGCGCAGTCGCCGACGTTGTCGCCCACGTTGTCGGCGATCACCGCCGGGTTGCGCGGATCGTCCTCGGGAATGCCGGCCTCGACCTTGCCGACGAG
>Ga0207657_10000359_pt1 | contig 48227 bp, 46 predicted proteins | sample KBSC33metaG_FD_184316 | JGI IMG/M metagenome (GOLD analysis project Ga0207657, IMG submission 184316) | Corn rhizosphere microbial communities from Kellogg Biological Station, Michigan, USA - KBS C3-3 metaG (SPAdes) (version 2) | ecosystem: Host-associated > Plants > Roots > Rhizosphere > Soil ... | reverse complement strand
GACCTGACCGGCTCCGAATAATCGAGAAAGAGGTGTCCGTCGATGTCTTTGGGCAGGACGTATCCCGGCACGCCGACCGCCACCGGACGCCGGTTGGCCGCCAGCGTCTTCTCGATATGCCGGATCGAATCGGAGAGAAGAAATCTCACCCCATATGTGCGCGATTCGCCGGGCTTCAAGGTAAAGGTAGTCGCCGGATTCCACGGCTGTGCCTTCTTCCACTCATTCTGCTGATAAGCGCCGCTATGCACCATCCAGTCATAGAAGCCTTCAAAGGTCATACCGCGCGGAGTGGGATCGTTGAAGATCTTAAGCGTGTGATTGGGTCCATGACCATTGAGGATCGGGTTGTAGGCTTCAAACGGTGTATGCCCATCGGGCACAACCAGCAGAGCCGGTCCATGACCGCTCAATCGAGTGACCTGCAGGTAGCCGGCGTCCTCTCCTATATAAGGATCGTAAAAGCTGCACAGCTCATGGGCCTGCTCCAGCGTGCGCCCATTCATATCATTGTTGAAGATCATCGGAATGCCGAGCGAGCCGATCTCCACCGGTTGGCTGCTCTTATTGGTCAGCGTAAAGCGCAGCGCCAGCCTGCCATCTTCGATCGCCCACGCGCGAACAACTCGCAGCGGAATATCGGGGGAAAGCGTCGGCGCGAGATCAGCCTCCGCCATGACCTTTCCTTTTGCAGGCAAAGCCTTGACCGGCTGCCGTGCAAACGCGGTGGAGTAACTCGTCCACGCTCCGCTGTCACCGGGCCGAAGCCTCAGATCTAGATCGCCGAGGTGGTAATAGCCATTCTGCGAACGCTGAACGAGCTGGTCCCCCGGTGTAAAATCAAAATTCGGTGTACCCTGTGCACTCTTCGGCTTCAGCGAAGCAATCGTCTGCGATGACTTCACCAGGGTGAGCGTAAAGTCCGGAGTATTCAGCGTGAGAAGTCCCTGTGCCAGCATTGGGCCCGGAACAGGCGGCACCTTGCTACGCGCCTGCGCAACCCCGGAAGCGGGCTGGCCACACGCGAAGGCCATAAGCCCCGCAAACAACAGGATCGGATTTAGAAAACGATTTCTCACATTGCTCCTGTTTGTCGACCAGCCAGAACCCGATTCAACATCGCGTTCCTTGGACTCTATTCCTAATCAGGAAGAGTAGAGCAATTGTATACAAGTTAGTATTTATAGCAAATCATTTATTGCCGCCCAGATCCCTCCCCAATTCGTCTTAGCTCACTTCCAGCTAAATCAGGCGACCGGTTCTTCTACGAAGGTCTGCCTGACACCTTCTTCAAGGGCGGTAAATGGAGCCGCATAGCCTACAGCACGAAGACCGGCAATATCAGCCTGGGTGTAATGTTGATAGCGATTTTTAAGATCGCCGGGGAATGGAATGTACTCGATCCGGCCCGGGCCGTGAACCTGCATCAACGCCTCGGCCACGGCCTTGAAAGTCCGCGCCTCGCCGGTTCCGGCGTTGACGATGGCGTGGACGGGCTTGCGCGGGCTATCAGGCAACAGGCCACCGAAGAACATATTGATGTGGGCGAGGTCTTTGACGAAGACGAAATCGCGGCGCTGTTCCCCGTTGTCATAGCCTCCCGAGCCCTCAAACATACGGATCGTGCCGGTGTCCTTGAGTTGGCGGGTAAAGTGATGGATCACGCTGGCCATGCGGCCCTTGTGCTGCTCGCGCGGGCCGTAGACGTTGAAGTAGCGCAGGCCGATGACAGTGCTCTTGATCTCCGGCAGCAGGCGGCGGAGGTAGTTGTCGAACACCAGCTTGGAGTAGCCATAGACATTGAGCGGGCGCTCATTGGCCGGGACCTCCTTGAACGCTGTGCTCGCCCCGTAGACGGCGGCGGTCGAGGCATAGACGAAAGGGACTTTGTGTTCGAGGGCGAAGTGCAGCAACTCCTTGGAGTAGGTGAAGTTGTTGTCCATCATGTAGCGGCCGTCATCTTCAAGCGTGTTGGAGCAGGCGCCCTGGTGCAGAATGGCGCGGACCCTGGCTCCCTCGAAATCTCCACTCTTCAGCGCCGCGCGGAACTCGCGTTTGTCCATGTAGTCGGCATACTCGGCCCCTGCAAGGTTGAGGAACTTAGGACCACTGAGATTGGGAGAAGGAGCAAGATTATCGACGACAAGGATATTGCGCTCACCCGCACGATTAAGTTGCTGCACGAGGTTGCTGCCGATGAAGCCTGCTCCGCCGGTAACGATAATCACGTTTAGTTCTCCTCGCTGGTCACCGAATTTTCGGTGAGTTTATTAACGATATTGGTAGTAGAAAAGCCTTCCACGGTGGGAATGATTTCCACGCGCCCTCCGGCGGCGATAACGTCCTCGTGGCCGACGACGGTATCGATCGTGTAGTCGCCGCCTTTGACCAGAACATTCGGCTTGAGGGCGCGGATAAGCTCGAGCGGGGTGTCCTCTTCAAAGAGGACCACGGCATCCACCGCGGCAAGCGCAGCCATGACGCGGGCACGCTCCCGTTCTCCGACGATGGGGCGAGTGGGCCCTTTGAGACGGCAGACGGAAGTGTCGGCGTTGAGCCCGAGAACTAGCTTGGAGCCGAAGCGGCGGCAATCCTCAAGGAGCGTGATGTGGCCGACGTGCAGAAGATCGAAGCAGCCGTTGGTGAAGACAATGGTCTCGCCCGAGGCGCGCCACTCGGCCACCCGCATCTTGACATGTTCGAGGTCGAGGATCTTCTGGCTCGCGGTAACGCCCGAGCTGGGAGTGAGGGCAGCCACAAGCTCGTGTTTGGCGATAGGGACCGTGCCCGCTTTCCCCACCACAATTCCGGCGGCAAGGTTGGCAAGTTCGACGGCGGTTTCGTTCTGCAGACCGCCCGCAAGGCAGGCGGCCAGCGTGGCAATGACCGTATCGCCCGCGCCGGAGACGTCAAAGACCTCACGGGCCCGGGCTGGCGAGTGATATTTGCTGTAGCGGTGAAGAAGGGTAATTCCCTTCTCGCTCATCGTCACGGTGAGGAACTGGAAGTCATGCTTGGAAACCAGAGCCTGAGCTGCGCTCAAAATCTCATCGGTCTGGTGCGCGGGAACTCCAGTGGCCAGCGAGAGTTCGCCCAGGTTGGGGCAAACGGTGGTCGCTCCAGAATACTTGCTGAAATCGGGAGTCTTGGGATCGGCGAGTATAGGGATCTTTGCGATGCGCGCCGCATTGATAACAGCCGCACAGAGTTGCGTGGAGAGAGCGCCTTTGGCGTAGTCCGACAGGATAACGGCGTGGACTTTGCTGGCCAGTTCTGTAGCCCGGTCGATAAGCCTTCTGGATTCAATCTCAGGCAGGGTGTCGCGGCTCTCAATGTCGAGCCGCAGGAGCTGCTGGTTACGGCCGACGATGCGGGTCTTCGAGATGGTTGGCAGGCTGCTGGAGACGACGCCAACCGTATCGACACCCGCGGGATCCAGAATCGCCTGTAACTCCTTTTGTTCCATGTCATTACCCCAGAATCCACTGAGGATCGCCTGGCAGCCAAGGCCGGCGAGATTCATGGCAACATTGGCAGCTCCGCCAGCCCGCTCGTAGCGTTGGGCATGGCGAATCACCGGGACAGGCGCCTCGGGCGAGATGCGGTCGACATCGCCGTGGATATAGCGGTCGAGCATAATGTCGCCTATGACCAATACTTTGAGCTGGCTGAATCCGCCTTCGAGCAGGTTCAGAGTAGAGTGCAGTTCGGGCAACATACCTGGGAGGGCTCCTTTTATCCATCATCGCATTTTCTTATGAAAGGACGAAAAGGTAAGCGGTGCTGATACTTCACGTTCGTTTTGTGAGGTTGAAAACATTTCCAAATTATTGCCCCCGGCATCAACCCAGAACGGCACGAACCTCAGCAAGGACTTCATCGACTGTGATCGAAGTAATGCACTTCTTTCGCTCTACAATGCAGGTTTCGAGACCGCAGCCCCAGCAGTCGGTCTGATGGTAAAGGACGCGGTGTTGCCTGCCGTATGGAAACCAGACGCGAGGCTTGTTGCGGGCAGCAAAGATGGCGACACAACGGGTTTGGACGGCGGCGGCGAGATGCATTGGCCCACTGTCATGGCCGATAAAGATCTCGGCACGGGCAAAAGCAGCGGCACTCTCTCGTGGAGAAAGCTGTCCGCAGAGGTTGACGACGGTTCCTCCGCCGGCCTTTCGCCAGCCGTCAGCAGCAAACTCGCTGGCCTCGATCTCCTGCGGAGAGCCGCTGAGATTCAGGGCGTGGCCGGGATAGCGCCTGGCCAACTCTGCCAGCAGCACGCGCCAATTTTCGCGACCCCAATCCTTGGATTGCACCTTGGTTCCGACGCTGACGGCGATGATAGGACGTCCTGCAGCAGGCTGAAGTGCTTCAATTGCCTGAGCATGCTCTTCGGCGGTGAGATGAAGGTCCCAACTGTCAGGGTCGTCGAGGCGGGCGCCCCCCAATTCGGCCAGGTTGCGAACCAACCGGGCAGCCTCGGGCTCGAGAGCCTGTTCAGACTCCTGCCAGCGGTTTTGCTGCATGTCTTCAGTAACCGGTACTCCAATAAGGTTGTCGATACCGCAAACCCTAAAGAAGTTAGCATCGCGACGGGCGGCCTCCACGCCTCGCGACGCGCTCATATAAACCAGGACCTGCGGTCTCCAGCGAGCGATCTGCCACCAGAGTGAAAGTAGTTCGCGAGGATTGCGCGTGCCGACGGCATAGCGAAAGTAGCCATGGATGAGACCGCTGTCTCCCAGAACGGCAGCGGCGGCCGGAGCTTTTACATTGACTGGGAAGTTGGTCAACATGCGGCGCTCTGCCTCTGGGAAAGCATGGGCGACAAGATGTAAGGCGGGAAGAGCGACGAGCGTGTCCCCAAGGCTTCCGAGGCGATAGATAAGAACCCGTCTGGTAGAAGATGGCATGGTCTGTTTTTAGTCTGCTTGCTTCGATCAAATGGCGCAACCCTGTTGAAAGCCTGCCTGATAGAGTTTTCGTGGAAGTGAATGGGAGCGAGATCGGGATGCTGGACGCTTTTTTGATTACGCGAATACAGGACGAAAGGACACTGGCCTGGCATGGTGCCGATGAAGAATTACATGCCCAGGGCCTGATGGCGCTTGCCATATCGCAACACCGTGCTAACTTCGATCTGTGGCACGAAGAGGACAAGGCGCGTGATCCCCACGCGACAGATGCGGAGATTGCCGCGGTGAAGCATGCAATCGACAGGTTGAATCAGCAGCGAAACGATTTAGTGGAAAAGATGGACAATTCCCTTCTTGCTTTGGCCGGCGAACAGAACCCAGAAGCCCCGCTGCATTCGGAGACACCGGGAATGATGATCGACCGGCTGTCGATTCTGGCTCTGAAGATCTATCACACCCGCGAAGAGACTCTGCGGGAGACGGCAACAGAGGCCCATCGCTCCAGAAACGCTGCACGGCTCGCCGTACTCGAAGAGCAGCGCCGCGATCTGGCTGGATGCCTTGATGCCCTTTGGGCCGAAGTGACCGCCGGGACTCGCCGCTTCAAGCTCTACCGGCAGATGAAGATGTATAACGATCCCGAGTTGAATCCCATGGTGTACGGACGCCGGTAACCGCTGCCGGTCAGGCTGAAAAGCGCGAAGAAGACGGGGCTGCAAACCTTCGGGGAGTTGACCTCGTGGCCGTGGGTGGGTATAAAACCGAGACGAGAATATTTTGCAGGAATAGGCTCTCCGTAATGATGGGAGTCTCAGGAGCGCGATCCGGCGACAGGGTTACCAATGACTCAGGCAAAGACAGCAAATGTACCTTCCGCATCATCAGGCAAACGTCCGCGAACTCTGGCTGGCATTGTCCCGCCGTCGAACGACGGTGCGCGCCAGCAGGTACTTGCGCACTATGAAGCTGCGCTGCGGCTGATGCAGGACGGCAAGTACGACAAAGCACATGCTGCTTTCGACAAGATGCTGGCTGCGGGCGCGGGAGAGTTGGCCGACCGCGTCCGCATGTATATCAACGCCTGCCTGTTGCAGGTTTCCAAGGGAAAGACCAGCTTCAAGAGCAACGAAGAGCGTTATGACTACGCCGTCTCCCTGCTGAACGATGGGCAGTACGAAGATGCGCGGGAAGAGTTCAACACGATCCTGAAACACAATGACAAGGCCGACTACGCCTTCTATGGCCTGGCCGTGCTGGCGAGTATGACCGGAGACTCGCACACCTGCCTGGAGCATCTGACCGAAGCCATCCGGCAGAATCCACAAAACCGAATTCAGGCGCGGGGAGACTCGGACTTTCAGGACATGGCAGACGATCCACGGTTCACCGAACTGCTGTATCCCGAGGTATCAGCATAGGGCCGAAGTCCCACTCTATACCTGCCCGTGGCGCAGCCCCATTAACTTCTGAAAGCCCACTCCATACACTGCTTCTAACTGTCCTGCGCCACTGAGGCCGGGTAATAAACCGCCCATCCATCTGCCGCGCTGCGCTCCGCCAGCGCCGGGGTAGGATTCACCGGAAACGCCCGTCGCGCAATTGCCAGCATCGCCGCATCGTGCACCGAGTTGCCGAAGACTGCGTCGGGAGCCGTGACGCCCACCCGGGCTAGCGATGCAACCTTGCCTTCATCCGTCGGCACATCCCGGAGCACATCCGTCACAAGCCCCTCGCGCACCGTCACACAGGCCGCCAGCACCCGGTTCGCCGGAATGCCGAACCGTTGAACTCCTTCTTCGATCACCCAGTCGCAGGTCGAGCTGACCGCCCAGATATCCACACCTCTTTGACGCAGCTCGGCTACCAACTCCAGCATCTCCGGAAAGATATTCGGCTCAACATGGCTGGCAAAGAACTTTTTCGCAGCCCGACGCATCTCCTCCTCGCGCAGCCCCTGATAAAGCTGCACCATCTCGCCGCAGATCGCCACCTCCGACACCTCGCCGCGCTTGTAGCCGCGATACCGCCCATCGATCCAGTCGGTAGCCTCGCGCGAGACCAGGCCCACATCGATGGTCCAGTTCATGAACGAGGAACCGGCATCGCCCGACCACAGCGTCCCGTCGCAGTCGAAGACGGCTACGGCAGGAGACAGTTCATAGACCGCTGCATGGAACTCCGCAGTGCTGAGACGATTGACAAGAACTGCATCGCTTATATTTTCCAAGAAGAACACCCAACTTTTCTGCGCGCGACATCGCGCACGGTCAATTCAATCACTTTGAAGTTAATTCCATTTTACAATTCGTTCCCTGCACCCACAGGGAAAGTGAATCCCCAGAATGACCTGCAATGGGCAGAAACAGTTAGACAAGAGCTAGATCGGAGGAAGTCCGTTCACCACTCTAACTCCGGCAGGAGCGCGAAATACAAAATCCTCATTTTTCACAGGAATATCCTCTTCTATCCCACTGAAATAAAACTCGGTTACGGCTCCTGAAACTTCCTCAAGCCTCATTCGCTCAATCGTCCCTGCCGTAGTGACTCCAAGTGTCAGCAGCTTGACTCGCTGCTCCATCCCCTTCGGGACACCGGAGATCCTGAAACCTGCGCCTTCGGGTGAAACCGTCAGGTGATCCAACTCCTTTTTGAGCTGCGTATGCCCTAACAGAAACCGCAGGGGAGATCGAAGATCGTCCAACTGCTTCGCCGGAATTCTTTGCGCCTGTGCGTCTCCCGGCGTATAAAACCAAGCATACTTGCCATCGAGCACAAACACTTTACCCACCGGCTTATCGTAGTTCCATCGCATCCGCCCGGGCTTTTTCAGCAGCAGCGTGCCCGACTCAGTGCGATCCATCCCCATCCCGGCATAGTGCTCCGTGTAGTGTGCGCGGAGGGACTTTAGATGGTTATAGTGGTCATCCACTTTGCGAATCAGCGCATCGCTATCTTGTGCGAACAAACGCATCGTGCAGCAAACAAGAGTTAGAAAAACGATCTTCTTCAACATTACTGAATCGGCTGTGTGCAATTTGTCCCGCCGGTGGGGTCCTGGCGGATGGTGTTGTTCTCGTCGGCGCAGAAGCCGTTGTCGCCGGTCTTGCCTACTGCGTCGGGCACAGCCGTAATCTCATAGGACGTGTACATATCCTGATTATTAATGGTCACTTTCGAGCAGTTCGTGATCGCGAAGGTATACCCGGCCTTGTGTCCCGTCGCCAGATCGGGCGTGATCAATTGAGCTGCCTCGGGCGAGGGAGCGCCCGACTTGGGATCGCCGCCCAGCGTCGCCAGCGAGCAGGAAAATCCCCGGGAAGGATACGCGGAGTTGTACTGTAGCTCCGCCTGTCCAATGGTTCTCACCGACTGAATCGCCGAGGTCTGGTTCGCCTGCTTCTTCAGCTTCAGCAGTTGCGGAACGGCCAGCGTCATCAGGATCAGCATCACCGACATCACGATCAGCAACTCGATCAGGGTGAAACCCTCTTCGTTCCGTCGTCCTGCCTGTATCCGTTTCAGAGCGGTCATCTTCGTCATCCATTCATCCGTTTCGTATACCGAACAAAACTCTATCAGACCCGATCAACAGATTGGATCAGCAAGCCAGATCTTCCCGCTCGATCTTCATCTCGCCCAAGTTTCCTAGCAGCGTCAGCGCAATGGCCTCAGGACGGAAGAGTTGCTGCGCCAGCGACTGGATATCGGCAGTCGTGACCGCCTCGATCTCCTGGGTAATCTCGTCAACTCCAAAGAAGCGCCCGAAGTACATCTCCTGACGCGCCAGATTCGCCATCCTGCTGCCCGAGCTTTCGAGGCCAATCACGATGTTGCTCTTTAATTGGTCCTTGGCCCGCTTCAACTCGCCTTCGCTGACGGTATTCTCTTTCAGACGTCGCAGCTCCTGGAGGGTAAGCTGAACCACCTTCTCGGTCTTGTCGATCGCCGTGCCGGCGTAGATGCACAGAGAGCCGGTATCGCGGAAGGGATTCATCTCCGAAGAAATGGCGTACGCCAACCCTTGATCTTCGCGAATCGTCTGGAAAAGGCGCGAACTCATCCCGCCGCCCAGCATGGTATTCAGCAAATAGACCCCATAGCGGTCTGAATGGTTTACCGGGGGAGCCGGAACCGCCAGACAGACCTGCACCTGCTCCAGCGACTTCTTTCGTTTCAGCGTAATGTGCGGAGTGGCCACCGGCGCGGACAGCTTCGGCAGCAGCCCGGCGCTCGCGGCAGCCAGCGAACTGAACTGCTGTTCGACTTGCGCCACAAAATTATCGTGCTCCAGATTTCCTGCCGCCGAGAAGACCATGTTTCGCGGCGTAAACCGGCTGGCATAAAAATCGAAGACAATCTGCTGATTAAAACTCGAAACCGTCTTCTTCGTTCCTAGAATGGGACGCCCCAGGGCATCGTTCTTCCAGAAGTTCTGAGTAAAGATCTCGTGCACCAGGTAGTCGGGATTGTCCTCGTCCATCTTGATCTCTTCGAGGATCACGCCCTGCTCCCGCGCCAGCTCCTCCGGCGTAAATATCGGATGCAGAACAAGATCGGCCAGCACATCGAGCGCCGGAACCACGTTTTCGTCCAGCACCTTGATGTTGAAGCAGACCATTTCCTTGCCGGTAAACGCGTCCAGATTACCGCCGATGGTGTCCACCTCGCGGGCAATCTGCTGCGCCGACCGCGAAGTCGTCCCCTTGAACACCATATGTTCCACAAAGTGCGAGATCCCGTTCACGGCAGCTTCTTCATCCCGCGAACCGGTCCCGATCCACGCACCCATGGAGACACTCCGGACATGGGGCATGGCCTCCGTCAGCACCGTCAATCCGTTCGACAAAACGGTCTTGCGGATATTGCGGGCGGCGGCATTTCTCGTCAAACCACTATCTTCAACCAGCGTTACTGACATGCGACTCCTTACCCTCCATTCTTTCACAGCAGGGGGCAGCGCTGGCCGCACCTACCCATCCGGAGTAAACTAAGCAGAGCCTGCCTGGGACTGCAAAACATTACTATGTTGAACAAAACAAACGCTGTATCCGAAACCTCTCAGCCGTCCAGGCCGCTCTTCGGCCAGCCGCTCGATACCCTCACGCACCTGATGGCGGACTTCGGCCAGCGCACCTACCGGGCCAACCAGCTCATCGAAGCCGTCTACCGTCAGCGGGTAACCACGCTTGACGAGATCACCACCCTGCCCGCCAGCCTCCGCGAGTCTCTGGCCACCGAGGGCTACACTATCGGCCTGCCCGAGATCGTCCAGACCGCCCGCTCCATCGACGGCACCGAGCGCTACCTCATCCGCATGGCCGACGGCGAGACCGTCGAGACCGTCTGGATGCCTGACGGCGACGGCGGCGAACGCGGCGACGGCTCCCTTGCAGCCGAAGAAGAGGAGAAGGAAGACGCGTCCGGCAACTCCTCCGCTTTCCCCTATCGCCGCGCCACCATCTGCGTCTCCAGCCAGGTCGGCTGCGCCGTTAACTGCCAGTTCTGCCTCACCGCCAAGCTAGGCATCCGCCGCAACCTCACTCCGGGCGAGATCGCCGGGCAAGTCGCCGCCGTGCTCAACCGTCACAGGGTCGATCTTGGCAGCAGCCGTGGCAATCCCACTCCGTCACGCATCAACCTCGTCTTTATGGGCATGGGCGAGCCCTTCCTCAACTACGCCAACTTCATGGCCGCCGTCCGCCTGCTGGTCTACATGCGCATCCCCGAGTCGCGCATGACGGTCAGCACCTCGGGTATCCTGCCCGGCATTCTGGACTTCGCCCGCGAGACCGTCCGGCCCAAGCTCGCTGTCAGCCTCAACGCGCCCAACGACGTTATCCGCGAGTCCATCATGCCCATCACTCGCAAATGGAACATCGCCGCGCTCTTCGAGGCGCTCAACACCATCCCGTTGCGCAACCGCGAATGGATCACCTTCGAGTACGTTATGCTGGGCGGCATCAACGACTCGCTGGCCAACGCCGATGAGTTAATAGCGCTGGTCAGCGGCATGCGCACAAAGATCAACCTCATCGTCTGGAATGCCGGCCCCGACATGCCCTTCCACGAGCCGCCTCAGTCCGGAGTCGCCGCCTTCCAGAGGCGCATCATCGACGCCGGCATCCCGGCCTACATCCGCCGCCCGCGGGGTCGCGACATCTACGCCGCCTGCGGACAGCTCAAGCGGACGGTCGACTCCCCCGTACCCGCTCCTCTAATCGAGATTTCGTCTGTGGCCAGTCTTCCCGGATAATCGAAAACCAGATGCTGTGCCGTTGGCTCCCGTCGGGCATGATGAAGTGATTGCGAAATCTGCCCTCCTCCACCGCCCCGATCTTGAGCATGGCCTTCTGCGACTGAAAGTTCTCATGGTGCGTCTTCAGAGCCACCCGCCTCAGCTTCAGCTCCTCGAAGGCATAGGTAAGCTGCAATAATTTTGCCTCGGCATTTAAGCCCGCGCCATGAAACTCCGGAGCCAGCCATGTATGTCCCAGCTCCGCCGTCTCATGGATGCGGTCGAGGTCGGAGAAGCGAGTGCTGCCGATCACCCGGTTCTCAGCCTTCAAAACCGTGACCCAGGGCAGCGAGGTTCCAGCCTCCTTCAGCCGCAAGGCCTTCTCCAGCCACTCGCGCAGGTCCTCCGGCGTCTTCATCGTGACCGGCATGTAGCGCCAGATTCGATCGTCAAAGGCAATCTTTTCCAGCCCCGGCAGATGCTCCCCCGTCATCGGCTCCAGCCGCACCCTCGTCCCCTCCAGTACCGGCAGCTCACTCATTGCTCGTCTCCTCGCTCTCGATGACGGTGGCTCGCTCAATGCTCGCAAGCCCCAGCAGTTTGTCCGCCACCCGGTCATAATCATGCCGCAGAACGTCGCCCTCATGCACGAAGTTTCCCGTCAGCGGCTCGACTCCCAGCGCTCTCACCCGTTCCAGATCGGCCTTGATCGGTTCCTGTCCTTCGCGCTCGTACTGCTCCAGCCGCTCCGCCGAGATGGGGGAGGTGTTAATCAATGCGTAATCGAAGATCGGCGATTTCGTCTCCCCCGCATGCCGCAGAATCTTCTCGATGTGTTGCGAGGCCGACAGCCCCAGCGACTCATTCGCCTGCGTCATCAGGTTGCACACAAACACCTTGGTCGCCCGCGAAGCAGCCAGCGCCTCCGGAATCCCGCGCACCAGCAGGTTCGGAATTAGAGAGGTATACAACGATCCTGGACCCAGCGAGATGATGTCCGCATTCGCAATCGCGTGCAATGTCTCCGGCAGCGGATCGGCGGTCGCCGGCTCCAGCATCAACTGCACAATGCGCCGCTTGCTGGCGGTAATGTTCGTCTCCCCACAGACTACTGACCCATCGTCCATCCGTGCCGCCAGGGTAACGTTCGTGTTGGTCGCCGGAAAGATCCTTCCCCGAATCGCCAGAATCTGCGACGACATCTGCACCGCCTGCGCGAAGTCTCCGGTAATGTGCGACAGCGCCGCCACAAAAAGGTTCCCGAAGCTATGCCCGTCCAGATCTCCCTGATCGAAGCGGAACTGAAACAGCTTCGAGAGCAGATGTTCGTCCTCCGAGAGCGCAACCATGCAGTTGCGCACATCGCCCGGCGGCAGCATCTTGAAGTCCTCGCGCAGACGTCCCGATGAGCCGCCGTCATCGGTCACCGTCACCACCGCCGACAACTCCCGGATCACCCAGCGGGCATCCGGGTGGGATATCGCCGTGTTCCCACTGTCGTCCTGTTCCCGCGGCCGCTTGCGGCGCTCCCGCATCGGCACATAGCGTTTCAATCCCCTCAGCAGCGTGGACAAACCTGTCCCGCCGCCCATTGCAACCACACGAAGCTCTCTGGCTCCCTCCTGGCCTGAAGATGTCATGCGCAATCCTCCCAAGATCGTCTATGCCATGTTAGCGTCTCTGCGGCGCTAACCAACGCTTTGTTGTCTATTGGGGAAGCACGAAGCTTACCTCATCTCTCAGAGAGAACCTCTTTTTGCATCGCGGGAGTCTAAACTGTAGTCAGGTGAAAGATACGATACGCAAGCTCGATGAACATGCTGACCCGGCCGTTCCCCGGCCAGTGCGCCTGGTGGTGGCGGCGCTGATCCTGCGCGAGAACGCGGGTGGAACAGAAGTATTCATCTGCCAGCGCAAACCCGATCAGCCGATGAGCCTCAAATGGGAGTTTCCCGGTGGAAAGATTGAGCCGGGCGAAGGCCCCGAAGAGGCGTTGGCGCGTGAGTTAAATGAAGAGCTTGGAATCGAAGCTACCATCGGTCAGCGCGTAGCCCAGATTCGCCACAAATACCGCAACGGTGGAGCGGTCGATCTCCAGTTCTTCATGGTCAAAGAGTTTCGCGGGCCATTGGAGAACCGCATCTTCAACGATATGCTCTGGGCTCCGCTGGCAACCTTGCCTGAATATGATTTTCTGGCGGCAGACCTTGGCTTGATTCGGGATCTCTCGGAAGGCAAACTGCTTTAAAGGTTCAGCGATGCAAGCCGTTCCACACCATCACCACTGACAGCGCAATGACAATGGTAGTCGTCAGCCAGGCGACAGCATTGAAAAGCCGGGAGTTGGTATGCTTGCCCATAAGCTCATGCTTGTTGATCAGCCGCAACATAAAGATCAGGACAATAGGCAGAAGGACCCCATTGAGCACCTGTGACAAAATACTGAACTTGACCAACGGAAAGTTCGGGATCAGGACGATCGCCGCTCCCCCCGCCAGCAGCAGTGTATAGAACCCGTAAAAGAAACGTGCTTCGTGGAAACTCTTATCGAGGCCGCTCTCCAGCCCCAGCCCCTCGCAGACGGTATAGGCAGTCGAGAGCGGAAGGATGGACGCAGCGAATAACGAGGCATTGAACAGGCCCGCGGCGAAGAGGATGAAGGCGTACTGCCCGGCCAGCGGTTTCATCGCTCCGGCGGCATCGGCCGGGTCGGCGATGCTGCGGATGCCGTGGGTATAGAGCGTCGCTGCGCAGGCTACAACGATGAACCATGCGACCAGATCGGTGAAAAAGGAGCCGACGATAACGTCGAGCCGTGAAGCCTTGTATTGGCGAACCGTAATTCCCTTTTCCACGATGGAGGATTGCAGGTAGAACTGCATCCACGGGCTGATCGTCGTGCCGATGATGCCGATGGTCATGTAGACATACAGCTTGTCGTGCCATACGCCGCGGGACGGAAGCTTCACCGTCTCCACCAGAGCCAGATGCCAGTCGGGACCACTGAGAACGCCAGCGGCAATGTAGGCGATATAGAAGACGCTGGCGATGAGGAAGACTTTTTCGACGCTCTTGTAGTCTCCCTTGACCACCAGTATCCAGACGAGAAAAGCGCAGGCCGGAACGCTGACGTATTTGCTGATGTGAAAGAGCTGCATGCTGCCCGCGATGCCGGAGAACTCCGCGATGACGTTGCCGAAGTTGACCACGACCAGCAGAATCATCATAAAGAACGTCATGCGCAGGCCGAACTCTTCGCGGATGAGGTCGCTGAGCCCCTTGCCCGTGACTACCCCCATGCGCGCGCACATCTCCTGTACCACGATCAGGGCGAGGGTGATAGGAATCATCGTCCAGAGCAAGGTATAGCCGTACTGCGCGCCTGCCTGGGAGTAGGTGAGAATGCCGCCGGCATCGTTGTCGACATTGGCAGTAATGAAGCCCGGGCCAAGCACGGCCAGAAAGAGAAGAATGCTCGTTCTCCATCTGCGCCACGATGTCATGCCGGTCCCCTGTCTTTTTTGTCTGCCGGCCTGCGAGGGGTCTATCCGCACAGGCGCATGACTTTTGAAATCGTATCTTCAGGCTAAATCAAAGTCCGGGGAGAGCCGGTACTCACTTTGAAGAGGCTGTGCGCAGGCGGTTAACAATTGCCTGCGCGCGATCGACGATGAGGCTTACCTGCCGGTCATTGTGGTATCCATCGCGGAGTGCTCTAGCACAACCGGCGGCAGCGATGCGTTCGCGAGCCTCAGCGTCCGGCAGATAGCGTCGGATCTTTTCCACCAGTTCGTCGTAGGAGGAGAAGAAAGCAGCCTCTTCGTCCTCGCGAAAACGTTGAAGATGGCCTTCGGAGCGCTCGGCCAGCAGGAAGCCGCCGCAGCCCGCAATCTCAAAGCTCTTGTGAACGAACTCGTCCAGATTGGAGTGAGTGATGAAGCTGAGATTGATCTTTGAGCGCCAGATCGCCTCGCGATAGTGCTGTCGATACAACTCTCCCTCGCGATAGAGGCGGGCGAAGTCCGCTTCTCCCAGTGCCTTCTTCCATGCACGGGCGTTGCCGGAGATGGTCACCCCAAACTCGTTCAAATTCGACAATCTGTTGAGCGTTTCGGCGCGATTATCGTAGGGAGTTCCCACAAACGAAACCTCCCGATTGCGATTGGCATCGGACCAGTCATCGGGAGGCGGGTACTGGATCGTGGGTTCGTAGGCTGTCTGGATCTTGATAACGTCGCGCGCGCCGCGCTGTCGATAGTCGAGAATGTTTTTATCGCGCTGCACCACGTGCAGGTCGTAGTGCGGGATGTCCTTCATATAGAGCCGCCAGCCTGGATCCTGCCGCGGCCCGAAGGGGTTGTCTATCATGTAGCTGACGGTGGCGATGCCCATAGAGCTCATGCGGTCCAGAGTCCCCGGGCGCATCGAAAGCAGCTTGTCCGCCCATAACAGATCGGGTTTTTCCGCGGCAGCGAGGTTGAGCAGATCGCGGTTCAAACGCGCGACCATAGGACCAGCGGCGAGGCGCAGGAACACCTTCTGCGCCACGGGATTGCGATATCGATAGTCATGCGCATTGACGGGGATCACTTTGTGCCCCAGCCGTTCCAAAGCCCACATGCGATAGAGGGAGGTATCGTTCGGGGTGAGACCGGCGACATAGAGAATCTTCATCGAAAGCGGCGCTTCCTTGTCCTTAGTGAGTTGAAGTCCTGGGTTGATTAGAGTTTAGAGATTTGCCCGCAGCAGGGCTATCACCTGTTCGGCATGGACGACTCCCACCAGCCGCTTTTCGTGGTCGAGCACAGGCAGGGCGCGCAGGTTGTACTTGTCAAAAAGTTCGGCGACCTTTCGCCCGTTGGCGTCTATATCGCAGGTTACAACATGGCTGTGCGGCAGGTTGGCAAGCTGTGTGCCCGGCATCGCCAGCAGAAGCTGGGCAAGAGAGATCAGACTCGCGATTCTGCCTTCGCCGTCGATCAGATAGATATCGGTAACAGTCTCGATGTCGCCCTCGAAGCTGCGGAGTGCCTCGACCGCCTGGGCGAGGATGGCGGTAGATGGCAACGCGATGTAGTCGGTGGTCATGCGCCCGGCAGCCGAGTTTCCGGAGAATTCGAGGAGTTCCTCTACTTCCTGCCGCTCCTCCGGCTCCATCTCGCCGAGAATCGCCTCGGATCTCTCTTCGGTCAACTCCAACAACAGGTCGGCGGCAGCTCCGGGGTCCATCTCTTCGACGATATCGGCAATCTGGCCGGAATCCAGCGATTCGATCAGCGCCTGCTGCATCTTCGGTTTGACCTCTTCAAGCGCCTCGGCGGCGACCTCTTCATTGAGGCTGGAAAATAGCGCCTGCCGCTCTGCCGGCGCGAGATCTTCGAGGATGTCCGCAATGTCGGAAGGGTGCATCGTCGAAAGCCGGTCCTGCTCGATCTTGAGCTTCACCCGCCGTGCCGGATCCCGGTCGATAAGATCGACAAAATTCCAAGGAATAAGGCTGGGACTGAATCGCGATGCGATACGCTCCGCGGTTGCGGTATGCAGCCCCTTCAGCAGGCGGCGGACTGCGCCGCGCGTCCCGACCTCGACCTCTGCGATACGCAGCGACAAGGCGGCTGCCCCTTTCTCCGATTGCTCCCACACCAGGTCCACATCATTGACACGAACGACCTTGCGACCATGGACGTCGATAATCTGCTGGTCGAGCAGATCATGCTCCAGCATCAAATGTGCCTCGCCGTCGGGTAATACGCTTAAAGCAGCCCCTTCGCGCAAGTGCAATTCATTGCGACTTGTAAGATTCAGGTCGGAGACCAGTACCAGCGAGGGCCGAGTATTTCGACCCGCCGCGACCATTCTGAGCGCAATCCACTGCACGTGAACCGTATCGACGCCCGGAGCCACTACAAACTCGCGCACGTGGCCCAGCACCGCGCCTTGCGCGTCTTTCACGCTCGCGCCCATCAAGGTGGAGACGCTGGTTCGCTGGTTCGGTTTCGTCATAGGCAATTCCGGAAAATGCGGCGTTCCCTCTGGCCATGCCATGCATCATTACGGTATAAAAACGTGAAAACCGTATTCTGCATCCAATAAATTTACGATGCAAAACGGATTTATGCCGGGTTGCATCCGTATACTCCTCTTATTCGCATGGTAGCTCACATCGAGGAGCTCAAATGCCGAAACCACAGCGCCAATCCGTCGAACCAATCAGCGGCCGGGCTTGCACAGGGGAGAAGCTTTTGGAGAATAAGACAAGCCGGGCGACCTTGACATTCGGGGAGTCCACAAGCACACTGCGATCATCGCTCTTGTCTGAAGTTAACGACCAGCGCGTGGATTCAGCAAGGAATGCATTGGCCGATTCAACGACAAGCCGCGTCAGCTTTACGCTCGACTCCTCCCTTGACAGCGTCAACAAGGTAGAGTTGACCGCCGAGCAGGTAGCGCAGCGTGCGGGGTTCGACGAAGAAACCACGACCCATGTGGCCATGGCTGTTCGTGAAGCGGCAGTCAACGCGGTTCTGCACGGAAATGCGTATGACCCCTCGAAGCACATCACCGCATCTTTTGAAACCACATCGGACTCGCTCGTCATTCGCGTCTCCGACCAGGGCCCCGGCCTCGACCCGGACACCATTCCGGATCCGCTGGCTCCGGAAAATATCCTCCGCGGCTCCGGCCGCGGCATCTTTCTTATCAGGGCCTTCATGGATGAGGTACACTTTCGCCAGCTACATCCCGGCACGGAACTGACACTGATCAAGCATCGCCAACCCGCACAGCCAGGGAACTAAGGAGACAATTACTCATGAGCATGAAAGTACAGACTCGCCAGGTGGACGGCGTCACTATTCTCGATCTAAGCGGCCGAATCACACTCGGCGAGGGCAGCGTGACCATTCGCGACGCGGTTCGCGACGTGCTTGCCAAAGGATCGAACAAGATTCTGCTGAACCTGGCCGATATCACCTACATCGACAGCTCGGGCATCGGCGAGTTGGTCAGTGCCTTTACGACAGTGAAGAACAGCGGCGGAGAGCTTAAACTGCTCAATCTCACCAAAAAAGTCCACGATCTCCTCCAGATCACCAAGCTCTACACCGTCTTCGACGTCAAGGACGACGAGGCCTCCGCGATCTCATCGTTTACGAAGTAATTCCGCTTTCCCAAAAGTAAAGGCCGTCGCCTCAGCGACGGCCTTTACTCTTGCCGCAGCTTACTTCGAGAAATCGACCTTCGGCGCCTCGCCGTTTGCCGGATTGCCTCTGAAGTACTCATCCCTGTAGTGAAAGCCTGCCATGCCGGCCCATATGCTGTTAGGAAACTGACGAACATAGACGTTGTAGTCTTCGAGCGTCTTGTTGTAACGGCTGCGCTCCACCGCGATCCGGTTCTCGGTTCCCGCCAGTTCATCCGTCAACCGCGTGAACTGCTCGTTGCCCTTGAGGTTCGGGTACTCCTCCTGCAGGCGGAAGAACGGCCCCAGCGCAACGTCCAGCTTGGAGTTCGCCGCAATATTGCTGGCGCGGTCGGGAGCGCTGGTGATCGCCGCGCGTGCGTTCGCAATGTTGGTCAAAACGGTGGACTCTTCACTGACGTAGCCCTTGACCGAAGCGACCAGGTTGGGGATCAGGTCGAGACGACGCTGCTGCACCACGTTCACCTGTGAATAGGCCTGGTTGATGGCCTCATTCTTCTGCACCAAAGTGTTCTTCGTGCTCACATAACTGCCGAATCCAAACAGCAGTATGAGAACGATGACACCCACAACGCCAAGCACGATCCATAAAGATTTCATTCATCCCTCGATTTCATTCGTGTAGTTTCGATGTTGTTCGCGGCAGATGCATCCGGCTGTACTCTAATCATCCCATCCCGAATGGATCCGCCTCTTCTTTCCATCCCTGTTTGTCTACATTCGCATCCCTAGAAATCTCCGCTGGCGCCGCCGCCGCCGGAACTTCCGCCGCCAAAACCACCGAAGCCGCCTCCATCGCCGCCACCGCCTCCTCCACCCCCACGCCCCCCTCTACCGCCGCCGCCCATCATGCTCCCCAGCAGGAAAAAGATCAGGCCCAGATTTCCTGTTCTGGCCAGGATGAACAGCACAAAGAGAATCGCGCCGCCGCCGAGGATGACCTGCCAGAGGCTCAGTTGGACCGGCACCGGCTGTTGCTGCCGTCCGTATTGCCTCATGGGCTGCGTCAGCGTGACGCCTGCGTCCGCGGCGATGATCCGCGCAATCTGCCCCACCCCAAGCGGCACCGCGCGGTTGTAGTCACCCTGCTGCGCGGCCGGTACCATGGACCGGCCTATATCTCCCACCTTGGCATCGTTGAGAATACTCTCCAGCCCGTAGCCCACCTCGATCCGGCCACGTCGGGGAGTCATCACAAGAAGCATCAAAACTCCGCGATCCGTTCCCTTCTCGCCGACTTTCCACTTATCTTCGAGCGCCGTAGCGAATTCCTCGATCGACTGGTCGCCGTCGATCTTCTTGATGGTGACGACAGCAATCTGGGCATGTGCCTGACGGTCAACGGCGGCGCACAGGTCATCTACGCTCTGCACCGTGGAAGGAGAAAGAACGCCGGCAAAATCATTGACGTAACCCGTAGGCGCGGGCAGTGAATCTACCGTCTCCGCGGTCAAGGCGGCGGCCGGCGAAAGAACCAGAAAAACGATTGCCAGCCATCGGAAAATGGGCTTCATTGAAGGACATTCTACGCCATGAGGCCGGTGAAAACCGCAAAAGAAAAGGACGCCGGAGCGCCCTCTTCTCTCTATGCTGAAATAGCTTTACTGAGGTGACGGCGAGGCCGGCTTATGGTGGTGATGCCCCGGAACCTCAACGCCCTTACTCTTCGCCAGCTTATCCACCATCACCATGTGGCCGTAAATGACCCGTTGCCCTTTGACAACGATCTCTCGCAATGCCGGGTTTTGGGTACTGACAGACTCCATCCGGAAATCCCGCAGATCTTTATGGTGAGCCTTCACCATCAGCGTAAGGTATTCCGTATCGAATGCATCGCCGGACAGGCCATTGAGCTTGTCGTACTCCGCCTGGCTTTCTTTATTCATACGTTTGGGCAGCATGACGCCTGCGGAGTCCGCGGCATCCTCTATCTCCTTATTCAGCGCGCCATGATCCTCGACCATCTTCTGCCCAAGGGCCTTTACATCGTCACTGCCGCCTTTCTGCGCGGCGAGTTGGCCAAACTGAACTTCTGCAATCCCTCCCTCCGCCGCCTGGCGAAGAAACATCTTGTCCTTCATCTCCTCCGTTCTGGTGCCGGTGCTGCCAACCGAGTCCTGCATGGAAGGCATCGCCGTTTGCTGTCCCATTCCAGGTTGCGGCTGGTTCGAAGGAACCGGCTGTTCCTGCCCCGACTGATTGGCCTGACTCATCGACGACACATAGACAGCCCCCGCCTGGCCCAGAAGCGCAACAGGACAGAGCATTGCAGTCATGCCGAGCATAATGATTCGCATTGGATTGAAGTTCATCGCCTTTGGCCCTCCGGCGGAATTTATAACACGGACCGCCTCACTCTTTCTGGTTTGGTGTGCCGCCGCAGGTTCAGGTTGCCTCTCTGCCTGAATCGGCCCGGCACTGTATTCTGTCGGCTGGAGTCTATTGCATGACGCAGAATGCCACACCGCCAACCGCCCGCCGGGAACCCACAACAACTACACTGCACGGACATACGCTCGAAGATCATTACCGCTGGATGAGGGACAAGGACTCACCCGAAGTAACCGCTCATCTCGAAGCGGAGAACCAATATACGCTCTCCGTCATGGCATCCACCACGGAATTGCAGGCGCGGTTATACGCCGAGATGCTCTCCCACATTAAGGAGACCGACGAGTCAGTTCCCTACCGCGACCGCGGCTGGTTTTATTACACTCGAACGGTCGAAGGCAGCCAGTACCCCATCCATTGCCGCAAGTTCGCCTCAGGGGTAACATTCGACGCCACACAGCCCGAGGAAATCCTGCTCGACGTCAACAAGCTGGCCGAAGGCCAACCCTTCATGGCCATAGGCGCCATGAGCGTCAGTCCGGACGGTAACACTCTCGCTTACTCTACCGACAACACCGGCTTTCGCCAGTACACCCTGCACATTCGAGATCTGAAGACAGGTTCCGACCTTGCCGACACCGCCGAGCGCGTCGGCTCACTTGCCTGGGCCTCCGATTCGCACACGCTCTTCTATACCACCGAGGACGAAACCACCAAACGGCACGACAAACTCTTCCGCCATCGGCTGGGCGATCCGGCAGCCGAGGACTCCCTCCTCTGCGAAGAAAAAGATGAGCGCTTCAACCTCGGCGTCGGCAAAACCCGAGACGGCAAGTATCTTCTAATGGAGGCTGGCAGCCACACCACCAACGAGTGCAGCTATCTGCCCGCCGATACTCCCGGTGGAGTCTTCCTCGTCATCGCACCCCGGCTCGACGAGCAGGAGTATTACGTCGATCATCGCGACGGGCTCTTCTACATCCGCACCAACGACACCGGCAAGAACTTCCGCGTCGTCACCGTTGCGGTCGATGGAGGCGGCAGAGAAGCGTGGAAGGAGTTGATCCCTGAAGACACGAATGCTCCGCTTGAAGATTTCGATGTATTTAATTCATTTTGCGTAAGTTCGCGACGAGAGCTAGGCCTAACTACGATTGAGGTCATCCGTTTTGCAGACGGCGGCAACCTCGGCGAAGCTGCAAAGATCAGCTTCCCCGAGCCTGTCTACACAGCCCAATCCCATGTCAACCGCGAGTTCGTCACCGGCGCTTACCGCTACAGCTATCAGTCGCTGGTCTCACCCGCTTCCGTCTACGACTACACCGTAGCGACAGGCACCTCCATCCTGCTCAAGCAGCAGGAGGTTCCCGGCGGCTTTGATTCCGCCCGCTACGCCTCGGAGCGAGTCTGGATCGAAGCCGAAGACGGAGTCCGCGTTCCTGTCTCGCTCGTCTACCGCCGCGACTCCTTCCAGCGCGACGGAAAGAATCCACTTTATATCTACGGATACGGCTCCTACGGCTATCCCCTCCCCATCGGCTTCAGCCCCGCACGTCTGTCCCTGCTTGATCGCGGCGTGGTCATCGCCTACGCCCACATTCGCGGCGGCGGCGAGATGGGTGACCCGTGGCACGATGCCGGCAAGATGATGGTCAAGCGCAACACCTTCTCCGACTTCATCGCCGCCACCGAGCAGCTTGTCGCCAAAGACTATGGAGCGAAGGACCGCGTCGCCATCGAAGGCGGCAGCGCCGGTGGCCTGCTCATGGGAGCCGTCGTCAACCAGCGTCCCGACCTCTTCCGCGTAGTCCTCTCGCACGTCCCCTTTGTCGATGTGATGAACACCATGCTCGACGCCACCCTGCCGCTCACCGTCGCCGAGTACGAGGAGTGGGGCAATCCCAACGAGGCAGAAGCCTTCACTTACATGCGCTCCTACTCTCCCTATGACAACCTTAAGCCCGGCCCCTACCCGGCCATGCTGGTCAAGACCAGCCTTAACGACTCGCAGGTCATGTATTGGGAGCCGGCAAAATACGTGGCCCGCCTGCGCACGCTGAAGACCAACGACACTCCCCTGCTGCTGCACATCAACATGGACGCAGGCCACGGCGGAGCATCCGGCCGCTACGACTACCTTAAAGAGATCGCTTTCGACTACGCCTTTCTGCTGACACAACTCGGCGTGGAGGATTAAGCTGTAGCCTTCGAATAATCAGGCTTTGGCAGTGGCCGGTTCATCCACCGTGTCGCCCTCACCGGGAGCGAGGAAGAGATTCGTCTCAAGCCCATGCTGCCGCGTGTACAGGTCGTAGTACCGGCCGCCCATCCGGTAAAGCTCTTCGTGAGTTCCACGCTCGACGATCAGCCCTTGTTCGACCACGAGGATCTGGTCGGCCCGGCGAATGGTCGAAAGACGGTGAGCGATCACAAACGTCGTCCGCCCCTGCATCAGAAAGTTGAGGCCGTTTTGAATCATTGCCTCCGACTCCGAGTCGAGCGAACTGGTCGCCTCGTCGAGAATCAGGATGCGGGGATCGGCGAGGATGGCGCGCGCGATGGAAAGCCGCTGACGCTGCCCGCCAGACAGCTTCACGCCGCGTTCGCCGACGATGGTGTCGTACTGCTCCGGGAATCGCTCAGCGAACTCGTCCACCCGCGCAATGCGGCAGGCCTCCATCAGCTGCTCCTCAGTCGCGTTAGGACGGCTGAAGAGGATGTTCTCGCGAATGGTGCCGTCGAACAGGAATGTCTCTTGCAGCACGACCCCAAGCTGCTGCCGATAGCTGCTGAGCCGGATCGTGGCAAGATCGATGCCATCGACCAGAATCTGTCCGGTCGTTGCAGTATGGAAGCCGCAGACCAGCGAGATGATCGTCGACTTCCCCGACCCCGACGATCCGACCAGAGCCGTAACTGTGCCCGGCTTCGACTCGAAGCTGATGCCATGCAGTACCGGCTTGCCCGCCTCGTAGGCGAAGGTGACGTCTCGAAAGGCGATGTCGCCCTGGATGGTACCCAGCTTGTGCGACCGTGCGGCCTCGGAATCTTCCTGAGGCTCCGCAAGAATTTCGTTGGTGCGATCCAGCCCGGCGAAGGCTTCCGTGAGCTGCGTCCCAATCGAGACGAGTTGCACGATCGGCGCAATCATGAATGCCAGGAACATGACATAGGTGACATAGCCGCCAGTCGTAAGCTGACCGGCAACCACCTGGTGCGCTCCGAGGTACATGACCAGCGCGCCAACCACCCCAAGAACGGCGGTGGACGCCAGCGCCATCAGCGACTGCGCCGTCAGCGACGAGATGACATTCTGCAGAAGCCGGTTGACGCCGGTAGCGAAGACGCTGGCCTCGCTCGCCTCGGCGTGATAGCCCTTGACGACGCGAACGCCTCCAAGCGACTCGGTGAGTCGCCCGGTGACCTCGGAGTTGATCTTGGAGCGTTCGCGGAAGATGGGCCGGATGACCTTGAATGCCCGTTGCAGGATCAGGCCAAAGACAACCAGAATAACGAACGTGACCAGCGTCATCTGCACACTGAGATGGATGAGGTAGCCGAAGGCAAAGAGCGCGGTAAGCACACCGCCGCAAAAGTCGATCACCCCGGTTCCGATGAGGTTCCGCACGCCCTCCACGTCGGTCATGATGCGGGCAACCAGCGTACCCGTCCGGTTCTCGTCGTAGAACGCCACCGGGAGCCGTCCGATATGCGCCTGCACCTTCATCCGTAGCTCGGCGATAAGCCGCTGCCCCTCTTTCGATAGAAGCTGGGTAAGTGTGTAGGAAGTGACACCCTGAATGACGGTAGCCAGAACGACGACACCGACGATGATAGGCAGAAGGTTAAGCTGATGCTTGCCCATGACATTGTCGATGAGGTACTTCGTCGAAGCTGGCAGGACAAGACCGCTGGATCTGTTAATGATCATCAGCAGGAAGCTGCCGCCCAACAAGACGCGACGCGGCTTGATGAGTTCCCAGACCTCGGGAAGCACCTTCTTCAGCTTCGGCTTGGGACGCGACGCGCTCAGATCGGCCGCAGTGGCCCGTCCGACGCCCCGAGACGGTCGATCCACTGATTTCATGCCGCCGCCGTATTTGGATGGACCGAAAGAAGACATAGACTGGCTAGAGTTTACGCCCTTTAGATGGTCGGCTCAGCCAGCGCGATTCAGTGTTCTTTGGCGTCGCGCCGCGATGAAGGATCGCACGCACAGCAGCACGTATAGGAGGCTGAGCAGGGATGTTCCCGATTTCTCCAGCACCGCGGCAGGATATTCGAAGTAAGCGCCACGACTGAGGCGGATGACATCGATATCGGCGCGGATGAGGCTGAGGAACAACAGCAGGGCCACCGTGACCGAGATGTGCATCCACAACATGCGCTTCTTCGAGTCTGCAGTGCTGGCGAGCGCACCGAAGATCACGAACAGAATCCCCGCGCCGGATGGAATGAGCGCGGTAGGGTGTTCGCTTCCGGTGAGGATATAGCCGGTAACGCCAATCACGATGAGCAGGATTCCGAAGAGGATCGTCAACTTTGCCATGAGACTGCGGTGCTCCTTGTGCCCATAACGGGTAAAACCGGGAATGACTGCGGACTCGAACCGCTCTTGCTCCGGCCCTTCATCTCAGGATACGCGAAGAGGATGTAACCCATTATAGCCATGTGCTTTCCGGACAACTGGCGTTAACCTTTCTTCATAGCCTTCTGCCCGCCTGTCGACAGCTGTACAGGTTGAATCGAAGAAAAAGGCACAGAAACACCCTTTGACGCGCCTTCTGGACTATTTGAACAGCTTGCCAGCTTTTCCATGCTGATGCATTCGCGCAAAGCACGCACTTACCTTCAGGAGTAAAACCCGGCCCTATGAAATGGTTCAACTGCATCGTCCTGTCCTTCGGGGCATTCCTTACTCTTTCGCTTCATGCCCAGTCTGCGGCTATGCTCCTGCCCGCATCCCACGAGTTGGCAGCCTCCACTTCATCGTCAAGCTCCAGCATCGATGAGACCGAGACCGCGCCATCTCAAATGTCATCAGCCTCACTCGGTTCAGGAGCCGTCCCAACGCGAGCGCCCGGCCGTTTCGGAGTGTCTGTGCACGCTGGAATTAATGGCGTCGGCGGCGACTTCGCTGTTGCCGTTGCCCGGCATTTCAACGTGCGGCTCGGAGCACAGTACTTTGCCTATTCCGGCTCATTTCAGGAGGAGGGCGCCGATGTCAAAGCAGCCCTGCGGCTCGGTGGCGGCAAGGCGTCGCTCGACTGGTTCCCCTTCCACAATGGCCTCCACGTCAGCCCCATGGTCGTCTTCCTGAACCAGACCGGGGTACGGGCCGCCGTAATCGTGCCTCCGGGGCAAACGATCTCGCTCGATAACGGAGATTACGTCAGCAGCCAGGCCGATCCGCTACACGGCAGCGCCTCCGTCGGTGTCTGGAAGACCTCGCCCGGCCTGACCATCGGCTGGGGCAATATCATTCCACGCAGCGGGAAACACTTCAGCTTCCCGGTCGAGCTGGGCTTCTACTATGTCGGACAGCCGACGCTGAAGGTCGATTTCACCGGGAGCGCCTGCGACCCCTCCGAACCGGAGCCGCTGGGATGTCAACCCGTGCAGGAGGACGAAGGCTTCCAACGCGACCTTGCGGCCTTCATTCGCCGCAACAACAATAATCTGAGCTACGCCTCATTCTTGCCGGTCGCCTCTTTTGGCGTCGGCTACAGCTTCTAGTTTTCCTGTTGCCGGGAACTGGAAGATACAGAGGATTGGCCGTTTTCATGGAAGAGCGGCCAATCCTCTGTCTGTCTGCAACGCCTCAGCAGATTGCTTCTTCTCTTTGGATCATGTTTATTTGACAGGCCAGAGCCAGGCAGCGCCTCTTACTCCGCTCGAATCTCCATACATGGCCGGCACAATGGGCGTCGCCGCCTCCCGGCCGAAGACATATCGCGGCAGCCGTTCAGGGATCTCCCGGTAGAGATGCTCGACCTTCGAAAGTCCTCCGCCAAAGACAAAGATGTCGGGATCGAGCACATTGATGATGTGAGCCAGACCTCGCGTCAGGCGATCCTCAAAGCGCTCGACCGTCGCTACCGCATCCGGGCTCCCGGCCTTGCAATCCTCCATAATTTCGTGCGTGGTCTGTTCCCTGCCCGTTATCCTTTTGTGATCCTGCGACACGCCCGTTCCTGAAATCCATGTCTCCAGGCATCCCCGCTGGCCGCAGTAGCACTCCGGCCCGGGAAGCTCATTGCCTCGCGCCCAGGGAAGTGGATTGTGGCCCCACTCGCCGCCGACGCCATTCGGCCCTGTGTGAAGGCGGCCATCGATGGCGACTCCGCCGCCGCATCCCGTCCCCAGAATCACGCCGAAGACCAATCTCTTTCCAGCGGCCGCCCCGTCCGTAGCCTCAGATATAGCCAGGCAGTTTGCGTCATTCGCCACACGCACCTCACGCTTCAGCGCAAGGCTCAGGTCCCGGTCCAGCGGCTTTCCATTCAACCACGTTGAATTGGCATTCTTCACCAACCCCGTCCGACTCGAAACGCTGCCGGGAATTCCCGCGCCCACGGCTCCGATGTTGCCCGTCTCCTGCTCTATGCGCAGGACCAGACCAGCCATGGCCGCAATCGTGGCCTCGTAATCCTCTCGCGGCGTATCGATCCGGTGCCTTGTCAATTCCCTTCCCTGGTCATCTATCGCCAGCGCCTCGATCTTTGTGCCACCAAGGTCGATTCCAATACGCATCTCCGATTTTGTCATTTCGCTCTCATCCGCCCCGTACAGTCTTGCTCAATATCCACTCCAATATCGCCACTTAACATTACCTGCCAACGAAAATCCAGTACAGAGCATCTGCACTTTACATAGCAGGGTGAAACCCTTGTACCAGTTAACGCTGCGGCACGGAAATCGGAGAGGTTCTATACTCCCCCTCAAGCCCACTGTTAGCAATTGAACCATCCAGAGGCCCCCATGAAGCTTCTCCTCCGAATCAGCATCTTTCTGCTCACGGCTGCAACTCTGCTGACCGGCAACGCGAGTTCGCAAACGCCTGCCGACGGCGCAGCTTCGAACGCAAAGATCCTCAACTATATTCACAACGGCTGGGACAGCCTCTCCCGGTCCATGAGCGACTGCAAATCGCTGGTCGATCCTAAAGTCACGACTGCCCCCGTCCTCTACCTTCCCGCCGGCGTCGCGACACCCGCCCCAGTCGCCGCCATGCAGAAGCTATGCAATGTTGAGGTGCGCAGGCTCCCACGAAAAATTACCCGTATGGGCGATGTAAAGGTCAGCGAAATTCCTAAAGAAGGCCTCCTGTATCTACCCAACCGCTACGTCGTTCCCGGCGGCCGCTTCAACGAGATGTACGGTTGGGACAGCTACTTCATCATCCTTGGTCTCGTACACGATCACCGCTCCGATCTGGCTCGGGGCATGGTCGAAAATTTCTTCTATGAGATCGAGAACTACGGCGCTATCCTCAACGCCAACCGCACCTACTTCTTCACTCGCTCGCAGCCTCCATTTCTGACCTCCATGATTCGCGAGGTCTACGAGCACCCCAACGGAAAGCCCATCTCCAAGGCGTGGCTCACCAAAGCCTACAGCTACGCTCAACGAGACTACGCCCTGTGGACTTCGCCGATCCATCGCGCGGGAGACACAGGGCTCGCCCGCTACAAGGACATCGGCGAAGGCCCCGTCCCCGAGATGGCCGACGACAGCGACTACTACTCCAACGTGATTCGCTGGCTGCTCGCACATCCCGATCTTCATACCGGCTATCTCATCGACGCCCCCGAGCACCCAACCCCAGCCCAGGCCGCCGAACTTGCCGGAACCAGTTGCGATATCACCACATCCAAAGTCTGCGCACACGCCTATGTCAATGGCCATCGTCTCAGCAGAGCGTTCTACAGCGGCGACCGCGCCATGCGCGAATCGGGCTTCGACACCAGCTTCCGATTCGGCCCTTTCAGCGGATCGACGGATCATTACGCACCCGTCTGTCTTAACAGCCTCCTTTACAAGTACGAACGCGACATGGCCCACTTCGCAACCCTGCTCGGACGCACCCAGGAAGCAGCCGCATGGAATCGCCGCGCCACCACTCGACGTAACGCCATCAATCGATTCCTCTGGGACTCCGCCGCCGGCATGTTTCTCGACTACAACTTCACCATGCACCGGCGTTCGACCTACAACTACGTCACGGCCTTTTATCCTCTATGGGCCGGACTCGCCAGCCCCCAACAGGCAAAGGCTGCAAAGCGGCATCTCCCGCTATTTGAGCACTCTGGAGGCCTCGCCATGAGCGATCACGACTCCGGCGTCCAGTGGGATCTCCCCTTCGGTTGGGCGCCCACCAATTGGCTCGCGATCAAAGGTCTTGCGCAGTACGGCTTCGCCAACGACACCTCGCGAATTGCGAATGAATTTTCGCAGACCATTCTGCAAAATTTTCTGCGCGACGGCACCATCCGCGAAAAGTACAACGTGGTCAGCGGCTCCGCCAATGTGGATGTTGCCGCAGGCTACAAGAGCAACGCCATCGGCTTCGGCTGGACCAATGGCGTCTATCTGCAAATGAGCGACCTGCTCACGCGATCCAGACAGAAAGCCGCTCCTGCTTCACCGCAAAAGCAATAATGCAGCGTCTACTGCACCTTCCCCATAGGGCGGAATCGGCTCAATTCCGTCGCGCAGGCAATCGCGTTCAAAGCCGCCAGCTTCAGGTTATCCGCAGCCAGCCAAAGCCAGAAACGAGTCATCCCATCGCCGCCGACCTCTTCGCGCACGCGAACCATGATGTCCTCCTGGCCCGCCGCGCTCAGGTTGCTCGGCGGATCGGACTCCCCGCTTACCACGTCGAAATGCTCGCCGGCCAACGCGGCTTCCACCTGCTCTACAGTCGCAGGCTCTGCAACCTCCACCAGCATCGACGCCACATAGCCGTGAAACACCGGCGCCTGCACCATCTGCAAAGCCAGAGACGGCAGCGATCCATCCGAAACCGCGGCATAGTGTTCGCGAATTCTCTTCTCCGTCACTCCCAGCTTTACCTTCGCCGCCTCCCCCAGAGAAGGCAACAGGTTGAATGCCACCTGCGCGTCATACTGCTCACGCGGCAACGTCTGGAAAGAGAGTAGGTTTACGGTCTGCTGATGCAACTCATCCATCGCCAGCGGGCCACCCTCCGACGCCGGTTGCATCACGGTCGCCGCCACGCTCCTCAACGACAGCTTTGACTGAAGTCTTGCCGCAGCCAGGGCGAGCATGAGGGCCGCAGGGTGTGCTGCCACAACAGCGGGCGTGTTGAGATTCGGTTCCGACCTGCCTTGCGGCGCACTCGATGACGATATCTCGGCCACCCAGGGAGCCCTCGCTGGAATCTCCTTCTCCCCCTCGAGCGCATAGGTCAGATCGACGATACTGGCCCCAGCCCGTCGCGCGTTCTGCCAATGCGCCTTCGTCACCTCCGCGCTTCCCGCAAAGAACACAAAATCCATCCGGTCGAACGAAGACGCTTCCAGACGCTGAATGAACGTCGCCTCGTCGCCTGTCGCCGTAATCTGACCTGCGGCATCCTCATCGTCCAGCAACACGAAACTCGAGGCCGCCAGCAAAGACTCGGCCAGTTCGTCGCTCAGTTCTTTTCCCACCAGCGACGACGCCCCGACAATCCCGATCCTGTACATCTCATGTGCCATGTCTACTTTGAATTCCTCTTCGGCAAACCGCCGTCAAAACGATCTACTCAGCGCGCTTCAACAGAGTGGTGCCGCCGTTCCCTGCTCCACGAATAAGCCAGCCGAGCCACCACTCCCGAAACCAGATAGCCCAGCGCGATGACAATCAGCATGTACTGCGAGTACAGCACGATCAGCGCGCCCACCACTGCGATCACCGCAACCAGTTGGAAGGGATGGCGTCCGCCCAGACTGATCTCCTTGCCGCTCCAGAAGCGCCAGTTGCTCACCATCAGAAAGCCTGTGAACGCGATCAGGCAAAGCCACACCGCGGCAATCGACGGGCTCACGATGGGGCTTCCACCGAAGCAATGGACCACGGCGCAGATAACACCTGCGCCCGCCGGGATCGGCATTCCTACAAAATATTTATGTCCAGGGCGTCCCGGATTTCGCGGTTGCGGATTGATGCTGATATTGAACCGTGCCAGCCGACTCGCCCCGCAGATCAGAAAGATGAAGCAGACGAATACGCCCAGATGCAGAATCTGCCCGCGCAACGCGGAATTTGCCATCTCCGGCAGCATCCGCACGCCCCAAATGTACGCCAGCAGGCTGGGAGCAACCCCAAATGTAATTACATCTGCCAGCGAATCGAGTTCCTTGCCGAAGTCGCTGGTCGTATTCGTCATCCGGGCGATGCGCCCGTCAAGCCCGTCGAAGAGGATGGCAAACCCGATCGCCAGCGCCGCCCGGTCGAAGTGCCAAGGCTCCGTCACCGATCCCTGAATGCTCTGCGTAATCGCATAGTATCCCGCGGCAATATTGCCGGCAGTAAACAGCGAGGGCAGCACATACATTCCCCGGCTGGGCTGGCGTCTCACCTTCCCGACTGCCTGCGTCCGCTCGGACGCCTCGCCGCCCATTAGGCCACCACTGCCGTCGAACCGGTCGGCTCGCTATCTGTTTGAGCAATGACGGCCAGCACCGAGGACCCGCCCCGTACTCGCATGCCTGTCTTCACTTTCAACTCCGCCTCAGCTGGCAGCAACACATCCACCCGCGAACCAAATTTGATCAGCCCGACTCGCTGGCCCCGCTCCACCCGGTCGCCGACCTTCACATTGCATACGATCCGCCGCGCCAGCAGCCCCGCAATCTGCTTGAAGCTGACATCGTAGTCACCCGCGTCGATCACAACCAGCGTCTGCTCGTTGTGGAGTACTGACTCCGGCTTCATCGCGTTCAGAAACTCTCCTGGACGAAACTCCACAACCTTCACCGTCCCGCTCACCGGAGAGCGGTTCACATGCACATCAAAGACGTTCAGAAAGATGCTGAGCCGTAACCGGCTGCCGCTCGTGGTTTCGATCCACTCAGCCTCGGTTACAAGCCCGTCTCCAGGAGAGACAATCTGGCCGGGCATCTGAGGAATGGCACGGTTAGGATCGCGGAAGAACCATAAAAAGAATGCTGCCAGAACGATCGGCAGTACCACCAGCACGACCGGCATGGCCAGCCACCAAAGCACACCCGCCACCGCGCCCAGGCCTATCGCATAATAGAATCCGTCTCGAACCATAAGTAGACTTGATTATAAGGCCATGCACACTCCCACCCTGTGTCGATCAGGCCGCCCACCCCTCGGCAAATTTCTTTCAGTGCTCGGAAATGGTAGCACCCGGTCTGCGAAGACGTTCTATCTCATCCTTCAAGCTCAGCTTCAATTTCTTCAGCCGCACTTCTTCCATCTTCTCGTCTTCGGTCAGAAATAACTTTGCCCGCAGCGTCTCCAGCCTGCGGGCATATAAGCCATGTTCCTGTTCAAGTCGATAGATGGATGGCATCGCGTTGGAATGAGGTAGCTCCGTAAACTTTGCGGTCTGCATGAATAAATTACCCCCAGAATCAGACGACAGCTCACCGATTGGCCTACACGCTACCACAGCCTCTCCGACGATTGCAAAAGCGAGTTATGCACATTCAGCTAAATGCAGCCGCATCAGCACCGCATCGTCCGGCGGCCCTCTGTAATACTCCGCGCGCCTTCCCATCACGACAAAGCCCAGTCCTTTGTACAAATGGATCGCTCCCCCGCTTCCCGCCCGAACCTCCAGTTCGACTGCCACCGCGCCCCGCTGCCTACTCCAGCCAATCACACCCTCGCAGAGCATACGTCCAATTCCCTTGCGTCTCGCTCGCGAATCTACCGCCACGCTCTCCAGTTCAGCCAGATCGCCGGCCATCTTGCCCACCGCAAATCCAACCAACGCCCCCTCCGCCTCCGCGACCAGCAGACACCGCCTCACATAGCCGGATTCACCCCCGTCAACCACCGCAGCATACTCACTCTCCCGCCAGTGCGGAGCCTCTGCCGCGGCACGTTCCAGAGCAAGAACGTCCTGTAAATCCTCTGCCCCGCCAACCCGAACGCGAATCCCGGTCATCGCACCAGACTCTTCGGCTTGGCAAAGATCTCCGCATCCGTCCGCCGCAGATAGTTCGCGTCGAGCAGGGCCGCGTCATCGAATTTCTTCGCCGCCGCACGCTCCACCGCAAACGCCAACGCATCGGCTGCGTCCGGCTCCGCAACCACACGCGGCTCCAGTCCGGCCAAAGCCTCGGCAGCCTTCGTCTCGCAAACCACCACCGTCCCACCTGCCGCCGCAACAGACACCTCCTCGCCCGTCAGCAGAGCCTCTCGCAGGCATCGATGACCTGAGTATCTCCCGTAGTAAAACTCTCCCCGCCCGGCATCGAGCACCGCATGAACCGGATCTCCCCCTGCTGTCGCGGCAAGCAGCGCCAGCCGCGACACCGCGATCAACGGCACGCTCCCCGCCTCGCTCAAGCCCTTTGCGGCGCTCAACCCGACGCGTACGCCCGTAAACGATCCCGGCCCATGCACCACCGCAACTGCAGCCAGTTCGCCTAATCTCCAACCGCAACTCTCCATCACCCGCCGCACCGCAGGCACCAGACGCTCCGAAGCTGTCCGTCCCGGCAATACCTCCGCGGCCACAATCGCCTCTGCCAATTCCGTATCCGCCAATACAACGCTGCCCTCGCTTCCACATGTGTCCATTAACAAAAACCGCATCACTTGCCTTCCTCGACCGCATCGCCCACAATCTCTACCAGGACGCCACCCGTGCTTGCTGGGTGCACGAAGAAATACAGATGCCCGCCCGCTCCGACCTGCACCGAATCACTCGCCAACCTCATCCCTTGCGCTCTCAACTTCTCAAACATCATATCCACCGCACCCACGCGCAACGCGACATGGTGCAACCCTTCGCCCCGCGTCGCCACGAACCTCCCAACCACGGAGTCTTCCTCCGTCGCCTCGAGCAGTTCAATCCGGCTCTCCCCCAGGGGCAGCATCGCCGTCTTTACCCTCTCGCGCTCTACCGTCTCTTCGTGGCTCACTGTCAAGCCCAATGCCTCATAAAAGCCTCGTGCCGCCGCGATGCTCTTTACCGCCACGCCAAGATGATCCAATTGCAGCCTGCCCGCCCCCATCGAGCGCAGACGCGCCATGGTTCCGTCGATATCGCTAAATTCGTTCACGTCAGCGATGATACCTTCCCCGCCATCTGGAAAGCCGTCGGGGGCACATTCAGTGCCGCCAGTGAAGATCGGTGTTACTCTCGACTCTTTCCTGCGCCTCCCAATAGAATTACCTTCACCATCAATTCATATTTTTCATCTACGCCATAACTTTTTCACATACAATTCCTCAGTCATTACTTCACCCCAAGGATTCTCCATGAACCTGAATCGTCGCACCTTCTCCACCGGCCTATCCACCCTTCTGCTCGCCCCCGGCGCGCTCGCCCAGACGGAAGGCCATCGCATCGAAACCTCCAGCGTTCACCCCGTCAAGTCGATTCAGGACAAGGAGACCCGCGCCCAGCGCGATGCCCGCATGGCCTGGTGGCGCGCCGCCCGCTTCGGCATGTTCATCCACTGGGGACTCTACTCCATCCCCGCCGGAACATGGAACGGCAAACAGATCCCCGGCATCGGCGAATGGATTATGAACCGAGCTTCCATCCCGGTGGCCGACTATAAAGCCCTTGCGCCCAAATTCAACCCCACCGGCTTCAACGCGCACGATATTGTCGCCCTCGCCAAGGCCGCGGGGCAAAAGTACATCGTCATTACCTCCAAGCACCACGACGGCTTCGCCATGTTCAACTCCAAGGCCGATCCGTTCAATATCGTCGATGCCACTCCCTTCAAACGAGACCCTCTCCGCGAGCTCGCCGAAGAGTGCAAAAAGCAGGGCGTCAAGCTGGGCTTCTACTACTCACAGGACCAGGACTGGACCGCTCCCGGTGGAGCCGCGCTCAAGACCGGAGACCACCAGCCCCCCACCTTCCACTGGGACCCCGCTGCCCAAGACGGCAACTTCGCCGACTACCTCCACAAGAAGGCCATCCCACAGATGAAGGAGCTGCTCGCCAACTACGGTGACTTCCCTGTCGTCATCTGGTTCGACACGCCCACCAAGGACATGACGCCGGAGCTCGCCGGCGAGATCGTCACCCTCCTCAACCAGCATCCCAACCTGATCTGGAACAATCGTCTAGGCGGCGGCTACAAAGGTGACACCGAGACTCCCGAGCAGTTCATCCCCGCCAAGGGTTACCCCGGCGAGGACTGGGAAGCCTGCATGACCATGAACGACACCTGGGGCTACAAATCCTACGACACCAACTTCAAGTCCACCGAAACCCTGCTGCGCAACCTCATCGACATCGCCAGCAAGGGCGGCAACTACCTGCTCAACATCGGTCCCGACTCCCACGGCGTCGTCCCCGCCCCCGAGGTCGAACGCCTGCGCGAGATGGGCAAGTGGATTGATGTCAACGGCGAAGCCATCTACGGCACCCAGCCCACCCTCTTTGGAGCCGAGGCAGGTGCCTTCAGTCCTACCGAAAAGGACAAGAAGGGCAATCCCAAGTTCATTCCTGCCTGGGACTGGCGCTCCACCACAACCGCGAACAAAATTTATATCTCCATCTTCAACTGGCCCGCTAGCGGAACCTTCCATCTCGATAAGCTGCCCCGCAAGGTCACCAGCGCTTACCTGCTGGCCGACAAGGCGCACAAGCCGCTCAAGCTAACCCGCAACGGCGACAGCCTGGACGTCCATCTCCCTGCAAAGGCGCTGGACCCCATCGCCACCGTCCTTGTGCTCAACACATAAAATTCACTCCCATACCCCGTAGACCTTCGGACATCCCACCCATCGCAGTCTCGCCGCGATGGGTGGGATAACAATATCTCTGATTCGGAGCCTTCGGTGACTTGATCAGGCCTTCCCTAGCCAGACAACCCTTTCTCACAAGCCTTATTTCACCTTCGTAGGATTCCACTCATCGGTTCCTGCCAGAAATACCTTCGTCTCATATTTCTTTGCCTCCGCCGCTGTAAGCTGCTTCGACCACTTCTCCCGTGCCGTCGGATTCGCTCCCGGCCCGCTTGAATGAAACTCCGCGTAGGTCGCCGTCGGCAGTCGGGGCGTCGGCACGCCCTTCCAATCCGACCAGCCTGCAGCGGCAATGTGCGAGCCCATCTTCGTATGCATAAAGATCACCGTCGAATAGTCCCGCCACGGACGCCCCAGATAAATATTCTTCACTCCCGGATCAGCCGTCAGCGTGCAATGGTTGAAGACATAGCCCGAATCCTGTTCCGGCTTGCTTCGGCTCTGCGCCGTCAGATACCCGCCCGCAATGTGAGGAATGCTGTGAATCTCGCAGCGATCAAACACCGCCCTGGCATCGCCGAAGATGAAGTCCACATGCCCCTCGATGTAGCAATCGGCGAAATACTGCCGCTTCACCGTGCAGGGAGACCGTCCGTCCATGCACCGATCGCTTGCCGCATACAGCGTGTCCTGCGCGCCCAGCAGCCTCACCTTGCGAAACACGGCGCGGTCTCCCGTCACCTTCACCGCCACCGCCTGCGAAGGCACATCCGAGTGCTTGCTATAGTCATTGGCAATCGTCATCCCGCCCGCGAAGAAATCGTCCCCGGTCACAAACAGAGTCGCCGAGCACGACGTCCCGCAAGTCGAGGCCGCGCTGTTCCCGTACACCAGCACCACCTTCGCAGGGTCCTTCCCTTCGCCTCGAAACTGGATCTTCGGCTTGTCCACATGCACCACCTCGCGATAGATGCCCGGCTGTATCCGAATCACCGCGCCCGTCTCCGGAGCCGCATTGACCGCCGCTTGAATCGTTGTAAAGTCCGCTCCCGTCGCGCCAACCATAACCGGCTTCGGTCCTCGGCCCCAGGCCATCGCGCCCATCAATGTCACAACTGCCGCTACCGATCCGCACCGTTGAAGCCATTTCATTTCGGTCTCCCCAGATCCCATCACACTCCCCGTTTTGCCGTATACAAACCCGGGAAAATAGCCGTACCTTGACAGACCTAGCCCAGCAACAGCTATCCTCAACCTCGACACATCTGACAGCTTCTGCCGCACTCTGTACTTTCGCCGAAAAGTGGTCAGACCAACATTGTCGCCGGAGACCTCCTGAATGTCGAACAATTCTGCCAGCCTGTCAGACTCGGGCTTCACCTCTTCTGCCCCACCCAAGTCCAACATCCGCTGGGCGGTCTGTGGCCTCCTCTTCTTCGCCACGACCATCAATTACATTGACCGCTCGGTCTTCTCGCTCATCGAGCCGCTGCTCCATCTTCACTTCATGGGCTGGATCCCCGGGATCGACGCCGCTCACCAAGCCGCCTACAACATCAACTATGGCCGCATTATCATCTGCTTCCAGATCGCATACGGCATCGGCTTCCTCTTTGCAGGCCGCATCATTGACAAACTGGGCACCAAAACCGGATACGCCCTCGCTATCCTGATCTGGAGTGCCGCCGCGATCGGTCATGCCTTCGTCACTAGCGTGCTCGGCTTCTGCATCGCCCGCATTGTGCTCGGTCTCGGAGAGAGCGGCAACTTCCCTGCCGCCATCAAGGCCACCACCGAGTGGTTCCCCTCGGAGGAACGCGCCTTCGCCACCGGGCTGTTCAACTCCGGCACGAACGCATCCTTCTTTATCGCACCGGTTCTCATCGCCTTTATCACCAACCTTTATGGATGGGAGGCCGCCTTCATCGTCACCGGCCTCATGGGAGTTATCTGGCTGATCGCCTGGATGATCTTCCCATATAACAAGCTCCGGCGCGGAGCCACTCAAACTCAGGCCGACCTCGCCCCCGTCACCCGGAATGGCCCCCTTTACTCCATTCTTCTCCGCCATCGCGGCTTCTACGCCTTTTCCCTCGGCAAGGGACTCACCGACCCCATCTGGTGGTTCTATCTCTTCTATCTTCCCAAGTTCCTCAACGACAACTATGGGCTCGACCTCAACCATGTGAAGTATCCGCTCATCGTTATTTACGCCTTCGCCAGCGTTGGCTCCATCGCCGGCGGATGGCTCTCCGGTTTCCTCATGAATCGCGGCTACGGCGTCAATGCCGGGCGCAAGATAGCTCTGCTTATCTGCGCTCTCTGCGTCATGCCCATCATGCTTGTGCCTCACATGGGCATTCTCTTCCCGACCAATGCGTGGCCGGCCATCGGAATCTTCTGCCTGGCGACCGCCGCCCATCAGGGTTGGTCCGCCAACCTCTTCTCCACTCCTACCGATATGTTTCCCTCCACCTCCATCAGCACCGTGGTCGGCATCGGCGGAGCCGTGGGCGCAGCCGGCGGAGCGGTCTTCACCTGGATCGTCTCCCACTTCTTTTCGCTGCACCCCATGTTCATCTTTGTCCTTTCCGCCTTCGCCTATGTCACCGCCCTGGTGATCTTCCAACTACTGGTTCCGCGGCTTGGCGCAGCCAAAACCGCCTGATCACTGGCCGCCCGGATTCATTTTCCGGGCGGCCAGTTACATTTTGCGGCCAACTGGTATTACCTCGTGTTACTCTTTTTTCACTTAAGCGCAAGGAGCCACATTCAGCGTGAAAAAAGCGGTAGACGATGAAGCAACCGGCCACAGCCAATTGACTATGCAGGTTGTCGAGCACGTTCGCGGCCTCATTGCCAAAGGCGAGGTGCACCCCGGAGACCGTCTCCCCCCTGAGCGCGAGTTGGCCCGCAAGCTCAAGATCAGCCGTTCCAGCCTGCGCGCCGGAATCGGCTTTCTCTCCGCCATGGGCGTGCTCAAAAGCCGCCACGGTGCCGGAACCTTTGTCTCCTCCGGGCCGCCCGCGCTCGATTCCAGCTCTCTCTCCGTCCTCGGCGCCCTCCACGGCTTCCTTCCCTGGCAGATGTTCGAAGCTCGCATCGTTCTCGAAGCCAGCATCGCTGCCCTTGCCGCCGAGCGCGCCACCGACGAGCACATCGCCGAACTTGCCGAAGAGGTTGCCGAGATGTACGCCGCCCTCGCCGATCCTCGCGAATATCTAATCCACGATGTCCGCTTCCATCGCACCATCGCTCGCGCCTCCGGCAATCCCATCCTCGGCGCGCTTATGGAAACCATCACCGCCGACCTCTACCGGCATCGCAGCAAGACCGTGCAGAACACGCAGGATCTCAAAGAGTCTGCCGAGATGCACCGCGAGATCTATCGCGCCATCCGCTCCCACAACCCCACCCAGGCACGCCTCACCATGGAGCAGCACCTCAAGCTCGCCAGCGACGCCCAGAAGCTAGAACTGGATCAGGACGCACAAGACACAGTCGAAAAAACTTCGGCCCAGAATCCCCCCGCAGCCAGGCAATAATCCGCTGCCGTTTATCTTTAGTCCAGCCCAGCCCAAGATTCACGCGTACCCCTTTCACGAGGGAGCCCCATTCATCGCGCATTTTGCGACGAGTGGGATCACAGACCTTGCCCTGCCCGCCTCTCAGCCGTCAGCCGCCACGGCAACTGGATCCTCATACGAAACCCCGCTCCCTGCTAGACTAGGCTTTGGCCCCCACCATGTCTGACACACCGAAAAAGTTCTACCTCACCACGCCGATCTACTACGTGAACGCGCGCCCGCACATCGGCCACGCCTACACCACCATCGCCGCAGATGTCATTGCGCGCCGCCACCGCCTGCTGGGCGATGACACCTTCTTCCTCACCGGAACCGACGAGCATGGCCAGAAGATCGAGCGCAGCGCCACCGCCGCCGGAATCCCCCCGCAGCAGTTCGCCGATCAGGTCTCCGCCCAGTTCGAGTCGCTCTGGAAGCGCATGGGCATCACCAACGACGACTACATCCGAACCACCGAAGAGCGCCACAAAAAAGGCGTGCAGAAGCTCTGGCAGCTCCTCCGCGACCGCGACAAAATTTATCTCAGCACCTACACCGGACAGTACAGCGTGGGCGAAGAGATGTTCGTCGAAGGCCCTCCCGGAACCATCGGCCCCGACGGCAAGCCCACCGAGACCGTCACCGAAGAGAACTACTTCTTCCGCCTCTCCGACTACCAGCGCCCCCTCATCGACCTCATCGAGAGCGGTGAACTCGCCATTCAACCCGAAGTCCGCAAAAACGAAGTTCTCAGCTTCCTGCGCGGCAACATCGCTTCCGCTAAACTCTCCCCCGAAGATGTCGCCCTGAACGAAAGCCCGAGTGCCCCATCCATGCCGGAGTCTCATCCCGGCATGGGTGGGACCGTAGAACTTTCCGCCGCCGGAACGCCCTACATCCCCGGAGCGCTCAAAGACCTCAGCATCTCCCGCAGCAGCTTCAAGTGGGGCATCCCCGTTCCCGGTGCCCCCCAAACAGAAAAAGACCACGTCGTCTACGTCTGGCTCGATGCCCTCGCCAACTACATGACCGCCATCGGCTACGGCTCCGATGATCCCGCCGATCAAGGGAAGTTTGAAAAATACTGGCCCGCCGATCTCCACCTCGTCGGCAAGGAGATCATCCGCTTCCACTGCGTCTACTGGCCTGCCTTCCTGCTCGCCGCCGGTCTGCCGCTACCCAAGGCCATCACCGCCCACGGCTGGCTCCTCTTTGAAGAATCGAAGATGTCAAAGTCCCGCGGCAACATCGTCCGCACCGAAACCATCCTCGACGCCTTCGGCGCCCTCTGCCCCTCCACGCCGCCAGCCCCCCCAGCATTGTCACCCTTCCGCGAAGCGGGAGGATCTGCTGTTTCACTCAACGCGCCCCCGACACAACTCGCCGAAGCAGATCGCAGTGTTAAGGGCACGGCTTCAGCCGTGCCGCAAAGCACCCCCTCCGCGGGTGCGGCTTTAGCCGCTGAAGTACCGTCTTCTTCCGACCAACCGGCACAACCAACCAAACCCGAACAAGACCTCTTCGCCGCCGACGTCCTCCGCTACTTCCTCCTCCGTGAAATCCGATTCGGGCAGGATGGCAGTTTTAGCTTCGACGCTCTCGTCCAGCGCTACAACAGCGATCTCGCCAATGGCTACGGCAATCTCGTCAGCCGCACGCTTAAAATGATCGAAAATTTTCGTGCGGCTTCAATTCCGATTCCGACCCAACTCCATCGCAAGAACTCGATTGCAGACGATATTGGAGAGGTTATATTTGCGGTCAACCGGTTCTTGGAAAAGCACGACTTTTTTAGTGCAATCGAATTAGCTTCAGGACTTATCTCTCAAGCTGACAACGAACTTTCTTCAAAAGCGCCATGGAAACTAGCTAAGAATATCGACCACGAAAGCCAACTGCAGCTTGATCAAGTGCTGTATGAGGCTGCTGAGACTATCCGGATTGTCACTGGACTTCTCTATCCCATTTTGCCTTACGCCACTGCCCAAGTTTGGCGACAACTTGGGTTCAGAGAATCTATTGAAGAAGCTGCCCGCAAAAATCTACTAAGCAACCTCCAGTGGGGCGGCCTCAAACCCTGCACCAGACTCGGGCATCTCTCCCCCATCTTTCCCCGAGCACCCAAGGAACTCATCCAGACAATGACCGACATGGAACAGAACAACGCCCCTAAGCCCGCTCAGCCCGCCGGAATCCCGCAGGTCAACAACAGCGTCGACAAGCCCGCCCGCGAGCACACCGAGTTCCGCGAGGCACCCATCTCTTCCGAGTCCGCAACCCCGGCCATGAACCCGATCGCCGAGACCACGCACTCCATCGCCGACACTACCGCCGCGCCCGACACCCCGCAGATCGCAATCGACGACTTCGTCAAGATCGACCTTCGCGTCGCGCGCATCGTCATCGCCGAGCGCATCCCCAAGGCCGATAAGCTCCTCCGCCTCGAAGTCGATCTCGGCTACGAAAAGCGGCAGATTCTCTCCGGCATCGCCCAGTGGTATACACCGGAAGAGTTGATCGGCCGCAACATCGTCGTCATCGCCAACCTCGCCCCCCGCAAGATGCGCGGCCTCGAGTCCCACGGCATGTTGCTCGCCGCCTCGCACGGCGAAGACGGCAAGCCCGTCCTCGCCACCTTCGGCGAAGAGATTGCCCTAGGCTCCCGCCTCAAATAGAAGGCATGTTCTAGGTAAACTTCGGCGCGGTCTGCTTGCCGACGGCGACTACAAAGTACCGCGCCGGGGTGGTGCCAACGTTCTTCAGGCTGTGCATCACATTTGACGCGGTAAAGACGACCGCCCCCGGCCCGATCTGCCCCTTCTTCCCGTCGGAGTCAACCTCCAGCGTCCCCTCGCGGATCAGCAGAAACTCCGAGTGGCTGTGCCGGTGGGGCTTGTGCGGCATCTGCCCGGCAGGCAGGGTGGTCTCGTGCGACTCGACATACTCTCCCGTCGGCAGTGTCCCGTGGATCACCGCACGGCTCTCGCCGCCATTGGCCGAGTGTTTCACAGGAAGTTTGTCGAACGGAAAGATCTCGGAGTGCGACAGCGTCGCGCCCTCCGCGCTGCCTGTCTGCGCTCCGGCTGCCACGCTGCCCATCGCCGCAAAGGCCGAGAGGGCAACACAAAGATCACGACGATTCAAATTTTTCATGCCGACATCTTACGCGACGAATAGACCCGTCGCCAATGACGCATGGCATGTCGCGATCAAACACCGGGGTCTGTTATGACTTGGCGAAACGGAACACCACGGCAAACCCGATCATCCCCGTGCCCAGCAACAACAGCGATCTGGGCTCCGGCGTCACTGCCGTTGCGGAATCCCTGACCTGAGCCAAGTATCCGCCGCTGAGATTGGTCTTCGAGAGACCCGGATTGCTTCCCGTCGCGCTGTTGTAAAAGCCATAAAGCTGGAGCGCCGAGGGGTTGACCGTCCCCACAGATGTTCCGCACTGCGCATTGCCGATGCAGAGATTGAGGTAGCCGTTGGAGTCGGCAATCGTATTGAAGTAGAGAGCGATCTGCCCGGCGTTGCTTGCCGATGTAAGGTAATTCTGGCTTAAGCCGTTATAGACATTCGATACCGAGACCAGGCTGAAGCTCGGAAGGCCGGGATTGTTGAAGCTCGGATCGTTGAACGTGAGGTCGGCGGCCGTCGCCTTGCCCGCGCTGTTCAGGGTGACCGTGCCAGTGATGGCCGAGCCGTTGACGTAAGCGCTGTTGAGGCTGTAGACACCGGCCGTGATCGTACTGGCCTGGATGGCGTACCCGGAACCGAAGAGAACGAAGGAGACGAGAAGAACGAGACTGCGGTACATGGCGAAATTCTCTCTTTACGAGCAGATTTGCTCATGTAGACGTTAGCAGGAGGGGCGAGAATCATTGGCGAAATTTTCTACAACTTTGGTGGCGCATCACCGCTGCTTACGCGAAGATCATGCCGACGGCTCCCCCAGCCGCAACGGACTCCGTGCACCTCGTTCTGTCCAGTCTTTTCGTTACTTCTTCGTGTCCCCGCCAATCGCAACCACAACATACTTCGCCGGCACCTTGCCCACATTCTTTACTTTGTGGAAGGTTCCATAGGCGACGTAAATCACTCCGCCCGGCCCCACCGTCTCTGACTTGCCGTCATGCTCAAATTCCAGCGTCCCCTCGCTCACCACGATGAACTCCGAGTGCTGGATCGCATGGCCTGCATTCGGCGACAATCCCACCGGCAGCATCGACTCGTGTAGCGCCACACCTTCTCCGGTCTTCAGCACGCCGCGAACGATATTGCGGCTCTCCCCTCCGTTTGCCGTCTTCCTCACCGCCATCTGCTCAAGCGGAAACGCCCTCGAGGACGAGAGCACAGCATCTTTCGCTTGCGCCGGAGTCTGCGCTCCCTGAGACACAGCTGACATCGTTCCCATCGCCGCAAACGCGACGCCCGCAATACCGAGAGCATACCCGCTCAGTCTTTTCATGCCGCCATCTTACCCGTCCTTCAACTCGCTGTCCTCCATCATCCACCACACTGAATTCGTGCCTGCCAGGGCGTGGCAATACAATAAGAGCCATGAGCAACGGCATCGCGCTTCCTGTCGGCCAACTCGCAGAAATTGCTACAAAGCTCAGCCAGGGCCTGCGCATCGACGCAGCCGACGCTCGCTGGCTGTGGAAGAATGCCACCGACGCCGAACTATGCTCGCTTGCCGCTGTCGTTCGCAGCCGCTTCCACGCGCCCGATGCCTGCACCTATATGGTGATGCGCATCATCAACTACACCAACGTCTGTGTCGCCCAGTGCGACTACTGCGCCTTCTACAGGCTTCCCGGCGTCTCCGGCGGTTACGTGCTCAGCCAGGAAGAGGTCTTTGCCAAACTCGATGAACTGCTCGTCCTCGGCGGCGATCTGGCGGCCTTCAACGGCGGCTTCAATCCCCAGCTTCCACTCAGCTACTACTGCGATCTCTTCGCCGCCATTCGCACCCGCTACGGCGACTCCATCGAGTTCTACGCGCTCACCATCGCCGAGTTCCTCTACCTCGCCGACCACGCTAAGCTCTCCTATGCCGAAGCCGCCCAACGCCTAAAAGATGCCGGGGTCCGCTGGATTACCGGTGGCGGCTCCGAGATTCTCACCGAAGACTTCCGCACCCGCCACTCCAAGTTCAAGTACACGGTCGCCGAGTACTTCCTCGCGCAAAAAGCGATCCTTGACGCCGGCCTCAAGACCACGGCCACCATGGTCATCGGCTTCGACGAGACCCTCGACGAACGCATCGAGCACCTTGACCGCACCCGCCGCTTTCAGGACGAGACCGGCGGGCTGTCCAGCTTTCTCTGCTGGACCTTCAAGCCCTATTTCACCCAGATCGGCGGCATCGAGATCACCACCGCCGAGTATCTCCGCCATCTCGCTCTCAGCCGGATCTATCTGGACAATATCCCGCGCATTCGCACCTCCGTGCTCACCCAGAACGAGCACGCCCTCGACGGTCTCCGGTACGGCGCGGACGACTTCGATCTGCCCATCGAAGACGAGGTCACGCAGAAGGCCGGGGCAACCATCAGCCTCGACTTCGAGCGCATGCTCAACTACGCTCGGCAACTCGGCTACTCACCCCAATACAGGCACGTCTCCGTCGGCACGAAATCTTAATCCTGCCAGTCCCGCAGCCATCCTTCATCCAAGTGGAGCCGCATCGCCGTGTATCCCAATATCTCGTGGATATACCGCATCGCCAGGTCATAGTCGCTGATGTTCCCCAAGGCCGGACGCGGTGAAGTATAGACGCGCAATCCCACATTCCGGCAAAGCTCGCGGATGCGGAACAGGTGCGTCCCATCACTGACCACCACGATCGATTGCAGGTTGTTCTCCCGTGCAATCGCCGCCAACCGCCGCACCTGCTGTTCGGTGTCGGTCGAACGAGTCTCGGCAATGATCTTGCCGAAGGGAATGCCATTGGCCAGCAGATAATCGCGCCCCACTCCGCCCTCGGTATGTCCGGAATCCTTGTCGCCGCCGCCGCCAAGCGTAATCACCAGCGGGGCGATCTGTTTGCGGTATAGGTCCACGGCATGATCGAGCCGCGCATGAAAGACCGGCGAAGGACGTCCCCTATACTCCGCCGCGCCAAAAACCGCGATAGCGTCAGCGGGCTGCGCCTGGTCGAGGCTGGCAACCTCGGCAATCTGCTGAGCCACCCAGGCAAACCACCCCAGCGTCCCCAGCAGGAGAAGTGTGAGCAGCAGTCGCCAGAACGTGCGACCGTCAGAGGTACGGCGGCCATGGCGCAGATTGGACGAGGAAACAATCATCGGCAGTGAAAGATGAGTTTACGGCAAGCGGCCATCAAGCGGAAAAATCTCTGCTCATCGCCAGCGTCAAATCTCACCGTTGCAGCGCAAGTGCGATCTCGTGCGTCGGTATAGCTCCCTCGCGAAGAATCATCCATGAACTCCCCCCACTCGAGAGATCGACGATAGTCGTCGGCGTCGACCGGGCAGTCGGCCCGCCATCGACGATCAGCGGTATCTTGTCGCCCAACTGCTCGCGCACGCAGTTGGCATAGGTGCACTCGGGATAGCCCTGCAAATTCGCCGAGGTTGCCGTAATCGGCAGCCCCAGCTTCGCCACCACCGCGCGCGAGATCGCTGCCTCCGGCACCCGAAGCGCCACATTGCCTGTGTTGGCCGTCACCCGAAGCGGAAGTTTGGAGCCCGCCCGAACAATGATCGTCAGCGGCCCCGGCCAGAACTTCTCCGCCAGCCGGTCAAACGCCGAGTCGAGCTGCCGCGCAATCTCATAAGCCTGCGCCACCTCGGCGATCAGCAGCGAAAGCGGTTTATGCCGCGCCCGCGTCTTCAGCTCGTAGATACGATCCACCGCCTTCAGATTCACCGGATCGACCGCGAGGCCATAAAAAGTATCCGTTGGCAAAGCGACGACGTTGCCGCAATTCAAGCTGCCGGCAACCTGGCGGATCAACTCTGGTTCAGGTTCGTCGGGGTGGATGCGGAGTGTTTCAGCCGTCAAAATCTGGCTCCTATGCCTGGGGTTCAGTCGCCTGGACCGAGAATATGGGATAGATACGGGATAAAAAGCCGCGAACCTGCACCAGAATACCAGCATTGCGTCTTCCGCCGTGCCACTCCACTTTTCACCGGACATGCCATTCAACAGGTAAGATTTGCCTTGATGCCTCACTTTGAAAAAGCCGCTGTCTCCAGCCGGTCCAACAGCCGCGTCAAACAATTGCGCGCCGCCTTTGCCGACCAGGCGCGTCTCAGCGGCGGAATGGTTGCCATCGAAGGCGACCATCTGCTCACCGAAGCCCTGCGCAGCGGCATGGTGCTCAAGACCGCCTTCATCAGCGAGCGCCGCGCCGTTCCCTCCATCCTTCCCCGTGGCGTCGAGGTGCTTACCCTGACCGATGAAGTCTTCGCCAGCGCCGTCGAAACCCCGTCGCCTCAGGGAGTCGCCGCTCTCCTCGTTCCTCCTGTCCCCAAAATCGACGCCGTCCTCCACGGTACGCCACTCATTCTCATCGCCGCCGGCCTGCAGGACCCCGGCAATCTGGGAACACTGGTCCGCTCCGCCGAGGCCTTTGGAGCAACCGGCGTCCTCACCACACCCGGAACCGTGAGCGCCTGGAACCAGAAGGCCCTCCGCGCCAGTGTCGGCAGCATCTTTCGTATGCCGGTCGTAGTCGCAACCGCCGCGGAGGTCGCCGCTCTGAAATCGCACGGCGTCAGATTGCTTGCCGCCGTAGGCTCCGACAATCTCGATCCCACCGACGTGCAAAAGATCGATCTCTCCCGACCCACCGCCCTGCTGATCGGCAACGAAGGCGCAGGCCTGACCCCGGAGTGGATGGAGATGGCCGACGAGCGCATAACCATCCCTTGCCCCGGCCCGGTCGAAAGCCTCAACGCGGCGATAGCCGGATCGCTGCTGCTCTACGAGGCATCGCGGCAAAGAAGCCGCCACGGGAGTCAACCATGAGCCTCTTCGACGCCTCCCCTATCGCCGCCGCCTCCACGCACAACCGCCAGTCTCCGTTGGCCGAGCGCATGCGCCCCAAGACTCTCGACGAGTACGTCGGCCAGCAGCACCTCCTCGGCCCCGGCAAGCCCCTTCGTCTGGCCATCGAATCCGACGACGCCACCTCGATGATCTTCTGGGGACCTCCCGGCACCGGCAAGACCACGCTGGCCAAGATTATCGCGCGCATGACCCAATCCAGTTTCATCGAGTTTTCCGCCGTGCTATCCGGCATCAAGGAGATCAAGCAGGTCATGGCCGACGCCGAAAAAGCTGCCGGCTTCGGCTCTCGCACTATCCTCTTCGTCGACGAGATTCACCGCTTCAACAAGGCCCAGCAGGACGCCTTCCTCCCCTACGTCGAACGCGGCACCATTCGCCTGATCGGCGCGACCACGGAAAATCCCTCCTTCGAGATCATCGCCGCCCTGCTCTCGCGCTGCCGCGTCTACACCCTGCTCGCACTCAGCGAAGACGAGATCGTCGCATTGCTCCAACGCGCCCTCACCGACGGCAAGCGCGGCCTCGGAGCCTCCGGCCTCACAGCGGACGAGGATGCCCTCTCCACCATCGCCTCCTACTCCAGCGGCGACGCCCGCAACGCTCTCAACGCCCTCGACGTAGCCGCCAAACTCGCCGAAGGCCGCAAAGAGCGCGTCATCACCAAAGCTCTCGCCTCCGAAGCCATGCAGCGCCGCGTCCTCCTCTACGACAAAAAAGGCGAGCAGCATTACGACATCATCTCCGCCCTGCACAAGAGCGTGCGCAACTCCGACCCCGACGCCGCGCTCTACTGGCTGGGCCGCATGCTCGAAGCCGGCGAAGACCCCATGTACTGCGCCCGCCGCATCGTGCGCATGGCGGTCGAAGACATCGGCCTCGCCGCCCCCGAGGCGCTCAACCTCTGCCTCTCCGCCAAAGACGCCATGCACTTTCTCGGCCAGCCCGAAGGTGGTCTGGCTCTGGCGCAAGCCGTTGTCTACCTCGCGCTCGCGCCCAAATCGAACGCCGTCTACACCGCCTAC
>Ga0207657_10000354_pt1 | contig 48891 bp, 46 predicted proteins | sample KBSC33metaG_FD_184316 | JGI IMG/M metagenome (GOLD analysis project Ga0207657, IMG submission 184316) | Corn rhizosphere microbial communities from Kellogg Biological Station, Michigan, USA - KBS C3-3 metaG (SPAdes) (version 2) | ecosystem: Host-associated > Plants > Roots > Rhizosphere > Soil ... | reverse complement strand
TCTCGATCGATTCTGAAGCGAATCGCCTGAAGAAGTCGTGATTGTGGATCGGCGCCTGTACCGCCGCCCAGATGGGAAAGCCCGGCACGAACGATTCCGGAAACGCGATCAATTGCGCGCCGGCTTTGGCCGCCTCAGCGATGAGCGCGCAGGCCTTCTGCACGCTGCCACGCGCATCGAGAAAGACCGGCGCCACGTGCGCTGCGCACGCCTTGAATCGCGGATACGAGGTCATGACCGTCCTCCGGAGGAAATGGCGGCAGCGCCCGGGAGACGCGCCGCCACCGGCTTACAACGCCATTTTCGAAAGGTCATTGCGAAGCGGCATGTTCTTCGCCAGCTCTTCCTTGGGAATCCGCTTCTTGACCTCGAGCTTTCCGTTCTCGACGCGGCTGATGTAGCAGTCGATGATGCCGACGTGATCTTCGGCGCGAATGTACTTGTCGCCTTGCGGGTGCCCCAGCGAGTTCTTCATCTGCATGCCCTCGAGCGCGCGGATCACGCCCTCGCCGTCCTTGCGGCTCTTGTAGCCCGACGCCTCGATCGCCTGCTTGAGCGCGAACATGTCCTCCCATGATTCCCAGGCGTGGCTCTTGTCCATCACGCGCCGTCCACCGATCTCGCGCGCATCGAAGTCGTCGATGCCGAGCCGCTTGTTGAATTCCTTGTGGTACTCGTCGTTCTTGGCCTTGAGCATGCGCGGGAAATTCTCGAAGAAGTAGACGCCTTCCGCCGCGCCCTGGACGTCGTCGGGCGCAATCGCCTCGATGCTTGCCGACGACGAGAACATCTTCACCTTCTTGTCGAGCCCCATGTTCTTCGCCTGCGTGTAGAACGCAACCGACATCGAGCCGATGAAGGCCGGCAGCACAACCTCGCTATCCGCGGAAATCTGCGCCAGGTAAGGCACGTAATCCTTGGTGTCGAGCGGCACCGCGATGCTCTTCAGCACCTTCCCGCCGGAGCGCTCGATGAACGCCTTCGATTCCTGGTTGGTGCTCTGTCCCCATGCATAGTCGGCGTAGATGATCGTCCACACCTTGCCGAAGTTTTCCACGCACCACGGAATGCTGGCCGCGGCGATGGAGTACGTGTCGGTGCCGGTGCGGAACGAATACCGCGTGCCCTTCGAGCCGGTCGCCTCCGTCGCTTCCCCGGTCGAGAAATAGATCGTCTTGAGCTCCGACGCGATCGGGATCGCGGACAGCATGACACCCGAGTGCACCGAGCCCACGACGAATTCGGCATTCGATCGCTGGATGAGATTGCGCAACTTCCGCGCGCCAGCGGCGGGGTCGGACTGCGTGTCCTCGGTGACGAGCTCGACCTTGCGCCGGGCGATGCCGCCGCCTTCGTTGATGATGTCGACAGCGGCCTTGGCCGCCTTGTCGTGCCAGAACCCCCACGACGAGATGAAGCCGGTCAGGTCGCAATGGTGACCGATGACGATCGGCCCCGAGCTCTGCGCGAAGACATCCTTCATGATGGCCAGGTTGCCGAGTCCGGCGACGGCGCCAGCACCTAGCGTGCGCCCGAGAAATTTGCGTCGCGAAATGTTGCTTGCCATGTTCGTATCCTCCTTGTGAATACGTGGTTATCGAGACAGGCCGAGATAGCGATGGACGATCTCGGGGTGCGCCTTCAGCTCATGCGAAGTGCTGGAATGGATGATCGTTCCCTTTTCCATCAGGAACACGCGGGAACACAGCTTGAGTGCGGTTTCGACGTTCTGCTCGACCAGGAGGATCGACACACCCGCCTTGTTGATCCGGTGGATCTCGCGCCTGATCTGCGACACGAGGCGCGGCATGATGCCTTCGGTGGGCTCGTCGAGGATGATGAGCTTCGGCCGCATCATCAGGCAGCGCGCGATCGCGAGCATCTGCTGCTCGCCGCCCGACAGCGTGATGGCCGATTGCTTCAGGCGCTCCTTGAGACGCGGAAAGCACGTGAACACGTAGTTTTCGAGCTCCGGTTCGGGCTTTCCGTGGACGCCGATGCACAGGTTTTCCAGCACGGAAAGATTGGGAAAGATTCCCCGCCCCTGTGGAACGTAGCCGATGCCCTTGCGCGCAATGTGATGGGCCGGACAGGCGCCGAGGTCGACGTTGTCGAACTCGATCGATCCGCGGCTTTTCCGGGCGAGACCCATGATCGCCCGCAGCGTCGTGGTCTTGCCCACCCCGTTGCGTCCGAGCAGGGCGACGGATTCGCCACCTTCGACCGCCATGTCGACGCCCTGCAGGATGTGCAGCTTGCCGATGTGAACGTGCACGTCGCGCAGGCTAAGCATTCTCGGCTTCGCTCACGTAGTCTTCGTCTTCCGGCTGGCCGAGATAGGCCTCGCGCACGCGTTCGTCGACCGATATCTCACCCGGCGTGCCGGACGCCAGGATCGCGCCCTGCGCCAGCACGGTGATGTCGTCGGCGATCTCGAACACGACTTCCATGTCGTGCTCGATGATCACGATGTCGACCTTGTGCGTGAGCTCGCGGATTTTGGCCACCGCGCGCGCCGTCTCCGCCGGACTCATGCCGCACGTCGGCTCGTCGAGAAGCAGCAATCGCGGCTCGGAGATCAACGCCATGCCTATCTCGAGCAGCGCGACGTCGCCATAGGACAGCGTTCCCGCGAGTCGTCCGGCAAGCGCTGTCATACCGATCTCTTCCAGCGTGCGGTCGACGCGCTCGCGCGTGTCGACGTCGCGCGACGCCGCGCGAAACGGATGCAGGAAGCGCTTGCCCGCCTGTCTCGTTACCCAGAGGTTGTCGGCGACGGTGAGCTGGTTGAAGACGCTTTTGATCTGCAGCGTGCGTTTGATGCCAAGCCGGCTGACCTGATGAGGCAGGAGCCCGGTGATGTCCTGGCCATCGAAAAATACGCGCCCGCTGGTCGGCGGCAGCAGTCCGGAAATCAGATTGAAGAACGTCGTCTTGCCGGCGCCATTCGGTCCGATGATGGCGTGCAATTGCCCTCTCGCCAGCGACAGGCTGAGATCGTCGACCGCCGTCAGTCCGCCGAATCGCTTCGTCAGATGCTCGGTGCGGAGAATCGCTTCGCTCATGGCTCGGTACGCGGCTCGGTGTGGGGCACCGCCTGCGTTTCGCCTTGCTCGCGAGCACGAGACCGATCGAACCAGTCGCGCCAAAGGCCCATCAGGCCCCTGGGAGCGACGATCACGACGATGATCGCCAGCGCGCCGACGATCAGCGAGTAGTGCTCCCAATGCGTCGAGACGATTTCGCGGAGAAGGATCAGCAGGCTCGTGCCGACGACGGGGCCGAGCAGCGTCCCCACACCGCCGACGACCGCCCACACCACGGCTTCGCCCGAGGTCTGATAGAACATGTACGTGGCGGACGCGTAACGGCCGAAGAAGGCGAACAGCGCGCCCGCGACACCGGCGAGAAATCCTGCCATCACGAACGCAACGAGGCGCAGCACGTACACGTTGAGGCCGATGAGCGACGCGCGGGCGTCGTTGTCGCGGATCGCGAGAAACGCCTTGCCGAGCGCGCTGCGCACCACGAGGTGCATCAGGTAGAAGCAGGCCGCGACCGTCGCGAGGATGAAGAAATACTGGAAGTTCGTGCTGGTGAAGCTCCATTGCGTCCCGCCGAACGAGAAGGTCGGCGGCAAGGTGAAATTGATGCCATCGTCGCCGCCGGTCAGCGGCTTCATCGTCAGCGCGAGGAAGTAGAAGATGAGCGAGAACACCAGCGTGATGATCGCGAAGTAATGCCACGTCAGGCGAACGGCGAAGATGCCGCACACCAGCGCCATCGCCATCGCCGATACGACGCCCAATCCGAACGCCGGCCAGAACGACAGGCCGAACTGCGTGATGCCGATGCCCACGCCATACATTCCGAAGCCGAAGAACAGCGCCTGGCCGAACGACAGCAATCCGACATAGCCGAACAGCAGGTTCGCGCTCGCCGCGAGCAGCGACCAGATCAGCAGTTCGGTGATCACGTTGACCCAGAACACGCTCGCCAGCGCCGGGATGAGCCAGGGCACCGACAGCATGAAGGCCGCGAACACGAAGAACAGCCTGCGCTCGACGACGAGGCGGCGTGTCACCGCGTGTGCCCCTTGAAGAGACCTTGCGGTTTCAGCAGCAGCACCGCGCTCATCAGCACCAGCGACGTGATGCGGGCCACCGTCGGCGTGGCGAAGCTTTCGATGACGCCTTCCATCACCGCAAGCAGGATCGCCGCCGCCGCGGTTCCGGGCAGATTGCCGAGGCCTCCGATGATCACCGCCATGAAGCAGACGGGCAGCAGGTCGACCCCGCCGCGAAAATCGACGTTGGTGATCGGGGCGGCGACGACGCCGGCGAACCCGGCCAGCGCGAAACCGATCGCGAACGTATATCGGTAGACCCGCTGTGCCGGAATGCCCATCGCGATCGCCGTGTCGCGGTCGTGGCGTACCGCACGCATCCAGGTGCCGATCTTCGTGTGCTGCAGGAACGCGAAGAATGCGCCGAGGGCTGCGAGCGACACGACCGCGGCGAACACACGGTAGACGTCGTACTGGATGCCGAACAGCGGCACGGTTCCGGGAATCGGCGACAGCATCCGGCGCGGCGTCGCACCGAACGTCATCCGCACCACTTCCTGCAGGATCAGCGACAGGCCGAACGTCGCGACGATCGACAGCGCCGCAACGCCGCGGATGGGCTGGATGACCACACGCTGTATCAACGCACCAAGGGCGAAGCAGAGCAGCGGCACGATGATGAAGCCGACCCAGAAACTGCCGGTGATCTCGAGTGCGAACCAGGCCAGTATGGTGCCGACCATGAAGAAGTCGCCGTGCGCGATGTTGATGATGTCGAGCAGGCCGAAGATCACCGACAGCCCGAGCGCGATCAGCGCGATGATCAGGCCCCAGATGAGCCCGTTCAATGCAAGGAGCAGCAGCGTATCCATCAGCGCGGTTTGCGGCCGGTGAGTGAATGGTTCGGTCGCCCGGACCCGCCGATCGGCACACGGGCCACGATCAGTCGGCTCCCACGCGATCGGCCGCCGCATACCTGTCGAGTCCGCGCGCGGCGACGATGTGGCGGTTGATGTTCAGCTCGCGCGGCGAAAACCCGAGGGCGAGGCCCACCAGCTGCGGAAGATGCAGGATGGGCATGTTCAGCTTCTTCCCGAGGTCCTTCTCGATCTCCCGCTGGAAGCCGTCGAGGACGGTGTGGCAGAGCGGGCAGGGCGTCACCATCGCCTTCGCGCCACCCGACTTCGCCGACAGGATGTGCTGGCCGGTGAGCTTGATCGCCACCTTTTCGTCATGCGCCGCGGTGTGAAAGCCGCAGCATTCGTTGCGGCCGGTGTAGTCGATCGGCTTGCAGCCGAGAATCTCGGCGAGCTTTTCCAGCGCGGAATTGTTGCGGGAATCGACGAAGCCGTAGCGCGCGGGTGGCCGCGTGATGTGGCAGCCGTAGAACGCGCCGACCGTCAGGCCGGTCAATGGATTGACGACCATGTCGCGCAGGCGCGCTTCGCCGATGTCCTCGTGCAGCACCCACAGGAAATGGCTGATGCGCGTGTCGCCACTGTAGTGCAGCCCTTCCTCGGCAAGCCGGACGTTGATCGACGCCGCGAGCTCGGGATCGTCGGTGAAAGCCGCATGCGCGTCAAGGACGTTCAGCGTGCACGTGTTGCAGATCGTCATCAGCGGCAAGCTGTGACTTTCGGCCAGCGCGAGGATGCGCACGTTCAGCGTGTAGAAGCCCACCGGGTCGATCGCGCGCAGCTCGCGCGCGCCGGTGCACGTCGCCGATTCGAGCTGCACCAGCTCGAGGCCAAGCTTCGCGGCGACGAGATGCGTTGCGTCGTTGAGCTCGGCGCACGTGCTGCGGGCGGAGCAACCCGGGTAATAGGCGAATTTCATTTCGGCTTTCGTGTACCGAGGATGCGACTGGCGGCGCCTGCGGCCGCGGTTCTGATGTTGAGGAATGTCCGCAGCGGATTGAGCTTGCGGCGCATCAGCATCCGGATGACGCGCGACACATTCGCGAGCGCCCGCAATCCTTGCACGCGCAGCACGAGCGCGCCCGGGTCCACGCGGCCGCGTGCGGCGACGATGTCGCGCAACGCGAACGAATGCTTCGCCATCGCGGGCACGAGCTCGGCCGCCTTCGCCTTCAGCGGCTCGATGATGCGGGTGACGATCGGTATGTGCGCGGGACACACCTCTTCGCACTTGTAGCAGGAGACGCAACTGAAGATGTCGGTGAGCGCCAGCGAGCGCCGCACCTTCTGCGGGTCGTTGCGCGGGTCGAGTGCGGTCTGGCCGAGCTGGACGAGCGGGGCGGGCCCGGCGAAGTTGGTCACGTCTCCAAGCCCGATCACCGGACAGGCCGAGTAACAGCACATGCAGCTGATGCAATCGAGCGCTTTCGATGCGTTCTGCATCCGCCGGTGGTCGAGCGGCTCGGGGAATTGCGCGTAGGCCGACGCACGCTCGAGCCACGGCTCGAGGCTCGCCACCTTGTCTTCGTAACGCGTGCGGTCGACCACGAGGTCGCGAATGACCGGCAAGTTGCGCAGCGGCTCGAGCGTCATTGCCGGCTCGACGGCTTCCCAGCACGCGAGCACCTCGCGCCCGTTCATCCTGACGGCACACGTGCCGCACATCTTGGATCCGCACAGCCACCGGTACGCGAGGTCGGTCGCGGCGTTCTCGGCGATCCAGTTGAGGGCGTCCAGCACGCGCATCCACTTCTGGTAGGGCACGGCGAATTCGTCGAAGCCGTCGCCGCTTGCGGCGTCGCCCGAGCGACGAACCCGCACCGTGAGCGTGTCGCCCGGCGCGAGGCGGGCGTTCCGCGCGGCCAGCGTGTCGTGGTGCTCAGCCTGGCCAATTCGCCGTGCGTCGACACGTTCTGCTGCGGGCGCCAGCATCACCAGGCAACCTCGAGGTTGTCGCGCGTTTCGAAATCCGGCTTGAACAGCGGCAGCGCATAGGGGCGTTGCTCGAACCGCATGCCGTCACTGCTCTTCTTCAGCACGTTCGCGACGAGCCACTTGCCGTTGTCCATCAGCGGGAAGTCGCGACGGAAGAACGGTCCCCGGCTCTCCTTGCGCTCGAGCGAGGAGCGAATGATGAGCTCGCAGGCGTCGACCATGTTCACGACGTCGATCGCATCCAGCCATTCGTAGTTGGCCGACCTGGTGCGATTTGCAATCCGCATGGCCGGCAGCACGTCACGATGGATTGCCGCCAGGTCGTCGAGGGCTGAGGTCATGTTCGCGGCCGTCTTTTCTATTCCGACCTTGTCCCACATCAGCGCGCGAAGCTTCTCCTTGACCTGGACGGGCGCCATTCCGGTGCCCGATGAAGTGCGCAGCGCGTCGAGCCGGCGGCATTCGAGCGCGATGTCCTGCTCGGCCGGTGCGTCGTCACCGAGTTCGGGAAGATCGGCGGCGACGCCGTCGGCAACGACCTTGCCGTCGTAGGTTGCGAGCGCGATCAGGCCATTGCTGTGTCCGCCGACGCCGCCGGCGACGTAAAGTCCCGGGACCGACGCGCGCATCGTTGCCGTATCGACGTCGATGCCGCCTTGCCGGTAGTGCGCGGTAACCGCCGTTTCCAGCAGCTGTTCGGGAAAGTCGAGGCCAAGCTGATGGAACGCTTTCGCATACGTGGTGTACGTTTCCACCTCGGCCGCGGTGCAGTTGTCGAACCCGGCGTAGTAGCCACCCTCGTAGCGCGCCTTGCCGGCCTGCACCTGACGTGCCAATGCCTTGAGCTGCACCGTGTACGGCCCGAAGGCCAGCGGGTCGTCCTGCTGCTGGTTGAAAAACTCCTCGCCCAGCGCGTTGACCATGCGCGCGGATTTTTCCGAACCGAGCATCGGATTCGGATAGATCTGCATGCGCTGCCAGGTCGGCGGGTGGGCGACGTCGTTCGTATGCCACCACTGCATTTCCATGTTCACCAGCGTCGCGCCGGCGCGCCACGCCATCGCGATGCCATCCGCCGACATTTCGCGCGTGCCGGTGGAACGCGGATAGAGGCGGTCGGAATAGCCGGTGGCCATGATGACGGCGCGTGCGGTCACCACGACGTACTCGCCGGTGAGGTGGTCGAGGCAGAACACGCCGCCCACGGAGCCGTCGGGCCGGCGCAGAAGGGCGGTCGCCACCGTTTCCTCGAGACGCGGAATGCCCGCCCGGATGATCTGCTTGCGCCGCAGATCCATGAACGGAACGCCCGAATTGCCCTGGACGTTGGCGGCCACGCTGCGGATCATGCCGGGGCTGGTCACCACGTTTCCGGCGTCGTCACGCCGAAGATAAAGTCCGGCTTCCTCGAGCTCGGCGTAATAGACGTTCTCGATCCACTGGCCGCATGCGCGCGCCCAGTCCTGGTCGATCAGGAACTGGTTGTGATACTTGATCAGGAACTCGGCGGTGTTGCGCGCATTCGCTTCGGTATTGCCAAGGAGCCGGCCGGAAATGACGAGGTTGCCGGCGAAGAGCGACGCGCCGCTCTTGCCGACCATCCCCTTGCAGACGATCAGTGGCTTGATGCCGCGGCGGTTCAGCTCGAGCGCCGCATAGCAGCCGGCCGCGCCTCCGCCGACGATCACGACTTCAGTGGCCACCACCTGCATTTGCCAATACCCAAGCAGTTTTGGTGGGCGTGAGTTAATCACAGCGACTTGTCGATTTACAGGCTTATTTTTGCACCACGCTGTGCTTAAATGCGCGAGCGGCCGCGCGGCATGACCACGCGACCCCTCCGTCGGGATATATCCGATTGCGATACACCGAAGCCGGGACGGCATCGTGACGAGAAATCCGTCCGCCAAATGGGACGACCTGCGCATATTCCTGGAGGTTGCCCGCCAGGGCAGCGTCCAGGCCGCGGCACGACGATTGAAGCTCGATCATTCGACGGTCGGCAGGCGCATCGAATATCTCGAGTCGGTGCTGACGGTGAAGCTGCTCGATCGCACGCGCAAGGGGGTGGTGGTCCGGGAGGAAGCGAAGGCGCTGCTCGCTCATATCGAGCAGATGGACATGCAGGCGAGCTCGCTCGAGGACGCCGTCGCGGGCGCGCGAGCCACGCAGGTGGTGCGCATCGCCACGATGGAAGGCCTTGCAAGCTGTTACGTGGCGCGCCGCCTGCTGGCACTGCCGCGGTTCGCGCCGGGTGTCAGGTTGGAGCTCGTCAGCATCCCGCAGACGGTGGATCTGTCACGCAAGGAGGCGGACATCTTCCTGAGCTTCTTCAATCCAAAGGCGCGCGGGCTCGAGAGCGCGCTGTTCGCCACGTTCAACCTGTTCCTGTACTGCTCTCGGGATTACGCGCGCCGGCACGGCGTTCCACGCAACCGCGACGAGCTTCAGCACCATGTCTTCACCGGTTATATCGACGACCTGCTGGCGATTCACGCGGTGCGCTGGCTGGACGAGCTCGTGGCGGAACCGCAGATGAGCTTCAACAGCAACAGCATTCTCGCGCAATGCAATGCCGCCGTATCGGGGCTCGGCATCGTGTTGCTGCCGACATTCGTCGCGGCCGGCGTGACGGGGCTTCAGCGCATCGCGCCCGAGATCAACGTGCAGCGCGAGGTGTGGGTGTCGGTGCGCACGGAACAGGCACCGCTCGCGCGAATCAAATCAGTGATGCAGTTCCTCGAGTACATCTTCAAACTCGACGCGGATTTCCTGCTGGGAAAAACCGAGGCACTGGAAGCGTTGTAGCGGAGGCGTTGATTGGTTGCTATCGATCTCCGTCGGCGCCTTGCAGCTTCTTGAACTCGAAACGGAGGTGGTGTCACACTGATCCTCGGAGGACGAAAGGCGATGGAGGAGGCAATCAACGGTGATCTTTCGGTTCGGGCCGTGGTCGATACGACCCGGATGGATTGGACACCCAGTCCGAGCGCTTCGGTGTGGCGCAAGCGGGTGCATCTCGTCGGTCCTCCGGAATCCGGCCAGGTGACTTCCGTCGTGCGCTACGAACCACACTCGAAGTTTCCCGCGCACGATCATCCGGGCGGAGAAGAGATTCTCGTGCTCGACGGTGTGTTCTCCGATGAGCATGGAGCCTGGCCGGCGGGAACGTTCCTGCTCAATCCGGAAGGATTTCGTCATGCTCCCTTTTCGGATCCCGGTTGTGTCCTGCTCGTCAAGCTGAGGCAATTTCAGGGACGGGAGCGCAATCACGTCGTCATCGATACCCATGCGCTGGCCTGGCAACCAGGCGCGATACCAGGCGTCGCTTGCAAGCCGCTCTACGAGCAAGCGGGGTTCTCGGACCGCGTGCTTCTCGAACGCTGGGATGCAGGAGCAGACCTCGGTGTTACCCGCTACGAGCAGGGCGCCGAATTGTATGTCCTCGACGGTGAGTTCGCGGACGGGGCCGGAACGTACACTGCCGGCTACTGGCTGCGCTTTCCGAGCGGCTCGCAGCATCGCCCTCGGTCGGCGCGAGGATGCACGCTCTACGTCAAGCGGTCGGGCTTGCCGTATCTGCGATCGGCGGCCGCCTCTTCGTAGAGGCGAATTCCGTTACGGAGTCGCAATGTCCAGGCATCGTGCAGCGTATGAGGCGTGGCTCGATTCGCAACTTTCGCGTTTCGAGATTCTCGCATTCACGGAGCAGACGTCCGTCGCGTATGCCGCGTTGCGCGTTGCACTGAAGCGATCGGGCCGGCCGATCCCCGCCAACGATGCCTGGATCGCGGCGCTTGCGCTGCAGCACCGACTGCCTGTGCTCAGCCGCGACGAGCACTTCGACGCCGTGCCGAGCGTCGCGCGGACGACCTGGTAGCCCGCTCGCCGGGCGGTCGGCACAGAACGAACGAAGGCCGGCGCCTCGTGTGGCGTTCACGCCTGTCCGACCGAGCGCCTCACCAGATTCGCTTCACACCGTACTTGCCAAAAACCGGATCGGCAGAGACGACCCCACGATCCTCATCGAGGGCCTGAGCGGCGAGCAGGCGCTGCCACCAGAGGAAGACGTGCGTATCGAGCAGCACGCGCATCAGCTGTAATTCTTGAAATCCTCGGGGGTCGCATCGAAATCCGCCGCCATCCAGATTTGTCCTTTGGCGGATCCCGGTACGCGTTTTCTGCCGGGTGTCACGATCGGAACGACCTTGACGACCGGTTTGTTGTCCTTGGCGATGATCACTTCCTCTCCGGCTATGGCCTTCTGAATCAGCTCGGAAAAGCGCGTCTTTGCGTCAGTGATGCTGAACCTGGCCACGGCAAGCCCTCCGCAATGCACTTCATCATGTTCGAGGACCGATACCACATCGGTCGATCAATCGCGCCATTACACAGGAAGAACGCTCGTTCTACGAGCCAGGCGCATCCCTTGAGCCAGGCAACGTGGATGATGGTTTCGTGGCGCGGATCCCGTCGCGCCGAGTCCGGAGGCCATCATGCCGAACACGAATAACGCGCTCTCCACGTTCCGGTGGACGCCCGCCATGGATTCATTCATGGAGCCGATCGTCACTCGCCATGCCCGGGCGCGCATGCAGCAGCGCGGTATTGCGCGTTCGCACGTCGACTTCCTGCTCGAGTTCGGGCGCGAATACCACGACCATCGTGGCGCCGTCGTCGTGGTGCTCGATCGCTCGGCGACGCGTCGCATCGCCCGCAGCGGAGCCGCGAGCGGAATTCAACTCGATGCGCTTCGCGGTCTGTACGCCGTCATCGGCAACGGCAGCGTTCGCACGGTCGGACACCGGACGCGCCGGCTGCGTCGTCATTGAGCTTGATAACGAGGAGCAAACTTGAATCCGATTCTCGGCTTCGGCATTGGACTTGCGCTCGGCATCGCGATCGCTTGCCTGTATCTGCGTGCGCAGATGAAGAGCACGTTCGAGCGGGGCAGGCTGTCCATGGAGCCCGAACGTGCGACGCTTATCGAACGTATCGCTTCGCGCGAGATCGAGATCGCAAGACTGGACGCGGCGCTGCACGACGCCGCGAGCGTCGCCAAAGACACGGATGCGGCCAATGCCGAGCTGAAAGCCGATGTCGCACGGGTGACGGAAAAGCTGGAAGCCGAGCGCGCATTGGCAGCCGAAAGGCTCGTCGTCGTCGAAAAGGCGCGGGAGGAGCTCACCAGCACCTTCAGCGCATTGTCCGGGCAAGCGCTGCAATCGAACAACCAGATGTTCCTCGATCTCGCCGCGCAGACGCTCGGCCGGTTTCAGCAGGACGCGAAGGGCGATCTGGAACGCCGCCAGCAAGCGATACAGGAGCTGGTGGCGCCGGTAAAGCTCTCGCTCGACAAGCTCGACGGCCGCATTCACGACATCGAGCGGCTCCGCGAAGGCGCTTATCAGGCCCTTACGACGCAGGTGCGCGTGCTTGCCGAAGGGCAGGGTGACCTGCGCCGCGAAACGTTCAGCCTGGTGAAGGCACTTCGTCAACCGGTGGCGCGGGGACGTTGGGGAGAGCTGCAACTGCGCAAGGTCGTCGAGATGGCGGGCATGGTCGAGTACTGCGACTTCGTCGAGCAGGCGAGCATAAACGGCGAAGACGGCAGGCTGCGGCCCGACCTGGTTGTCCGCTTGCCTGGAGGGTTGAACATCGTCGTTGATGCGAAGACACCGCTCTCAGCGTATCTCGACGCTGCGGAAACCGATGACGACGACGCGCGCAAAAAGCACCTCATCGACCATGCGCGCCAGGTTCGCGACCACATGACGCAGCTCGGCCGGAAGTCCTATCAGGACCAGTTCGACCCCACGCCCGACCTCGTCGTATTGTTCCTGCCGGGTGAGATGCTCTTTTCGGCCGCACTCCAGCAGGACCCGCAGCTCATCGAATTCGGCGTCGGGGAAAAGGTCGTGCTCGCGACGCCGACGACGTTGATCACCTTGTTGCGCACCGTTGCGTACGGCTGGAAGCAGGAAGCGCTCGCCCGCAACGCGCAGGAGATCAGCGAGCTCGGGCGACAGCTTCACGACCGGATCTCGGTGCTTGCCGGTCATTGGGCAAGAGTGGGCAGGAACCTGGGCGAGGCGGTGGGTGCCTACAACAGCGCCGTAGCCTCGATGGAGACGCGCGTGCTCGTGTCGGCCCGTCGCTTCAGGGACTTGAAAGCAGTACCCGACGAACGGGAAATCGACGTGCTCGAGCCGATCGAAACGATACCGCGCACGCTCGACGTGCCGGAACTGGCGCTGCAGGTATAACGACGACGATGCAGAAATATCGCTCCACTACGCTCTTCTCGGCAAGCGACCTCGTCGGCTTCCTCGAATGCGAGCATCTGACGACACTCGGGCTCGCCAATCTCGTCACGCCGCTTGCGCGCGCGAAGGACGACGAGACTGCCGCGCTGATCCAGGAGAAGGGGATCGCGCACGAAGCGAAGTTCCTCGCGTCGTTGAAAGCGGACGGTCGGCGAATCGCGGAGATCCGCGCCTCGGGCGATCCGGCGGAGCTCGCGCGTGAAACCGAGACCGCGATGCAGCAGGGCCACGATGTGATTTACCAGGCGACCTTCCTGTCGGACACGCTGCATGGTCGTGCCGACTTCCTGCGCCGCATCGAACGGCCTTCGAAGTTCGGCGGGCACAGCTACGAGGTGCTCGACACGAAGCTCGCACGCAGCGCAAAGGCAAAGTTCGCGGTGCAACTGGCTTTCTACTCCGACCTGCTCGCCGTCGCGCAAGGCGTCGAGCCGCAGATGATGCATCTCGGGCTCGGCGACGGCACGGAGCGAAGCTTTCGCGTCGCGAATTACGCCCGCTATTTCCGGCAGGCGCGCGACCGTTTTCTCGCCTTTGCTCGTCAACCGTCGGATACCTACCCCGAGGCCTGTGCGCACTGCATCTTCTGCGCGTGGCGCGAGCTTTGCGAGGGGCGCTGGAAAAACGACGACCACCTGAACCAGGTGGCCGGTATCTCGCGTCCCCAGATCGAACGATTCCGGGATGCGGGCGTGCGCACCGTGGCAGCGCTTGCCGGTCTGGCGACCGGTGCAGAGATTCCACGTCTGCGACCGGAAACGGTAGACAAGTTGCGTGCGCAGGCGACGCTGCAGTTCGCGCGCCGCGCGACCGGGGAGCCGTGCATCGAGCTCCTCGAACTGGACGTTGAACGCCGGCGCGGGTTCTATCGTCTGCCCAAGCCCGACCCCGGCGACGTCTTCTTCGACATGGAGGGCGATCCGTTCGAAGAGGACGGGCTCGAATACCTGTTCGGCCTCCGGTTCGTCGACAACGGCGAGACGCGGTTCGAGCCGCTTTGGGCGCATGACCGCGCGGCCGAACGCGTCGCATTCGAGCGGCTCATGGATTTCCTGGTGCAGCGGATGCAGCGCTTTCCCGGCATGCACATTTACCACTATGCGCACTATGAGCCGAGCGCGCTCAAGCGGCTCATGTCCATGCACGGTGTGCGCGAGGCCCAGATGGACGATCTGCTGCGGCGCGAACGATTCGTCGATCTCTACAGGATCGTGCGCGAGGCGATGCGCACGTCCGAGCCTGGCCTGTCGATCAAGGACCTCGAGATCTTCTACATGCCGCCCCGCGAGGGAGAGGTCCAGACAGCCGGCGCGAGCATCGTTCACTACGAGCGGTGGCGCGCCACGCAGGACCACACCGAGCTCGACAAGATCCAGCGCTACAACGAGGACGATTGCCGTTCGACCGAGCTGCTGCGCGATTGGCTGCTCGGCCACCGGCCGAAGGAGCTGCCCTGGTTCGCAGGGACCATCGACGCGGCGGACGGGAAGGATGCGAAAGCCAGATCAGCGCGGATCGCCGATCTCGAGGAAGCACTCGCGCGCTATCGGACAAGCCTGCTCGGCGGTCTGCCGGACGACCGCGCCGCCTGGGATGCGGACGCCCACGTGCGAGAGCTCGTCTTCCAATTGCTGGATTTCCATCGCCGCGCCGACAAGCCGGCGTGGTGGGCGATGTTCGCGCGCCGCGACATGACGGACGACGAGCTGATCGACGACATCGAGTGCCTCGGTGGACTTGCTCGCGTTCATGGAAGCGAGGCCGTGCCGAGCAAGCAGTCGCTGGTGCACGCGTTCACATTTCCCGAGCAGGAAACGAAGCTTCGCGCGGGCAAGGATTGCTTCAGGACGGATACGATGCAGCGATTCGGGTCCATCGTGGCGCTCGATGATCAGGCGCGGACGATCGAGATCAAGGTCGGCAAGGACCGCGAGATCCCGGCGGCGCTATCGATCGGGCCCGGAGGGCCGATCAGGAATGACACCTTGCGTGACGCCGTGTGGCGGGTTGCGGATTCGATCATCGCCGGCGACGATCGATTCGCGGCTGTGCGCGCGCTGCTGCGCAAGGATCCGCCGGCGCTTCGCGGCCGGCCTGCGGGATCGCCCGTGCTGTCCGCCGGCGGCGATTTTCCCGCCCGTGCGCTCGACGCGGCGCTCGCGCTCGACGACAGCTATCTGTTCGTGCAGGGGCCGCCGGGAACCGGCAAGACGACGGCAGGCGCGCAGCTGATCGTCGGATTGCTGCGGCACGGTAAACGTGTCGGCGTGACATCGAACAGCCACAAGGTCATTCACAATCTGCTGCGCGCCGTGGAAGAGCGTGCCGACGAGCAGGGATTCGGATTCTCGGGGACGAAGAAGTGCAATGCGCAGGATCCCGAGACCATGTATGGAGGCCGGCTCATCCACGACGTGAACACGAATGCCGATCTCATCGCCGGGAATAGTCAGCTGATCGCGGGAACGGCGTGGCTGTTCGCCGATCCGGCATTGGAAGCGGCGGTCGACTACCTGTTCGTCGACGAGGCGGGCCAGGTCTCGCTCGCGAATCTGGTGGCGATGGGAACGGCCGCGCGCAACATTCTGCTTCTCGGCGATCAGATGCAGCTCGGGCAGCCGATCCAGGGCGTGCATCCCGGACGTTCAGGCGAGTCCGCGCTCGACTATCTGTTGGACGGGCAGGCCACGGTTCCCGAAGATCGCGGCGTCTTCCTCGGCACGACGTGGCGCATGCACGAAGACGTGTGCCGTTTCATATCCGATGCGGTTTACGATGGTCGTCTCCTGCCGGACGCTGCGAATCAGCGCCAGCGTCTCGTGCTCGACGCCACCGCGCATCCAAAATTGAAGCCGACGGGCATCCGCTTTCTGCCCGTGCGGCACGACGGCTGCAAGCAGCGAAGCGATGCCGAAGCGGCCGTCGTCAAGGACCTCGTCGACAGCCTGTTGCGGCAGGCGTACATCGACAGGCAAGGCAGGCGGCGGCCGATGACACTCGAGAACATCGTCGTCGTCGCGCCTTACAACGTGCAGGTCAATCTGCTCAAAACGTTGCTTCCCGAGGGCGCACGCGTCGGAACGATCGACAAGTTCCAGGGCCAGGAAGCGGAGGCGGTCATCGTGTCGATGACGACGTCGAGCGGCGAATATCTTCCGCGGAACATCGAATTCCTCTACGACAAGAACCGCCTCAACGTCGCCGTCTCGCGCGCAAGGTGCCTGGCGGTCGTCGTCGCCAGTCCCGAGCTGCTGCATATTCGCTGCAACAGCCCCGAGCAGATGGAGCTCGTCAACACGCTCTGCTGGCTGCGCGAATATGCCGATGGCTCGAACCTGCACTGAACACCAGACATGGACCGCTCCGAGCGCTTCTACCGAATCGACCAGCTGCTGAACGAACGCGGCGTGGTGACGCGCGATGTCTTCCTCGAGGAGCTCGAGGTCTCGCTGGCCACCTTCAAGCGCGACCTCGAATACATGCGCGACCGGTATAACGCGCCGGTCGTCTGGGACGCCGACGCCGGTGGCTATCGTTTCGACAAGCAGCCGGGCGCGGGGCCGCGGTACGAGCTGCCGGGCTTGTGGTTCAGCGAAAGCGAAGCGTTGGCGCTGCTCACGATGGAACACCTGCTCTCGTCGCTCGACGAGGGCGGGCTGATCGGCCCGCACATCGCGCCGTTGCGCGCTCGTTTGATGGCAATCCTCTCTACGGGGGAAGCATCGGCGGCGGAGGTTCGCAAGCGCATCCGCCTGCTGGCGTTCGCACCGCGCAAGGTCCCGCTCAAGCATTTCGAAGAGATCGGGCGCGCGACACTGAAGCGTGCGCGGCTGCATATCGCCTACTACGCGCGCAGCACCGACGAGATGTCCGAGCGCGACGTGTCGCCGCAGCGGCTCGTCCACTATCGCGGCAACTGGTACCTGGACGGCTGGTGCCATCTGCGCAACGACCTGCGCACGTTCGCGATGGATGGGATGAGGAACGTGACGCTGCTGGACCAGCCGGCGCGTGAAGTATCGGTCAAGGTGCTGGAAGACTATCTCGCGACCGGCTACGGGATCATGCGCGCCGGCGGCGATGTCACGTGGGCGAAGCTGCGGTTCTCGGCGGAGCGCGCGCGCTGGGTCGGCTCGGAAGTCTGGCATCCCGATCAGCGCGGAGTGTTCGATCCGTCGGGACGGTACACGCTGGAGTTGCCGTATCGCGACGACCGGGAGCTCGTGCTCGAGATCATGAAGCATGGCGGTGGCGTCGAGGTGATCGGCCCACCGGAGCTGCGCAGGAAAATCCACGACGCGCACGCGAAGGCCGCGGAAATCAATCGTTGCTGAAGTCCCTACGTCCCCTTCTTGCTGTCCAGCAATGCCTTGAGGTTCGCGAACGGCGAATGGGTCGCCACGCTGCCGTTCGGTTGCGCGTTACCACTGTCGCCGGCTGCTTCCAATTGCCGCTGGTGCTCGTTGTCATGGCAGTACAGGCACAACAGTTCCCAGTTGCTGCCATCCGGGGGATTGTTGTTGTGGTCGTGATCCCGGTGATGCACCGTCAGTTCGCGAAGATTGGCCCGTGTGAATTCGCGGGCGCAGCGACCGCAGATCCATGGGTAGATCTTGAGCGCCTGGGCGCGGTATCCCTGTTCGCGTTCCGTGGCGGCGCGCCGCGCTTCGGCGACCACCCGGTCCAGCTTGCTAGAGTCTTTCATGACGTGCACGCTCGATGTGTCAATATAGTCCGCGCTGCCGGATCGCGCAAAGTGCGGTCGGACGCCGGCTGAGATGAAATTCAGCGTCCCCCCATAGGTGCTGCACTTGAACTCCGACAAACTCGCCGCCCTCCGCCGCAAATACGCCGATGCCAAGGGCGGCGACATTTTCGATCCCGAGTTCGCCGCGGTGGCCGCGCAAGTCTTCAGCAGCCCCGAGCGCAGGAAGTGGCCGTTCGCCGATGTCGCGACGCTGCTAGACGCGCCGTACCGTCCGGATGCGCCGTCGCTTCCCGATTTCGGCGGCCTCGACGTTGCGCTTGTCGGTGTGCCGATGGACCTCGGCGTCACCAATCGCGCCGGCGCGCGGCTCGGGCCGCGTGCGGTGCGCGACATCGAGCGGATCGGCCCTTACAACCACGCGCTGCGCATTGCTCCAGGCGTTCACCTTGCGGTTGCCGATATCGGCGACGTGCCGATGCAGAGTCGCTTCAGCCTCGACCAGTGCCACGCCGACATCGAGGCATTCTTCACGAAGGTCTGTGCCGCTGGCGTCGTACCGCTCGCCGTAGGGGGCGACCATTCGATCACGCATTCGATCCTCAAGGCCGTTGGCCGCGACCGGCCGGTCGGCATGGTGCACATCGACGCGCACTGCGACACGGCAGGGGAGTACGAGGGCGCCAAGTTTCATCACGGAGGCCCGTTCCGCCACGCGGTGCTCGCGGGTGTGCTCGATCCCGAACGGTCGATCCAGATCGGCATCCGCGGGGGCGCCGAATATCTGTGGGAGTTCTCGTACGAAAGCGGCATGACGGTGCTCCACATCGAGGACGTGATGACGATGGGCATTCCCGCCGTCGTGGCCCGGGCACGCGAAGTCGTCGGCGCCGGGCCGATCTACGTGACGTTCGACGTCGACGCGATCGATCCGGGATTTGCGCCGGGCACCGGCACGCCGGAGGTCGGCGGTCTCACGCCACGCGAGGCGCTCGCCATCCTGCGCGGTCTGGCCGGACTGAACGTCGTCGGAGGTGACGTGGTCGAGGTGGCGCCGCAGTACGACGCAACGACGAACACCGCGCAGGTGGGCGCGCAGTGCCTGTTCGAACTGCTGTGCCTCGTGGCCATCGATAAGCGCCAGCAGCATGCCCAACGCAACGGTTGACGATGGCTTGACGCGGGTCGAATTCGTCAAGTCCGGGACCTGGCTCGGCGTGCCGCCGGGCATGCCTTCGGCCAATTGCCGCGCGGCCGTGCTCGGCATCCCGTTCGACTGCGGCACGCACCCGCATCGAATCGGCGCGCGTCTCGGCCCCTCGGCGATACGTGAGCAATCGACGAACCTGCGGCGCTACGATCCGCGCACCAATGTCGATATCGTCGAGCGTCTCGGACTCGTCGATTGCGGCGACGTCGCCGTCACACCGGGCCTCATCGACCCCTCGTTCGCCGCGATCGAAGCGGGTGTCGCCGCCGTCGTCGGGAAGAACATCGTCACCGTGACCATGGGCGGCGACGGTGCCGTCACGCTGCCGCAGCTGCGCGCACTGGCGCGTCACACGCCGGGGTTATGCACGGTGCACATCGATGCGCACACCGATGCGTATCCGATCGATGGCTACAACACCGCCACCACCTTTCGGCATGCGGCGCAGGAGGGCCTGGTCGATGTCGCGCGCTCGTTTCATATCGGCATGCGCGGCCCGACGATGGTCCCCGGTGTGTATGAGTTCTGCCGGAAGCTCGGCTACAACATGATCACGATGCAGGAACTGCGCGATAGCGGTTTCGAGCGTGTTGCAGCAGGCGTGATCGAGACCCTCGGCGATCGACCCGTCTACCTGTGCTTCGACATGGACTTCTTCGATCCGTCCGTCGCGCCGGGCGTGTGCACGCCCACGTGGGGCGGTTGCACCGCGCACGAGGGCCTGGCGTTCCTCGAGATGCTGAATCGGCTCGACACGCGCGTGCTCGACGTGAACACGGTCAGCCCGCCGCACGATAGCGTTGGCATGACGGCATTTCTCGCGGCAACGGTGATGTGGACGTTCCTGTCCGGCCTTGCCAGCAAGCGCGCCTGAAGCGGGCGCGCATCTCGCGCGCCTTCTCACCGCAACCGTTCAACGCGATTGCGGCTTCGGCCGCAGATCGAAGCGCACGACGCTCGCGATCCAGTCTGCAATGAGCGCGTAGCTCTTTTCGCCGGTTTCGGCGGTCGCAAGCTGCGGATCGCCGGTGATGCCGTCGATGAAGCCTTCGAATTCGTTGCCGTCGAAACGGTAACGGCCGATCGCGCCGCCGAGATACGGCAGCGAATCGCCGTGCACGTCGGGCTGCGCCGGCAGGTTCGGATGGTAGGGCCGCGCCTCGTCCATGCGCACGAGATGGGGCGCGGTCGCGAGCAGCCGCGCGGTCTCGCCTTCCCCGCCATGGCCCTGCGGCCGCTCCGACTTGAGAATGCCCTTGTAGCCGGGCCGTGCGCCGATCAGCCAGTTCAGCGTGACGATGTTCGCCGGTGTCGTCTCCGTCAGCTCCTTGGCGACGATGTGCATCGCGTACTCGCTTTCGACATTCGCGAGCAGCAGGTAGATGCGCCGGAATCCGTGCGCGATCAGCGACACGCACACGTCGCGCGTGAGCATGCGCAGCGTGTCGTTCGACACGACGATCGTGCCGGGAAAGTCCTTCGGCGATTCGCTCAGGAAGGGCAGGGGGCCGAACGGGATCGCGGGACCAACCAGCAACGGCACGCCTTCGCGCGCAAGGACCGCCGAGGCGCGGCGGCACATGTCGACGCCCTGCATCGTGTCGGCGCCGAGCGGCAGGTGCCCGCCGTGCTGCTCGGTGGCGCCCATCGGCACGATGACCGGCGCATCGGCGGCCACGGCCGCCGCAATATCGGGCCACGTGCGCTCCTCGAACAGCGGCACGCGGCGATGATCGGTTTCGAGCTCGAAGGTCATCGAAGATTCCATGATCGCGCTTGACTGCGCTTCGCGTCCGCTTCCTGCGCCACGTACGCCTCGGCGATCTCGCGCCCTGTCGCATACCAGACGTCGTCGAACTGGCGCGTGTACGCGATGAACTTGCGCAGGATGGCGATGCGCATCGGGCGCCCGGTCACCTGCGGGTGCATCACCAGCACGAACACACCGCCCCACTCGCGGATCATCGCGAACTCGTCCTGCCAGATACCGAGCACGTGATCGGTGCCGAAGATCGGCTTCGGAAACCGCAGGTGACTCGTGCCGTAGCTCCAGTCGTCGAGCGACGGATGTTCGGGCAACTCGATCGGACCGGGTGAGCCGTCGCGCAGCGTGTGCCGATACGGATGCACGTCGTCCTTGAAGCAGCTGTCGTAGAGAAAGCCGCGCTGCACGAGCAGCTCGAGCAGGTAGTGACACGATTCGCTGCCGGGCGGCCGGTAGCCGACGGGCCGAACGCCGAAGTGCCGCTGCATCGCGTCGAGGCCGCGCTCGAGCTCTTCCACGATTTGCGCCGGGTTGTCGGGATCGGGCCAGTGATGCGCGTAGCCGTGATGGCCGAGCTCGTGGCCGTTACCCAGGATTCGCTCGACCTTGTCCGGATGGTGGTCGATCGTCCATCCGGGCGTGAAGAACGTCGCCTTGAGCTCCTCCTGCTGCAGCAACTCGAGAATCTTCGGCAGTCCGACCTTCGCGCCGTAGCGTCCCTGGCTCAACGTCGCAAGGCGCTCGGCGTTTCCCGGGTCCTTCGCGAGCCAGAGCGATTCGGCGTCGAAATCGAACGTGAGGCATACCGCGCAGCGCTTGCCGCGCGGCCATGTCATCGGCCGGCTGTCGGAGCCGCTCGTCTGCGTTGCCACGCGCGTTACGAGATCGCTTCGAGGTACTGGTTCAGCACCGTGGCGCTGTTCGTCGCGTACCACTCGGTATCGGCCGGAATCTGGACCCGGTAATTGTCGGGACTGCCGGGATCGAGCGCCTTGAGATTCGCGGGTACCATCGACGCCGCAGCCGGGTTGACGGGACCGTTGCCCAATGCCTCGAACAGCATGACCTGGCCCGCGGGATCCTGCGTCGATGCGATGAACCTGAACGCGTCCTTCCCCGCCGGGTTGCCCTTCGGCACCAGCCACGCGCCGATCCACGCGCTGCCTTCGTTGAACGTGAAGTCGACCTTGCCGTTCGACTCGCGCTTCGACACCATCGCGCGCGTGTTCCAGACGCTGCCCATCGTCACTTCCTTGTCGCGCAGCAGCTGCTGGCTTTCCGCACCCGTGCTCCAGAAGTAGACGTCCTTCTTGATCGACTTGATCTTGTCGAGCGCGCGCTTGACGTCGAGCGGGTAAAGCTTGTCGGGCGCCACGCCGTCGGCCAGCAGCGCGGTCTCGAGCTGCCCGTCGATGTGCTTGCGCATCGTGCGCTTGCCGGGAAAGTCCTTGAGGTTGTAGAAATCCTTCCATGTCTTAGGCGTGCGTCCGCCGAAGGCGTCGGTCTGGTACGCGAGCACGTTGGCATAGATGTAGGAGCCGATCGACCACTCGTTCGCGTGACCAGGCCGCACTTTCGATTTGTCGACGATCGAGTAGTCGATCTTCTCGAGCAGGTTCTGGCGACCGAGCTCGAGTCCGGCGATCAGGTTGCGATCGACGACGTCCCACGTCACCTTGCCGCTTTCGACCATCGCCTTCATTTTCGCGGACGAGGGACCGGAACCGTCGACCACTGCCTTGACCGCCGACGTCTTGTTGAACGGGTCGGCCCACGCCCTGGTCATCGCCGGCACCGCGTCGCCGCCGAAATTCACGACGACGATTTCCTTGGCTTGCGCGGACGCGGGCTTGATCCGGAAAAGCTCCGGCGCGACGCCGAGTATCGCCAGCGCGGAAAGGAACGCGCGCCGATCGAAGGTGCGCCCTTCGGTGCGCGTGCGCAGCAGATCGACGCAATCCTGTTCGAACGTTTGATGCCCTTGCATGTGCACTCCCCCTTCGTTCAGCGCGATGAAGTGAAGCAGCCGCGACGCGGCCGCCTGGCGTTCACGATCCCGCCTCCTTGTCGGAACCGCGCGAGAACATCATCCGCGCGACCATTGCGAGAACCGTGACCAGGATCAGCAGGGTGGCCAACGCCGCCACGGCGGGGTCGATATTATCCTGAATGCCATCCCAGATCTTGCGCGGCAACGTGTAGACGTTGCGGCTGGTGATGAACAGGTTCACCACGAGCTCATCCCACGAGATCGCGAACGCGAACACCGCGCCCGTCACTATGCCGGGGCGCGCCGCGGGGACGATCACCAGCCGCAGTGTTTCGAGCATCGTCGCACCGAGATTGCGCGCGGCCTGCTCGAGTCGCAGATCGACGTTCGCAAGCGCGGCCGACACGCTTATCACGACGTAGGGCATGCCCTTCATCGCATGCGCCAGGATCAGGCCGGTGTAGGTGTCGATCAGGCCGAACTGCACCCAGCCCTGGTAAAAGCCGAGTGCGTGCACGATCGTCGGCACGATCATCGGCGCCAGCATCAGCATGCGCACGAGCTCGGACAGCCGGGTCGAGATGCGCCAGCAGCCGATGGCCACCAGCGTGCCGAGCACGACGGCAAGCGTGCTGGCTCCGGAGGCGACGATCACGCTGTCGCGGACGCTGCGCAGCCACGCCGGATCGGCGAGCAGCGCGGCATAGTGCCGCAGCGACCATTCGTGACCCGGCAGCGACAGATAGCGGTGCGGGGTGAACGACACCGGCACCACGATGAGCAGCGGCAGCGTCAGGAACAGGATCGTCACCCACGCGCCGAACACCGTGAAACGAAAGCCGCCGGAGCGCGCGAGCTCCATCACTTGACCCCGAACACCTTGCGCAGGTCGACGAAGAAAGACATCACCGCGAGCAGCCCGAACACCGTGAGCAGCAGCGAGGTGGCGAGCATCGTGCCGAGACCCCAGTTGAGCGTGTCGGTGATCTGCACGGCGATGTACTCGGCGATCATGATCGTCTTGCCGCCGCCGAGCAGCGCCGGAGTGACGTAGAAGCCCAGCGAAAACACGAACACGAGGATGCCGGCGCTGACGAGACCCGGCACGCTCATCGGCAGGTACACCTTGAAAAACGCTTCGCCCGGCGTGGCGCCGAGGCCGCGCGCGGCGGGGACGAGACGCGGGTCGATGCCCTTCATGTTCGCGTAGAGCGGCAGCACGGCAAACGGGATCATGTAGTGCACCATGCCGAGCACCACGCCGAACTCGTTACGCACCAGCGTGAGTGGCGCGTCGATCAGTCCCCAGTCGAGCAGCAGCGTGTTGACGAGGCCGCGGTTCTGCAGCAGCGTGAGCCAGGCGAAGGCGCGGATCAACACCGACAGCCAGAACGACAGCAACACGAAGAACAGCAGCAATTCAGCGTGTCTTTGCCGAACATGCAGCACCGCGTATGCAATTCCATAGCCGAGCAACAGCGAGATGAAGGTCGTGATCGCCGACAGGCGTGCGGTGGTCCAGACGATGTGGCGGATCGCATCGCTCGTGTAGAGCTTGGCGAAATTGCCGAAGCCCGGCGTCGGGACGGTCACCGACAACCACAGCACCTTCGACAGCGGATAGAGGTAGAGGAACGCCAGCAGGAACACCGGCGCCGCCAGCAGCAGCCAGTAGACCCGCGCGGTGCGATCGTCGCCGGACACGTCAGTGCACCGCGCTGTGCAGCGCGCGCGGCGCGTCGTGCGCAACCGCGTTGCCGGACGGCTCAGCGGTCATCGCGCAGGATCACCGAAGCGTCGCTCGTCCACGAGAGCCAGACATGCGCGCCGGCCGCGGGCTCGATGGCGCTGCGCCACACCGGCACCACCACCTGCATGCTCCCGATGTCGGTCGCCAGGCGTACATGGTAGTCGGCACCTTCGTACGTCGCCTTGATCACCTCGCCGCGAAGACGATTGCTCGTATCGGCGGGCTCGGTGCCCGAAAGCGCCAGCTTTTCGGGCCGCAAACCGAGCACGACCTTGTCGCCGACGCCGCCGATTGGCGTGCCGCGTGCGGCCGCCTGACGGAAGCGGTGAGGGCCGATGCTGCAGACGATCGCATCGTCTTCGATCGCTGCGATGGTGCCATCGACGAAGTTGGAGCGGCCCAGGAAATCGGCCACGAAATGGCTGGCCGGCCGATCGTACAGCTCCTTCGGCGACCCGCGCTGGACGATGTGGCCGCGGTTGATGATCACAATTTCGTCGGACATCGACAGCGCTTCGTCCTGGTCGTGCGTGACGAAGATGAACGTCGTGCCGAGGCGCTGGTGCAGGTCGCGCAATTCTTCCTGCAACCCGGCGCGAAGCTTCTTGTCGAGCGCGCTCAACGGCTCGTCGAGCAGCAATACCTTCGGGTTGAAGATCAGCGCGCGGGCAAGCGCGACACGCTGCTGCTGTCCGCCCGACAGCTCGCGCGGCAGACGCGCGCCGAGCGAAGTCAGGCGCACCGTGTCGAGCATGCGGTTCACCTCGCGCGCGACGGCGTCCCTTTCCATTTTCCGGATCCGCAGCGCGAACCCGATGTTCTCGGCGACGGTCATGTTCGGGAAGAGCGCATAACCCTGGAACACCATGCCGAATTCGCGATGCTCGGGCGGCACGCGCGTGATGTCGCGGTCGCCGGCGTAGATGGCGCCCGACGTGGGCTGCACGAAGCCCGCCATCATCATGAGCAGCGTCGTCTTGCCCGAGCCCGAGGGGCCAAGCAGGGTCACGAAGCGGCCGGCTTCGATTTCGAGCGAGAGGTCGTCGACTGCGAGATGGTCACCGTACCGCTTGGCGACGCGTTCCAGCCTAACCGCGGCGGGCATGAATCAACAGCACGGCGGCGGAAGCGGGAGCGATGCGGCCTTCGCGGCGAGGTAGCGATCGGCGACGTCGAGCATGCGCTCGTGATCCATCGGGTCGCGGTGGCCGCCGAGCACGAGGCGCGCGGGCAGGCGCATCAATCGCCGCATCGTCGCAATGTAATCCGTCACGCGTGAGGTCGGCGCGGTGTCGATGAGCACGCCATCATAGATGACGTCGCCGGAAAACAGCAGCCCGGTGCCCGATTCCCAGAGCCCGATGCCACCCGCCGTATGACCGGGAAGGTGCAGAACCTCGAAGCGATGCCGCCCCGTGTCGATCGGGTCGCCTTCGACCACGAGCCGGGTCGGCTCCACGCCGGCGCGGCCATGGCGATCGACGTCGTAACCGGCGTAGGGCACGGCGTCCGTCATGAATTCGGTGAGTTCGATGCCACCGCGGCGCAATGCCTCGATCTGCTCCTTCGAGCGCGGCGGGAAGCGGAGCCCCTTGATGCCGGGCCGGCGCAAATCATCGGCCTCGGTGGGGTGGACGACGATCGTGGCGTCGGCAAATTCAGGGTGACCGCCAACGTGATCGGCGTGCGTATGCGTCGTGAACAGGATGAGCGGCCTGTCCGAGAGCGATTGCACCAGGGGACGCAGTGCGGCCACGCCAAGACAGCTATCGACGAGCACGTCGGTATGGCCGCCGGTGATCAGGAAGCAGTTCGCACGAACGAGGCGGTGGCAATGCGGTTCCGTGATGCGGAAGATGCCTTCCTCGATTTCGTCGACGGTGAACCAGGGTGCCGCGACGGGCAGGCTCATGATCGTTCCGGCAAGGATCGTGGGGTCGGGGGGATGCGCATCGTGCGGGCATCGTACAAGAACAGCGCGCGCGGCACCCGCAACGCGTAATCATCCCGTGCTCGCAGTCTCAAAGACATCGATGAGCGTCCATTTGCCAGCCGATCACGATGCGGGAATACTGCGGCTCTCCCTGATTTGCACGGCAGTGATCGACGCATGCGCTTTCGAACCGGTGGGACCCGCCCGATGACCTGGAACGGTTGGCACGTAATCATCACCGCAGTCGTTACGCTGCTGGTCGTCGTGCTGGCGCTCAATCTCACGACCGGCGAGAAGCGCGTCAAGCAGCAATTGCAGCATCGATATTCGATCCACGATCCGCAGTTCCAGCGGACGCTGGGCGTTCTGCTCGGGCCGGTGATACTGCCCGGAAACCGCTTCGAAGCGCTCCTGAACGGCGACCGGATTTTCCCGCCGATGCTGAACGCGATTCGCGGGGCTCGACACACGATCTCGTTCGAGACGTACATCTATTGGTCGGGCCAGATCGGGAAGGACTTCGCCGACGCACTGGCCGACCGCGCTCGCGCAGGCGTCAAGGTCCACGTGCTCGTCGACTGGGTCGGCAGCAGCAAGATGGAAAAGGCGTATCTGGACGAGATGGAAAAGGCGGGCGTGGTGATCCGCAAGTTTCACGAGCCGCGCTGGTACAACCTGAACAAGCTCAACAATCGCACGCACCGCAAGATCCTCGTCGTCGACGGCGCGGTGGGATTCACGGGTGGCGTAGGCATAGCCCCGGAATGGACCGGGCACGCCCAGGATCCCGAGCATTGGCGCGACACCCATTTCAAGGTCGAGGGACCGGTCGTGGCACAGATGCAGGCGGTGTTCGCGGACAACTGGGTCAAGGCCACCGGCGTCGTACTGCACGGCGAGGATTACTTCCCTGCGATTGCGAACGCCGGCGCGGGCGCGGCGCAGATGTTCTCGAGCTCGCCCTCGGGCGGCAGCGAAAGCATGGAGCTCATGTACCTGCTGATCATCAACGCGGCCGAACGCTCGATCGATCTCGAGAGCGCCTACTTCGTTCCCGACGAGCTGTCGCGCGATCTGATCGTCGATGCATTGAAGCGCGGCGTACGCGTGCGGGTCATCACGCCCGGTCCGCATACCGATTCGGAAACGGTGCGGCGCGCGTCGCGTGCACTGTGGGGCGATCTGCTGGCGGCCGGCGCGCAGATGTACGAATACCAGCCGACGATGTTTCACTGCAAGGTGCTTGTTGCAGACGATCTGCTGGTGTCGGTAGGCTCGACGAACTTCGACGACCGGTCGTTCCGCTTGAACGACGAAGCGAGCCTCAACATCTACGACGCGGATTTCGCGAGCGAGCAGGTCGCAATCTTCGAGCGCGATCTCGCGCAATCGCGGCGCATCACGCTCGAGGAGTGGCGTGCGCGACCGTTCATGGAGAAGGTGTGGGAACGGACGGCGGCGCTGCTGGGCCCGCAGATCTAGCTCTCCCCACATCGCGCCCGGGGCGTCTTCTGGAGCAAAATCAGGCCGGCGGGCATCCAATGACCGTTCGCGGCGACGCGCTGGGAGATCGACATGAGCACCGAACAATCCGCACCGACCGGTCCCGACTTCGCACAAGGCGTGCCGATCGACAACTTGGCCGATGGGGCGATGCTCGCCGGGCACGTCGGCGACGATGCCGTCCTGCTCGCGCGGCGCGGCAGCGAGTTCTTCGCGATCGGCGCCACATGCACCCACTACAGCGGTCCGCTGGCGGAAGGGCTGCTCGTCGGCGACACGGTGCGCTGCCCATGGCACCACGCCTGCTTCAGCCTGCGCACCGGCGAGGCATTGCACGGGCCGGCTCTCGCGCCGGTCGCGTGCTGGAATACCGGGCAGCGCGACGGGAAGGTGTACGTAACGCAAAAGGACGAGCGCGCGCCGCGGCCGCGCGTCACGCCGGGTGCGCAATCACCGCAGAAGATCGTCATCGTCGGCGGTGGCGCTGCCGGCTTCGCCGCGGCCGAGATGCTGCGCCGTCAGCGTTACGAGGGCAGCATCGTCATGCTGAGCGACGATGCCGCGCCTCCGGTCGACCGGCCGAACCTGTCGAAGGATTACCTTGCCGGAAACGCACCGGAGGAATGGGTGCCGTTGCGCGACGATGCGTTCTACGCCGATCAGCGCATCGACTTGCGGTTGAAGACCAGCGTCCGCGCGATCGACACGAGCAAGCACGAGGTGACGCTCGGCCATGGCGGCACGGTCGCGTACGACCGCCTGCTGCTTGCGACCGGCGCCGAGCCCGTGCGCCTGCCGCTGCCCGGCATGGATCTGCCGCACGTGCATACGCTTCGCACGCTCGCCGATTCCCGGGCGATCATCGCTCGAGCTACCACGGCGCACCGCGCTGTCGTGATGGGCGCGAGCTTCATCGGTCTCGAAGTGGCGGCTTCGCTTCGGGCGCGCGACATCGAGGTCCACGTCGTCGCGCCCGACAGGCGGCCGATGGAACGCGTGCTGGGTGCAGCAATGGGTGATTTCGTGCGCAGCCTGCACGAAGAGCACGGCGTGATCTTTCACCTCGAGGACACCGCGACCGCAATCGGTGCAACCGACGTGACGCTCAAAAGCGGCGGCAGGATCACAGCCGACCTCGTCGTCGTGGGCGTGGGCGTGCGGCCGCGACTACAGCTTGCGCAGGATGCCGGCCTTGCAATGGATCGCGGCGTGTCGGTCGACGAATTCCTCGAGACCAGTGCGCCCGGTGTATTTGCGGCCGGCGATATCGCACGCTGGCCGGATCGACACAGCGGCGCAGCAATCCGTGTCGAGCACTGGGTGGTCGCCGAGCGCCAGGGCCAGACGGCCGCGCTCAACATGCTCGGTGGCCGGCAGCGGTTCGATGCGGTGCCCTTTTTCTGGAGCCAGCACTACGACGTGCCGATCAACTATGTCGGGCATGCCGAGGCGTGGGACGAAATATCGATCGACGGCGACATCGCGAAGCGTGACTGCGCCGTGCGCTATATCGCGAAGGGTCGCGTGCTCGCCGTCGCATCCATCTACCGCGATGTCGAAAGCCTCGAAGCGGAAGCGGCGATGGAGCAATCGAACGCGCGACTTGCCACCCCTTGACGCCGACCTTGCGCGGCCTACAATGACTCGCCGGTAGACAGTCAACGTTTTTCCGGGGCATATCCCGAATCGCACGCATCGCGCGCACCCAATTGGCGCGTGCGTGTGCATACAAGGGGGCCGCCGTCTTCCCGGACGGCAACCGCCTCGAGCGACATCCAACCTGCACCGCACGGCGCCAAATGCGTGCAGTCGCAGGCCCATCCTGCTCAGCTTCGACGATCTTCGTCGCGCGTTGCGTGGCCGGAGGGATCGCGCTTCGCGGTAATCCGTCGTTACGCACACTGGTAACCGCTGATACCAAGGAGGAATTTCATGCGCGCTTCACGCTTTGTCTACACCGGGGCAGTCTCGCTGACGCTCGCCGTCGCGCTGGGCGTTGCGACGTCGGCGACGCAGGCCGATCCGAATTCGAAACCCAAGATACCGGTACTGCGTGTCGACCCGAACTGGCCGAAGATGCCATTGCCGGTCGCTGGTGATTTCGGGACTCCGCTCGAAATCAGCACCGCCACCGGCAAGCCGAAGCCCTGGGTCACCGGTGAAGTCGCGGGAACCTGCGTCGACTCCCAGGACAACGTGTTCACCGTCAATCGCGGCAACCGGGTGGCGCCCGAGGACGTCGAGGCCGTTTCGTCGCCGACCGTTATCGAATACGACCCGGAAGGCAACGTGGTGAGCGCGTGGAACACATCGGCCAACCAGGCGCAGATCCATGGCTGCTTCGTCGATTACCAGGACAACATCTGGATCGCCGGCAATGGCGACGGCATCGTGCAGAAGTACACGCACGACGGCAAGACGCTGTTGCTGCAGATCGGCACGAAAGGGGTGTGCGACTGGCCGGCCAACGGCAACAAGTGCGGCAATTCCGGCGCAGATCCCGCCGCGAATCAGAGCCATACGCTGCTGAACGAACCGGCGAACGTGTGGGTCGACCCGGGCGTCGATCCGCAGTCGGGCAAGCGGGGCGCCGTGTACATCGCCGACGGCTACGGCAATCACCGGGTGGTCGTGTTCCAGGACAACGGCGACGGGACCGCGACGTACCTGCGGCAGTGGCCCAAAGACAATTCGGTGGCGACCACCGTGAACAACCCACTCACCGACTTCCCGGGCCTTTTCGCCGCGGGCGACGGCGGGCATCCGCACTGCGTCGTAGGCGGCAACGACGGCCTGATGTACGTATGCGACCGCGCCGACGACCGCATCGAGGTCTTCACCAAGATGGGCGACCTGGTGCGGATCATGCCGGTCGTCCCCGGCACCGGGGTCACGCAAGGCATCGGCGGTGCGCCGGGACTGGGCACCGCAGGCTCGGCATGGGACCTTCGCTTCACGAACGACGCGATGCAGACGTACATGATCGAGGTCGACGGCGGCAACGAGGTGTTGCATACGATGACCCGTGCGCTCGGAACGATCGTGTCGAGTCTCGGCCAACCGGGGCACCAGGCGGGCCAGTTCACGTTCCTGCACAGCAATGCGATCGACTCGAAGGGCAACGTCTACACCGGTGAGACGATCAACGGCCGTCGCATCCAGAAGTTCGTGCACGTCGAGTGCAACAACGGCAACGGCAGGGGTAACGGCAACGGCAATTGCAGATGACGCGAAAAGCGGCCGGATGCGCGCTGGCGCATCCGGCCGTCCGATTGTCCGTCGTGAAAGCAATGTGATGAAATCCTACCGGTCACGTGTTGCCGCATGGTGCATGCTTCTCCTCGTCGCCGGGTTCGTGCAGGTGGCGCACGCGCATGAGTTCAAGCTCGATGCGGTCATCAATGCATTCGTGAGGATCGAACCGGGCGACGCGCAACTCGTCATCCGCGCGCCGCTTTATCTGTTCAAGTCGGTCAAGTTCCCGATCGACCGGGTGACGATCGACGCCGCGAAGTCGGCGCCAGCACTAGAGCGGGCAATCGCTTCCTACGAGCAAAGCATCACGCTGTTCGAGAATGGCAAGCCGCTCGTGCCGTCGCAGGCGATTGCACGGTTGTCGCTCCCGTCGGACCGCTCGTTCGAAAGCTATGAGCAGGCATCCGATCACGTGGCCAAACCGCTCGAGCCCGATGCGCAAATCTACGTCGATCAAGGCTACGTCGACGCGCGGATCACCTACCCGATCGGCTCACCGGGATCGGTTTTCGCGATCCGTTCGACGGCAGGTCCGGAGCTCGGCGATTACCTGAAGCTGCCCGTACGCTACCTGCCGCTCGACGGTGAAAGCCGGGCGATGGTGATCACGAGTCTTTCGGGGATCGTCGCACTCAATCCTGCGTGGTGGCAAGCGGCGACGACGTTCACCGGGCTCGGCGTCACGCACATCCTCACCGGTTACGATCACCTGCTCTTTCTGCTGTGCCTCGTGATTCCGCTGCGCGGCTGGCGCAGGATCCTGTCGGTGATCAGCGTCTTCACCGTCGCGCATTCGTTCACGTTACTGGGAACGGCTTTCGATCTCGCACCCTCGGGCGCGTGGTTCCCGCCGTTCGTCGAGACAGCGATCGCCGCCTCGATCGTGTACATGGCGCTCGAGAACATCATGGGCATCCGGCTCGACCGGCGCATCCTGATTACCGGGCTCTTCGGACTCGTGCACGGTTTCGGCTTCTCGTACGGCCTGCAGGAGAACTTCCAGTTCGCCGGGACGCATCTGCTCGTGTCGCTCCTGGGATTCAATGTCGGCATCGAACTGGGCCAGATTCTCGTCCTGGCGGTCATGCTGCCTGCGCTTGCCATCGTGCGGCGTTACGTGCTGCCGGGGAAGGTCGGCATGATCATCTTGTCGGCCATCGCTGCCGATACAGGCTGGCACTGGATGCTCGACCGTGCCGGCGCGCTCTGGGCCACCCGGTGGCCGCAGCCCACGTTGGGTGGTGTGATGATTCTCGCGGTATGGATTGCCTGCATCTTCGTCGCCGCGGGCGGCATCGGCATCCTCAGCAGGCGGCTGACGAACATCGGGCAACGCGCTGCGCTGGCGGCACCCGAGCGAGGGCTCGCCGACTGAAGTTCCGTCATGCGTCGGCAAAGCAAATGGAACCGCCGCTGAAGATCGACGTCGTCTCGGACATCGTTTGTCCGTGGTGCTTCATCGGCAAGCGCAAGCTCGACGTGGCACTCGCGGATCTCGGCAAATCCGAGCCCGCGCTCGGCGTCGAGGTCCGCTGGCATCCGTTCCAGCTCAATCCCGATCTTCCCGCCGAAGGCATGTCGCGCGCGAGCTACGTCGAGCAGAAGTTCGGCGGCGCCGCCCGTGCGGCACAGGTCTACGCTCGCGTGACGAGCGCCGGTGAAGCCGCAGGCATCTCATTCAGGTTCGATCGCATCGAACGCCAGCCGAACACGCTGGACGGTCATCGGCTCATCGCATGGGCGCAACGCCAACGCGATGCGACGCCGCTCGTCGAACGGCTTTTCAATGCCTTCTTTGTCGAAGGCCGGCGCATGGACGACCGCGATGAGCTCGCGCGCGTTGCGGCCGAGGGCGGCTGGCCGGAGCAGGAGGCGCTGGCGATGCTGGAATCGCAAGCGATGCACGACGAGGTGCAAAGCGAAAGTCGCGAAGCGCTGGACGTCGGCATCCAGGGCGTGCCGTTTTTCATTTTCAACGGCTCGATTGCGGTTTCGGGCGCACAGGATCCGGCGAGGCTGCTCGAAGCCGTGGCCGCCGCGCGCCGGACCTCGACGGCGCGATCGTGATCGGCCACCGGGCGCGCCGCGCCGCGATGGAGGCGATGCGCGGGGCAGGCAACTTGACGCCCCTCGCGCCGGGGCCAACAATCGTCCCCTTTGTCCCGCCCCCGACCCCATGTCACTCACGACGTCCGCCGCGCGCCGCGATCTTGCGTTCCACCTGCATCCGTCGACCAACCTGCGCCAGGTGCAGAACGAAGGACCGCTCGTCATTACGCGCGGTGAAGGCGTCTACGTCTACGACGACGAAGGCCGCCGCTACCTCGAGGGCATGTCGGGGCTCTGGTGTGCGTCGCTCGGTTTTTCCGAGCGGCGCCTCGCGGAGGCCGCGTACCGCCAGATGCTCGAGCTGCCGTTCTATCACAGCTTCGGCGGCAAGGTCCCCGCGGTTTCCACCGAGCTCGCCGAGCGCCTGATCGGCATCGCACCTGCCGGCCTCGGCAGGGTGTTGTTCGCGAATTCGGGTTCCGAGGCGAACGACACGGCGATCAAGCTCGCATGGTATGTGAACAACGCGCTCGGCCGTCCACGGAAGAAGAAGATCATCGCGCGTGAGCGCGCCTATCACGGCGTGACCATCGCGTCGGGAAGCCTCACCGGCCTTGCCTTCGCGCACACCGACTTCGACCTGCCGATCGCGCGCATTCTTCACACCGACGCGGCCTATTACTATCGTGGCGCGCAAGCCGGCGAATCCGAGGAAGCGTTCGCCGCGCGGCTCGCCGATAACCTCGAGGCGCTGATCCTGCGCGAGGGCGCCGATACCGTCGCGGCTTTCTTCGCCGAGCCGGTAATGGGCGCGGGTGGCGTGATCCTGCCGCCGGCAACGTATTTCGAGCGCGTGCAGGCGATCCTGCGCAAGCACGACATCCTGTTCGTCGTCGACGAGGTGATCTGCGGCTTCGGGCGCACCGGCAACATGTTCGGCACGCAGACGTTCGACCTTGCGCCCGACATCGTCACCGTCGCAAAGGCGCTTTCCGCGAGCTACGTGCCGATCTCGGCCAACCTCGTTTCGAATGCCCTCTACGAAATCCTGCTCACGCAGAGCGACAAGCTCGGGATCTTCGGCCACGGCTACACGTATTCGTCGCACCCCGTTTCGGCGGCGGTCGCCCTCGAGACGCTGAAGATCTACGAGGAGCGCGACATCGTCGCGCAGGTTCGCCGTGTCGCGCCGCGCATGCAGGCCGGGTTGCGCAGCTACGCCGATCATCGCCTTGTCGGCGACGTGCGCGGTGTCGGGCTTATCGGTGCCATCGAGATCGTCCGCGACAAGGCGACGAAGCAGAGCTTCGAGGCGAAGGCGGCGGTTGCGGCGTTCCTGGTGCGCCGCGCGCAGCACCATGGCGTGATCCTGCGCAGCATGCCCGGCGATATCGTGGCCTTCTGCCCGCCGCTGATCGTGCAGGAGGGCGAGATCGACGAGATGCTGGCCGGCTTCGGCAAGGCGCTCGACGACACCGCGGTGATGGTGCGCGACAAGGGACTCGCGTAGCGCACCTGCCCATGGCGACGAGCATGTCCGACCCGATCGTGCGCTTCGCCGCAATCAGCAAGACCTACGACGGGCTCGCGCGCGTCGTCGACCGGCTCGACCTCGACATCGAGCGCGGCGAGTTCCTCACGCTGCTTGGTCCCTCCGGCTCGGGCAAGACGACGACGCTGATGATGCTTGCCGGGTTCGAAACGCCCACCGAAGGCGAGATCCTGCTCGAAGGCAAGCCGCTGTCGCGGCTGCCGCCGCATCGCCGTGCGATCGGCATGGTGTTCCAGAACTACGCGCTGTTCCCGCACATGAGCGTCGCCGACAACATCGCGTTTCCGCTGACGGTGCGCGGCATGGCCCGCGACGAGGTCGCCCGACGAGTCGAGCGTGCGCTCGACATGGTGCAGCTGCCCGCCTTCGGCGAGCGGCGTCCGGCGCAGCTTTCCGGCGGCCAGCAGCAGCGCGTTGCCGTCGCGCGCGCGCTGGTGTTCGAGCCGAAGCTCGTGCTGATGGACGAGCCGCTCGGCGCGCTCGACAAGCAGCTGCGCGAGCAGATGCAGCTCGAGGTGCGGCGCCTGCACCGCAGGCTGGGAGTCACGATGATCTACGTGACACACGACCAGCACGAGGCGCTCACGATGTCCGACCGCATTGCGGTGTTCCATCGCGGCCGGGTGCAGCAGCTCGACGCGCCGGAGCACATCTACGAGCGACCCGCCAACGCGTTCGTGGCGCGATTCATCGGCGAGAACAACCGGCTCGAGGGCCGCATCGAGGGCATCGACGGCGATCGCTGCATGGTGCGCCTCGCCGGCGATGCGCTTGTCGAGGGCTCGCTCGCCGCACCGCTTCCGGCCGGTACCGCGGTGATGATGTCGCTTCGCCCCGAACGCGTGCAAATCGGCGCTGCCGCACCTACAATCGCGGCGAACGGTCATTGCCGCCTGACCGGGCGGCTGCGCGAAGTGATCTATCTCGGCGATCACGTGCGTGCGCGCATCGTGCTGCCGAGCAACGACGATTTCACCGTCAAGCGGCCGATCGACGACGTGCACCGCCTTCCGGCGATCGGCCAGCCGGTGGATCTCGCGTGGGCTCCCGAGCATTGCCGGGCGTTCGCGCGCGACGATGCGGATGTGGCGACGTAGGTAACCAGGAGAACGACGATGCAAGCCATGACATGGAAGCTCGGCGCAGTTGCCCTATATGCAGTTGCACTCGCGGTCCCTGCAACGGCCCGCGACCTGACCGTCGTCTCGTGGGGCGGCGACTACCAGGACGCGCAGCGCGAGGCGTACTTCAAGCCGTTCATGCAGAAGACCGGCGTCAAGATGGCCGAGGAGAGCTGGGACGGCGGCGTCGGCACGCTGCGCGCGAAGATCCAGGGCGGCAACAACAACTGGGACGTGGTGCAGGTCGAGTCGGAGGAGCTGCTGCTCGGTTGCGAGGAAGGCCTGTACGAAAAGATGGACTGGGCGAAGCTCGGCGGCAAGGACAAGTACATGTCCGATGCGGTCAACGATTGCGGCGTCGGGGCCATCGTCTACAGCTTCGTGCTCGGCTACGACGGCGACAAGATCAAGGGCGACACACCGAAATCGTGGGCCGACTTCTGGAACGTGCAGAAGTGGCCGGGCAAGCGCGCATTGCGCAAGGGTCCGAAAACGACGCTCGAGATCGCACTGATGGCCGACGGCGTGGCGCCGAAGGATGTGTATCAGACGCTGTCGACCGATGCCGGTGTCGAGCGCGCCTTCAAGAAGCTCGACCAGTTGAAGCCGAACCTCGTGTGGTGGGAGAAGGGCTCGCAGCCGCCGCAGCTTCTCGCCTCGGGCGAAGTGGCGATGACCGATGCGTACAACGGCCGCCTCGCCGCCGCGAACGCCAAGGACAAGAAGAACTTCAAGATCGTGTGGACGAACAATCTCTATACGATCGACTCGTGGGTGGTCATGAAGGGCTCGCCGAACAAGGCCGATGCGGAGAAATACCTGGTCTTCGTCAACGACCCGAACAACCAGAAGAACCTGCCGCCGCGCATTCCGTACGGCGTGACGACGAAGGCGTCCACCGCGCTGATCGACAAGAACGTGCTGCCGAATCTCGCGACCGCGCCGCAGAACCTCGCGAGCGCGCTGCCGATCAACGACAAGTTCTGGCTCGAGAATCTCGACAAGCTGAACCAGCGGTTCAACGCCTGGGTCGCGAAGTAGGCGGAACGGGCGCGGCGTAGCGCGCGGAGCCGAGTCGTCGTGGCCACGGTCGCTGCGACGCTCCCGCGCGAGCGCCATGCAGGCGCGGGCCTGCGCCGCGCGTTGCGGCGCAGCCGGAGGCACGAGCAGTGGCGCGCCGCGCTGCTCGTGCTGCCGCTGCTGCTGTTCCTGCTCGCGACGTTCATCGTGCCGATCGGCTCGATGCTCGGCCGCGCGGTTTTCGACAGCGACGTCGCGCACATCCTGCCGCGCGTGTCGGCGGAACTGCGGCGCTGGGACGGTCGCGATCTGCCGGCCGACACCGCGTACGCGGCGATGGTGGCCGATCTGCGTGCGGCGCGCGAGGCGGGCACGCTCGCGAGCGCCGCGACCCGGCTCAACTACGACATCGCGGGCTTCCGGACGCTGCTGATCACGAGCGGGCGGCGTCTCGCCGGCGAGACGGTCGACTCGCCGCGTCGCGCATTGCTCGACATCGATCCGAAGTGGGGCGAGCGCGCAACGTGGGCCGCAATACGGCGTGCGGGAGGACCGGTCACCGATTTCTATCTGCTCGCGGCAGTCGACCTGCGTCGCGATGGCGCGAATGCGATCGCTCCGGCGCCGGCCAACGAGTCGGTCTTCCGCAACGTGCTCGGGCGCACGCTCTGGATTTCCGGCGTCGTCACGCTCGCGTGCCTGCTGCTCGGCTATCCGGTGGCGCTTTTCATCGCGCGCCAGCCGCCGCAACGCGCCGCGCTGTTCCTGTTCCTGGTGCTGCTGCCGTTCTGGACGTCGCTGCTGGTGCGCACGGTCGCGTGGGTCGTGCTGCTGCAGCGCGAGGGCATCCTGAACAACCTGCTGCTGTCGCTTGGCGTCGTCCACGAGCCGCTGCGGATGATCTTCAACCGCTTCGCCGTGTATGTCGCGATGGTGCACGTGCTGCTGCCGTTCATGGTGCTCCCGCTCTTCGCGGTGATGAAGGGCATTTCGCCGACGTACGAGCGCGCGGCAGCCTCGCTCGGTGCGCCGCCGTTCACCACGTTCCGCCGCGTGTTCCTGCCGCAAACGCTGCCAGGCATCGGCGCGGGATGCCTGATGGTGTTCATCCAGGCGCTCGGCTACTACATCACGCCGGCGCTCGTGGGCGGCGCCGACGACCAGATGATCAGCTACTTCATCGCCTTCTATGCGAGCAGGACCGTCAACTGGGGCATGGCCGCCGCATTGTCGATCATGCTGCTCGCCGCCACCCTGGCGCTGTACACCGTCTACAACCGGATGGTCGGGCTCGACAAGCTGCGCGTGACATGACGCGATCGAACCGCACGGCCGGTGAGCGCATTGCACATGTGGGCCTCGCGATCCTCGCGGCGCTCGTGCTCGCGTTTCTGGTCGTGCCGATCGTCGTCATCGTGCCGCTGTCGTTTTCGTCGGGCTCGTTCTTCTACTACCCGTTGCCTGGCTTCAGCCTGCGCTGGTACAGCGACTTCTTCACGTCGTCGTTCTGGCTGCCGTCGGTGTGGAACAGCCTGCTGGTCGGCACGTCGGCGACGCTGCTCGCCACGCTGCTCGGCACGCTCGCAGCACTCGGATTGTGGCGCGCGCGGTTCCCGGGACAGGGCGTGCTCCTGGCGCTGCTCATTTCGCCGATCGTCGTTCCCGTCGTCATCGTCGCCGTCGGTGTCTATTTCGCCTTCGCGCCACTCGGGCTCACGGACGGCTATGCGGGACTCATCCTCGCGCACACGACGCTCGCTGCGCCCTTCGTCGTGATCACGGTGCTGGCAACGCTGTCGGGATTCGATCGCACGCTGCTGCGCGCCGCGGCCAACCTCGGCGCCGCGCCGCTCCTCGCGTTTCGCCGGGTGACGTTGCCGTTGATCCTGCCGGGCGTGCTGTCGGGCGCCGTGTTCGCGTTCGCCGCGTCGTTCGACGAGGTCGTGGTGGCGCTGCTGATCGCGGGACCGGGTCAACGCACGCTGCCGCGGCAGATGTTTTCGGGCATCAACGACAACATCAGCCTGACGATCACGGCGGCGGCAACGATGCTGATCGCGATCTCGCTCACGCTGATGGCGCTGGTCGGATGGCTGCAGCGGCGAAGCCGGCGGCTGGTGGCGAACTGACGCCGGCGCACGAACGCTGCCCGAACAACCGGCCGTTTGCCGGTAGTTGTAATTCCGCTGCGACGGTGCCCATAATCCGCACCTCCGCTTGACCAGACGTCGCCTGGTCCGAGGACGCCCCGGCGTCGGAGCGGATGGTTTGGAAACAAGACGCCAGTCATGTTTGCCGCCGGCTCTCGCCGGCAGCCGCACGTCCTGTCAATGGAGGCTTCCATGCCCTACCGTACCCACGTTGCCGCCGCGGTTGCCTTGCTCGCCGCCGGCCTCGCTACCGCGGCGCCGCCGAAGGTCGTCTCGCTTCCGAACTCCGATCCGCAGTGCTTCGTGCCGTGGGCGAGCGATACGAAGCTGTTTCAGTTTCCCGCAAAAAAGGGGCCTTACCGCATCGCACTGGCGAACGGCTACATCGCCAATACGTGGCGCATCCAGATGATCAAGACGGCCAAGGCGTACGCCGCGCAGCCCGACGTCGCAGCGAAGCTCAAGGAGTTCAAGGTCGTCTCCACCGGCGAAGACGTGGCGGCGCAGATCGCGGCCATCAACAACTTCATCGATTCGGGCTACGACGCCATCGTGGTGAACGCGCAGAACCCGGCCGCGTTCAAGCCGGTGATCAAGCGCGCCAACGATGCGGGTGTCGTGCTGGTGGCGTTCGACAACACGCTCGACACCGACGAAGCGATCAACGTCAATGTGGACCAGAAGGGGCTGGGCAAGTACTGGGCCGAATGGCTGGTGAAGAACGTGCCGGGCGGTGGCAAGGTACTGGAAGTGCGCGGGGTCTCCGGCACGTCGGTCGATCGCGATCGGCATGAAGGCATCCAGGAGGTGTTGAAGGCGTCGGGAAAGAAGTGGGATACGGTTGAAGTGATCGGCAAGTGGGACGATCCGACGGCGCAGAAGGTCACCGCCGATGCGATCGCCGTGCACAAGCATTTCGACGCGATCACCGCGCAAGGCGGTGATACCGGGGTCGTGCAGGCGATGCTCGACGCCAAGCATCCGTTCGTGCCGTTCGGCGGCGAAACGGAGAACGGCTTTCGCAAGTTCTGCGGCAAGTACGGCGGCGAGGGCCTCAAGTGCGCGTCGGGCGGGACGGGTCCTGCGCAGGTCGCAGTGGCGATCAAGACGGCCATCGCGGCGCTCGAGGGCAAGGTCGTTCCGCAATCGGTGAAGCTGCCGCTTGCGCGGATCGAATCGCCGAACCTCAAGGACGGCACGGACTACTACTCGACGCTTTCCGACAACTTCTTCGTCGGCAATTCGTTTCCGACCTGCGGCATCAATTTCACCGCGCAGGAAATCATGGGGCAAAGCGAAGCGAACAAATAGGCGAGTGCGGGGAGTCCTTCCCCGCACCATCGTCATGGCGCAGGACGGCTCGCTTCGGGTGCGAATGGCGATCGGTGCGATGCGACGAGCGCGTTCATGAGCGCAGCCGGGCCGACGAGCGCCCCGAGCCTGTTCGTGATGCAAGGCGTGTCGAAACGCTACGGCGGCGTGCGCGCGCTGCAGAACGCCGACCTGGTGATCGAGGCCGGTCGCATTCATGCGGTGCTCGGCGAGAACGGCGCCGGAAAATCGACGCTGATCAAGATCATGGCCGGCGTGGTCGCGCCCGACGAGGGGCGCCTGCTGCTCGACGGCAAGCCGGTCTCGTTCGCTTCGCCGGCCGAGGCGAATGCAGCCGGCATCGCGTGCATCTTCCAGGAGCTGTCGCTCATCCCCGATCTGCCGGTCGCGGACAACATCGCGATCAGCAACCCGCCAACGCGCTTCGGCCTGATCGACCGGCGTGCGCAGCGGCGCATGGCCGAGGAGGCGCTGTCGCGCGCCGGCGCCGACAACATCCATCCGCTGGCGCTGGTCAAGGACCTGTCGCTTTCGCGGCGGCAGATGGTCGAGATCGCGAAGGCGCTCGCCCGCAAGCCGCGCATCCTGATCCTCGATGAAGCGACGTCGGCGCTGACTGCGGCCGACGTGACGAAGATCTATGGCGTGCTGAAGCGGTTGCGCGCGGACGGGCTCGCGTTGCTCTACATTTCGCACCGGATGCATGAGATCGCCGAGCTCGCTGACGACTGCACGGTGTTCTGCAATGGCCGCAGCGTCGCGAGCTTCGCTGCCGGTACGAAAACCGACAATGAAATCGTCGAGCTGATGATCGGCCGCGAATACAACGCGGTGTTTCCGGCGCATGCGCCGCGATCCGCGAGCGATGCGCCGCCGCTCCTCGACGTGCGTCATTTGCGCTGGGGCGAGCGCTTGAACGATATCTCGCTGCAGGTGCGCGCGGGCGAAGTGATCGGACTTGGCGGACTCGATGGCCAGGGGCAGCGCGAACTGCTGCTCGCCCTCTTCGGCGTGCTGCACGGCACGACCGGCGACGTGCGGGTCGACGGCCGGCCGGTTGCCGTCGCCGGTCCGAACGCCGCGAAGCGAAAGCGGATCGGCATGGCGCTCATCCCCGAGGACCGCAAGACCGAAGGCCTGATGCTGCCGATGTCGGTCCGCGACAATCTGTCCTTCGCGGCTCTCGATCGGTTGTCGCGCTGGGGCGTCATCGACACTGCGGCCGAACGGCGTGCGGTGGAGCGCATCGTGCGCTTGCTCGCGATTCGCACCGACGGCACCGACGTGCCGGCGGGCGCGCTTTCCGGCGGCAACCAGCAGAAGCTCGTCATTGGCAAGTGGTTGATGATCGAGCCGCGCATCCTTCTGCTCAACGATCCGACGCGCGGCATCGACGTCGGCACCAAACAGGAGATGTACCAGCTGCTGCGCGAACTCGCCGACAAAGGAGCGGCCATCCTGTTCTATTCCACCGACTACGACGAGCTCATCGGCTGCTGCGACCGCGTGCTCGTCATGTACGACGGAGCGATCGGGCGCGAACTGATCGGCACCGAGATCACTGAACGGGCCCTTGTCAGCAGCGCGTTGAACATCGGTCCGGGCACCGGGAAAACCGGCACGCCGCAAGCCGCTTCTGCGTGATCAGCGACAGATCCTTCTGGCTGCGCGAGCACAAGGCGACGCTGCTCGCTTTCGCGGCCTTCGTCGTGATGTTCACCATTTACGCCGCCAACCATCCGGCCGGCCTCAACGCCAACGTCGCCACGACCGCGGCCAACAAGGGCGTGCTGCTCGCGATCGTCGCGATGGCGCAGACGCTCGTCGTGCTCACGTCGGGCATCGACCTGTCGGTCGGCATGGTGATGATCCTCGCCAATTGCCTGGCGTCGAGCATCGTCGTCGGCTCGCCGCTGATGACGACGGTGGGCGTCGTGGGCGTGCTGCTGGTCGGTGCGATGTGCGGGGCGATCAACGGAGTCATCGTGATCTTCGGGCGATTGCAGCCGATCGTGACGACGATCGCCACCGGTGCCGTTTACTATGGCGCGGCACTCGCACTGCGGCCCGTTCCCGGAGGCGACGTCAACACGTCGCTGGCCGATGCGCTGACGGGTCACTTGCCCGGCGGCGTACCCGCGAGCCTCGCGCTGCTGCTTGCAGTGGTCGCGGTCATCTGGATGCCGTTCAGGCGCTCGGCGATCGGACGGGCCGCGTACGCCGTCGGGTCGTCCGAGGTGGCGGCGTACATGTCGGGCGTGCCGGTTCGCCGCGCCAAGTTCGTCGCCTATACGCTGTCGGGCCTCCTCGCGTCGATGGCGGGGCTGTTCGTCACCTTCATCACGTACACCGGCGAGGCGTCGGCCGCCAACGGCAACACCTACACGCTGTATTCGATTGCCGCGGTCGTGCTCGGCGGCGTGTCGCTCTTCGGCGGCTCGGGCAGTGCGATCGGTGCGATCTTCGGCGCGCTGATGTTCCGCACGATCGGCGACCTGCTCTTCGTGTTCAACGTCGAGCCGTTGTGGCAACCGCTGTTCCAGGGCGTCGTATTGTCAGCGGCGGTGTGTCTTGGTGCGGTGCGGCTGCTCCGCGTACGAAACCGCCTCGACTTGTATGGCTGAAGCGCCGTCCGCCACCACCCGTTCCGGACGCATCGTCGACATCGTCGACACGCTGCGCCGGCGCATCGATCCAGCGCTCGCGTGGGCGTTCGGCTGCATCGTGCTCGTGCTGCTCGTCGGCAGCCTCTATTCGAGCAGCTTCCTGTCGCCGCAATACCTGCTGCAGCAACTGAAGGTCGCGTCGTTCCTCGGCGTCATTGCCACCGGAACGATGATCGTCGTCCTCCTCGGGCAGATCGACCTGTCGGTACCGTGGGTCGTTGCCGTCGGGGGAATGATGGCGACGGCGGCCACCGGCTGGGGACCGCTCGGCGAGGCGATGGCGATTCCGGTGGGCATCGGCTGCGGCGTGGCGCTGGGTCTCGTGAGCGGCATCGGCGTCGCGTTTCTCCGCATCCCGTCGATGGTCGTGACGCTCGCGATGAACGCCGTTGCGCAGGGGCTGATGGTCGTGCACACCGGCGGCTTCTCGCCGCAGGATTCTTCGTCGCGCGCGATGCGCTTCCTCGCCACGGGAAACAGCGTGTTCGGCATACCGAACGCGGTGCTCGTCTGGGTCGCGGTCGGTGCGGCCGCGGTGTTCCTGCTGACGCGCACGACGTTCGGCCGCACCGTCTACGCGATCGGCAATCGGGAGCGGGCGGCGTATCTTTCCGGTGCGCGCACGCGCACCGTCGTGATGACGGCATTCGCTCTCGCGGGCGGCCTGTCGGCCTTTGGCGGCGTGCTGCTCGCCGGCTATGCGAGCAAGGCGGCGCAAGCCATGGGCGATCCCTACCTGCTGCCTGCCATCGCGGCGGTCGTGCTCGGCGGCACGTCGATTCTCGGCGGACGCGGCAGCTACATCGGGACCGTGGCCGGCGTGATCCTGATCACGCTGCTGCAGTCGATCCTGTCGGTGATGCAGATGCCGGAATACGGCCGCCACGTCACGTACGGCGTCGTGATCGTTGCGATGCTGCTCATCTATGGGCGCGGCCGGCGAACGGCCGAATAGCGCAACGCACCGGAGCACATCATGCCGCTCGAGCTCACGTCCAGCTTCACCGTGGTCGACCCGCGCTTTCGAAAGCTGGTGCTGCCGTACGTGCATGCCGAGAAGCTCTACACCGGTTGCCGCTGGGCCGAAGGACCGGCGTGGTTCGCAGCGGGCCGCTACCTGGTCTGGTCCGATATTCCCAACGATCGCATGCTGCGCTGGGACGAAACCGACGGCTCGGTCTCCGTATTCCGGCAACCGTCGATGCACAGCAACGGCCACACGGTCGACCTGCAGGGCCGCCTGGTCTCGTGCGAGCACGGCAGCCGCTGCGTGTCGCGCACGGGGTTCGACGGGAGGCGCCGCGTGCTGGCCGACCGCCACGACGGCAAGCGCTTCAATTCGCCGAACGACGTGATCGTCAAGAGCGACGGCAGCATCTGGTTCACCGACCCGAGCTATGGCATCGACTCGGACTACGAGGGTGACGCGTCGCCGAGCGAGATCGGCGCCAACAACGTGTATCGCCTCGACCCATGCAGCGGCCGCGTCACCGTTGCCGCTTCCGACTTCGCGCAGCCCAACGGGCTCGCGTTCTCGCCCGATGAATCGTTGCTGTACATTGCGGACACCGGCCTCACGCATCACATCGAGGGTCCGGCGCACGTGCGGCGTTTCACGGTGTCGGCGGACGGCCGCTCGATCAGCGGCGGCGACGTGTTCGCTACGTGCTCGGTGGGTCTGTTCGACGGTTTCCGCGTAGACGTGCACGGCAACCTGTGGCTGTCGGCAGGCGACGGCGTGCATTGCTACGCAAGCGATGGTTCGCTCCTCGGCAAGATCCTCGTTCCCGAGAGCGTGTCCAACGTATGCTTCGGCGGGCCGAAGCTGAATCGACTCTTCATTTGCGCGACGACGTCGTTGTATTCGGTGTTCCTGAATACGCGCGCGGCGCCGCGCGGCTCACCCGCAGCTTCGTGATCGCGGCCGCATCTTTGCGTCGTGGATGCGGACACTACGGTAAAATCAGCCGCTCGGAGGGATGGATGAGCGGTTTAAGTCGCACGCCTGGAAAGCGTGTTTAGGGTAATCCCCTAACGCGGGTTCGAATCCCGCTCCCTCCGCCAGCTGTCTTCAAGCCGCGGCACTCCCGCTGCGACCAATAAAATTTGACGTACGCCACGACGTCCCAGATCGGCTGGTCTGCAAGTGTGCCGCGGAGCGCCGGCATGTCGCTCGCGTAGTGGATGGTACGTAGGGCGGCCGCATCCCGAAGCAGCAACGGTGCAGCAAGCAGGAGGCGAACGGCGCGCCTCGCCGCTACGGGCACGACTCCTTAACGAAGGAACTGATCTCGCTCGGCTTTGCAAATACGACCGACGCACGATCACCCTGCATTCCGGCTCCGACGATTACCGGCTTGCCGGTTTCCGGCCCGAGGTTGCTGGAATCCGTTTTGAACCGGAGGTTGAACTCCCACACCTTGTTTACTTTCCCATCCGCCGTCTTGACGCTGTAGGTGTCACGACAATGCGCGATCGACACCACGTGCCCCTCCGGCGGCGCTTGCTTGAGGTTGAGTTTCGATGGCTGGCCCATCATCATCCCCGCGCGCGATCGTGAGGCGGACGGCGCATTACCTTCCGACGCCGACTTCAAGTAGGCGATCACATCCTGACGTACGGCTGCGTCCGGGATGCCTGGAAAAGTCATACTGGTTCCGGGGATAACCGCACTCGGATTTGCGAGCCATCGATCGAGGGTGTTTTCATCCCACACGATGCTGGCTTTTTTCATCGCCTCCGAATATCGAGCGAATCCGGGCACGGTGCCGGCCTTTTGATGCCACACATTAGCCAGGCTCGGTCCGGTCAACTGCTCTCCGGGATTGACCGAGTGGCATGAGGCGCATGCTTGAAATGCAGTCGCGCCGCGGGAGGCGTCGCCGGCTGCGTGGGCCGGCGCGCTTGCCGCGAGAAGGCACAACACGATAGCGGATGCGTTTGCGAGAACGTCGGTTACAGTCATGTCGTGTTCCTGAAAGACAACGCGTGCGAATGGCATTCGTGAAGCAATTCGCAGAACTGGCAAGATGGATTGAAAGCCCATTGATACGGGCCATCCGCGGTCGATCCGGTCTCGCCATGTCGATCGTCGAGAAGGCCTGCGCCTGCAGGAGAACTCATGTTTGACCACGTCAAGTTCGGTGTCAGCGATTATGCAGCGAGCAAAGCGTTCTTCCTCACGGCGCTCGAACCGCTCGGCGTAGCCGTTGTCTCCGAGGGGCCGCCGACGTACGGTGTCGAACTCAGCGCAAAGGGTACGGCTTCATTGTGCCTGTACCAAACCAACGAGAAGCCGGCGCATCTTCACCTGGCGTTCACGGCCGAAAATCGCGGGCAAGTCGACGCTTTCCATCGCGCGGCGATGGAGGCGGGTGGCAAGGACAATGGTGCGCCCGGTCTGCGCCCGCACTACCACGCGAACTACTATGCAGCTTTCGTCATTGGTCCCGACGGGCACAACATCGAAGTGGTTTGCCAGGAACCCGACGCGTAGAACCACACCTTCAATGGGTCGGCCGGTACGCGTCTTCCTCTTCGCGCACTACGACGGCGACCGGCCCGATACCTCTACCGATACGTCGCGGGTCCGCCGAAGCTGTCCGAATGGCATCCGAGCTGGAAATCGCGCAAGTCGGGCAAGTACCAAGTATAGTCAGCGCGCTGGGCTTCCCCACCCCACGGAGGAGTGCGATGTCGACCATGCTGCCGGTAGCCGTATGCGACGTGCCTTTGCCCCAGTTGCCTTCCGCGCCGCGCGGCGGACGCGGATGGCGAGTGGCTCCGCTGCGCCTTGCAGCGGTCCTGTTCGCTTCGATCGTCATGTCCGGTTGCAGCACGTTCGCTCCGGGCGCATCGACAACACCGCCGCCGGTCAGCTTCACCTGCCATAGTGCCCAGCAATGTACGGTGAAGGTCGTCGTCGACTGTGCGCATTCACCGTGCACGATCACGGTGCCCGGCGCCGATAACGTCGCCGCGAACGGGTTCGATGTCGTGTGGGAGATCACACCGGCAGCGGGGCAGTCGTACGTATTCAAGAATCCGGGCGGTATCTCCTTCAAGACGCAGGAAGGGGCCGCGTCGTTCAGTTGTCATGCGGAAATGAACGACACCAGATATCGCTGCCACGGCAACAGGAATGGCAACGCTTACGAGTACGGAATCGAGTTGGTCGGCACCCCGCAAGTCGCCATTCTCGATCCCTGGATCGTCAACCGGTGAGCTCGCCGCAACTCGAAACGGGACGAAATCGCGCCCGGTGCGCGTTTCACTGACCCTTCGCGGCGACGTCGGTCGCATTCGCGGTTAGCGGGCATAGGTCGCGACCGGTCGAACCGACCGGTTCGACGCGCTTGCACGCGAAACACAAGTAATCTAACATGAAATTTATGTTTCCTGAGCCGACACGCTCGACCGGTGTCGGCGAAACGTTCCTGCTCGGGGTGCGGCACGTCGCGCCATACCGGGATTTCCGCTAACGACCGATTGGAGAGCTTGCGCATGTCGAACCAGCCTTCCCGACTTTTCGAAGAACGATTGCAAGGTCATCTCGAGCCGACGAAGAACGGCTCCGTGTACGTGAAGCCGCAGGACATGGAATGGCGGCCGTCGCAATTCGAAGGGATACAGATCAAGGTGCTCTATGAAAACAAGGCGGCCGGCGAGTTGACCTGCCTGCTCAAATGGGCGCCCGGCACGACGCTGCCGTTCCACAAGCATCCGGAAATCGAGCAGAGCTGGGTGCTCGAAGGGTCGTTTTCCGACCACGACGGCATCTGCCGTGCCGGCGAATATGTCTACCGGACCCCCGGCTCGATGCACGAGACGCACAGCGCCGAGGGTTGCGTCATTCTCGCCGTTTACCGCAAGCCGAACATCTTTCGCAACAGTGCCGGATTCGATGCCGAGCGCAAGCAGGTCAAGACACAGCGCGCGCCGAGCACGTTCGCAACGTCCGATAAGTAGTCGAATCGACAAATCGAAAAAGGAGGCAACGAATGGCTGCGAAACCCACGCTGCAAACCCACGGCAAGCCGGCGTCCATGCGCTCGGTGGCCGCGGCGAGCGCCATCGGCACGACGATCGAGTGGTACGACTTTCTCATTTACGCGACCGCAGCCTCGCTGGTGCTGAACAAGCTGTATTTCCCGACGCACGATCCACTCGTCGGGAAGTTGCTGGCCATCGGCACCATCGGCGTTGGCTTCTTCGCGCGGCCTCTCGGCGCCATCATTCTCAGTCACTTCGGCGATCGGCTCGGCCGCAAGTCGATGCTCATCCTGACGCTCGTCAGCATGGGCGTTGCCACGATGCTGATCGGCCTGCTGCCGACCTACGAGAGTATCGGCATTGCCGCGCCGATCCTGCTGGTCGTGTTCCGCCTGATCCAGGGGATTGCCGTCGGCGGTGAATGGGGCGGCGCGGTGCTGATGGCCATCGAGCATTCGCCTCCGCATCGGCGTGGCTTCTACGGCAGTATCGTCCAGGTGGGCTTTCCGCTCGGCCTCGCACTCGGCACGGCTTCCTTCTTTGCACTCGGCTCGCTCAGTGAAGCGCAGTTCATGTCGTGGGGATGGAGAGTGCCCTTCGTCGCGAGCGCGTTGCTGGTCGTGATCGGCGTATTCATCCGGCTGCGCATCGAGG
>Ga0207657_10000350_pt1 | contig 48975 bp, 44 predicted proteins | sample KBSC33metaG_FD_184316 | JGI IMG/M metagenome (GOLD analysis project Ga0207657, IMG submission 184316) | Corn rhizosphere microbial communities from Kellogg Biological Station, Michigan, USA - KBS C3-3 metaG (SPAdes) (version 2) | ecosystem: Host-associated > Plants > Roots > Rhizosphere > Soil ... | reverse complement strand
ATACCTTGCCTGCTTCCAAAGCACGTATCCACGCCTCTTGCGGCGCGGCAGGCTGCCACTCGCGAATATCGATTTGAAGGATTTGGTCTTCCATGGGGCGCTATTATGCCCTTTCGATCCGCAGTTCTGCAGCCGTATTGAGCAGGGACGCAATGGCAGCTTCGACCTGCTCCACCGTTGGGGGCATGCTGGCGTCGCCGAGGTTGATGATGTAATCCGACCAGTTTCCCTCGGTCTTCCAGCGCGGCGAGTCGCAGTACAGCTCAATGGTCGGGCGGCTGAACGCGGCGGCAATGTGCGTGAGACCGGTATCGACACCAATCGCCAGCGTTGCACGCTGTGCCAGCACGACTGCATCCATCATTGGCAACCTTGGCAGCACGATCGCATTTTTCATCTGCGCGGCGAGGCGCTCCGCCGCATGCTTTTCCTGTTCGCTGCCCCAAGGCAGCAGTACCGGCAAACCACGGGCATTCAGCCCTTGACCGACCCGCACCCACGATGCTTCGTCCCAGCGCTTGGCATCGCGCGCCGTGCCATGAAAAAACACAGCATAGGGATCGCGCGGCAACCAGCTTGCATTCGATGCATCCGGCGCCTGCATATTGAAGTCGGCAGGGCCGTTTGCCTCGTAATCCAGCACTGCCGCTGCAACAAGTCGCGCACGTAGTACAGCATGGGCACGCAAGGGAACCGGTACGCTCACCGTATGGAAAATGCGCGAAATCGTTTCATATCCCGATTCCTCGGTGGCATTGGCCAACCCCACGCGACGCCCCTGTGGAGCAAGACGAGCCATACGCATGATGAGCCCGGTCTTGAACAATCCCTGCGTGTCGAAAACGAAATCGTACGCTTCCTGCCGTAAGGCATTGCGAAAGGCACGCATCTCGGCCCGCGTCTTTGCAGAGAACAAACTTTTGCGCCAGCGCCGCAGTGCAAACGGAATGATCGTACGCACGCCACGATTCAAGCGTACCAGACTGACGTAGCCCTCTTCGACCACCCAGTCAATCTGTGCCTGCGGATAGTGCCGCAGGATATCGACAATCATCGGCATGTTGTGCACGACATCGCCAAGCGACGACACGCGCACGATCAGGATCTTCATGCTCAGTGCAGCTTAGAACGGTAATTGCGCATCGGACTTGGCTGCGAGAATGGCACGCTTGAACTCACTCTGGATGCGCTGCAAGGCGGCATCCGACTCGCCTTCGAAACGCATCACCACCACCGGCGTCGTGTTGGACGAACGTGCCAGCCCGAAACCGTCTGCATACTCCACTCGCAAACCGTCAATGGTGACGATTTCCTGCGCCTCGGGAAAACGTGCTTCCTTGCGCAACTGCTCGATCAACCGCACGTTCTCGCCTTCTGCCAAATGCAGATGTAATTCCGGCGTGCTGGTCGATTGCGGTAAAGCATTGAGCACGGCCGACGGATCTTGCACCCGCGACAGCAATTCCAGCAGACGTGCGCCGGCATACAAGCCGTCGTCAAAGCCGTACCAGCGATCCTTGAAGAAAATATGTCCGCTCATTTCCCCGCCCAAGGGCGCACCTGTCTCGCGCAGCTTAGCCTTGACCAGCGAATGTCCGGTCTTCCACATCAGCGGGTGCCCGCCGTGCTTCTTCACCCATGCCGCAATATGGCGCGTGCATTTGACGTCATACAGGATCTGCCCGTTCGGATGGCGGGTAAGTACATCCTGCGCAAACAGCATCAGTTGCCGGTCGGGATAAATGATCTGCCCATCCTTGGTCACCACTCCCAGGCGGTCGCCATCGCCATCGAAGGCCAGCCCCAGTTCGGCATCGGTCTCTTGCAGGCAACGGATCAGGTCTTGCAGGTTTTCCGGATGGGCCGGATCGGGATGATGGTTGGGGAAGTTGCCGTCCACTTCGCAAAACAGCTCACGCACTTCGCAACCCAGTGCCCGGTACAGGTCGCCTGCAAAAGCGCCAGCCACACCATTGCCGCAATCCACGGCAATCTTCAGCGGACGCGCCAGCTTTACATCGCCAGTGATGCGTTCGATATAGGCCTGCCGGATGTCATGTGTGCGATAGCCACCCTGCCCTTGCGCAAACTCGCCCTTGACGATGGTCTGATACAAACCCTGGATGGTGTCGCCATAGATGGCTTCGCCAGCGAGCACCATCTTGAAGCCGTTGTAGTCAGGAGGGTTATGGCTGCCGGTAACCATGATGCCGGAAGTGGCGCCCAACACATGGGTGGCGAAATACAACATGGGAGTGGCAACCAGACCGATGTCGATTACATCGATGCCGGTCGATTGCAGACCGGCAGCCAGCGCCGTGGACAGTTCGGGGCCGGACAGACGGCCGTCGCGACCGATGACGACAGTGCGTTCGCCCTTGGCACGAGCCGCGCTGCCGAACGCTTGTCCGATTTGCTTTGCAATGTTGGCATCGAGCGTCTTGCCGAGGATGCCGCGAATATCGTAGGCCTTGAAAATGCTTTGTGATAGAGACGCCATGATGAAGTATGAGTGAACACGAAAACGTTGAGGATTACTGGTCGCCAAAGCCGGACTTAGGTGATTTTTTCTTTCTCTTTCCTAAAATCATCCAGCGCGGCGACTTGAAGCGCACGATGCGTACATAAAGCCAGACATAGCTTGTCACAAACAGCAAGCAGAATACCATCAGCAGCCAGGTATGCCGCCAAAACAGCGTCGCGGGAACGACAGCCATCAGCGAAAACAGCCAAAGGTAAGGCGAAGTCAGCGCATTACGTACCAATAAGGCACGTGCATCGCGCCGGCCTACCGCCCAAACCACGATGCGGCGGAAGATCAGGCTGTGTAAATGAATGCCGTCCGGCATGCCGGGTGACTTGCCGCGCACAAAGAGACGACGATATACCGAGAACAAGGTTTCGAATACCGGATAGATCAAAAGCAGGAGTGCATACCAACTGGAGACTTGCGGATTGCGCATCACAAGCATGATGACAAGTTCGCCCAGCATGAAGCCGAGGAAATAAGCGCCGCCGTCGCCAAGAAAGATCATGCCGGCAGGATAATTCCACATCAAGAAACCTGCCGCCGCGCCAGCGACGATGAACGCTGCCACCAGAATAAAGGTATCGTCCACCTGCCAGGCAACATAACCAAGCGAGAGCAGCATGCAGATCGTCACCATCGTCGCCAGACCGTTGAAGCCGTCGATGATATTAACGGCATTGGCAATGCCGGCCACTGCAATCATGGTGAGCGGCAAGGTGATCCAGACGTAGTTCAGCTCCCATTCCGACGAAATCCAGTCGAGCCGTTCAATGCGCGCATCGAGCATGGCATAGCCCAGAGCAGCCGCAGCCATTGTCAGCAACAGGCGACGGCGCGGGCTGACGTTCTTGGTAAAGTCTTCGACGATGCCGCCCCCAAATGCCACTGCCGAACACAATAGGAGCAGCAGAACGCCTTGTCCGATGGATGGCGTGCGCAGCATCGCCAGCACGCTGGCAAATACAACTGCCAGGAAAATGCTCGCGCCACCGATACGCGGCACCGCTGCGACATGCACTTTCTGCACCCCTGACAAATCGCTGTCGAGCGCTGCTTCGTGCAGATGCGCGCGCTTAATGATGAACAGGGTTAGCAATGCGGAGGCAATAAAACTGATCAGGAAAGACGACATAGTGATTGTGTAATGCGCGCCCTTTGAAGCCCGGTAGGCACCCGGAACCTTACGGCGAAACAATCCGACAGTTTAAATTATTGCAAGATATTTATCATCAAAATACTGCAATTCGGATGCATTATTCGATTGACAAATAGGTGGCAAGGGTAAATCAGGAACGTTTATCGCGCCGCATCATTAACAATTCCTTACGGTCGTCTTCCGTCAACAAACCGCGCCAGGCACAAACTGCAGCAATGCCAACACTAAACAGCACGGCTAAAACCCGCCAATGCCAATCGACGCCCAAGGCGGGCAAGAGGCCGGCTGCCGCGATCAGGGCGATGCCGACAAGCAGCAAGCCAAGCACCGGCTGTGCACTTTCACGCCCGACCAGACGCAGCAACACCACGCAATCAAGTACAACACGCAACGTCCATGCCACCGCTGCCCCCACGATTCCCCATTGCAGGACGGCCATAAACAAGCCCGCTGCATACAAGGGCAATTCGATCAGGTGCGCTTTAGCAGTGCGGTCTGCATGACCAACCGCTTGCAGCCAGGCGTGCGGCAAATGACAAATGGCATTGGCAAAGACACCGATCGCGATGATCTCGATCACACGATGGCCATTGACTGCAAACGACTCGCCCAGCCACAGCCGCAAACCATCATAGGCGACCGCTGCTGCCAAGGTGCATAGTGGCAACATCAACGCCGATACTACGCGGATGCTGCGCTGATATAAGCCGGACAGTGCTTGCTCATCATCGGCATCAGGCCTGCCTGCAAACTTCGGGAACAACACGCCCGCCAATGCGCCAGGAATCACCAGCGTACGCAGCATCACTTCCTGTCCGGTGACATACCACGCTACCGCCCGCGGCGACAGTAAAGCGCCCAACACGAAGCGGTCGGAATACAGCATCAAAGGGCTGATGACATTGGAAATCGTGATCCAGCCGCCTTCCTGAAAAAAAGAACGAATGCCCGAGCGATGGGATTGTGACGGCCCGATCAATATCCCGCGCTCGGCCTGCAGGCAGGCAAAAGCGTGCGCAGCAAGCGCGAGAATGCGGCCGACGACGATACCGACAATCAAGGCATCCAGCGTTGGCCGATACAATGCAACAACGGCAGGGCCAGCATAATTCCATGCGCCAAATATTGAACGCAGCAGATTGACGCGAGCGAAACGATGCACGCCCTCCAGTGCGCCACGCAACCAGTTAGTCGCCAGCGTAACCGGCACGCACCATGCGATCCATGACCAGCCTCGTGCAAGTTCCGCACCCAGTGTCCCTGGCGGCAGGAAACCAGCGAACAGCGAGCGCGCCAATAGAAGCAGCACACCAATAGCGATCAAGCCGGGCACTGCGCGCCACCAGAAAAAGCCTCGCAATTGTGCAAGCTCTTCCTGCAAGCACCGCTGGTCGGCAGCATAGGCAACGCGACGCGTCACCACCCGGCTCAAGCCGAAATCGAGAAAGCTGAAATATCCAACCAGAGCCCACACCACGCCAAGCGCACCAAGCCTGTCCACGCCTGCAAAATGTGCGATCACAGGAACCGACACCAGCGCCACCAGGATCGGCAGCATATGGCCAAGCAGGTTGAAGATGAAAAAGCGCGCCATGTGCATGTCGTCAAGCTTTCATGAAGACACAACTTGCCGGTAGAAATCGAGCGACTTGGCCGTCATGTTTTCCCAAGTGAAGTAGCGGCTCTGCGCAAGGCCGCGCTGCACCAACTCCGATCGCGCACTTTCGCTCTTCAGGAGAACGCCCAGCGTGGGGGCAATCTGGCCGACATCATGTGGATCGACCAGCAAGGCACCATCGCCCGCCACTTCCGGCATAGAAGAGATATTGCTCGTAACGGTGGGTACGCCGGAGGCCATGCCTTCCAGCACCGGCAAGCCAAAACCTTCATAAAGCGATACGTAGGCAAATACCAGCGCGCCTTTCAGCAATGCATGTTTCTGTGATTCGTTGATATAACCGGTCAGCACGATGCGCTCGCTCACAATCGACGTGCGTGCATAGTCCAACACGTCCTGGTAATCCCATCCCAGCTTGCCGGCGATAACGAGCTTGACATCAGGATACGCCGACGCGCATTGCTCGAAGGCCTTGATCAATCCAAGAAGATTCTTGCGCGGCTCAATGGTGCCGACGTAAAGAATATACCGCCCCAGGTTGAAACGTTCGCGCAACGCAGCAAACACTGCATCATCCACCGGGGCGGCAAGACAGTCGAGATCGGCACCGAGATGAATCACCGCCTTTCGAGCGCCTCCTTGCGGGAAATAGGACTCGAAGTCACGCATGGTTGAGCCGGAAATGAATGACAACCCATCCACTTTCGGTAGCCTGCGGATAAAGAACTGAAAGAAGAAGCGCTTGACCGGCACATGCAACTTCGGGAACAGGAAGAAAGACATGTCGCATACCGTGACGATACGCTTGAACCTGCCGAAGGAAAACAGCGGAAAGCTGTAATGCAGCGAATGAACAGCGGCGATGGAGCGCGTCAAGGCCAGCCATGGAATCAGGACTTGCTCGACCAGCACACGGAACACGAAGCGACGGAAAACCTTTGCCTTCAATGTGGTCACGACCGCGTCCGGCACCGCACGCGCTTCCTCGATCAGTTCGCGGTCATCGTCCAGAATCAGGAAATGCATGCGCGGCAGATTGGCGGCAGTGCGCAGACAGCGCACATAGTTAACCGCATAGATGCCGACGCCAGTACGCTCCAGCGGAATTTGAGTCAAGTCGAGCAGCACGGCGCTCATTTGCGCTGCTCCACCACGGCCTCCTGCAGCGGCGGCCGATTCAAAGCAGTCAATGTACGCCGATTGACTGCGCGCCGTTCGGCATCGAACAGCCAGCCCCATTTGTTGAAGTATCTGAACGCCGAACGCAAGTGGTGCCGCAACAGCGCCGGATTCTTGTACGATCCTTGCTGGTATTCATGTGTCACCGATACAGCCGGATAGAACACGGTGCGCGCAACGCGGCCGATGCGGCGCGAGAGGTCGAAATCTTCCATGTACAGGAAGAAGCCTTCGTCGAAACCACCGACTTGGCGCAGCACCGAGGTGCGCAGGAACATGAAGCAACCTGACAGCGCAGGTACGTCCATGACGTGATCGTAACCGCTGCGATGCAATTCATAGGTTGCAAGCCGTCCGCTTGCACGATATAGCGAGGGCATGAAACGCCGCAATAAGAGATCAACCGGATTGGGCAGCAATTTGCACAATCGTTGCCGTCGGCCATCGGGATAACGGATATCCGGCATGACCAGGCCGACATCCGGGTGTGCCTGCATGTAGGCAACAAGCGCAGGAATGACTTCCCGACCGAAGGCGATGTCGGGGTTCAGAACGAGGTGATAATCGGATCCACCGGCAATGGCCTCGCGAATCGCCATATTGTGAGCGGCACCGAAACCCGGATTCGACGGCAGATGAACATAGCGCGCCCCTGCTTTGCAAGCGGTAGCCGACAGGACATCGGTACGCGAATTATCGAGCAAGCAAAGCTCGATATTGCCGAGAGAGGCAGTCACACTTTGCAAGGTCCGTGCGATCTGCTCAGGTGGATTGTGAAAGCTTACGACGGAACAACTGATCCGCATGATTCGTTCTTATAACCAAATAGCGCCGCATCATACACTGCAAACGGCGATGCGATCAGGAAAGCGCCTTGCGGTACACCGCCATCATATCCAGAGCGAACTTTTGCCACGTAAATTGCTGCGCACGCTGACGCCCGGCCATAGCAAGCCTGACGTGTAATGCATCATCCTCGACCAGTCGTTGCATATGCTGCGCAATCGCCCGGTCATCCAGCGGCTCGACCAGCAAGCCTGCATCGCCCACGACCTCCGGCAATGATGCACGCTTCGATACGATGACCGGCGTGCCGCAAGCCATCGCTTCCAGCGGCGGCAAGCCGAACCCCTCATACAGGGAAGGATAGACGAATGCCCGTGCGCCAGTGTACAAGGCGGGCAAATGCGACTGCGGCACATAGCCGGTCAGCCTCACCTCGCCACGCGCGATCATCGCCTGCAGACTACCTGTAAGCGTTTCCATACGCCAGCCGTTCATGCCGACCACGACAAGCGGATAACGCTTGCGAAACGCCTCCGGCAGGCGAGTATAGGCCGACAAGGCGGTAGCGAGATTCTTGCGCGGCTCAAGCGTGCCGACAGCAAGGATGTACTCGCCATGCCTAAGCCCGAATTTCGACAGCACAGGCGCGCATGTTGCTGCATCGACCGGCTGGAACTCCGGCGATACGCCAAGCAAAACCGTCGTCACCCGCTCGGCCGACACGCCGTAGTGCCCGATCACCTCCTGCCGCACGAATTCGGAATCGACCACGATCTGGCTTGCATGCCTGACGACGCCGGGCATGATGCGGTTCATCTCGCGCACGCGCTCGGGCGGGTGTGTCTCCGGATGGCGTACCCAGGAAATGTCGTGAATCGTCACCACCGACGGACCACGAAAGCTGTAGGCCATAAAGGCCGGCTCGTGATAGAGATCGATGTCATGCTTGTTGGTGCCCGCTGAGAAGCGCAACTGTCCCATGAAACGCAGCAGCATCTCGGGGCGCGGCAAAAAGCGCTTAATAACTGTCTTGACGCCTTGCGCACCCGGTGCCGCAGCAGTCCGGATCTCGCGTTCCCAGGACGAGCCATAGAACAACCATGGCTGTTGCGGCAACATCTGCTGCAGTTGATGGATCAGGTGATAAGTGTATCGGCCAACCCCCGCCATCGGCGACAAAATAGGAATGGCGTTGATACCCAAACGTACCCTGCGCAGCACATCCGAATAATCCGGGGCTCTGCAGCCTTCCATGGCCATCGTGTTGTTGAGTGCGGTCCGTGCGTGGGGAAGCATGAATAGCTTATCCTTGCCTGACTTTGCCGAATTCATACATCCAGCGCAGGGTTTCACTCAGTGGAATGCTCTTGAGATCGCTGACAATGGATTTAAGCTTTTGCGGCGAGCCGATCAGCGTCCTCACTTCCGATTGGCGGACAAAGGCGGGGTTAACGCGCACGTCGATCCTGTAGCCTGCAATCTCCTGCATCGTGTTAAGGATGCCGCGCAGCGAATAGGGAGTACCGCTACAGACATTGACGATGTCGCCGTGACTGTCGTGTTCCAGCAGGCCGCGATACGCTGCAGCCACCATGCGTACATCTGAAAAGTCGCGTTCGACATCAAGATTACCCAATTCGATGACCGGCGCACCCTGCACGAAATGCGAGACGATCTTCGGCACCAGGAAATGCGCCTCCTGCCCCACCCCGGTGTAATTGAACGGCCGTGTAATCACAATTGGCAACCGATCGCTCCAGGTGCGTACCATGAATTCCATCGCCAGTTTGCTAGTAGCGTAATGGTTTACCGGTTGCGGCGGTTGGGCTTCCCAGATCATGCCAGGCGTCGAATTGCCATAGACATTGGCACTGCTGGCCACCAGCACGCGGCGCGGCGACAGCTGGGCTTCAGCCATCGCCTCCAGTAAATTGAGCGTGCCGATCACGTTGACACGATACAGCGCTTCGGCATCCGCATGCGCAACGAAACTGATGGCGGCCAGATGCACGAGATAATCCGGACGCACCGACTCCATCACCCGGCAGCAGTTGTCGCGCGATGTGATGTCGAGCGTGACTTGATGCGGATGTTGCGCGGCACCGACTACGGCATCGACGACCTCGTAACCGGCATCGATCAGTTCGGCACGAACATACTTGCCGGTAAAGCCGTTAGCGCCCGTCAGGAGTACGCGGCCGCGCGAAGCTGTTGACGATTTTTCAGAAGGAGAAGCCACGCTCGTTTCTCTTCAAGTCGGCCTGCACCATCATCTGGCACAACTGTTCCAGCGTCGTCTTCGGTTCCCAGCCCAGCTTCTCTTTCGCCTTGGCAGGATTGCCGATCAAGAGGTCCACTTCCGCCGGACGGTAAAACTTCGGATTCACGCGCACAAGCGTCTTGCCGGTTGCGGCATCGACGGCGGTTTCCTGTTCTCCACGGCCGCGCCACTCAATCTGATAGTCCGCCGCCTTGAAAGCCATCGTGACGAAATCGCGCACCGTTTCGGTACGATTGGTTGCCAGCACATAAGTATCCGGTTCTTCGACCTGCAGCATGCGCCACATGCCTTCCACGTACTCCTTCGCATACCCCCAGTCGCGCTTGGCATCCATGTTGCCAAGTTCAAGCACATCGAGCTTGCCCAAGCGAATCTTAGCAACTGCATCGGTAATCTTGCGCGTCACGAACTCACGGCCACGTAACGGGGACTCGTGATTGAACAAGATGCCGCTGCAGCCGAAAATGTCATAGGACTCGCGATAGTTGATCGTAATCCAGTGGCCGTAGAGCTTGGCAACACCATAAGGGCTGCGCGGATAAAACGGCGTGCTCTCAACCTGCGGAATTTCCTGCACCTTGCCGAACATCTCGGAGGTGGATGCCTGATAAAAACGGATCTTGGGATTGACGATGCGAATGGCTTCCAGCAGATTCAATGGACCGATACCCGTGATCTGCGCAGTCGTTCCAGGTTGATCGAAGGAAACGCCGACGAAGCTCTGTGCGGCGAGATTGTAGACTTCTGTCGCCCCCGTTGTCTGCAGCAGACGAATGCTGGAGCCTAGATCCGTCAGGTCGTACTCGACCAGATTCAGGTTCGGATGACGGTCGATACCGAGCTCTTCAATGCGCCAGAAGTTGACCGAGCTGGTGCGGCGGTAAGTGCCGTAAACCTTGTACCCCTTTTCAAGGAGGAGTTCGGCCAGGTAGGCGCCGTCTTGGCCCGTAATGCCGGTAATGACTGCGATAGGTGTTTTATTCATCTGGATATTTATCTTCAACTTGCAAAATTAGCACGTCTGCCAGAGCCAGGAAATCTCCCGGCAAGGCTATTTATCCTGCATCAGGATGTCCTGACAGGCGGCAATCAATGGGCCATCAAATGACGGCCAAGCCTTGCCGCGTCTGGCGGCACAAGCAAAAGAGAGCAAAACTGCCTGTTGACACTGAAGTGCGGAAAACTGCGCTAGCTTCATACCGAGCGCAACAGGGCCAGTATTCACTGCACCCTGCCGTAGATGTCTTCGAAGCGGACGATGTCATCCTCGCCCAGATAAGACCCGCATTGTACCTCGATCAAGGCCAGTTCCCCGTCACCCGCATTGGTAAGACGATGCTTGTTTCCTGCCGGAATATAAGTCGACTGGTTCGCTTCCAGTGCAATTATCTGTTCACCGTTGACCACTTCGGCCTTGCCCGATACCACCACCCAATGCTCGCTGCGGTGATGGTGCATTTGCAAAGACAGCGAAGCGCCCGGCTTGACGCTGATGCGCTTGATCTTGAAGCCCGGACCTTCTTCCAGCACAGTATAGGCACCCCAAGGGCGCACCACCGTCTTGTGCGTCTTATGCGCCTCGTGGCCGCTGGCTTTCAAGCGGCTCACCACTTGGCGCACTTCCTGGCTCTTGGACTTGTCCGCAACTAACAGCGCGTCAGGCGTATCGATCACCAGCAAGTTGTTCAAGCCGATCGCCGCCACCAGTCTGTCCTTCGTCTCGATATGCGTGTTGTTGCTATCGATCAGAATGGTCTGACAATTGTTGGTGGTATTACCCGCTTCGTCAGCCTGAATAGCATCCGCCACCGCGCTCCAAGCGCCTATATCGCTCCAGTCGAAATCGCCCGGAATGACAGCGATATTGCGAGCTCTCTCCATCACCGCATAATCGACCGAGATGTTTTCCAACGCGGAGAAATCCGCGGTAAGTTCCATCTTGTCGCCTTCGGCCTTGGTGCGCTGCCATACAGTGCGTGCTGCTTCCAGCAATGCCGGCTTGTAAGCGGCAAATGCGTCGAGAATCGCGCTTGCCTTGAAACAGAACATGCCGCTGTTCCACACATAGTTGCCTTGCGCAAGATATCGGCCCGCAGTAATTGCATCCGGCTTTTCGACGAAACGCTGCACCATCCGCGCATGCTGGCTGACGGCATCCCCCATTTCGATGTACCCGAATCCTGTCTCGGGCGCCTTAGGCTTGATGCCGAACAAGACCATGAAACCGTCATTGGCCAACGCTTCTGCATGCTGTACCGCCGTGTAGAAGGAAGGCGTGTCCTTGATGAGATGGTCGGCCGGCAACACGAGCATGCATGCATCCGGTTTCTGCTCCATCGCCCACATGGCGGCCAAGACAATGGCAGGCGCTGTATTGCGTCCCACCGGCTCGAGCAGGTAATGCGGCTTGACCTGCTGTTCCGCGAGTTCGTCATGCGACAGAAAATAGTAATCGCGGTTGGTAACGATGAGCGGCGCGGTGTTGTCTGAAACCGCCAGAGCGCGCTCATGCGTCTGGGTCAGCAGGCTTTTCCCGCCGCCAATGCGCATGAATGGCTTGGGATGCGCCTCTCGCGAAACGGGCCAAAGCCTGGTACCGGCACCGCCGGAGAGAATGATAGGGATCAGCATGATGTCATCTCACATTTTCACTGTTTTGTTATTGGGAATTAGAGGGCGCGGGCAGACTTCTTGATATGCGCCACATGTTCATTCCAGGCACAAGCGCAACGCATCATCCCACTGCGGCAAGCCACAGAATGTGCCGATGAAGCGCTCGCATGAGAGCACTGAATTGGCCGGTCTTGGGGCCGGCAGCGGATAGTCTTGTGTCTTGATCGGTGTCGTCACCGGCTTCTTACTGACTGACCTGTGCGTAATAATAGTCTGAGCAAAACCATGCCAGGTTGTTTGACCTTGCGCAGCAAGATGGTAGACGCCCGAGTGCGTGCGCCACAGATCCTGATCAAGCATCTGCTTTGCTCTCGCGTCGCACAAGCGTGCAACAACATGCGCGGTGGCGTCAGCAATAGTCCGGCACCATGTCGGCGCACCGTGCTGGTCATGAACGATCCGCAACTCGTCGCGCTCCTGCGCAAGACGCTTGATTGTCAGCAGGAAGTTCTTGCCGCGTGAGCCATATACCCAGCTGGTGCGGAAGATTAAGTGCGGAATTCCGCTTGCCTGAATAGCCTGCTCACCCGCCAGTTTGCTGCGACCATATATGTTGACCGGACAAGGTGCATCATTCTCTGTATACGCGCCGGTCTTGGTGCCGTCGAATACATAATCGGTCGAATAATGAATCATTGCCGCGCCTAGCCGGGCCGCCTCCTCGGCCATGACGCCCGGAGCATCTCCATTGACGCACATGGCCAAATCGGGCTCGCTCTCGGCCTGATCAACTGCGGTATAAGCAGCCGGATTGACGATCAGCCCAGGACGCACTTCCCGAATTGCATTGCGCACGCTATCGAGATTCGACAAATCCATACGGCCGCGATCCAGCGCCACAACCTCGCCCAGTCCCTGCAAGCTGCGTTCCAGTTCATAACCTACCTGCCCGGTGCGGCCAGTCAACAAGATCTTCAATCGAACACCTCTGCATCCGCAAGCAGCTTGCCGTTGCGGTCCTTTTCGGACAGCAGCGGCCCGCCTGTTATCGGCCACTCGATGCCGATAGCGGGATCATTCCAGACAATGCTGCGCTCATATTCCGGCGCCCAGTAGTCTGTCGTTTTGTATAGAACCTCGGCGACATCGCTGGTCACGACGAAGCCATGGGCGAAACCTGGCGGCACCCATATCTGCCGCTTGTTCTCCGCCGACAGCACAGCACCGACCCATTTACCGAAGGTCGGGGAGCTCTTGCGGATATCGACCGCGACGTCGAACACTTCACCTGCAATCACGCGCACCAGCTTGCCCTGCGGCTGCTTGATCTGATAGTGCAGGCCACGCAGCACCTTGTTTGCGGAGCGGGAATGGTTGTCCTGCACGAAACACACAGGCTCGCTTGCGCCCGTCAATTGCGCAAACACTCTTTCATTGAAACTCTCGAAGAAAAAACCGCGATCGTCGCCAAACACCTTCGGCTCAAGGATCGCAACGTCAGGAATGGAAGTCGTTACCAGCTTCATCAAAACACCGTATCGTTGAGAATGCGCAGTAGATATTGGCCGTAAGCGTTTTTCTTCAGCGGCTGCGCCAGCTTTTCGAGCTGCTCGGCGCTGATGTAGCCCTTGCGGAAAGCGATCTCTTCCGGGCAGGAGACTTTCAAGCCCTGCCGCTTCTCGATAGTTGCGATGAACTGGCCGGCATCGAGCAGCGATTCGTGCGTACCCGTATCGAGCCACGCCATGCCGCGTCCCATGACCTCGACGTTGAGTCTGCCTTGCTCCAGATAGGCGCGATTGACATCGGTGATCTCCAGTTCACCACGTGCCGACGGACGGATGCCAGCGGCGATGTCGCATACCTGCTGGTCATAGAAATACAAGCCGGTCACCGCATAATTCGACTTCGGCTGCGCCGGTTTTTCGACGATGCTGATCGCGCGACGCTGCTGATCGAATTCCACTACGCCATAACGTTCCGGGTCGAGCACGTGATAGGCGAATACCGTAGCACCCTCTTCGCGCGAAGAAGCCTTGCGCAACTGTGCGTCAAAATCGTGTCCATAGTAGATGTTATCGCCAAGGATGAGCGCCGACAGGTCATTGCCGACGAATTCGCGACCGATGATGAACGCCTGCGCCAGCCCATCCGGCGAAGGCTGGACCGCATAGCTTAGGTTGAGGCCCCATTGGCTGCCGTCGCCCAGCAGCTCGCGAAAGCGTGGCGTGTCTGCGGGTGTCGATATCAGCAGGATGTCGCGTATGCCAGCCAGCATCAATACGCTCAACGGGTAGTAGATCATCGGCTTGTCGTAAACTGGCAACAGTTGCTTCGAGACCGAAGTCGTTACCGGATACAGCCTGGTACCGGAGCCTCCAGCGAGAATGATGCCCTTGCGCTTGATGCTCATGCAGCTTCTCCGCTTACCTCGGCGCGTTCGCCGTAATTCTTCTCCAGCCACTTCAAGTAGGCGCCAGATTGTACGTTGCTTACCCAGTCCTGGTGATCGAGATACCACTGCACCGTCTTGCGAATACCGCTGTCGAAGGTTTCTGCCGGCCTCCAGCCGAGTTCGCGCTCGATCTTGGTGGCATCGATGGCATAACGGCGGTCGTGACCCGGCCGGTCTTTCACGAAAGTGATCAGGCTGCGATAGCTCTCCGCTTTTGGCGCAAGCTCATCGAGAATGTCGCACAGCGTATGCACCACGTCCATATTTGTCTTTTCGTTCCAGCCGCCGATGTTGTAGGTTTCACCTGGCCGCCCGCCTTCCAACACGCGCCGGATGGCCGTACAGTGATCGCTGACATACAGCCAGTCGCGCACGTTCTTGCCGTCGCCGTAAATAGGCAACGGCTTGCCCGCCAACGCATTGGCGGTCATCAGCGGGATCAACTTTTCGGGGAACTGATAAGCGCCGTAATTGTTCGAGCAGTTGGTCGTCAGCGTCGGCAAGCCATAGGTGTGGTGATAAGCCCGCACCAAATGATCCGATGCGGCCTTCGACGCCGAGTACGGGCTGTTCGGGGCATAAGCAGTGGTTTCCGAGAAGGGAGCATCGTCGGGCTCCAGCGAGCCGTAGACCTCATCGGTAGAAACATGGAGGAAGCGAAATGCCGCGCGTTCGTCGCCGGACAAAGTGGCGTAGTAGGCGCGCGCGGCTTCGAGCAAGCTGAATGTGCCGTTGACGTTGGTCGTGACGAATTCGGCAGGGCCGTGAATGGAGCGGTCAACGTGGCTTTCGGCGGCGAAGTGAACGATCGCGCGGGGCTTGTGTTTTGCCAGGAGTTCGCCAATCAGTGCACCGTCACAGATATCGCCGCGCACAAAGATATGACGCGCATCTTGCATAACACCAGCGAGATTGCCAAGGTTACCAGCATAGGTAAGCTTATCGAGATTAACGACTGGCTCAATGCTTTGCGCCAGCCAGTCCAGCACAAAATTCGAACCGATGAAACCTGCCCCGCCTGTCACTAAAATCATGTCATATCCTGTCAAGGAAAAAATCAGACGAACTTACAATTTTACCCGATATCCATTAACAAAATCACATTCACCCGCGATTATTAAAACAGGCAAGTCGCCTGCCGTGGGTAAATGATTGTTACAACACTGCGCGACCGTTTTGTCCGCGAAGCTTGTTCTGAGACAATACACGGCTTTTTCCCACACTACACTGATTTATGTCCACATATGTTGTCGGCGATCTGCAAGGATGCAGGTCGAAATTTGCCGAACTGTTGGAACGCATCCACGAAGTCTGCCCTAATCCGCGCATCATCATTGCCGGCGACATTGTCAACCGTGGCCCCGAGTCCCTTGCCACCCTGCGCGAAGTACGCGCGCTGGGCGACACCTGCGAGATCGTGCTTGGCAACCACGACTTGCACCTGCTTGCGGTATCCAAAGGACTGCACCGCAAATCCTGGTCAGACACGCTGGACGATATTCTTTCAGCGCCGGACTGCGAGGAATTGCTGGACTGGTTGCGCCATCGCCCACTCGCCCTGCTCGAAGACGGTCATCTCATTGTCCACGCCGGCGTCGTGCCGCAATGGACGGTGCAGCAGACCATGGCGCTTGCGCATGAAGTGGAAACCGCATTGCGCGGACCGGACTGGGTGGAATTTCTGCGAGCCATGTACGGCAATACTCCCGCAAAGTGGGACGACACTCTCACCGGCGTTGATCGCCTGCGCTGCATCGTCAACGCACTAACGCGAATTCGCTTCTGTGCCGCAGACGGCACGATGGAATTGGCCGGCGCCAAGGGCATGGAACCGGATCTGCCGGGCTATCTGCGCTGGTTCGAGATACCCGGCCGCAGGACTGAAGACGTGACTGTGGTATTCGGACATTGGTCGACGCTCGGCCTGATCATGCGTCCCAATATCATCAGTCTCGATACCGGCTGCCTGTGGGGTGGCAAATTGACGGCAGTGTGCCTGGAAGATCGCAGTGTCATCCAGGTCCAGTGCCCTCAATTTCAGAAGCCCGGCACCATTTAACCGCCCTCAAGCACTCGCCCTATCGCTGCACGCGAAGTGTCAGCAAGCTCGCGGCGATGCGAGTGCTGCTCGGTCTGAATGACCGGCAACAGGGTCAGACGTGCCATGATGCGGCCGGCTTTCAGAATCGCCAGCACGCTTTGCATGAAGGTCATGCCGCCGACGAATTCAGCCGCCGGATGCAGCTTGCCATCGATGCCGACATAACATAGAGCATAAGGCTGCACTGGCACTCCTGCCTCTATTGCCGCCTCAAAGAGGTTTGCATGAAAAGGCAGGAGCTTCCCCTGTACGGCCGTGGTCCCCTCCGGGAAAAAGGCAACATGCTCGCCGGCCCGCAAGCTCGTCACGAGTCCTTGATAGATATGTCGCACGTCGCGCACTCTTCCGCGCGAGATGAAGATGGTGCCGGCCTTCTCGCACAGCCAACCGATCAGCAGCCAACTACGAATATCCGACTTGGCGACGAAACGGCAAGGCTGCAGTGTATTAATTACGAAAATGTCGAGCCACGACACATGGTTGGCGACGATGAGCGCGCGCGGCGCAACCGTCACCCCATCGACGTAGCTGATCTGCACGCTCACGCCGCACAAAGCCAGCAGCTTATGCGACCATCGACTGACCAGCCTGCGCTGTGTCTCGCTGCCGACGAGGGGAAAGAGCAACGCACAGGTTGCCAACCCTTCGAACAGGTGCAGGCTGATGCGCAGCAGGCGCAGCGCGATCATGCCTGCGTAACGGAACTAGTGGAACTAGCGGAACGTTCGAAGGCAATGTGACCGGAAACGATGGTCGTCCTCACCTGCCCGGCGAGCTCGTAACCGAGGAAAGGAGTGTGCTTGCCCTGGCTGGCCAGCGCCGATGCCGTGACCTTCCAGCGCGCGGAGGGATCGAAAATGCAGATGTCAGCCACGCTGCCAACGGACAGATTACCACCGGATACCAGCCCAGCCACCCTCGCTGCCTCCGATGTGATCTTCGCGATGGTCTTTGACAGCGCCTTGTCATCGCCGGATTCCTCGGCCCATTTCAACGTCAGCGGCAGCAGCAACTCAAGACCTGTCGCGCCAGGCGATGCCTCGCCGAAAGGCAACAGCTTCTCGTCGTCATCGACTGGCGTATGGTCGGAACAGATTGCATCGATGGTGCCGTCCATCAGCGCCTGACGAATGGCGTCGCGGTCACGCTGCGAACGAAAAGGCGGCGTGACCCGCGCATTGGAATCGAAGAAACCGATGTCCATATCCGTCAGGTGCACATAATGCACACCGACGTCACAGGTCACCAACAAGCCTTCTTTCTTGGCTGCGCGTACGAGCTCCAGTCCGGCGGCGGACGACATACGGCACAAATGCACCCGTGCGCCGGTGGTACGCATCAATTCGAAAATCGTGTGCAACGCGACTGTCTCTGTAATAACCGGCACGCCCGGCAACCCGAGGCGCGAAGCCACCGGGCCGCTATGCGCAATGCCGCCTCGGCCAAGGTGCGGATCCTGCGGCCGCAGCCACACCGTGTAACCGAAGGTCTGAGCGTACTGCATGGTGCGCATCAGTACCGTGGTATCGAGGATAGGCTGGTCCGCCTGTGAGAAACCGATGCAACCGGCCTCGGTCAGCTCCGCCATTTCAGTCAGCGTAGCGCCTTTCAAACCGACAGTCAGTGCGCCGAGGGGATACACATGTGCCTGGTTCAGGCTCTTCGCACGGTGCTTGAGCATCTCGACCAGGCCCGGCTCATCGAGCACCGGGTCGGTATCGGGTGGGCACACCAGACTGGTGACACCGCCATGCATCGCGGCTTTCATCTCGGATTCGAGCGTGGCCTTGTGTTCGTAACCCGGTTCCCGCAACCGGGCGCTCAAGTCGACCAAACCGGGCGCGACGATCATGCCGACAGCATCGATGGTCTTGCTGGCAGCAAAGCCTTCCGGCGCCGCTCCTATCGCAACGATCCTGCCGGCAGAGATGTAGAGATCCCGTTGCGCGTCGATGCCGTTGGCCGGATCGATCAGGCGGCCATTTTTAATATGAATTTTCATGCTCAGTTCCCTGCCAAAATACTCATGACCGCCATGCGCACGGCGATGCCGAAGGTCACTTGCGGCAGGATCACCGCCTGCGCGCCATCGGCGACAGCCGAATCGATCTCCACGCCGCGGTTCATCGGGCCGGGATGCATCACGATGGCGTCCGGCTTTGCGAGCGCGAGCCTCTCAGGCGTCAAGCCATAGCTCTTAAAGAACTCCTGCGCAGACGGCAATAGCGCACCGGACATGCGCTCGTTCTGCAAGCGCAGCATGATGATCACGTCCACGCCCTTCAAGCCTTCGTTGATGTCCGTGAAGACTCGCACGCCCATTTGCTCCAGCCCGCCCGGCAGCAGTGTGCGTGGGCCGATCGCTCGTATTTCCGGCACGCCGAGTGTGGCGAGTGCATGAATATCCGAACGCGCCACGCGGCTGTGCAGGATGTCGCCGACCACGGCCACCGTCAGGTTGGTGAAATCCTTCTTGTAGTGCCGGATGGTGTACATGTCGAGCAGGCCCTGCGTCGGATGCGCATGACGTCCGTCGCCGGCGTTGACCACATGCACGTGCGGCTGGTTGGTATCGATCAGGTGTTTGGCGATCAGATAGGGCGCGCCAGATTGGGCGTGGCGCACCACGAACATGTCGGCATGCATCGCCGAAAGATTGTCAATCGTGTCCAGCAACGACTCGCCCTTGGAAGTGCTCGAAGCGGAGATGTTCAGGTTGATTACATCCGCCGACAAGCGCTTGGATGCGATCTCGAAGGTCGTGCGTGTGCGCGTGGAATTCTCGAAGAAGAGATTGAAGACGCTCTTGCCACGCATTAGCGGCACTTTCTTCACTTCGCGGTCGCCGATGCTGACAAAGGAAGATGCGGTATCGAGGATATGGGTGATGACGGCTTTCGGCAGTCCTTCGATGGTGAGCAAGTGCTGTAACTCACCGTTCTTGTTCAATTGCGGGTTATGCATGGTCCACCGTGAGCGTGAGCCGGCCATCACCGGCGCGTTGCAATACAAGTTGTTGGTCGCTTGACAGCGGCACCGTTTCGGCGACGAAGTCGGCGGCGATCGGCAGTTCGCGTCCGCCGCGATCAACCAGCGCCGCGAGCATGATGCGCGCCGGACGACCATAGTCGAACAATTCGTTGATCGCGGCGCGAGTGGTGCGTCCGGTATAAAGCACGTCGTCTACCAATACAATGGTCGCGCCTTCGACCTCGAATGGAATCTGAGTCGGCTTCACTTCGGCGTGCAACCCCTTGGCCGCATAGTCGTCCCGGTAAAACGAGACATCGATGAAACCGAGACGGTCTTCCAGTTGCAGTTCCTTGACCAGACGTTCGGCCAGCCAGGCGCCACCGGAATAGATGCCCACGATGGCGACGTCCTTCGCGTTCGCCAGTCCGGCTTTGACGCGTTGCGCGAGGACGGCATACAGCGCCTCGGCGTCGAGATTAGGATTCGGCATAGTCGTTGAAGTATTGTTGCAAAATGATTGCGGCAGCTTGTGCATCGATGTTCTCGCCGCGCTTCTGCGAAACTACTGCGGAGGAATAGCGCTCGTCGACCAATACTGTCGCCATGCCAAAACGTCCGTTGAGTTGATTGGCAAAGCGACGGCAGCGCACGGTCATTTCGTGCTCGGCACCGTCTGGATGCATAGGCAAGCCCACCACGCAAATTACCGGCTGCCATTCGTTGATGAGCGCAGCAATGGCGGCAAACTTGCCATCGTTGGTCTGCTCAGCAATGACAGCAAGCGGTTGCGCTTGCCTGAGCAGTGTATTGCCGACCGCCACGCCAATGCGTTTCAAGCCGAAATCGAATCCAAGTACTGTTTCCACTCAGGACTCACGCATGCCCTGCTTCGCCGGTCAGCCTCATCGGGTCAACGCCGAGCAGCTTCATCGCAGCGGAAAAACGCTCCTCGATCGCTGACTCGAAGATGATTGAGGGATCGGCGCGCACTGTCAGCCAACCGTTGCGCACGATTTCCTGTTCCAACTGGCCGGCACTCCACCCAGCGCAGCCGAGCGTTACCAGCATGCGTGGCGGGCCATTGCCAGTAGCAACAGCTTCCAGCACATCCTTGGAAGTAGTCAGCGCAATATCGCCGGTCACTTTCATCATTGAAGAGAAATCGCCGTGCGGAGTATGCAGCACGAAACCGCGCTCCACTTGCACGGGACCGCCGAACATCACTGGTTTCCGGTCAAAAGCCGGACTGTCCGGGCTGATTTCCAACTTGAGACCAATGCGATCAAGCAGTACATCCATCGTCATATCGGTTGCTCTGTTGATAATGACACCAAATGCACCATTGACATTATGTTCGCACAGGTAGATAACGGTGCCGCCAAAGATCGAGTCGAGCATGTTCGGCATGGCGATCAGGAAATGATCGGACAGATTCAGCTCGGTGGCAGACACGGTATCGGAAGACTTGGAAAAATCGCGGGTATCCTGGGAGATTCCAGACTGTGAACGTAATGAGCGAGGCTTGCTTGCTTTCACCATAGCGATCATTTTAACAGTTTTGCCGGACGCCTCTCATGTGACGTACGACTCGAAACGGAAGTTTTCCAAAACGAAAAGGCCCGCAATGCGGATGCGGGCCGTGAGGAAGAAGCGTGAAATTACTCAGCCGCCGTTATTTCCTTGCCAATGTAACTGGCAATCAACGCGAGCAGTTCCTCTTCCCGGTAAGGTTTGCCCAAATAGGCGTTGACCCCCAACTCCATCGCATAGTTGCGATGCTTGGCCGCAGTACGCGAAGTGATCATGATGATCGGAATGTTCCGCGTACGTTCATCGTCACGAACATTGCGCGTGAGATCGAAACCATCCATGCGCGGCATCTCGATATCGACCAGCATCACATCCGGTGTGATCGACTGCAACTGCTCCAACGCATCGACGCCATCCTTGGCCGCCACAACCTGGTATCCCTCCCTCGCTAACAGGCGCTGCGTTACGCGGCGCACCGTCATGGAATCGTCAACCACCATCACGATGTTTTGCGTACGCAGTCCCTGCACCGGCTCAGATTTCGGCACGGAAGGTTGCTGCGTGGAGATTTCGGCTACGGCACCCATTGTTTCCAGCACCTGCCCCCCATCCGCAGCACGCAATATGCGCTGACTCTCCTGCGCAGCACGCAGAGCAAGTGGAATCGGATTCAGGATAAGCACAATGTCACCGGAACCAAGCACCGTCGCACCGGCAATGCCGACCATGCGCGCGAGCTGCGGACCGATGTTCTTCACCACGACTTCACGGTTGCCGATCACTTCGTCCACATGGATGGCAACGCGATCATTGCCGCTCTTGAGAATCAAGATGGGCGAGTAATGCTGAGACACCGGCGAGGCCGCGCGATCACCAAGCAGTCCGGGCAGATAATGCAGCGCTACACGCTCTCCGTTCCACAAGACCGAACCATCGTTATAAGCGATAGCCAGAGAACTGGTCCTGAGCTGCTGCACTTGCTCCACCAGCCCGGATGGCACCGCATAGGTTTGCCCACCGGACGACAGCAGAACAACTTGCGTTACCGCCAGTGTGAGCGGCAGATGAATCGTGAAATGCGCGCCTTTGCCCGGCTCTGAGGAGATCGAGACACGCCCGCCGAGCGCTGCCGCCTCCGAACGCACTACATCCATCCCGATGCCACGACCGGCAAGTTCGGTGACTTCATCGGCAGTCGAAAATCCCGGATGGAAAATCAGGTCCGCAACTTCCCCGTCAGGCATCTTCTCATCGTTGGCAAGCAGGCCGATATGCATGGCCTTGTCGCGAATACGTCCGATGTTCAAACCCTGCCCGTCGTCCGAGAAGCGAATCACGACTTCGTTGCCCTCCTGCCGGACTTCGATCAGCAATTCCCCGATTTCATTCTTGCCAGCGGCACGCCGCGCCTCACGTGCTTCGATGCCGTGTACCACGGCATTACGCAACAAGTGCTCAAACGGACCAGTCATCTTTTCCAGCACACTGCGGTCGATCTCCACCGTACCACCCCGGATGTCGAGGTTCACGCGCTTGTCGACCTCCTTGGCTGCCTGCCGTGTCACACGAAAAAGCCGCTCGGAAATGCTGGCGAACTGGACCATGCGCACCCGCATCAGGTCTCGCTGCAGCTCGCGCGTCAAGCGCGCCTGCATGGCAAGATCGTTGGATGCGTTATCCAAGGTGCGTGAGAGATTCTGATGCACCGAAGTGACGTCGCCCACGCTTTCGGCCATCATGCGGGTGAGTTCCTGCAGGCGAGTGAAGCGGTCGAATTCCAGCGGATCGAATTCGCGGTCGCCCGACTGTGCCATGCGCGAAGCAATCTGTGTCTCCGCCTGCATTTCGATCTCGCGCAACTGATCACGCAGGCGAGAGACGTTTTCCGTCAGCTCGGACAGTGATTGACGCAAGCTGCCTACTTCGGTTTCAAGTTTCGAACGGGATATTGACACCTCCCCTGCCTGATTCACCAGATGGTCAAGGATGTCAGCTCGTACTCGCACCATCTGTCCCGATACCCGGGGACGCTGGGCAACGGCGGGAGCGACAAACGGGACGTGCACAGGCATATTTTCCCGTACCGGCATGAGCGGCGACAGAGCGACTGGCTGCGTCGCCACGCCTTCGGTCTGCGTTGCCGGCTCTGCCTCTATGTCAGTTGTTGCAGCCTCCGCTTTCCCTGCATCCGGGTTCTGCAATTGCTCGAACAGTTGCAATGCCTGGTCATAACGGACCAGCAGGTCCTCCAGCGCCAATGCCGATGGTGTACCCAGACGCATCAGATTTTCGACGCGTGTTTCCAGGTCGTGCAATTCCTGACCAAGGTTCATCGCACCCGCCATGCGGGCGCTCCCCTTGAGTGTGTGCAGCAGGCGCAGCATGGCTTGCGGCGCAGAGGGATCGGGCGGTTGGTCCTGCCATTTCCGCAGCGATGCCCCTAGTTGCGGAAACCCGTCGCGCCCCTCTTCAAGGAAAACCGGCAGCAAATCTGCATCGATTTCGTCCTTGATGATCACGGCCGAATTGGCCTCGGTATCGTCTGTAGCTGCAGGGACGGCTTCCTGCTCTGTAACGTCGGGAATATCAAAGAAAGAAGCTGGCTGCGTAATCGATGGTAGCTCAGAAGACAAGACGGGTAACTTCTCCTGCTTCACGATTTCTGGGACAGGCACGGATGTGGACTCATCATGTTCGATCATGTCCTCCGTCGGCGCCACTACCGCATCGGCGCGCCGTTCGATATCCCTCCGGATACTGGCGAGCAAGCGTGCATACTCCGGCTCGTAACGAGGCATCTCGCCGAGCGCGAATTTCTGCAGCATCAACTTGAATCGTTCGACACTCTGTTCCAGCGTATCGAACTCATGCTCGGTCAGTTGCACAGGTCTGCGAGCAAGCAGTTGCAATACCATTTCAAGCGCGTGCGCCCCCTCCTGCAAGAAAGTAAAGCCGACTGTCGCCGAACTGCCGGCCAAAGAATGCGCGGCATGGACGATCTGAATGTTGACGCTGCGCTCCGGTTCGTGACGCCATTCGGCAATATCGCGCGCCAGCAACCGCACCAAATCGTCAGTCTCGGCCAGATAGATGTTGTACAGCGCGACGCTGATTTCAATACTGCCAATACGCCTAACATTGTCGTCCTGTCGCATGCCCGGCTCTTGCATCATCGGAAATTCGATAACCTGGCCGATTGCAATGACAGGCGCAGCATGCTCCTCGTGCTGAGGCATCGAAACAGGCTGCGTTTGATCTCCTGCGGATTCCTCCGCTTGGCCGCAGGCAGACACCGCCATTTCTGCATCGGACACATGAACCTCTTCCGCTGCCGGCAGAGTTGCCGCAACCTGGGGCAGTCCATCGGATACTTCAGCAGTATCCGCCCCATCAGCAACTGGAGGATCTCCAGCTATAGCTTCGAGCCCTGCCTCTGGTGGCATATCAGGTTCCAATGTCGACAACAATGTTTCCGTTTTGCCGGCTTCAGGCTCGGCGGACATTGCTTCCGTCAAAACACCCGACTGTGAATCAACAGACTGGTCTACTATCTTTACTTCGGGCACAGCCATTTCTTCGAAATAAAAATCGCCGCCTGCTTTCACTCGCGCAGCCGCTGCAATCAAAGCATCCGGTATACGATTGGACCTGCCCTGCTCCTTGAGATCGTGCACCCAGCCGCCGAGCACATCAGCCGCTTTTTCCAGCAACGCGAGCAACTCGTCATCAGCGGGGCGTGCTTCTGCCAAACGCAGATTCAACACCTGCTCGATGCTCCACGCCGCTTCGCCAAAAGCAGCCAGCCCGACCATGCGGCCGCTCCCCTTGAGCGTATGAAAGGAACGTCGCAAGGTTGTCAGATGTTCCTGGTTATGCGCATCCTGACGCGAAAGCGGCAGCGCCTCGCGCACGGTGTCGAGTACTTCCACCGCTTCCAGCAAAAAGATTTCGAGCAGCTCGGCGTCGATGGCCTCCTCCGAGGAGGGCGCAACTACCGGCGGCAATAATTTCTCGCCCGGCTGATGGACCGGCACCGTGGCGGTGATGATCTCGGCCAGCGCTTCGGGTGAAGTAGAAAAGTCCGGACGCTGGAGAATGTTGATGCCGAGCTGGGCTCGGTCATTTGCCTCAGGATTGTCTACCAAGGTGGCATCGAGCCGTATTTGCTGGAGCGATTCCTTCAATTGCTCCTGCAACTGAAGATTGTCCGGCTGCTCTGTCAACGACATGGCCAGTTCGGCCGACTGCTGCTGGTGGAAGGCAAGCTCGTCTTCGACGGTCTGCACCGGCAACGCTTCGGATTCAGGAAGCAACACCTCAGGCTGTGCCACCGGAACATCAACTATTTCGAAGACCTCCTCGACTGGCTCGGGCTTCTCAAGCAGGCTTACCTGAAGCACACCTTGCTCAGGATCGAAGGAAAAACGTTTCTTCGCCCCTTCGGCATCCAGTTGCAAGTCCTCGATGAAAAAACTGAGCGCCCCGACGTTCCTGGCAACCTGCTGACATTCCTGCTGGTCAGGCGGCACATCGCCGCCAGCCGCGATAAAGCGTTGAACTGCAGTACGCGTATGTTGAACCGTTTGCACTGCGTCGTCTTGGTCCAGCACGGCAAGCGCACCCTCAATCTGGTGCAAAACCGTATCCAATTGGCCAAGCGAGGTGTGGCGAGATGAATCGCGGAAATAGTCGTCCAGTAATTTCTCGACCTGGCGCAGGCTGTTCTGCATCTCGGCCGACAGTACTGTCATAGTCTGTCGTTGTTGAGCCTCTCGCGACATATCGTCGAGCCATTTTGCCGCCTCCTTGGGCTGTTCGCCGGACATCACGGCAAGCAGTCTGGCAATAATCGCTTCCGCGCGCTCGGCAAAATTTTCCGGCAAGCGGTTGAGGCTGTTCAGTGAACTTTCGACGAACAAGAGGCTGGTCGCCATTTCGAGGCCAAGCGCCTCGCCAGGCTTGGCATAGGCAGCATGACGTGCGATCCCTTTCAGTTCGCGCAGCAGCTTGGTCAGCGGTTCCGAATTCAATTTCGAGCCGACGTCGGCCAGCATGTGCATCTCATGCTCGAAAGATTCCGCCATGCCGGCATCACCACTCGCAATGCGGTTCCACATGCCCTTGGCTTGAGCCAGACGCTCTTTGGCGGTAGCCAGCATATCCACATCGATCCGTCCGTAACGCTTGCTTTCGTAATCGACTGGAACAAGCCCGTCGAGACGGTATGCAGTACGGATCTGCTGTGCACGCGGAGACGGATTCTCCGCCTTGGCGATGAAGAACAAGGCATCCCGCAACAAGCGTTCGGCAACGCTGGAAGACCCCTGCGAGAGACGTCGGATCTGCAGATTGATACGAGCAAACAACTGTTTCACATAAACCTCATTCCCGATCTGCCCTGCCGATACAGCCTCGGCCAAACCGTGCATGACCCACCAGAATACGCGCGTCTGCTGGTTCCCCTCAAGCCGCTCGATTTCACCAATGATGTCGCGCATCACCCCGGCATTCTTGAGTTCGGTCTCGGTGTCGGTGCTTTTCAGGAAAGGCAGCAAAGCGAACTCGAACTGCTGGCGCAACCTCCCGTAGTAGCTCGGTCGCACATTGACCAGTTCTACTGGTGGCAATTGAGGGCGAACGGCGAGATTGGGGAAGAACAAATCGGCCGGATGGATACGCTCGGCATCGCGCACCTCTAGCAGCTCACGATAATAGGGGAACAGACGTACTGGCTGATGCGGCATACCGGACAACAGTTCTTCCAGGTATTCAACCAGAGCGCAGTAACTGTTGCCGACAGCGGCAGCCAGCTTGTCCGAGAACTCGACTTGCCCGGCAATTGCCCGATCCAGCAGATCTTCCACCATCTCGGTAATGATTGAAATGCCGTCGATATCGACGATCTGCAATGCGCCATGCGCCTGGTGCAAATAGCTTCTGGCATGGCGTAATGCAGTTGCCCGAGCATCGGTATCCTGAACAACAGCCCCAAGCAATGCAGTCTTGGAACGATTGAACGCTTCGCGAATCTCGCCTATCACCCAGGACAGCGGTCCGGTGTCAACGTTGTCCCGGACACCTTGGAACAAGGCGGAGGAAGGGGTGTTCATGACGGCCTCGCGGAATTTGAAAAGCGGCGTGCCTGTGGAACGACACGCCACGAAGCATCAAACATCACTTAGGTGTATCAACACAGTCTCGTCAGACTGACGAATCAGGCAGTCACGCGGAAACGCGATACCGAATTCTTCAGTTCTTCAGCCAGCTTCGACAACTCGCGAATCGACTGTGCGGTCTGCTGTGTGCCCTGCTGTGTCTGCTCGGTCACAGTCAGAATACTCTGGATATTCTTCGCCACGCCATTCGCCGAGGTCGCTTGCTGCTCAGTTGCTGAAGAGATGCTCTGGATCAATTCCGCGAGCCGGTTCGACACGCTGCGAATCTCGGCCAAGGCGGTGCCGGCCGCATCGGAAAGCTTGGCTCCCTCGACCACGCCCTGAGTGGATTTTTCCATTGCCGCGACCGCATCATGAGTATCTGTCTGAATCGTGCGCACCAGCGCGCCGATCTGCTTGGTCGCCTCGGCGGAGCGCTCTGCCAGACGCTGCACTTCCTCCGCCACCACCGAGAAGCCGCGCCCTGCCTCGCCGGCAGACGCCGCCTGAATCGCGGCATTCAATGCCAGCACGTTGGTCTGCTCGGTAATGTCGGAAATCAGTTCAGTGATTTCGCCGATCTCCTGCGAGGATTCGCCGAGCCGCTTGATCCGCTTCGAAGTTTCCTGAATCTGCTCGCGAATTTCATTCATGCCCTTGATCGCATCTTCCACCGCCTTGGCGCCCTGTTCGGCAGCAGTCACCGAATGACGCGCCACCTCGGCGGATTCATTCGCCGAGCGCGATACATCGGTAATCTGCGCCGCCATCTCCAGCACCGCCTGGCCGGTTTCCTGAATCTCGCGCGACTGTTTCTGCGATGCGACCAGCAGTTCGTTCGAAATATTTTCTGCTTGCGTCGATGCGGAAGTCACCTGTTCCGCAGTCCGGGTAACGCGGCCCACAAGGCCGCGCAGTTCTTCTACCGTGTAGTTCACGGAGTCAGCGATTGCACCCGTGATGTCTTCCGACACGGTAGCCTGCACAGTAAGGTCTCCATCCGCCACCTCCTGCAATTCGTTCATAAGCCGGAGAATCGCAGCCTGGTTCTGGTCATTGGCGCGCTTGGCCTCTTCCTCTTTTTGCAGCGCCAGAAGACGCTGCTCTTCCGCTTCGAGCCGGCTCCGTTCCGCCTCCTTGGCGCGATTGCGGGTGTCCTGCAACAGCACAAGGCCAACGCCGACTGCGGCAAGAAGCGCAAGCAGTGCGGAGCCCATCATCACTCCGAAGGTCCAGTGCAGCGAATCTTCCTTGTCGCGATAGGATTCCTGCAGTTCGGCAAGGCGCTGCCTCAGCGTTTCATTCTCATTAAAGATCAGCTGCTCGGACTGCTTTGCGGCGATGAAATTTTGCAAGTTGCCGAGGATCGTTGCCACCAACTGTTGGTATTCCACAAACGCAGACTGCAGTTGAGCCAGTTTTTCACGTGTGTCCGGGTCCTTCGTTGCCGCCAGACGAAGAACATCACTGCCATTGAGAAAGCCTTCTGTGATATCGCGGAAGGTATTAGTATCCTTGCCAAGCAAAAAGGCCGTTTCCGGATTCACACCCTCGGATGTCAGGAATTCATTCGCACTACGGCCCAGACGCTGGGTCAACATAACAAGCTGGCCGGCTGCAGAGATTTCGCGCGGAGATGCGCCGTTCCGGACCTTCAACGTGGCAATCTGCTCGGTGAGTTCCAACAGTACTGGCGACAACGTATTCAATTTTTGCAGCGTGGCGCCAAACCCCATCAGTTCCTTCTTGAACTTGAAGACCGTTTCCGCAGCCTTATCGGAATTATTCCAGATCTTCTGCGCATCTTTGAGCAGAGGTATCATCGCTGCACTTGGCAGATCGATTTCCCGCCCCTGGTAATTCCCCCCATTCAACAGCACATTCAAGTCACGGCCAAGTTCCTTGCGGCTTTCCTCCAATTGCTTGAACGCTTCGACGTTACCCTGGATCGCGTTAGGCGTCGCCTTGCCGATACGTTGCGAATGCATCAGCGCATCACCGGCAATCTGCGTCTGAGTGGAGGCGAGAATGGAGTGATTGGAGTTGAGCCATACGAACAGAGCGCTTGAGACTAACGAACCGCCAAGCATCGTCAGCAAAATCTGCACCTGATGTTGCAGCGGCAAATGACCAATCAGCGGCAGGCGGATGTCCCCGGTCTTTTGAAGTGCATCGCCGATGAAAGTAGCGTTCAGATTGCGCTGGCCGGATGTTTTAGACGCACCCATACCAATCGAGACGATTGATGTGTCGGAATGGATGTCTGCCAGTATGCTATTGGCGGCATCCAGCGAATTGCTGCCAGTCTGCGCCGCTTCATCAGCAAAGCCCTCCTTGGCCCCTTTGGATAAGAACGGTAACTTAATTGCCATTCCTGACTCTCCTAATCGTCCTGACTGTTTTTTGGCATGCGACCGAACCGGTCGGCTATATACCCACATTTAAAAACTGCGGGTTTTGCACCATTAAAGAAAGATTGAGTTCGGTCCAGACATGGGACTCTCGGTCCACATAGCGCCTTACTCTCCACGGCATGCCGGCATCTTCAGAGCCGGGTTCAGGCTGCAAGGACGCAAGCTTGCGTAGCCCCATGACTCGCGACACCAGCAGTCCGCAATTGAACGACAAGGCTGGCGAGAAGGCTATGATCCGGCACTCCTTGTTGACAGGCGTGGGCGGCATGCCATGGAAACACGCAAGATCGACCAAACCAAGCAAATTGCCGCGGACATTGGCCAGACCGAGAAACCAGTCCTGTGTGAGAGGAACCTTGGTAATCGCCCCCACTGAGACGATCTCGCCAGCCTCATGCAAGCTAAGTAGCCAGCGCGTCTGCCCAATCATCACAGCGAGGTGGTTTGCCTGCGCCAATGCGCCGGAATTGGCTGCTTGCATGCGCTCGACCAGCTGTGCCTGGAATTCGCGCAACCGGGTACGGCGAGCGCCGGAATTCTGTGCAAGCGTTGTCTGCCCGGTTGCGTGATCCACGGTCGGCGACGTCATGAATCAGCCCAATGCAGCAATTTTGGCCAGCAACTCCTGCGGGTCGACCGGCTTGACGATATAGTCGCGCGCGCCTTGACGCATGCCCCAAATACGATCCGTTTCCTGTCCCTTGCTGGTGCAGATGATGATCGGCACTTCGGCGGTACCGGGGTCACGGGCAATGGCGCGGGTAATCTGGTAGCCGTTCTGGCCGGGCATCACAACATCCATCAGGATCAGTTGCGGTTTGTCAGCCTTCACCTTTTGCAGCGCTTCTTCACCGGATTCCGCGGTGGATACGATGAATCCATTCTTGAGAAGGATGTCAGTAAGGAAATAGCGTTCGGTTGCAGAATCATCAACCACAAGAATTTTTTTTATCGGCATCTTTGAGCTTTGCTCCGAAAATATTACTTGGAAAGCGGTTGGTGGCCGGTATATTCACGCACTGTCTTGAGCAGGCTGTCCTTGGTAAAAGGTTTGGTGAGATATGCATCGGACCCCACCATTGCCCCCCGCGCCCGATCAAACAAGCCATCCTTGGAAGACAGCATGATCACCGGCGTCGAGTGAAATTTCGCGCTCTTTTTGATGAGCGCGCAGGTCTGATAACCGTCGAGGCGGGGCATTAGGATGTCGCAAAAAATCAGTATCGGCTTGTGATCGTTCATTTTTGCCAGGGCATCGAACCCATCGTCGGCAAGCACGACCTGATAACCGGCCTGCCCCAGAAATATCTCGGCAGAACGACGAATCGTGCTACTGTCGTCGATCACCATGATCTTGATGAGGCTTGTACTGTTCTGCGATATTGTCATGGCGCAATCTCGTTCAATGAACTTCAATATACGATCCTACTGTGATAAAAAGCAAGATACTTGACCCAAAGCAAGAACAACGATGCACGCCGTAGCATTTTTTGGCGGATTAGCAAAATTCTAACATCGTCTGACGGAATCATTGCAATCCGCGTAGCAATATTTTTTTATTTTTCAGATTGCCACCATTTCGAAGTCTTCCTTGCGCGCACCGCACTCAGGACACGTCCAGTTTATCGGCACATCTTCCCAACGTGTGCCCGGTGCAATGCCCTCCTCCGGCAAACCTGCCGCTTCGTCGTAAACCCAACCACAAATCAAACACATCCATGTTTGGAATTCCTGCTTATTTGTTTCATTTCCCACAGTAGTCGCCCTTCATTCAAGTAAAATGCAAAGTCGGTTATCTTAATCCACCGGCCGTGCAAAACCAATCTTCCCCCCTGATTCTCACCTTCGGCGTTGCCGATCCGATCGGCGCGATCGGCATCCAAGCCGACCTTGCATCCTTCGCCGCCATGGGCTGTCATGGCTTATCGGTAGTAACAGGCATCCTGATTGGCGACACCGCGCGTATCGAAGACATACAGGTGATCGATGCTGACTGGGTGGCGGACCAAGCCCGCGTAGTGCTGGAAGACATGCCAATTGCGGCGCTCAAGGTCGGTTCGGTCGGCAGCATCGAGAATGTATCGGCAATCGCCGAGATTGTGTCCGACTATCCTGATATTCCGCTGGTCCTCGACCCTTTCATCTCGGCCTTGCCGGACCAGGGGCCGGACAGCGAAGACATGCTGTTCGCTGTACGCGAGCTGCTGGTGCCGCAAACCACTCTTTTCCTTACCTCGGCGGTCGAACTGGCGCGCTTTGCGGAAACCTGGCGTGAACCAGCCAGCAACGATGCCCTGCCGCTCGATGTGATGCACCTGCTTGACCTGGGTTGCAAACACGTGCTCGTCACCGGCACTCCAGCCGATGCTCACGACGTAGTCAACACGCTGTTCGACAATTCCGGCATGCTGCGTCAGGATACTTGGCAGCGCCTGCCTGGCTCATTCAGCGGTGCAGGCAGCACCATATCCGCCACTATCGCGGCCATGCTGGCCAACGGGGTCGACGTACCAGAGGCGGTATTCGAGGCGCAGGAATTCACGCATGCCGCATTGGTACATGCGCATCGCTTGGGCATGGGAAAACTGACGCCGGACCGCTATTTCTGGGCACGCGAACCGGACGCGCAGCAACAATGATTCTTTCTCTCCCTCTCTCCTCATGACCTCGAACAACGACACCCTCTTCGCCCGGGCGCAGTTGAGCACGCCGGGCGGCGTGAATTCGCCGGTACGCGCATTCTGCTCGGTAGGCGGGACACCCCGTTTCATTACGCATGCAGAAGGCCCCTATTTCTGGGATGCGGACGACAAACGCTACATCGACTACATCGGCTCCTGGGGGCCGGCAATCGTCGGTCACTCCCACCCTGAGGTGATCAAGGCAGTGCAGGAAGCTGCTGCACGCGGTCTTTCCTTTGGTGCGCCGACTGAAGGAGAAGTCGAGATGGCAGAGGAAATCTGCCGCATCCTGCCATCGGTCGAGCAGGTGCGCCTGGTGTCCTCTGGCACCGAGGCGGCGATGAGTGCGCTTCGTCTGGCGCGTGGTGCCACCGGCCGCGACATGATCATCAAGTTCGAGGGCTGCTATCACGGTCACGCCGACTCGCTGCTGGTGAAGGCGGGCAGCGGCCTGCTCACGTTCGGCAACCCGACCTCCGCCGGCGTGCCTGCGGATTTCGCGAAGCATACGCTGGTACTCGATTACAACGACCCGCAGCAACTGGAAGACGTGTTCGCGAAGATGGGCAGCCAGATTGCCTGTGTGGTCGTCGAACCGATAGCCGGTAACATGAATCTGGTGCGCGCCACGCCAGAATTCCTGCAGACCATGCGCCGCCTCTGCACCCAACATGGTGCAGTGCTGATTTTTGATGAAGTGATGTGCGGCTTCCGCGTCGGTCTGGGTGGCGCGCAAACGTTATACGGCATCACGCCTGATCTGACGGTGCTGGGCAAGGTGATCGGCGGCGGTTTGCCGGTAGCAGCATTCGGCGGTCGCAGGGATCTGATGAAATTCCTTGCGCCGCTTGGGCCTGTCTATCAGGCCGGAACATTATCGGGCAACCCGGTTGCTGTCGCTGCCGGCATGACGACAATGAAACTGATACAGCAGCCTGGATTCTATGAAGCGCTGTCGGCAAAGACTGCGAAGCTGGCGCATGGCTTGGCTGCTGCCGCGAAGGACGCCGGCGTCGCTTTCTGCGCCGACTCGATCGGCGGCATGTTCGGCATCTACTTCGCAGAACGTGTGCCTGGCAGCTACGCCGAAATCATGGCCTGCAATAAAGACAAGTTCAATACCTTTTTCCATGCCATGCTCGATCTCGGCATTTATCTCGCACCGTCGGCATTCGAGGCCGGCTTCGTCTCCATGGCACACAATGACGCAGTAATCGACACTACAATAGACGCAGCCCGCAAGGCGTTTGCTACCGTACGATGAATTGCAAAAAGGTGCGCTGGCCGCACCCTTTTGATGGTCCATAACCGCACGGATTTTTATGGCATTTTTATCCTGATTGCTGTTACACTCCGCGTCGCAATGGACAGTTCCCCTTATCCGATCTGATTTAACTGCGGCACCACCACTGGCTGGCCGCTGATTTTTTGCGGAGGCCAGCATGGTCGGCAATCTCTATTCCCGCTTCAAATCCAACGGTGCGCTCAAGGCGCTCGGCCCGGGCTTGATTACCGGTGCCGCAGACGACGACCCCTCCGGCATCGCCACCTATTCCCAGGCAGGCGCGCAATTCGGCTTCAACATGCTATGGACGGTGGTACTGACCTATCCATTCATGGTCGGCATCCAGATGGTATCGGCGCGCATCGGTTGCATTACGGGCAAGGGGCTGGCGGCCAATATCCGAAAGGTATATTCCCCCTGGCTGGTCTACAGCATCGTGCTGTTGCTGCTGTTGGCGAACATCATCAATATCGCCGCCGACATTGCTGCCATGGGTGAAGCAATGCACCTCGTCGTCGGGCGCGGGTCCGCACATATCTATTCGCTTGCTTGCGGTTTCCTCTGCCTCTCGCTGCAGATTTTTCTACCGTATCGCAAATACGTGCAATACCTGAAATGGTTGACGCTAGGCCTGCTGGCCTATGTGGCCACTGTGTTCGCAGTCCATGTACCCTGGCATGAAGTCGCCCTTCGCACCTTGCTGCCGCAATTTACATGGAACAACGATTCGGTGACACTGATCGTTGCGGTATTTGGAACCACAATCAGCCCCTACCTGTTTTTCTGGCAAGCCTCGCAGGAAGTCGAAGAACTGCGGGTAAGTACAACCGAAGAAATATCCGGCAAAACCGAAGATTACAAAGCGCACATGCATCGCATCAAGCTTGATACGGTCATCGGTATGGGCTTTTCCAACTTGGTAGCGTTTTGCATCATTCTGACCACCGCTGCCACGCTGGCAACTCACGGCATCACGAACATACAGACCTCAGCCCAGGCTGCCGAAGCCTTACGGCCGCTGGCTGGTGAGCTTGCCTTCGCGCTGTTTGCTCTCGGAATCATCGGTACCGGGTTGCTGGCGGTTCCAGTGCTTGCGGGTTCTGCCGCATATGCAGTGACCGAAAGCTTTCATTGGCCGAATGGACTCGACATGAAAGTGCTGGAAGCACGTGAGTTCTACGCCATCATTTCGTTGGCGACAATCGGCGGCATGCTGCTCAATTTCACGCCTATCGATCCGATCAAGGCATTGTTCTGGGCGGCATTGATCAATGGCGTCATCGCCGTGCCGATCATGGCGGTGATGATGGTGCTTGCCCACAACAAGGAAGTGATGGGCAAATATACGCTGACGATGCGCCACACCGTAATCGGCTGGATTGGCGTGGGCATCATGCTGGCGGCAGTGGTGGCGATGTTTGTGACGATGTAAGAGACTACTTCAGCCACCCGCGCCTGCGGAAATACCAGAATGGCGTCAAGGCGGATACGACCATCAGTCCCAGCGAAAAGGGGTAGCCCAGGGACCATTCAAGTTCAGGCAATACTTTGAAATTCATGCCGTAAATACTGGCGATCAAGGTTGGCGGCAAGAAGGCGACCGATGCCACCGAGAAGATCTTGATGATCTTATTCTGGTTGATGTTGATGAAGCCGACAGTGGCATCCATCAAGAAGTTGATCTTGTCGAACAGGAATGCGGTGTGGCCATCGAGCGACTCGATGTCGCGCAAGATTTGCCGCGCCTCTTCAAACTGCTCGCTGTTGAGCAGGCGGCCCCGCATCAGGAAGCTCACTGCGCGTCGTGTATCCATCATGTTGCGGCGGATACGTCCGTTCAAGTCTTCTTCCTGGGCAATCGCATTTAGCGCATCCGCAGCATCCTGGTCGGTCAGTTCCTTCTGCAGCACGCGGCGGCTGACTTCTTCGAGCGTCTGATAGATGCCCTCCAGCGCATCGGCCGAATACTCCGCATCAGTCGCATACAAGTCGAGCAACACATCCTTGTAATCCGCGATCGAGCCTGGCCGTGAGCGGGCGCGCATGCGCACCAATCGAAACACGGGCAAGTCGTCGGTGTGCACGGAAAACAGCATGTTGCGCGCCAGGATGAACGCTACCGTAACCACACGCGAAGGACCATCGTCTCCTTCCAGCAGAAAATCGGTACGCAAGTGCAAGTCACCGTTTTCCGCTTCGTAGTAGCGTGCCGATGCCTCGATGTCCTTGACCTCATCCTCGCCTGGCAGAATGACACCATAAATACTCTTGACCCAGCCGCGCTCCTCTTCGGTCGGGTCGGTCAGATCGACCCAGACCGGTGTGGCCTTTTCCAGATCGCTCCTGGTTTCGATATTGATCTGATTCAGCCGTCCGTTCTGCAAGACGAATACGTTAATCATATGCTCTCCCGGCCTCGCCCGTTCAGGCGAAGCCATCCCCGAAACAGTGTTCACGGGTAGTTGAATTTCTGGGAACGCGGCCATGAATCTGGCCTGGGCGCGCCCGCTCACCTTGCGGCAAGAGGCGCTTTAGAAAGGTTAAAGCGTTATCTCGCCGCTTGTCCGTCTGCCGACGGCTGACAAGTTGTTCTAGGACTCCCCAAGGTTGGGTCTCCGGCAACGAAAACAGCGCAAGTGTACTGATATCGATTGAGGCAGGCAAGCCATTGTCTTATCACTGCACTGCCTTCTCGATCATCTTGTCCCGCAGCGCAGGTTGACCTTCGGATGGAGGAGCGGATGCCTGCAGAGCTTTCGGTGCTTCAATGCCTTGCGTGTCATGCAACTGGACCTTGCGCGTGGTCGCATTCTTCGCATCGCACTCGATATTGGAATAGACCACCTTGCCGTTGATCATGCACTTGCGAATATCCCTACCCGCACTGCCGTCCGGCCTGGCCACACCTTCGGCCGCCTTTTGCGTCTGCTGCACGGCCTTGCCGGCCTCGAACTTGGTAAAACGAGTCCACGCTTCGGCAAAGAAATTGCGCTCGTAGCGCATCGAAAACAAGCCTCCCATGCAAACCAATGCCACCACGCCTACCACAACCGCAGCCCAGAACAGGCTCACTTCGCCACGCTGGTATTTCATCTGCATTGGAGCGCCCCCTCTTTGCTTTATTGATGATTCATGGCAGCTCGGCTGCATTCATCCGCCGCAAGATCAAATCAGTGCGATGTGCAAGATACGACGATGCACGGTTCTTGTCGTAGAAGCGCGGGCGCGGCAGCATGACGGCAAGCCGTGCTGCCTGGGATTGATTGAGCGCAGCGGCCGATATGCCGAAATAGTGCCGTGCCGCAGCCTCCGCACCGAATACACCGTTCCCCCACTCCACCACGTTCAGATAGATCTCCAGGATGCGCTCCTTGTCCATCAGGAATTCGAGCATGTAGGTAATGATGATTTCCTGCGCCTTGCGCACATAACTGCGCTCACCGGAAAGGAAAAGGTTCTTGGCAAGCTGCTGAGAGATGGTGGAGCCGCCGGCAACCACCTTGCCTTTCTTCTCGTTGTTTTCATAAGCCTTGTGCATCGCCTCCCAGTCGACGCCATCGTGCTCCGAGAAATTGGCGTCTTCGGCGGCGATCACGGCGCGCTTGAGATTGGCGGAGATGCGGTTGTAGGACACCCACTTGTGCTGCAGTTGCGCGTTGGGATTTTTCTGCTGCAGCACCGAGAGCTGATGCCGCATGAAGCTCGTCGATTCAGGATTGTGATCGACCCACCACCAGAGCTGCAGGAAAAAGAAAAGCTGCATGACCAGTACGAACAGTACCGGCACCACGACAGCCCACAGCAACAGCTTGCGCAGAAGTCTCATGCCGCCTGCAAGGACGCACGCAACACGCCATACACCGCAGCAGTATCCGGACGCATGCCACGCCAGACGTAAAAAGCTTCGGCGGCCTGCTCAACCAGCATACCGAGGCCGTCACGCACACTGGCACCGCGTTCGGCAGCAAAATGCATGAAGACGGTCGGCTCTTTACCGTACATCATGTCATAAGCGAAGGTGGCAGTGCCGATGATGCCCGGTGCGATTGGCGGCAGATCCGACGACAGGCTGGCTGAGGTTGCGTTGATGACAATATCGACCCCCTCGCGCGCACCGTCGAACGTGCTAGCGGTAATTGGCCCCTGTGTGGCGAATTGGGCTGCCAGTTCCTCCGCCTTGCTCACCGTGCGATTGGCGATGACAAGCTGCTGCGGCCGTTGCTCCAGCAAGGGCAGGATCACTCCGCGCGCCGCACCTCCCGCTCCCAGCAACAACACCTTGCGTCCTTCGATAGTCACGCCGGCGTTGTGCACAATGTCGGTGACAAGACCGATGCCATCGGTGTTATCGCCGAGGATTGCATTGCCATCGAACTTTAGGGTATTAACCGCGCCAGCGGCCTTTGCGCGCTCGGTTAGCGTGGTGGCGAGTGCATAGGCGTCAAGCTTGAAAGGCACGGTGACATTTGCACCCTTGCAGCCCTGAGCGACAAGATTGCGCACGGTCTGCACAAAGCCGTCGAGCGGTGCAAGCACGCGCTCGTAGACCAGATGCTGTGCGGTCTGCTGCGCGAAGCGGGAGTGGATTTCCGGCGATTTGCTGTGCGCAATGGGATTGCCGATCACGACATAGCGGTCGGGAGCATTCAATTCAGACTCCCCTGCATTTCGGCTTCCAGTGCCTCGTCGCGCGTAAACTTGAACCGCGTCGTCATGATCCAAACATCATCGCGGTCGGAAGAGCGCATGTTCTTGGCGAAGGCGCCGAAAGGCGCGGCGCGACGGACGATGCGCTTGGCCGCTTCGTCGAGCTCCGTACTACCCGACGAGCGCTCGATCGTGATGCCATCGTCGTTAGCGGTGCGGTAGATGTTCCCATCCTGGAAAACCGCGATCGACATCGTCAACTCGCCATAGAGTTTCCTGCCATTTTTTTGCGGGAAGTTCAGCGTGCCGACCTTTTCGATACGCTGGCGCACGCTATCGAAATACATTGCATAACCGACTTCGCGCGTGCTGGGCGAGATGAAGGTTTTCTTCGGCCGCTTGTTCTCGTCTTCGATACGTTTGGCGATCTCGGCCTCGCGCCGCATGATCTCCCTGCTGCTTTCCGCCACATCCTGACCATCGGAGCGGCGCTGCACTTCCTGTCTGGAGGAATCCTTTATCGGCGGCGCCTTGATATGCTGTTTCTTGTTAGTTTGAGTCAGCAAGCGCTGCTGCTGTTCGAGTTCTTCGATACGGCGCTGAACCGCTTTCAGCCCGTCGCCGTCTTCGCTGCGCTGCATGTCAGGCAAGGGCGACTTCGAGCGGCCGGACTCAGCATTACCACCACCATCAAGATTGGCTTGTGCCAGTGCCTCCGCCTTAAGTGGCGCGCGGTCGTGCTTGGCATTGACGAGGACGACTTCAAGACCGGGATCGACCGGCTTGAAGCGGAACGAATCTGGCGCGGCGAACCGCACCGCCAGAAGCGCGCCATGCAACAAGACCGACGCTGCGATGGCGATGGACAACGTACGGTTTTGATCAAATACCATGACAACGCGATTTCAAGCCTGCAGAAGCCTTGAATTTTACGATAAAGGCAGACTAATCTTGTACAGATTCCGCATCAACTTCGCTATCGGTTGTAGCGATTTCGTCATTGGCCACTGCGGTCTGCTCCACATCAAGCTTGTCGCTGGCGATTTCCAGCAGACGTGCCTCGATACTCAGATCGAGCTCGTCCCAGCGCAACAGGTCGAGCCTGACATGAGTGCCGCGCGCAACTTGCGGCATGCCGGGCAGGCGAATCACGAGCGGGACATCGACCAGGCGCAGCACCTCGTCCTTGAGCACAACCGCGTCAACCTGACGTGCGTTTTCCTGCGCGAGCCAGCGTAAGCACCAATAGCGTTCCATGTTGGACTGGAAGTCCGCGTAGGCAGCATAGGCGGCATCGAAGGCCGACAATACCGCGAACAGATCGGCATCCTTGGGCTTGAAAGGTGCGACCAACGGCGCAGTGACACCATGCTCGACGCAAGCCAGGATCTGCCACTGATTCACAAGGTCGGTATAGCGGCGCAGCGGCGAGGTGCTCCAGGCGTACTGGTCAACGCCAAGCCCCTGATGTGGTGCGGCGTGCGTCAGCATGCGCACCTGCATCCTGGCCGCCCAACCGCCGCCACCGCCGCCCTGGCTGCGGTAGATGCCGGGCACGCCATGATCAGCCATCAACTTACCCCAGGTGCTGTTGGCAAAAATCATCAGCTCGGCAACGATCTTGTCCAGCGGCGCGCCACGCTTGCGCCGCACGATAGTGACAATGTCGTTTTCGACATAGAAATTGAAGTCGACACGGTTAGTCTGTTCCGGCTTGAGGCCGAAGCTTTCCCGCTTGGCCATGCGCCCCTTCTCCAGCACTTGGGCCCATTGCCACAACAACGATATCTCTTGCTTGTGCGGATAATCACCACTGCCAATGGCGAGATTGACTTCGGTAACGATATCGTCGAGATCGTTGTGCCGCAGATTGGCGGCAATCGGCACCATTTCTGCCTTGGTCTCAGTGGAAAGCACCGACCAGTCGGCCGTATCGAGAGTCGCATAGAGCGACACTGCGGGACAGGCACGTCCTTCGGCCAGCGTGAAGGATTCGACCAACGCATCCGGCAGCATAGTGATTTTGTCGCCGGGCATATATACCGTTGACAAACGCTGGCGTGCAATCGCATCAAGTGCATCGTCCCGTTTGATTCCCAGTGCGGGCGCGGCGATGTGAATGCCGACGCGCACCTTGCCATCGGCAAGTGTGACAACGGAGAAAGCATCGTCAATCTCGGTGGTAGTCACGTCGTCGATCGAGAATGCCTGTACATCGGCGACCGGCAACGAAGGTGCCTTGGGCAGCGGGACCGCAGGAAACTTCGTCCCCTTCGGAAAGTGCTCGAACAAAAAGCGCGCCAGATGCAGGTCCTTTGGCGAAGCAATGCCGCCTGCATCCAGCATCAGGCGTTCCGGCGTAGTCTGCAATTCAGTGCAGGCAGCCGAAAGAGCCTTGTATTCGATGCTGTTCTTGTCTGGCTTGAAGAGCAATTGCAGCGCAGAAGATTTCATTGCATCCGGCAGGCGGAACGCCTTGAGTTCTTCCACGTATTGGGCCTGCACCAGCGCCTGCTGTTTCTTTTTCTCGATGCCGGCCAACGCAGCCTTCAGAGATTCTTCCGGTGCAGCCTTGTAGCGGCCCTTGCCCTTGCGATAGAAATAGATCGGCGCGCCATGCAGGCGCAACAACAGACCGGCGGCTTCGTGCGGCTTGGGTTCGTGGCCAAAATACTCGGTGCCGAGTTCGACGAATCCGAACTCCTCGTCGCCGGCGACTTCCCACAGGAAGTCGAGATCGATCTCGTCAGCAACGATGCGTGCATCATTCATCAATTGGACGGGATCGGGAGAAGTGAATTGCAACAACACGTCGCGCGCCTTCACCTTGGTGCGCTTGCCTGTTTGCATTTCAACTTGGTACGCCTCGCCTTGCTGAGACAACACCGTACCGGCCTTGAAATCGCCGGTCTCTTCAAAGAATAAGTTCATCGATTTTTTGCTTTTCCAGATCCAATACGCCACTGCAAGAAACTTGTGGTGGCTTCGTCAGTTCGAGGACTGACGGCAGAAACAGTTCGGTCACGAGCAGTTGACCTTTCCTGCGCCGATACAGGCAACGGCGCGCAAACAGCGGGAAACTGATTGCCTTGCCGCCAATGGCAACCAGGGCACGTCGCGCCAGCGGATGCTGCGCTTGCAGCCGCGCATAGTGCAACCTCCCTTGCCGCACACGCGGATCGCCGAACAAGGTGCTGCCAAGCGAGCGTTCCCCCAAGCCGCCAAAGAACGGCCAATCCGCTGCTGTCGCATAAAGTGGCACGATTGTGTGTGCATACACGACCGGATTGCCATCGCAGACCAGCAACACTTCGCGCTCCTGCACGCAGGCCCGTCGCGACAAGCCAACCATTTCGCATTCATCGACAAGACAGCGTCCACGCTGCTGCTTCAGCTTTTGCACGCGAAAGTGGGTGCTGTGCGCAAGCAGCTTCATGGTCAGCGATGTGTTGTCAGTCAGCCAGTCGCGTAATGCCTGTGGCGGCTTGACTCCGTTCACATGCGTTACCCAGCGTGCGAACCCTGGCGCATGCCGACTCACTGCCCGGCCTCCGTGACACCGCAGAAGGCGAGTACTTCGTCCATATACTGTGCGAATTCCGAAATACCGTGGTCGCCGCCCTTGATGATCTGCTGATGTGCGCCAGGATAATGCGCAACCATCTCACGCCAGTCGAGCACCTCGTCTCCGGTCGCTGCCAGCAAGAAATACCGGTCCGGTTGCGTAATATGTTCCACCGCCAAGGATTCCAGCTCGGCGATATAGTCGTGCTTGAACTCGAAGCGCTCATCCGAATGGTAGGCAGTGGTCACGCCCACATATTTTTCCAAGTCACGCGGAGGCTTGACGGCAGGATTCAACAAGGCCGCGCGGCAACCGAGCCGCTCGGCAAGCCAAGTGGCGTAGTAGCCACCCAGCGAAGAGCCGATCAGCGCCAGTTTTTTCGGATCACAACCTGTTAGCAGCATCTGCGCCTGGACGATTGCCTCACGCGGCGAAGCGGGCAATTGCGGGCAAAGTAAATCATCACCACGGCCAAGTTCCTGCATGCGTTGCATTAGCAACTGCGCCTTGAACGATTGCGGCGAGGAGCGAAAGCCATGCAAGTACAAAATCATTTCGCTAGCGCATCAAGAATCTTTTGATGCACGCCGCCGAAACCGCCGTTGCTCATGACAAGAACATGATCACCCGGTTTTGCCGCGCCGACGATGGCCTGTACCAGTTGATCCAGCTCGTCGTAGGCCAGTGCCTTGTCGCCGAGCGGCGCAAGCGCTTCACCAAGGTTCCAGCCGAGCGCATCCTTGCCCGTCTTCGCGCCGAAACCGAACACCAGGTTGGCATCCACGAGACTGCTTGGCAGAGCGCTCTTCATGGTGCCGAGTTTCATCGTATTGGAGCGCGGCTCCAGCACCGCGAGAATGCGTGCATTGCCGACCTTCTTGCGCAAACCGGCCACCGTAGTCGCGATGGCGGTGGGATGATGGGCAAAATCATCATACACCGTGACATCATTCACCACGCCGCGCACCTCCATGCGCCGCTTCACGTTCTCGAAACGACCGAGCGACTCAATCGCCTGCGCTGGCGGCACACCGACATGACGAGCCGCAGCAATGGCAGCGACCGCATTCATCCGATTGTGCTCGCCTGTAAGCGGCCAAGTGACGGTTCCGAAAACATCGCCATCGAAACGCACATCAAAACTGCCGTCTCCATGCTCACGGATTGCCCAACCATTGCCGTCCTGCACACCGAACCACTCCTGCTCGCTCCAGCAGCCGCGCGCTACCACACGCCGCAGCGATTCTTCGCGACCGTTCGCGATCACCCTCCCTACGCTGGGCACGGTGCGCACCAAATGATGGAACTGGGTCTCAATGGCGCCAAGGTCGGGGAAGATATCGGCATGATCGAATTCGAGATTGTTGAGGACTGCCGTTTTCGGATGGTAGTGCACGAACTTGCTTCGCTTATCGAAAAAAGCCGTGTCATATTCATCGGCCTCAATGACAAAGAAGGACGAATCCGCTTCCTTGCCTGACAATCGGGCCGAAATGCCAAAGTTCATCGGCACGCCACCGATCAGAAAGCCGGGATGGTAGCCCGCATCTTCCAGTATCCAGGCCAGCATGGAAGACGTTGTCGTCTTGCCATGAGTACCGGCCACCGCCAACACCCACTTGTTGCGCAGAATGTGCTCGCCGATCCATTGCGGGCCGGACATATAAGGCAGGCCGCGATTGAGAATTTCTTCCATTAACGGATTGCCCCGCGAAACCACGTTGCCGATGACGAACAAATCAGGTGCGAGCGCAACTTGCTCCGGCCCGTATCCCTCGATCAGCTCGATGCCTTGGGCGGCCAACTGTGTACTCATCGGTGGATAAACGTTAGCGTCGCACCCTGTAACCCGGTGCCCGGCTTCTCTGGCGAGTACTGCAAGCCCGCCCATGAAAGTGCCACAGATGCCGAGAATATGAATATGCATTGTTTGATATGAAATGAATATCTGACAAAACCCGTGCCGACAGGTCCAAGGCCTGAAACATTTATTCAGGTAAATCCGAGATTTTACCCGACCCGCAGCCAGCCGCCTGAGAGAGAGTATCATCCACGTCATGGCAAACAACACCAGCAATATCGATACGCTGCGAGCCGAAATCGCTGCCGCAGCCGCACGCATGATCGCCGAAGACGGCGCCGATTACGCCACCGCAAAACGTAAAGCCGCCCGCCTCATATTGGGAAACACCAAGGTGCGCGGCGAAGTGATGCCGGACAACGCACAAGTCGAAGAAGAAGTGCGGCAATACAACGACCTCTTTTTCGCCGACACTCAACCGATCCGCCTGCTGCACTTGAGAAAACTTGCACTGCACATGATGGACGAGCTGGCGCAGTTTTCCCCTTACCTGACAGGTGCCGTGCTCAACGGGACAGCAGGCGAGCATTCCGACATTCATTTGCAACTCTTCAGCGAAAGCCCCAAGGATGTCGAGATTTTCCTGCTCAACAGGAATGTCGCTTTCGAAGTATCCGAAAGCACGCACTCCCGAAGCGGTGAGCCGGTGGAAACCCTGAGCTTCATGTGGCAGAACGAAGGGATACACCTTGCCCTGTACGATACGGACGATCTGCGGCGCATACCGAAGAATTCATCCGAAGGGAAAGTCTTGCGAGCCGATGCCGCAGCCGTACGCGCCTTGATCGAGGACAAGGAAACCAATGAATAAGAAAAATGCCCTTCTAACAAGCATGGTAGCCTTGTCATTCGCCGCTATAGGCGCCTATTTTGGCCATCGGGAAACGGAACCACCCGCAGCAGACACGTCTGCAGTCGATAAGCTGTTGTCGCAGACAATGAACGATGCGACAGGAAAACCGCAATCATTATCGCAATGGAAAAACAAAGCACTAGTTGTCAATTTCTGGGCAACCTGGTGCGCTCCCTGCGTGGAAGAAATGCCAGAATTATCGTCATTGCAAGCAGAAGTCGCGCCAAGAATTCAGGTGATTGGAATCGGCATCGATTCACCGTCGAACATCGCCGAATATGCCGAGAAGTACAAGATTCGCTATCCGCTTTATGTTGGCGGCATGGAGAGCACGATGCTTGCGCGTCAATTGGGTAACCACGCCGGAGGCTTGCCTTTCACCGTCGTGATCGGACGCAACGGCAAGCTCCAGAAGACTTATCTCGGTCGGCTAAAAATGAACAAACTGCGTCAGGATCTCGCCGAACTTTAGAGCAAAGACATCTTTTCCCTTGCCAATCTTCATCATTTAGCGGCAAAATGCGCCCAACCTCGTCAAACCGAGCCAAAACTCCATGGCAAAAAACCTCCTGCTGATCAATGGACCAAACTTGAACCTGCTCGGAACACGCGAGCCGGAGGTCTATGGATCAACGACTCTTGCCGACGTCGAGCAGGCGGCCATCGCGCAAGCTACCGCTGCCAGGGCCTTGTTGGCCTGCTTCCAGAGCAATCATGAAGGAGCGCTAATTGACCGCCTCCATCAAGCCAGAACCGAGGACGTGGATGCAATCATCATCAATCCCGGCGGCTTGACCCATAGCAGCGTTTCCTTGCGCGATGCGCTGGCAGGCGTAGCAATCCCGTTTGTCGAAGTTCATATTTCCAATATTCATCGGCGCGAAGCATTCCGGCATCACTCATACCTCTCCGATATCGCGGTCGGCGTAATCTGCGGGCTAGGTGTCGAAGGCTACAGAGCCGCAATCGACTTTGCGCTTAAAAAACTTTAATTTGCTGCAAACAGCATATAATTGCGCGGCAAATTTAAAGCATTGCACCAATCATTCTGAGGAATTCCCTATGGATCTAAGAAAACTCAAGACGCTGATCGACCTCGTCGCGGAGTCAGATATTGCCGAACTCGAGGTAACCGAGGGCGAAAGCAAAGTGCGCATCGTCAAATCCTCCGGAGCCCCCCAGAACCAAGTCGTCATGATGCAGCCACAATCCATGCCGCAAGCGCTTTCCGTGCCTGCCAGCGCATCGCCACCGGCCGCATCCATTACTGCCGCACCGTTGGCGGCGGCCGAACCGGAAGGTCATATCGTTAAATCGCCAATGGTCGGCACGTTCTACCGTGCCTCCGCTCCGGGCAGCCCGCCCTTCGTCGAAGTTGGCTCAACCATCAAGGAAGGCGACACCTTGTGCATCATCGAGGCAATGAAGCTGCTCAATGAAATCGATTCCGACATTGCCGGCGTGGTCAAGCAAGTCCTGGTCGAAAACGGCCAGCCGGTAGAATTCGGTCAGCCGCTGTTTGTGATCGGTTGAGGGCTGCGGCGCTGACACGCCTGCATCCTTGCCCTCCCCCAAACGCATCGCAGCAAAACAATAACCATGTTCGAAAAAATCCTTATCGCCAATCGCGGTGAAATCGCGCTGCGCATTCAGCGTGCGTGCCGTGAAATGGGCATCAGAACCGTGGTCGTGCATTCGGAAGCCGACCGCGAAGCAAAATACGTCAAGCTGGCCGACGAGTCGGTTTGCATCGGACCGGCACCGTCTTCACAAAGCTATCTGAACATGCCGGCCATCATCAGCGCAGCCGAAGTGACTGACGCTGAAGCAATCCACCCCGGTTACGGCTTCCTCTCGGAAAACGCCGATTTCGCCGAACGGGTCGAAAAATCCGGTTTCGTCTTTATCGGCCCGCGCCCGGAATCAATTCGCATGATGGGTGACAAGGTTTCGGCCAAGCATGCCATGATCAAGGCTGGCGTACCTTGTGTGCCGGGCTCGGACGGTGCGCTGCCGGAAGACCCAAAGGAAATCGTCCGTATCGCCCGCAAGGTCGGCTATCCCGTTATCATCAAGGCGGCTGGCGGCGGCGGCGGACGAGGCATGCGCGTAGTGCATACCGAAGCGGCACTGTTGAATGCGGTCACCATGACCAAGACGGAAGCCGGTGCCGCCTTCGGCAACCCAGAAGTCTATATGGAAAAGTATCTGGAAAATCCGCGCCATGTGGAAATCCAGGTGCTGGCTGACGAATTCAAGAATGCCGTGTGGCTCGGTGAGCGCGACTGCTCAATGCAGCGCCGTCATCAAAAAGTGATCGAGGAAGCGCCAGCTCCAGGTATTCCGCGTAAACTGATCGAACGCATCGGCGACCGCTGCGCGGAAGCCTGCCGCAAAATCGGCTACCGTGGCGCAGGCACCTTTGAATTTCTTTACGAAAACGGCGAGTTCTACTTTATCGAGATGAACACGCGTATTCAGGTTGAGCACCCGGTGACCGAAATGATTACCGGCGTAGATCTCGTGCAGGAGCAGATCCGTATCGCAGCCGGCGAGAAATTGCGTTTCCGCCAGCGCGATATCGAGCTGGCAGGTCATGCGATCGAATGCCGCATCAATGCGGAAGATCCGTTCAAGTTCACGCCTTCGCCGGGCCGCATCGTGGCTTGGCATGCGCCGGGCGGCCCTGGCATCCGCGTCGATTCGCATGCCTACGCCGGCTATTTCGTGCCGCCCACCTACGACTCGATGGTCGGCAAGGTGATTTCCTACGGCGCAACCCGTGAGCAGGCGATCCGTCGCATGCAGATCGCGTTGTCTGAAATGGTGGTCGAAGGCATTCAAACCAACATCCCGCTGCACCGCGAACTGATGGTCGACGCCCGCTTCATTGAAGGCGGCACTAACATCCACTACCTGGAACAGAAACTGGCCGATCGCCCGGACCTGACCAAACAGTCGGACAAATCTGCCAAATAAGGAAGCACTGCATGAGCTGGATCGAAATCGTCATCGAAGTCGCACGCGACCATGCGGAGGCACTGTCCGACGCATTGATGGAGACCGGCGCGCTCTCGGTGTCGGTGGAAGATGCCGATGAAGGCACCGACGCCGAGCGCCCCTTGTTCGGCGAACCTGGCATGGAACCGGCCGAAGCCGCGTGGGAACACAGCCGTGTCGTTGCACTAGCCGACGCCGATGCAGATCATGCAGCGATCGTCGCAGAAGCTGCTGCCGCCTGTGACATCGCTCCTCCTTCCTACACATTGCGGAACGTCGCTGAACAAGATTGGGTGCGGCTGACGCAATCGCAATTCGAGCCCATCCATATCGGCAAGAACATCTGGGTCGTACCAAGCTGGCATGACGTGCCCGATCCCAATGGGCTGGTGCTGGAACTCGATCCTGGCTTAGCTTTCGGCACCGGCAGCCATCCGACCACACGTCTTTGCATGGAATGGCTGGAAGCCCACCCGCCCAAGGGGGCTACTGTCCTCGACTACGGCTGCGGCTCTGGCATTCTCGCCATGGTGGCGAGCAAACTCAGTGCGGGCAAGGTATATGGCGTTGATATCGACCCCCAAGCCATCGAATCGGCGCGTTACAACAGCGAACGTAATCGCTGCAAGATCGCCTACTTCCTGCCGGAAGAGTTTACCGCCACATCTCCCACCGAGACTTTCGGCGTTGTAGTCGCCAACATTCTGTCCAGCCCGCTCAAGCTCATGGCGCCGATGTTATCGTCGCGCGTCGCACCGGGTGGATTCCTCGTACTCTCCGGCATCCTGGCACGCCAAGCCGACGAAGTGGCCGCCGCCTATGCGCCTTTCATTGCGCTATCGGTGTGGGCCGAGCATGACGGCTGGGTTGCCTTGTCCGGACAAATGCTCAACGGCTGACTGCGATGGCACTCGCAACCCAGTGTCCACACTGCCATACAACATTCCGGGTCGCGCATGACCAATTGAAGCTTCGCGCAGGGTTGGTTCGCTGTGGAGTCTGCAAACAGATTTTCAACGGCATCGAAAACCTGCTGCGGCCGGAGGAGGCAGAAAAAGCCTTCCCGCCGGTGCAGCAGCAAGCTCCGTCTTTCGAACCCACCCCACCAGCAGTCCCTGCAGATCAGTTTGTCCCGGTGCCAGACGCACCCTCGTCCCCCGACAAACCACTCGCCGAACCAACTACCGAGACAAGACAGGAGGATGCGTCTGCGTCATCCCCGGAGTCTCCCTCCCCAGCCGAGGAAGAAACACCGGAACCCAAGGAAGAACAAAAGTCTTCTCCGGATCCGT